>ENA-OQEN01000120-OQEN01000120.1-human-gut-metagenome-genome-assembly--contig:-NODE-120-length-31648-cov-3.797722_pt1 | contig 31648 bp, 36 predicted proteins | sample MGYA00242791_ERZ504627 | MGnify/ENA primary metagenome ERZ504627 (study PRJEB26092, sample SAMD00036316) | human gut metagenome | host: Homo sapiens | study: EMG produced TPA metagenomics assembly of... | reverse complement strand
CTCATCGCGGCGGCGGGCACATTTGTGTTGTTTGCTTATCCGCGGTTTGTTGAACCCGTTGTGAAATACAACGAGGCACAGTCCTTTATGAAAGCGGGGATTATTTGCGTGCGGCGATGAAGTTTTCCGCATTAGGCGGGAAGCGTGATTCGGCGCGGAAAGCGGCTGATGCGTGGTGTTCTGCGGTGAAGCTGCGCTTGCACGCGGAGATGCCGAAACGGCATATGCCTGTTTCAAAAGCGCGGGAATGCCCGAAGCGGAGCAGCTCAGGCAGGACGAGTGTTTTTTGAACTGGGGAAAAATGCGTATGCGGCGGGCGACTACAACCGTGCGGAAATCTGCTTTGACAGCATAACGGACAAAGCAGGTTTTGCGGCGCGAACCGATGAAGTCCGCATTGCAGCGGCGGAAAGTTTTTTGAGTGCGGGTGAAATGCCGCAGGCAATGCGCTGTTTTTCGCTCTGTTCCGATGAATCAAAGTCAAACATATGCCGAATTTATATAACTCAGGGCGAGAACCTCCTTCAAAATTTCGAAATTGAATCGGCATACAAATGTTTCAACGGCGCAAAAAACAATTGCTCTGACGATGCGCTTGCCGACTTGCTGCAAAAGATAAATTCCGCGTGGGAAAGCGCGGGGCAGCGGGCAATGGAAGCGGGCAAATACGAGATTGCAACCGAATGCTATTCAATGAGCGACGGTTTTTCGCCGGATGAAGTTATTGCCGAGCGTGATGCGGCGCGATATGAAAAGGCGGTTGAAGCGTATCAAAAGAAAAATTATCTCGAAGCTTTGACCCTGCTCAATTCCGTGTCCGAAGGCTATGAACAATCAGCGGATATGATTGCGGAAATCCTGAAGATGCTGCAAAGCACCCCTGCGGCGGGCGGCAAGGATTTTTATGCGCTGCGGAATCTTGACGGAACCGTTTCGCTCACGGGTTCCGGCTGGAAAGGCGAAACGGTCTCGTGGAGCGGGATACGTTCGATCGCTGTCGGAAGGGAAAACTTCATTCTCGGGCTGCGGGCGAACGGCACCGTTGCGGCTGCCGGAAAATCTTCCTATGACCGCACCGGCGTTGATTCGTGGACCAATATCGTTCAGGTCGCCTGCGGACTGAACCACTCGCTCGGGCTGCGAAGCGACGGAACGGTTGTCGGCTGCGGCTGGAACTATTACGGGCAGCGCATAACGGAAACTTGGGCGGGTGTTGTTTACATTGCAGCCGGAAACAACACGAGCTACGGCGTTCTGAGCTCCGGACGCGTCATTGCAATCGGTGATAACAGCAGCGGGCAATGCAATGTTTCCGGATGGCGCGGCGTCGCCGCCGTCAGCGCGGGTTATATGCACGCCGTGGGGCTTAAAAGCGACGGAACCGCGCTTGCGTGCGGTGCGAACAACTCCGGGCAGTGCAATGTTTCCGAATGGGAAGATTTGACAATGATTGCAGCCGGTGCATATCACACCGTCGGGCTTAAGAGCGACGGAACACTTGTTGCCTGCGGCAGCAACACTTTCGGCGAATGCAATGTCTCCGGTTTTCACAATGTTGCAGCCGTTTCTGCGGGCGAAAGGTTCACGCTTATCACCTTTAAAGACGGCTCAAGCACCGTTGTCGGCAACTTCGATGCAGGCCAAAGCAATCCGTAAGCAGCAATGAGCAGAGAGAGTCAAATGAACAATGTCGGCGTTTTTGAAATGGCGGAACGGCGCGAAAAGCGTGCGGCGGAGCAGCAAGACATGCTTGCCCGCTGCGGGCTGCCCCTTGTTTGCATAAACATGAATATTGCCGGCCCCGTCAAGCGCGGTGCGCTCATCGATTGGGCGTTCTTCCGCGCGCTGAACGCCGCCGCAAACAGTTTTAAGGGCAAAATATGCGGGTTCGCCTTCACGAACGAAAAAACCGGAATTGAAGCGATGCTTGCGGTTGACGCGGCGGCAGAAAGCCTGAAAAAACAAGCGGAAAGCATTGAAAAGGAATTTCCCGAAGGGCGGCTGTTTGATATCGATGTCATCGGCACGGACGGGCTGAAGCTCTCCCGCAATGTGCCGCGAAAATGCTTAATCTGCGGACAGCCCGCTGCGGCATGTGCGCGCAGCAGAACACATTCGGCGGAGGAGCTCCGAAAAGCGACGGCGGAACTTCTGAAAAAGGCGGCAGCGCAGCATTATTCCGAACTTGCGGCGCAGGCACTTATCCGCGAGGTTCACACAACGCCGAAACCCGGACTTGTTGACGAAAACAACAGCGGCGCAAACGACGATATGGATGCCGCACTGTTTGAGCTCAGCACGGAAACTGTCCAACCTTTTTTTGCGCAGATGGCAAAAATTGCGCTTGACGCCGTTTGCACTGCGGCTTCCGGGTTCTCCGGCGATTTTTCCGGCGGTGCAGCGTTCGGCGGAAGCATTCTTCCGAACGGCGCGGTATCCCGCCTGAAGCAAACAGGCATCCTTGCCGAAAAAGCAATGCTCGCGGCAACCGGCGGGGTAAATAGCATCGCGGTGCAATATTCTCTATCGGGCTCTCGGTGTGCGCGCTGCGCTTTCGGCAGCGGGTGCGGAAGGGCATTTGCCTTTGCGGGAAAATGCCGGCGAGCGCATTGCAAAGCTTGCGGGAAAACTTGCCGAAGCATTTGATTACGAACGCAATTCGGGTTCCAACGGCGCAATTGTGCGGCGCAAATACGGCGTCGGCGGCGCGATCGAGCAGGCAAAAGCGGGGTTTCCGCTTGCAATTGTTGCAAAATCCCTGCATGAAGAGTATAATATCGAATCAAACGGACAGGTTCTGTCGATTCGTGGGCATTTGCTCTTCTGGGCATCATGGCCGAGCTGGAGGATAACAACGCGCTCAAGCGCGGCGGCGATGCGGGCGCACGGTTTGTTAAACGGCGTGCCGCGTTCCTGCTTTCAAAGCGAACAATGCTGACGGAGGCGGAGCTTCTTGATTTTGACGATGAGCTTATTCGGCGCGGCATAAGCTGCGGCGGCGCGGCGGACATGCTTGCCGCTGCAATTTTCCTTTCCCTTGCGGATGAGGAACAGCGAGGTTTCGCTGAACTTATAAAAACAACATTATAAACAACGAAAGCGTATAATTGCATGGATGCAAGACCAATCGGCATTTTTGATTCGGGCATGGGCGGCGTGAGTCTGCTGCGTGACGCAAGGATGCTTTTACCGACGGAAAATTTTATATACTACGGGGACAACCTTAACGCTCCCTACGGCGACAGAACAGAGGAAGAGATTCTTGCCCTGACCGAGAATTCCGCTGATTTTCTGCTGCAATTGGGCGTTAAAGCGCTTGTTATCGCCTGCAACACGGCAACGAGTGCTCCATAAACGTTCTCAGAAAAAAACTTGACGTTCCCGTCATAAGCGTTGAACCCGCAATAAAGCCCGCCTGCGAAATTCCCGGGGACGGCAAAATCTTCATGCTTGCCACCGCCGCAACAACGCGACTTGCAAGGTATCGGGCGCTTCAGGAGCGAATGCCCGACCCGCAGCGCGTGCTGAATTTCGGCATAAGCGGCATTGTTGCGCGAATTGAAAGCGGAACCGTTGCCGATGATGCATTTGACGACATTTTTGACGCATATCTCGCTCCGTATCACGGCATGAAAGCGGACGGCATTGTCCTCGGCTGTACTCACTACATTTTTATTGCCCGCGCCGTTGAAAGATATTTCAAAAAACACTTCTGCGGGGAATGCCGCCTGTTTGACGGCAATTCGGCAACCGTTCGGCAGCTCGGAAGGGTGCTTGAGCAAAGCAATCTCGGCAATTTCACAGGCTGCGGCAAAGTCGCATTCCACACAAGCGGGAATTCGGAAAAGCTGAAACCCGTGTTCGATATGCTGCTTGATATGCCGATTTACAAACAGGGAGAAGAATAGAACACTTTCTTCCGTTAAACAAAACCGTTCAAACACAACATTAATGCCCTCGGCACGGATTTTGCCGAGGCATTTTCGAATTCCGCACGCCCGGCGGCGCAGTCTTCAAATTCTTTCCTTAAACCGATTTCTCTTTAAATCAGTTTTTTCATGCAGTGAATTGCCGAACCCGCGTTTGCTTACAGTTCCGCCGTCACAATGAACCCGCCGTCATTCGAACCGGAAATAAAATAACTCCTGCACTGCGCGGGCACGGGAATATTCACGCTTTCCGTGCCTGCGTTTTCGTCCGTCGGAACAAAGTATATGACGTATCCGGAATCGGGAAGAGCGGAAAACTCCGCCGAACCGAGATCCTCGGGCTTTGCGGCGGAAAGACTCGGAACATGCAGCAATTTCGTCTCCGAGGTGAAGCCGCGGAGATATTCGATGTACTCCTCGAATGTTATGCCGAGAGCGCGGACCGCTGCCGCGTTTTCCTTGCCGACATAGCGAAAATGCCACGGTTCATATGCAACATGCGTTATGTTCTCCTTTTCCGGCGGATAGCGAAGGATGAAACCGTAATCCGCACAATGCGCCTTCAGCCATTCAAACTGCGGGTGATTCGGAAGCGTCACGCGTTCGCCGTCCTTTGACATTGACGAAAGGTCGGCCGCAAGCCCCGTGTGGTGTTCGCTCGTTCCGGGGGCGGCAACATAGGCATCCGCCGCTGCCTGACCGTAGGCCGCAGCATAATCATCGTAAACCCCCTGTTGATATTCAAGAGTTCGATACGCGCTTGTGAGCAGCAGCCTGTCGCCGCCCGTCTGCTCCGAAAAAGCTTCCGCAAGCGCGGAGAGCGCGGAAAGTGCAGGCTGAGCAAGACTTAAATCATTGCGTTCGGTCAAAAGTGAACCTGCGGCGGTCACCGGAACAACATCGGTTGAATCCGCTGCGGGGAAACCATGCTCAAAATTTACGAGTGCAAGCTGTCCCTCCGCCGCATCGGAAACGCTTACGGAAACGAAAGTATACGGTGCGGGAGTTGCCGTCGGAAGCGGAGCTGCCGTTGGGAGCGGAGCTGACGTTGGGAGCGGAGCTGCCGTCGGGAGTGAAGCTGACGTCGGCACGAATGTATTCTGCGGCGGGGGAGTGCGCTGCGCCGAACATGCGGGAAACCCCGCCTTGCAGCACAACGCGGCCGAAACGGCGATTATAACGGCGCAAATTACAAGAATCGCTGCAATTGCCGTTTTTCTTTCGGAGGGCGCGTGACCCCTGCGGCGGCGAACTCTGATTGAAGGTGCCGAAGACAAATGTTTTTTCATGTTGTTATTTCCTGTTCAATATTTTTCGTGCAAAGTATAATATTTAAACGAACACCGAATAAACCCGTGCGGGCGTCACTGCGCGCCTTTGAAGTAGTTTTCCGCTTCCTCTGCGGAAACAAGCGTTATTTTTGCATCCTGCACGCGGAAGATTTTGTCGCAAAGGGCAAGTATGCTCGGGCGGTGAGTTGCAACAATGCAGGTCTTTTTTGCTCCGCAGCTGCGGTTGAAGCTGCTTCCTTTTGCAATTATATTGCGGATTATCAGCTGCTCCGTCTCAATATCCAGTCCGCTGGTTGCCTCATCAAGCAGCAGTATCGGTGCATCGCGCAGAATTGCTCTTGCAATGGCAAGCCGCTGCGCCTGCCCCTCGCTTATGCCGTGTCCCTTTTCCCCGATGCAGGCATCTATGCCCCCCATTCTTGTTACAAAGCGGAGCGCACATGCGGCATCCAGTGCAGCCGTCAATTCCTCGTCGGATGCTTCCGGGCGGACAATGCGAAGATTTTCCGCAATCGTTCCCGAAAAAACCGTGTTGCCCTGCGGAACATAGGAAAACAGCCTGCGATGTTCGGCCGAAACGGTGTGAGCCCTGCCGCTGTCATCCACAAGCTCCGCAAGCCCGCCTTCAGGTCGAATAAGCCCGAGAATCAGCCGAAGCAGCGTTGTTTTTCCCTGTCCGCTTGCGCCGATAACGGCTATTATCTCGCCCGGTTCCGCCGAAAAAGAGCTGCGCGTCAGCACGGGTTTGACAGCCGCATCATCGGAGTAACGAAAATCTATGTTCGTCAGGCGAAGGCTGAGCGGGCGGGAGGCAAGTTCCGCAGCCTGTTCGGGAGTTTCGGCCTGCGGCTCCGGCGGAAGATCCGAAAGCTCGCGGACGCGGTGCGCGGAAACGGCACTGTTCAAAAGCTGCGGAACAAGCTTTATGAATGAAGAAAAACCTGCCGTGATACGCGCTCTCTGCTGAAGGAAGAATGTCATCGTTCCATATGATATTGCGCCGTGCCAAATGAGGCTCAGACAGTATCCGAAGGTTGCAAACGAAACGATATATGACGAAACGGTGAGCAGGATGTTTGCGCGGATAAGGAAAAGGTTGTTGTCAAGGCTTGCCGTTTTGCACTCCTCCTGCTTGCATCGGAATCGCTCGCCGTAGGTTCGGCCGCGCCGAGACTCTTGACCGTGTCGTAATTGCAGAAGGTCTCCGTTTCAAAGCTCATGAGCGCGCTTTCCTTTTCAAGCACAAGGCGGTGAAAAAGACGGGATTTTTTCATTAACCCGCGGCTGACGACAACAAGAAACGGCGCGCTGAGCAAAGCAATAAATGCCATGGGCACGTTGTAAAACAGAATCGTGACGAACGAAGATGCGAAAGAAAAGCCCGTTACAATGACGGAGGGAATCCAGCTTATTGCAATTGAAGCCGCCGTTTGCGTATCCCCGTTTAAGCGGTTCAGAATGTCGCCGCTCTGAAATTTTTTAACGCCCTGCCAGTCCGCCCGCATAAGTTTGTCGAAAAGTTCCGCCCGCATATCGTTGTTCACCCGAAGAGCAATTTTTGCGGAAACACGCGACTGAAGCTTGAAAACACAAGCCCCGCAACAGCACTTGCCGCAACAGCAGCGATAAGCAGCCAGAGTGAGCCGATTTTTCTGTTTATAACAATGTCTATTGCGTACTTGCTGATGATTGCGGAAACAAGGCTCAGTGATGCACTGAGCACGCCGAACAGTGTCTGAATAACAACAAACCATTTGTATTTTTTTGTGTAACCGAAAATCCAGCGCATATCCGAAAGGAACTCCTCTGCCGAGCCGTCCCGGAAACTGCCGAAAATACGTTTAAAAATGCCCGCCGGACCGCGTCCGCCGCTTTTTTGTTCGGTCTTTTCCAATGTGTTCACCCTGTTGAATCGAGAATCAGTGTCCGCAGCGGCATGTGCTGCTCGGGCGCACACCTCTGCATTATGGATTATAACAAAAAACGGGTGAAATAACAATACGCTGAAAAACATTCAAACTTTTTGCAAAATGCGAAAAAAGCAGCGATAAACCGCGCAATGCGGCATACTGTTTATTATCTGCCGTTGTGAATGCGATGCTCCGAACGATTGTTTTTCCGGTTGAAAAACTTTAACCAATCGTATTTTCGAGCGGAAACATATGTTCGGAGTTTTTGAACCGGCAGCGGGAATCCGCAAAGCGTGCAGGAATTTTCGAGATACTTCCGATTTATGAGAACAAGATTTTAGGGAACAGGATTTGAGGGAACGGGATGAAACTTGTTGTTAATGCTTATGCCCGCAGCGGAGCGGAGAGCGCGGACCGAACCGAAAAAGCGGCGGGGAAACTCCGTTCCGCCGCAGCAATGGTGTTTGTCGCCGGCAGCGGCTTTTTTCGCTCCGGAGTTTGCGGAGAAGTTTTTGATATTCCGACCGTTGATGCGGGCGGAGGGTCGGTGCCGTCTTTCATCGCAGCCGTGCTTCCCGCCGAAACCGATTCGGAAATTGCGGTATTAAAAATTGACGGAGACGGCAGGCTCGCCGACGTTGCGGCTCAGTGCATACACTGGGATGCGGGCTGTTTTGAGCTGTGCGTATTGCTGAACGAAAAAAAACGCTCGGAACCCGAACCCGCACGGCTCGGGAGCGTTGATTTTCCGACAGGGAGCGGCAGACAGCGGAGGGTTGCGCTGTTTCGTGACGGCGGCCTAAGAATCTCCGTTGAAGAGAGCGGACAGGAACGAAGCTGGTATGTTTGCGGCGGCACGGACGGGAAAGCGCATGTTTTGGACGTCGGAAGGGAAAGGCTGCTCGTTATTCATGCCTCGGGCTGCCGCCGATGCGAAAATTCGGAAGCCGAAACGCCCATGCTCGGTTTTAAATGCGGCTGTCGATGTGAAAAACTTGTTGCTCTGAACGACAAAATCGAGGTTGCCGCCGCTCTTGCCGGGGAAATCTGCCGCATTGAAAACGGATACCTCACCGCAATTGAGCCGCTCGGAACCGTTTTGGGACATGAAAAGCGAACAAGGTATGAGTTTTTCGGCGGTTCACTGCGCGAATTGCCGCCGGAAACGGGCTTTTTCACAAGTCAGGCGCATATGCCGAACTCCCCGCAGGAAACCGCACTTGCATTGATGCAGGCCGTTCGGCTCGGCAGGAGGATGAGGCCGATGCTCTGCTGTCGCGCGAGCTTGCCGAAACGCTCTCGTTTGCGGAGCTTTGCGATTTTTTCGGGAGCTTTGCGGACGAAAGAATTGCCCCGTCGGGGTTATGCGAACCCACCGCATATGATAATTCAACCGCCGAAAAAATCATCGTCGGTGCGATAAAAACAGATGCAGGCGGGCTTGTCCGTGCGGAAAAATTCGTTTTCACGATTGAAAACGGCGTTGTGACGGATGTTGAAGGGGAGGATTAATTCCAAGCGAACCTGTGTTTTTGCCGACTTATCGCCGCATTTCTTTCGTCCCGCAGTCAGGCGCGAAAATCCTCCTCCGCGATTTTCCACAGAAGCCGAACGACTTTCTCCGCGCACTGTTCCTGCGCCAAATACTCCGAAAAAGCGGATGTGTTCCAGTAGGCGGAATACATAGCGATTTTTGAATACAGTCGATAGGCGCGAAACTCCTGCGGCGTAAAATTATAATATTTACGGATAAGCTCCGTGCTTTCGGCGTATGCTTTTGTAAGCATCCGATAGATCTCGTCCGCACTGCGGCTCTGCATTATCTCATCGGTATAGAAAAAGTTCAGGGCCGCATTTGCAAGGTAATTCGCGATAACTTCCGTTCCGGACATATTGAAATCAAACAGTCCCGAAATTCGACGGTTTTCGTCCACGCACAGATTGGAGAAATTCTCGTCTCCCTGGAAAACGCAGCGCGGAAGCTCTTTGTAAAACGATCTTAGTTCGCGGCGGATTCTTTCGTTTTCCTGCGCCAATCTTTCGGCAAGGGCATATTCTCCCGCTTTTTGAAGATCCGCCGTCAGGTGATTGAAATTATCCTGCTTTTCGTCAATTTCAAGTCCGTCAAGTTTATCATAGGGTGAAAGGTCGAATATCGAATACATCGATACCGTTTCCGTCAAGTCCACGTTTCTGTATTTCTCGGCAAAGCGGGCAATGAAAATTCTGCTTTGAGTCCGCAGCTCCTCAAGGCATCCGTCCTTCACGTCGTCGGCAACGGTTTCGTCCAGGTACTCGGAAAGATAGCAGATGTTTCCGTCCCGCTCAACAATGAACCTGCCGTCTTTCGCTTTAAGGAATTTCGGCGCATGCATTCCGAATTCGCGATAGCTTCTATCAGCCTGTTCAACTCCTCCAGTCGTCTGTCCGTCATAACGGGTGCCGAATTGATGCGCAGAACGTACTTCCTGTCAATCAGGTAATTGTGGCGGATATCCGAATCTCCGTGCGACGAATCCGTAAATTCCACTGTTTGAACGGAATCCGCACCGAACAGACGCAGCAGCTCCCTGACCGTGCCGTAAATTTCGCTTCCGTTTTTAATCTCCGTTTTTTCCATATCCGCCTCCGAATCAATCATTTGCTGCCGAAGCACTGCAAGTATAGCACAGAAAGCCTGCAAATTCAAGGAACATGAAGCATTCGGGAAAGAATCGCGAAACATTCGTGAGCGAATCGCAAATTGCGGCATCCGCCGCCCGCCTTTAAAAACTGCTTGCATATTCCCGCACGGGGCATTATAATAAGAATGCCGATTCAGTGCATTTTCATTTTATGAAAAAGGTTCGGTTATGCACTGCCGTTCCCGATGCCCGCATACAGCAATCGGCGGCTTGCCCCGACGAAAACGGGAATCTGACGCACGGAGGAAACGAATGCGAGTTTTTAAAACTATGTTTGCCGCGCTGCTTGCGGCTTTGATGCTTGTGAGCCTTCCCGGCTGCAAAAAAGAAAAGGAATTTGTTGTGCCGAGCAATATGACGCGCGAGGAAGCTGCTCTGTTCACGGCGATTGCCAATGTTTGCCCCAAGGATGACAACCATTCAAAAGTCGAATATTTAACTTTCTTCATCGAGGCTGGAGCTTTGACAAGCTCCCTCCCGAAATTACCTCCTATCTCACAGAGTACTGCGCAAACAGCGGAGCGAACCTTGTTCAGCTCAGCTATGAGGATCTTGTTGCCCAGGGCTATATCACAAAGGGCGACGGCGATTTTTACAAGACCTATGACGACACCTACAAGATGGGGTTGGGAAAGATTTTCACCTTCACCCTTAAGGACGGCGAAAGCACCGATGCGGACACATGCACGGTTGCCGTCAAAGGCTTTATTTCCGAAAGCGACACAAGCGGGTTTGACGTTGAGCTTCAATACGTTGACGGCGCATGGAAATTCGTAAAGTATTCCAATGCATGGAATCAACACCAGTTCTTCACTCCCGAACCGGAAAATTCGGACGGACCCGAAAAAGGCTGATATCACCGTTATCCGAAACACCGAACCGGAATGAAAAGCCGAATTTGCATCTGATTCTGCGGGGCTGCCGTGAGCGGCTCCGCTTTTTTCATATCTCTCGCGTAATTTTCGCCAAAAAGCTTGAAAATCGCACCGTTCTGCGCTATAATCCGCTTGAGGTGAGAAAAGAATGAATAGTAACAAAAAACTTTACAATCTTTTTTTAATTCTTGTTGCTGTTTCGATGCTTTTTGTGTCGGTTTTCGGCAGTTTTTCCGTTGCAGACACAAACACCGAAAAAAGCGAAAAGTCTGACGATAATTATTTATTGTCCGATATTCCCGACGAGCTTTCGGACGAACCGCCCTTTGACGCCGAAGCCGTTTCCGAAAAGGATGCGGAGGATTACCGCAAATGGGCGCAGCGCGATCCGCGCTGGGGGCAGCTCCCGATGGGCGCAAGCGGAAAAACAGTGGCGCAGATCGGCTGCCTTGTAACATCCGTAACAAAGATAATTATTCAAAGCGGATACAGAACATCCGACACGTTCAACGTTGCAACGCTTGTTAACTGGCTGAATGCCAACGGCGGCCTGAGCGACAGCGGCAACCTGTATTGGTACAAGCCCGCGCAGATGATAGACGGACTTGAATTTGAAGGGATGGAGTATTACGAGGGTGATTCTTCCTCCGCCGCAATGCAGGAAAAGATAATGAGCTATGTGCGGCAGGATAAGCATGTTATTCTGACTGTAAAAAACTATGGGCATTACGTTGCCGTTGATAATGCAAAAAGCATTGCGGAAGGCCGCGTTTATATCATGGACTCTCTGAACAATGTTGCGGGAAACGCGGATGTTGCGCTGGATTCCCGTTATCCGTACGTCAGCAGGCTGTGCATCTATGCGGGCAATAATCCCAACGATTCGGACTACATCTCCCGGTGCAGCTTTGAAATGACGCAGCTTGAGGCTCAGGTCAAATCAAGCGCAACGCTGTTCTCCCTGCCCTGCGACGCAAGCGCGGGGTTCGGCTCGGTTGCCGTTTCAACCGCCTCTGCCGGCGAAAAGCTCGTTGTAACAGGCGACCTTGTAAACACCCTCGGGCAAAGCTGGCACCAAGTGTTTGTTAACGGTTCGCATCTTTATGTAAAGCAAACCGAAATCGGATTTGTGCGGTTTTTGGATGATATCGAAATTCAGTCCGAAACGATCCCGCAGGAACGCTCCCTCTCGGAAGGTCATTCGCGCTTACGCAGACCGTTGTTTCGCGGCACAGCATAACGCGCATTGAGGGCAGGTTTGCGGACGGCGACGGGGATACGCTCATGTCCGCAGCGGTGCTGCCCGGCGTTCACGGCGGGTTTGACATATCCGGCACGGCTGTTGACGCCGCACTCCGCTTCGGAAATCTTGCCGCCGGGCATTATGCCTACGAACTTAAAGCGATTGTTACGGCAAGCTCCTCTCTCACAAGCCGAACCGAAACGTTTACGGAGATCCTCGTCTGCCCGTTTTCGATTGAACTTGAGCCGCTGCGCACGTACACAGTCACATTTAAGGACGGGATGACGCGCGAAGTCCTTTCGCAGCAAAACATATACTACGGTTTTTCCGCCGTTGAACCTCCTCTGCCCGTGCACAACGGTTATGTTTTTTACGGTTGGTCGGAAGACTTTGATAATGTTCGGAGTAACCTTCATGTCTATGCAAATTTCGGCCTGCCTTACCTTATCGGCGATGCGGACGGCAACGGCGCGGTTGAGTTTACGGACGCGCTGAGCATTCTTCGCCACTCAATGGGCATCAGTGTTCCCGGAATCCTGCTCGCCGCCTGTGATGTGAACGGGGACGGCACCGTTGATTCCGTCGATGCACTGATGTTGATGCGGCGGCTGCTTGCGGCACGCGCATTTTGAGCATACGTCGGTTAAACCAAGTTAATTAACAAGCTGCATTTGTGCAAAATGCGGGCATTTCGGTCTGCATCTGCTGCGCAAATGCAGTTTTTAATTTTCAAAGGCGATTATGTCCCCTTTTTTTGTACTTCAAATTGAATTCATTCCACTTTTCGATAGATTATAGATTTTCCTTGACTTCAGTCCCCGTTTCTGATAATATTATACGGACAGATTTGCTTCGGCGTTTTAAACACGATATGCACCGCAGCGAATCAACAAACATAACACGGAGGAAAACCGAATGAATCTCAGGAAAACTGCTGCACTGCTGCTCTCGCTCATCATGTGCTTCAGCCTCATCGTTCCCGTCGCAGCTTTGCCGAAGGGACCGTCACCGCTGCCGATAACGCAAAGCGCAGCGAAGATCTGCTTGCTTTTGCCGGCAGACTGCACAACATGACCGAAAAGTATTCCGCTGAATATACCAAAAAAGCAGCGGATACCGACCCCTATGCAAACGGACGAATCATCGTCAAGAGCGCCGAAGAGCTGGACTACACCGGCTCCGTTGCGCATGTAAACGGCTACAATGACTGGCACATTATTCAGTACAGAACTTCCGAAGAAGCGCGCAAAGCGGCCGAAGCTTTTGAGCTTGTAAAGGGCGTTCAGTATGCCGAACCCGATATCGTCATGCAGGCGGATCAGGAACGGCGTGAACGAATTCCTCAGCTGGGGCTACGGTGCGGACTATGTTGATGCTTTCAACTACAATGAGTGGATGCTCGACTATGCCGGCGGCGTTGAAAACCTTCCCGAAATCATCGTTGCCGTTATTGACACCGGTTACGACAGCGATCACCCCTATCTTGTCGGCAGATCCGTTCCGGGTTATGACTTTGTAAACAACGACAGCAACCCCGAGGATGACCACGGCCACGGTTCCCACTGCGCAGGCACCATCCTTGACGGCAACCTTCCCAACGTCAAAATCATGCCTCTTAAAGTTCTCGATGCCGAGGGTTCCGGTTATTCCTCAGAGATCATTCTTGCAATGGAATACGCTTCCCTCAACGGCGCGGCTGCGGCAAACCTCAGCCTCAGCGGCCCCTGTGACAGCGACCACAATGCATACGTTGAAGTTGTTGCCGAGGGCATGGCACACAACGACATCGTTTACTGCGTTGCGGCAGGCAACAACTACGGTTCCGACGCTTCCACCCGCTGCCCCGCAAACGTTCCCGACTGCGTTACCGTTGCGGCACACGACAGGAACAAGCGTATGGCCGATTTCTCCAACGTGGGCGAAATCGTTGACATTACCGCTCCCGGTGTCGGCATCCGCAGCGTCCGTATGGGCGGCGGCTACACCGAAATGGACGGCACCAGCATGGCGACTCCGCACGTTGCGGCAGCATGCGCACTTCTTAAAACCTTCAACCCGACATGGGCGCATTCGAAGTTATCAACACTCTCAAGGGTGCTGCCATCGATGTCGGCATCGAAGGCGGCGGCACCGGTATTCTGAACGTTACCGACCTGCTTAAGTTCGACAACATCATCAACGGCGAAGGCAGCTTCCTGCACTTCACTTCCGCAAGCGAATATCCTTGGAATGCGGATGCAAACTGCGCATTCAGCGGCAATGCGGGCGTGAACAACAGCACTTCCGTCCTCAGCGCAAAAGCAACCCTCGGTTCATATCAGCGCATCAGCTTGAATACAAAGTCAGCAGCGAACAGAACCACGACTATCTCCGTTTCCTTGCAAACGGCGAAGAACTGTTCTCCGCAAGCGGAAGCCAAAACTGGCAGACCTACACCTGCTACATTCCCACCCACGGCGATGTGCTTCTCACTTGGGAATTCAGCAAGGATGCAAGCGGCGCAGCAGGCGACGACAAGGCCTACATCCGCAACGTTGTGCTTGAGGAAACTCTCAGCTCCGTTATCAACACCGGCAACGGCAACTTCCTGTTCGAGGGCAACAACTATCCCTGGACCGTTGACGGCAATGCTGCAAAGAGCGGCAATGCGGGCGTGAACAACAGCACCTCCGAAATCAGCACCTCCGCAAACATCAATTCCGGACTTACCTTCCGCTTCAACTACAAGTTCGACGGCGGCGCAGGCGATAAGTTCCAGTTTGTTGTTGACGGAAATGTTGTTCTTGAAGTTTCAACCGCATCGGATTGGACTCAGTACGATTACCTCATCGAAGAAAGCGGCGACCACACCTTTGCTTTCCGCTATGTTAAGGACGGCAGCGGTGCGGCGGGCAGCGACTGCGCATGGGTTAAGGAAGTTAACCTGCTCTACACCCTCGAATCCGCACTCAACGTTCCCGGCGGCGAGCTGAACTTCACCAGCACGGGCAGCTATCCCTGGGCGGTTCTCGATGACTATGCAAAGAGCAGCAACGAGGGCGTGAACAGCAGCACCTCCGCAATCTCTCTCAGTCTTACCATGAGCGCGGGTGAAACCCTCACCTTCCGCTACAAGGTCAGCAGTGAACAGAACTACGACAAGTTCATCTTCACCGCAAACAACACCCAGGTATTCTCAAAGTCCGGTAGCCTTGCATGGGAGGAATACACCTACACCGCAGCCACCTCCGGCACCTACAACTTTGAGTGGAAATACACCAAGGACGGCAGCGTCAACCGCAACGATGACTGTGCATATCTTGACGATGTTGAATATCATTCCAATGCGATCCCCGGCGATTCCGACGGCGACGGCACCGTTACCGTAAGCGATGCACTGCTTGCAATGCGCTATGCAATGGGCACCGTTACAAACATCAATGTGAATGCAGCCGATATTGACGCGACGGCAATGTTACCATCACCGATGCCGTAACGATCCTCCGCATGGCAATGACCGCATAACCTTGACTCGACCGAATCGGTTCGGTTGAATCGAACTTAACCTACCGACAGGGACTGCCCGCAGACATGCGGGCGGCCCCTGTTTTTTGATTATGGTTCCACGAATAAGTTTTATTTCCCGGGAATACGGCTTCGTTTCCCGAGCCCGGCTCAGACTTTTCTCAATCACGGCTTTTTTAAGAAAACGGCTCTTTAATTCGGCGGCGAATGCGTTATAATAGAATACCGGTTCAAACCGCAGGCATTCAAATGCACATATCACTCTGAAAGGGTTCAAATAAATGGCAGCAACAGGTTCAAACGGCGCAAAGAGACGCTCCGGACGGGGCTCCGCAGGGCGCAGCGAACAGCGGCCCGCTTCCGCTTCACGAAACGGAAAAAAGCAAAGCGGCAAATCCGCCGATTCGGCCGATACCAAGCGCGAGATAATCGGAGTCGTGCTTATACTTGTCGGCATCATACTCGGCATATTCTGCTATGCCCCCCGTTCGGCCCAAGGGGTCATTGCGGCAATTGTGCCTCTGCTTTTCGGTATTTTCGGCATCGGAATGTATGCAGTGCCCGTGCTTTGTGCGGCACTCGGAGTTTGTGTTATCGCAATTCGAAAGGACAATTCCCGCACGGGCACGATCGTTTGCGCAGCCGCTGCCGCATTCGCGCTGCTTTCGTTCATTCACCTTGCCGAATATGCAAAATTGATTCCCGCCATGAACTTCGGAGAGGCTGTTTCCCATGCATGGTCCAAAGGCAGCCGTCTGCGCAGCGGCGGAGGTTTTTCGGCGGAAGCTTGCGTACCTTTTTGCAAAGTTGTTCGGCGTCACGGGCGGATGTGTTGCACTGGCGGGCATTGATATTATCATGCTGCTTGTTATCACAGGGCTTTCCCTCCGAAAAACGGGCAAAAAGCTTGCCGAAAGCGTTGCAGAGGCTCACGCCGTTTCGCGTGCCCGCCGACAAACCGAGCTTTACAACGAAAAACTTGACGACACAAAACCCGAGAGAGGGCGCAAAAAACAAAGCTCCTCCAACGAGCCGCAGTTTGACGAGGACGGATTCCTTGTTCATTCCGGAAAACCGCTCACGGCGGGGGACAGCGATTACGGGGCGGAAAGCGGCGAACAGGTTTCCTCCCTTGCAAAACGCAGCAAAGCCCGCAAAAAACAGGAAGCGGAGATGTCCGCACGTTCCGAAAACGGGAATGCGGCGGACATTGCCGATGAATCCGCCGGCATGTCCGATTTCACCGCACGGCGCACCCCGCAGAAGCGCAGGCCTTTCGGCACCGCAAAAAACAATGATGAACTTGAGTTTTTCCCCGTTTCGGGGCCGCTCAAAACAACAAAACCTCAGAAGCACAGGCGCAGCGGAAAACGTGAACTGAAAACAAGCGATTTTGTTCCCTCCGATGTTGATGTTGACAACGGGTCTCGGGAGGATTTCCCTTCCTACGGCGATGAACACATTGACATTCCGATGAACCTTTCCTATGCCGATGTTGAACGCGACGAAGAGGGCTTTGCTCCTCCGACAGCGGATGACGACATGCCTTTCGAGCCGGATCATTCCAACGAGTCTTCCGATTCGGCTGTTTCCGCGTCGGCAGAGCCGTTTGACAGCCCCGCCGCCGGAGATTCAACCGAAGCCGATGATGACTTCCTGCGCGGCATTCCGGTGACACGCATGGAAGACATTCCGCCGCAAAGCATCACGGAACAGTCCGAAACGGCGCAAAGCGGCGTTTCCGCAGAACGCAAATCAACACCCGTCGGCGGCAATGATTCTTCGCAAGGCGGCAGTCCCTCGGGAAACACCGTCTCCTCCGTTGTTCCCGCCGCCGTGATCGAATACCAACGTCCGCCGTACAGCCTTCTGCGCCTGCCCGACCCTGCGGCAGCGGTTGCATCCGAATCGCCGACCGAGAAGGCAAAGGTGCTTATCGAAACGCTCAACAGCTTTAATATTTCCGCACGAATTGTAAATATCAGTGTCGGTCCGGTGATAACAAGGTTCGAGCTCCAGCCCGCACAGGGAATCCGCGTGAACCGCATCACGACCCTGAGCAACGATATTGCACTTGCGCTTGCGGCTCCGCGTGTCCGCATCGAAGCGCCGATACCCGGAAAATCAGCAATCGGCATTGAAATTCCGAACAAGGATACCGCACCCGTGTACCTCCGCGATGTGCTTGAAACGCGTGAATTCAACACTGCAAAATCCCCGCTCACAATGGGCTTGGGCAAGGATATTGCGGGCAAAGTCGTGCTTGCGGATCTTGAAAAAATGCCGCATATGCTGATTGCGGGTCAAACGGGCTCCGGTAAATCCGTGTGCATCAACTGCATCATATTGAGCTTGATCTTCAAATCCGCACCTAAGGATGTTCGAATGATCCTCATCGACCCGAAAGTCGTTGAGCTGTCCATCTTCTCCGCGCTTCCGCACCTGTTCTGTCCCGTTGTTACCGAACCGAAAAAAGCGGCGGGCGCACTGCGCTGGGCGGTTACGGAAATGGAGCAGCGTTACGGCAAGATGGGCAAAGTCAACGCCCGCGACATCTACCGCTATAATGCCATGCAGGAGCGTGAGGAGGATAAGTGGCCGCGCCTTGTTATCATAATCGATGAGCTTGCCGACCTTATGATGGTTGCTTCAAAGGATGTTGAAGAATCCATCTGCCGCATTGCGCAGCTCGGCAGAGCCTGCGGCATTCACCTTATCGTTGCAACTCAGCGGCCGTCCGTTGATGTTATAACGGGCCTTATAAAAGCCAACATTCCCTCGCGAATTGCGTTTGCCGTTTCAAACGGCACGGATTCCCGCGTTATTATGGACGCAAGCGGCGCTGAAAAACTTCTCGCAAGGGCGATATGCTTTTCCATGCGAACGGCGCAAGCAAGCCCACACGCGCACAGGGCGCGTTTGTGTCGGATGAAGAAGTTGAAGCGATTCGCGACTTTTTCCTTCAGAATCAGGTGGCTGCTCCGTCATATGACGAAAGCGTGTTAAGCGAAATCACCGGCGGCGGGGGAGGGCTCGGCCAAGGCAACGGTAAGCAGGACGACGATCTGCTTCCCGATGCGGTGCGGCTCGTTGTTGAAAGCGGCACGGCCTCCATTTCAATGATTCAACGCCGACTGCGCGTCGGCTATGCGCGTGCGGCAAGGCTCGTTGACATCATGGAACAGAACAAATTCGTGAGCGAGCCGGACGGTGCAAAGCCCCGAAAGGTGCTCATTGATGCAGCCGAATACAACCGCATATTCGGCGGAAATCTGCAAAGCGGCTCCCCCGGGAGCGGAAAGGATACTGATTAAGTGAACAGCGATAAATTATATTCAAAATGCCCCCGTGTCGGTCTCGTCTCCCTCGGATGCAGCAAAAATGCCGTGGATTCCGAAATTCTGTTGGGCGAACTTAAGTCACGCGGGTTCGATATCGTGAACGATGCCGCGCAGGCGGAAGTCATTATCGTTAACACCTGCGGCTTTATCGAAAGCGCAAAGACGGATTCCATAGATACGATTCTCGATATGGCGCAATATAAAACCGCAGGCAGCTGCAAACTGCTTGTTGTCACGGGTTGTTTGAGCCAGCGTTACGGTGACGAGCTTGCGAGGGAACTGCCCGAGGTTGACGTTTTCAACGGCGTAAAAAACTATCCCGCTCTTGCGGAGCGGCTTGCGGAAATCTGCGGAGTTGAACCCGCGCCCGAAAGTGCGAATGCTGCGGCGTGCTGCGGCATCCCGAAGCGACTGCTCACGACCCCGTCATATCGCGCATATCTGCGCATTGCGGACGGCTGCGACAATCGCTGTACTTATTGCGCGATCCCGCTGATTCGCGGCGGCAGAGTCAGCACCCCCATTGAGACCCTTCTTGCCGAGGCGGAACAGCTTGCAAAAAGCGGGGTCACGGAGCTGACCGTTATTGCGCAGGACACTTCGGCATACGGCATTGACCTTTACGGAAAACCCATGCTGCGTGAGCTGCTTGAAAAACTGACCGAAATTGAGGGGCTGCATTGGGTTCGCGTGCTTTATGCCTATCCCAACACCGTCACGGAAGAGCTTGTTGACGCAATGTACCGCAACCCGAAAATCTGCAATTATATCGACATTCCGATTCAGCATATCTCGGCACATATGCTGCGCGACATGAACCGCCACGGCAGCACGGAACACATCCGCGAAATCACGGACTATATCCGCCGCAGTGCTCCCGGGTTCATTCTCCGCACAACTGTCATGCTCGGCTTCCCCGGCGAAACCGAAGCGGATTTTGACGAGCTTATGCATTTCATGGCGGAACATCCTTTCGACAGGGTGGGCGCATTCACCTATTCCGCCGAGGACGGCACACCTGCCGCCTCCATGCCGAACGCAGTCGATGCGGAAACCGCCGAGCAGCGGCTTGACAGGCTCATGCGTCAGCAGATGAAGATTTCCCTTGAGCTGAACCGCGCAAGAATCGGCACCGTTGTTGAAGCCCTTGTTGACGGCGCGGACGAGGAATTCCTTTTCTGCCGTTCCTACGCCGAAGCAGCCGATGTTGACGGAATCATCAAGGTTCCGCATTGCGGAAACCCCGTTCCCGCCGGAAGTTATGTCAGCATCAAAATCACCGGCGCGGATTATTATGACCTCTGCGGTGAATTGGTGCCGCCCCTTAAAACGGTTATACGGTAAGCCGGCACCGCCCCTTAAATACTGTTATGCAGGGAGTCGGCATCGCCCTTTAAAACGGTTATGCGGTAAGCCGGCACCACCCCTTAAAACTGTTACGGAGAAACAAAAATGAACCTTCCAAACAAGCTTACAATGCTTCGCATGCTTATGATACCGCTCTTTATCGCATGCTTCTATCTGCCCGAAAGCTGGCTTATCGGCACACTGAACGGCGTTCCGCTGCTGCTCAAATACGTTCTTGCAGCAGTGGTTTTCCTGCTTGCCTATGTTACGGACACGCTGGACGGGCGCATTGCGCGCGCACGCGGCCTTGTTACCGACTTCGGCAAACTGATGGATCCGACGGCGGACAAGCTGCTCACCTCCGCCGCACTCATCATGCTCTGCCGATTTGAAGTCATGAGCTTCGGCAATTTCCTGATGCCGGTGTTCACATTCATCATCATTGCGCGGGAAATCTTCGTCAGCGGCATCCGCCAGCTTGCCGCAGGCAAGGGCATTGTTATTGCCGCAAAAGCCATCGGCAAGGCGAAAACAACGCTGCAATTTGCCGCAATCCTTATTACCCTGCTTTGCGGACCCGTGTTCACGGCAATAGGCATTCCCGTGGATTTCGTGCTTATCTGCGCCGCCGCTGCGCTGACGGTCTGGTCCGGAATCGACTACACCGTCGGAGCCAAGGATCTTTTCAAAAACAGGTGAGCGTTCGCCGCATCTCAACATGATTAATGCTTTTAAATCAGCCCCGATTTTTTCGCGGGCTGATTTTGTTCGAAAATATTCCGAATACTTTCTTTCATGAAAAAAGCTTCAATTAATTGTCTTTTTATCCATGACCGACTCTAAATCGGCTTTTCTTTTAAGAACGCTTTTTAATCCCGTTTTCCGTGTTCAAACCGCAGTCGGTTCAATTTCGCAGTGCTTTTTAATTATATTATTTTTTGATGTTGACACGCAGTGTAAATCATGGTAAAATTATTTTTGTATGACAAGCAATCCCCAAAATGAGTGCGATCTTAACTTTCGTCAAAAGGTCTTGATTTGCGTTCCGTAGAAGTTGCGCTTGTTATATGGTATATCAAGAAAGGAGAGCTCCTTGTTTTATTTAATTCGGTAATTAATTCAACTATCCCGATGTTCCCAAAATGTAAATTACGAAAGAGGTCTAAGATGAAAAAAAGTACAAAAATCACAATTATCGCGATGTCGCTCGTTATTGCACTGCTTATTGCGGCAGTGGGCGTGCTTTGGTATTCGCTGAACACCGCCGAAACGTTTGCGAACCGCAGCCGAACCGATATAGCTCTCGGCAAGTATGAGATTCTGCGCGACCGCAGTGCTTCTCCCGAAAAGTTCCTTGAAGCCGCAAAAGCCAAAGATTATGACATCATAATCTTTTCAAAGGAACAGACACTTGCTCTCGGGGAAAAAATCAAAGAGCTGTTCCCCGACGGCAATGCCGACAGCAGGCGTTTCACCATTGGAATTGAAGATGTTATGCCGAATGACCTTGCAAAGCTCTTCAACGATGAAATGTTCTCAAACCTTGAAATTTCCGGTTCGTATTGCGGCGTGATCATTGATTTTGACAGTGTCCCCGGTGCATCCATGACGGTAAGTCCCTGCGCGCCCTCCTACTCCGGCAGCATCATTGTTGAACAGGCTGCAAAGAAGTTTTCGGATGAGCTGCTGTCCCAAATTCTGCATAACAGAAATTTCGAAGGCAGTCCCGAGGCGGCTTCCGACGGTTTGAACTGACCGAACCCGCCTTCTCCGCTTCAACCATCCTTTGTGTGAAGGATATGCGCAAAGCCCGAAGCAATTTATCATTTTAACAATGAACAAAATCCGAAAAGCCGTGCCGCATCGGCAGCATTGTTTTTCGGATTTTTTTGTTTTCGTTTTTATCGCTTCGGTGCGCTCACCGTTCAAACGCCTGCACGGTTCTTTCCGGCTTTTTTTCGGTTTTTTACCCACGCTCTTAAGCGCACGGATATTCCGCATCATATACAGCAGGAACGAAAAGCACATCATCGCCGTGCAGATGATTATCAGCGTGTCCGACAGCGCAGGAGCAATATTATAGAACACAACATGTGCAATCATCAGCGTGTATAAAAGAAAAGTCGTCAGCTTGCCGTGCCATTCCGCCGCAAGAACCTTTCCCGTGCGGCGAATTACGGCAATGCCATGCAGCCGGTGACGATTTCCTTCACGATTAGCAGAACGCAGGGGAACAGCAGGTTGCCGAAGCGCGTCAAAAGGCAGGCAAGCATCACAATTTGTGTCAGCTTATCCGCAATCGGATCGAGTGCCTTGCCGAGGTCACTCACCATTCCGAATCTCCGCGCAATAAAGCCGTCCGCAATATCCGTTGCGCCCGAAAGCAGCAGCGCCCATGCCGTTGCGGAATAATCCTTCCAAACAAGATACAGCCACGCAAGTGCAGGAACAAGCAAAAGCCGGAATGCGGAAAGCACATTCGGCACGGTCAGAATCTTGTTTTTGTAAGTTTCGTTTTTGCGGGCATCATCCGCCTCGTTGTTTTTCATACTCTCCTCCCGCCGGTTCATCCTTTTTCTTTCGGGCTTTTTCGTCGAACATACGCTGCCCGGGCTTTTCTCTGCATTTCCTTTTTCGCATTGATTATATGCCGCCTGCCGCAACGTTGTATCAATTCAACATCAACGCCCGTTAAAAAAGCAGATATCATCTTTTTAAGGAAATTATCCTTTTCATGTCTTTCTTCGACGGGGAAGGATTCATTCTTTATTTTTAATTTAATTTTTTTGCTCAAACGCAGCGGATTCCGCATCCTTCAGCCGAACGTTATTTAAGTTTCGGATTCGCCGTTCGGCATTTGCTCCGCATACCTTTCATCGCCCCACCATTTCGGCATCAGCTCATTCAAAGTAATCGTCTCACGCGTTTCGTAGTCAACAAGAATTTCCGCCTCTTTGTTGCGCGGGGACAGCTGCATGAAAAACTCGCGGCACGCACCGCAGGGCATTCCGCTTCCGCCGCCGCAGGGCGGTGCATCACGGAACGCGATCATGCGTTTCACAACAGTCTGCCCGCTGTTCACAAACATATTCAATGCGGCAACACGCTCCGCACAAAGGTTCATCACACCGCTGCAGCTTTCAATGCAGAATCCTGTGAAGATCTCTCCGTTTTCGCTTTCAAGTGCGCAAACAACATGATGCGCATACACAAACGGCGTAACATCCTCCGGATGATATTGTTCCTTTGCTTTAAGGTACAGTTTTTCCCAAATATCCATATCAATAATACCTCTTAACTCTCCCACCGATTATCAGTCGCGGTTGTCCGCTGCATAAACTATGCAGCCTATGCCCGCAATCATTGAAAAAAGTATTGCGCCGCCCATTCCGTCCAGAACAGCCGAACCTGCAAAAAAGCCTGCAATTCCGGCAAGTATCATGATAATTACCGAAACTGTTGTTCTGAATTTTTTCATATGCTTCTCCTTATTTTTGAATTGCGTTTTCCGTCACGGCTCATTTTCGGGCCGAAAAGGAAGAATCAAAGACCGATCCCCGAAGGAGCTGACCATCGGGGATCGTTTTCAGTTACCAGAGTTTGACTCCGTCGATTTCGACATCCGTTTGTTCAAAATCCGGAATCGAATCACTTATCACCCAGTTATGCTCACGCATATGCCTGATAAACTCACATGCAAGTCCAACCTTGTAGTTTCGCACATAGTATGATAGATCCCCAGGCCATACCCATGTGCCGTCCGTTAAGAATGATGGCGTTCCGGCAATCCCTTTTTCCGGATTTAATACGTCATTGCATGTTCCGCAACACACTATAAGGACTTTACCCATGTCAAGATAAGAGCATATTCTCTCAACATCCTCAGCTTGACTTAAAGTGTTGACCGCTTGTTCAAGTGAAGGATCATGCTCATCACCATGTGGCATTTCCCTAAAAAAGCCTTGTCTCCTCAAGTTCATATCACTTGCCTCCTTTCTTAGTATAAGGTGAGTATACTATCCATTTTCCCGTATTGCGATAAGGCGTTGGCCTATAACCATTTTTCCACCGGGAAGTATCCATAATGTGTTTGACGGTGCTTTAACCTTCACCCCGAGCTTGTTAGCTAAGTTTTGGGCAAATCCCGCCGTTTTTTCACCTGTGCGACAAGAAATCAAGCGTATCGCACCGCGATGCTTATACTCGCTGTCATGTCGCAACAGATTTGACAATCTCCGATGATCCATCTCTCTGAAAGCACCATTGTGCATTATGGCAACGGTATCCGAAGTGCCGTGGATTACCACATCAGTGAATCCCGCCTCAGGCTTGATATACTTCGCTGCCTTCGCAAGATTGTCGCCGGTGCCTTTTCCAACATATACTGGAGACGCAGCGACAGCTTTTAGTCCGGCTGTTGATCCAAATCCACCATGAATACCAGCTCCCATTACTCGCTCACCGCCTTTCGGTGAACGGTCATGTATTCGCTGTCGAATTGCAGGATCTCGATCCCCGCCTGTCTGTACTTGTCAAAGACGGATTCGGGTGCTGCGCCGTAAACGACAATGGTTTTCGGTTTCAGCTTTTTGACGGTGTGCTCGAGGCCTCGAGCGAAGAACTCGCGTTCGCGTTGGATCTTGATGCATCCGTGGGATCCAACGGCGATCGCATCTCCCTTAGGGACACCGTCGCAGCAGATATCGAAGGTACGCTCATCGCTCCAGCGAACATTTGCGATGACAGGGATGCCGTTTTTCTGTAGCCAATGACCGATCGCTCGGCTGCGATAGATGTTCCACTGCTGCATCACCAGCGGCATATCGCGATATAGGCTGAAATCTGGTGAGATGCATCCTTTATACTGCTTCAGTATAGGGAGATACCTGTTCGGGTTGTTCCACAGTCGCTCAAATGCGGCGTCATCCTCATAAAAGCAGACCCAGCAATCATGATCATCGCTTTTTAATGCCTTGGAGAACAGGATCAGCTTATTCGGAATGCTGCTTTCCGGCATAATGCGAGGGATCTCAAGATCGCCGTCGTAGGTTGCGTCTTTTACTAAAAAGGCGCGGAAAACATCTCTGCACCCGCTTCGAGTGCTGTTAATCAAAGACATATTATTTTTTCCAAAGCGGCACAAGCGTCAGGGTATAGGTGCCTTTTTTCAGATTTACCCTGCGGCTGCGCCGGCGGAAATCACAATGCCGTTCGCTAGATCACGAGCAGTGATAACCGGAGGCGCAGCGTCCTAATTCCGAAAACTTGGATATTTTCGAAAAATGTTGACAATTCCTCCGGTATCGCATATAATGATCATGCTAGATCACGAGTAGTGATACTCGGAGGCAAAGGCATTGCAATGACTGTTGGTGCAATCAATGCAGTGCTTTTCTGTTTCTCGTCGCAATCATACGCATCACCCCCTTTTCTTTTTGGTTATACTGATAAGCTGCAGCGTCAAAAGACACTCCGCACGCATTAGCTATCTCCCACGGATTCATGTCTCCGATTAAGTGTCGTGGGATCATGAACTCTCCGGCGAAGCATTTTGCCTGCCATTCGGGATCTTCATACGTTTTGACCTTGGTGTCTCCATAGTTTTGCTGCAACTTGAACCCGCAGCAACATAACAAGAAATAATGTCCGATTTCGTGCGCGATCGTCATTCGATCTCGCCCTTCACCGTCACAGGCCCTCTCATAGACGCTTTCTTTAATTCGAATATGACCAGTGATTATATCGGTGTCAGCGTGAGTGCTGTCGGGCAGTTCTTCTTCGGGAACTATCTCATAGCTGAAGGTATCAAATATTTCTGGCAATACATCCAGAAGTTTTACCACCGGCACATACAAAACATTATCAAGTCTGAGATGCCTTCGAAGCATATTCGCAAATATGCGAATATCATTTCTTGACTTTGGTTCCACTCTGTATTTGGTCAAATCTTATTCCTCCGTGTTTCCGTTCAGCATCCTGAAAATCTTCATGCTCAGTTCCGTATCAAGCGACTCGAATTGTCTGGCAAATGAGACAGCAAGCCTCTTCTGCTCATCTGACGCGTCTGCAATATGGAGCTCGATAATATCGTTCGAAGCAATCGCAGCATCTGTTAGCTCGTTTGCCTGTTCAGGACTAAGATCATATAGATCCACAAGCTTTTCCGGCCACGCATCAGGCATCTTTTTCTCCCATTTTCCACAGAGGAGAGAAAAGCCGAAGATACGCCAGCTTTGTCGCCATGTCACGTAGTATTTCGCCTCTGTCTATTCTGAGCTTTCTCAAGAACTTTCCTACTGCTGTTAGCATCAAGAATACCTCCTTTAACCTTTCCTTCATCTGCATTATACCATATCGAGGAGCGTTTGTAAACCCCTTTCGGTTAATAAATTTGGAAATTTGAATGCAATTCCGCAAGATTAAGCCTTTCTCGTACAATGCTTTACTACATACACCATTGATGGTTTTCTGTCTTGTTTTTTCGCTCGGTTCATAATATCGACAACAAACTCAAGCTCTGCACACTGTTCGTCGAATAGCTTGTCTCTCGCAATCGCGTATTTTTCTCTTTGCTGGTCAGTCATGTTCTACACTTCCATGTATTATTAGGTAGTACAATAAAGCCACAACCGGCTGGACAAGTCAAGCATTTGGCCTAATTGTATATGCGAAAAATGCCTTTATGCTGTTTAGACTATGGTTCAAGTCCTCTTGCCCTGTACCTTTTTTACATTCTTCTTGGCACGAAAAAAGAGTAAAAAGTACACCTGTTTTCGGGTTTCGAGGCATAAAAATAGGGCTCCAGAACAGCCGATCGGCCGCTCCGGAGCCTGTTTTGCTTGATTTTTGCTTGATTTACCTGTATTTTGGTCTGAAAGCACAAAAAACAACTTTTATCGTGGTAGACAAAAGTTGTTTTCTTGATGGTGCGGTTGATGGGACTTGAACCCATACGGTCTCCCATACGCCCCTCAAACGTACGCGTCTGCCTGTTCCGCCACAACCGCATTTTTCACTGCGAGAGATATTATAACGCTTTCCGATGCATTTGTCAACACAAATTATGTCCGAAAGTCAATATATTTTTAAAGCTGTGCAAATTTCCGCCTTTTGCCTTTTGCAGGGTGCAAAACGTGCTGCGTTTATGTTATAATATAGGCACAGCAAACCCTTGTTTCAGGGTCGTTTTACGAATAATATCGGGAGGTTGGGGCGATTTTCGGCTTTTACTGCGCAATTCCGTCCGAACCGGAAAGGGAACAGAACATGCAAAAAGATAAAGCACTTGAAATGGCACTCGGTCAAATCGAAAAGCAATACGGCAAGGGTGCAATTATGCTGATGGGAGATGCCGCCTCAAGGATTCAGGTTTCCGTCATTCCGACGGGCTGCATTGAGCTTGACGCAGCTCTCGGCGTCGGCGGCGTTCCGCGCGGAAGAATAGTTGAAATATACGGGCCGGAATCCTCCGGCAAAACCACCATCGCGCTGCATATCATTGCCGAAGCGCAAAAAATGGGAGGTATGTGCGTTTTTATCGATGCCGAACATGCGCTTGACCCCGTTTATGCCGAAAAGCTTGGCATCAGCATGGACAAGCTCTATGTTTCCCAGCCGGACAACGGCGAACAGGCACTTGACATTGCGGATGCACTCGTTCGCAGCGGCGCGATCGACGTTATCGTTGTTGACTCCGTTGCGGCTCTCGTTCCCAAAGCCGAGCTTGAAGGCGACATGGGTGATTCTCACGTCGGCTTGCAGGCAAGACTCATGAGCAGGCATTGCGCAAGCTTGCCGGCGTTGTCGGAAAATCCCGCACCTGCGTTATTTTTATCAATCAGCTCCGCGAAAAAGTCGGTGTTATGTTCGGCAATCCCGAAACCACCACAGGCGGCAAGGCGCTGAAGTTCTTTGCCTCCATCCGTTTGGACGTCCGCAAAATCGACACGCTGAAACAGGGCAATTCGCCCGTCGGCAACCGCACGCGCATCAAAGTCGTTAAAAACAAGGTTGCGCCGCCTTTCCGCGTTGCCGAGTTCGACATTATCTACGGTGAAGGCGTTTCTAAGGAAGGTTCCATTCTCGATATGGGCGTTGCAAACAAAATCATCACAAAGACCGGCGCATGGTTCTCCTACGGCGATATCCGCATCGGACAGGGCAGGGAAAACGCACGCAATTTCCTGCGCGACAACCCCGAGCTTTGCAAAGAAATCGAAAAGAAGCTCCGCGACCTTATCGAAACAGCCCATGACGAAACCGCTCCCGTCAGCGAGGACGAGCCCTATTCCGAGGATGAATAATTCAAAAGCAACCCGCGCTTTATGCCGTGCATACCGAAAACATGCCGGTTGACGCCCCGGTTAACGTTCCGCAGTTAAATTTTCAATTACAAAAGCTCCGCAGCAGGTATTTCGGCCGTGCGGAGCTTTTTCGGGTTTTATCCGTTTTATTCAAATTCGAATTCTCAGCCCAATCCGAGTGCGGCACGGAGTATCAGCACGGCGTCCGAAAGCGTGACGTTTCCGTCCCCGTCCGCATCGCAGAGCGCAGCAGTTTCGGGCGAAAGCTCTGCCGTTCCGAGTGCGCACCGCATCACGAGCAGCGCATCCGCCGCTGTCACAACGCCGTCCCCGTCCGCATCCCCGGGAACACCGGGTTCGCCGCCGTTAACAAAGATCCATCCGCTTTGCGTCTGCGTCGGCACGGGATATTGATCGTCGTCGGTCATCATATAATTAAATTTTTTAACTTCAACGCGAATTTCGGAATCCCCCGCAGTGCCTGCAAGCACGGTAAAATTCATTGTGTGAATAATGCCGTTGTTTGCCTGCGTCATGCCTTCATTGCCCGGGTACAGCACGCCGAGGCTGATCCTGCCGGGCAAGGATGTGTCCAAATGGTTAAGCGTGTTTTCCCAATCTATCGCGCTGCCGCGGGTCACGGAATTCAACTCCAACGCCTCCGGATCATACCAGACCGTGACTGCAAGCGCATGTGCAAGATAGTCTTCGCCTTCAATGCAAAGATTGATGTCTGCCGATTCGCCCGCCGCCGCCGCTGCCGTGTCCGCATAAAAAAGCACCGGCTCCGTGTTTATCCTGAGTGCCTCGGCACTCGCCGCCGCAGGCCGAACAAAGCCGCACAGAACCGCTGCGGCAAGAATGATTGCAGCAGCAAGAAGTTCGATAAATCCGCATTTTGCTTTCTGTATTTTTCCGTTTGTCATCTGATTTTGAACCCTCCCCGTGATTCTGCACTTATTCTATCTTTTTTTGCATGATTTGCAACACCCTTCAACAAAAACCTCGCCCCCGCAGTTGCCCGCAGGACGAGGCCAGGAAGAAATCCCGCTGTTCTGTTAAGGGGGAGGGGAATCATGCATCAGGGTGATCCATCCTCTACCGTTATTTTGCATTCGTAATTCATATAATTGCCCCTTTACGTTCAAATTTTTCTGTCTGTCAAATTCCGATTTGTTTGTTCCATAAAATTCATTTTAGTCGCTTTCAAACTTGCTGGCGGCGAACAGCATTTTATGCTGTTTGCGGACGTCAAGTCCACAAGGGATAGACGTGCAAACGTCGCAAGGGGTGCAGCCCCTTGTTCGGAACGAAGTGACGCAAAACAGCCCGGACATTTGAGTGCCCGGCTGTAAGCCTCGCAGAGCGCACATACAGGGCTTGCCCCTGTATAGAAGTGCGCCCTTTGATTCAAAGGGATTCTTTCAGAATCGTTAGATCGGTTGATAGTCATCAGAGATACTTTCCATTCCCCACAAGAATGGAGCAGATGATAATTCATTTCCATTCAACAGATCAACCAATCGTTCATCACATTTTAGTTCGTTAATGTCAAACTTTTCGGGAACTCCGATTTTTATACACTCTCGTAGTTTTACATCATAACCATCGGTGTCAAACTGCTTTGTCATCAAAACAATATTATGACCGCCATAGGATTTCACTTCATCAGAATCCGAACATGATTCATAACGAATACCATCAAAATCCTCATCGTTGCGTACCCACTGTAATAAAAGTTGAGAGATTATATATTCTTCAATGAATCTTGCTCCGTGATGTTGTACTACAACCGAACAAGCTGCTCTCAGTGGATAAGTATAAATGTATTTTAGCAAATATTTACGAACTGCTTCTTTATCATTCTCATTGTGAAACCAACAGAAAAAACTATGCTTTAGCGGCATTAACTTTTCAGAAAAATCAATGAATTTGAGACGATTTTCTTCTTCCTGTGGAATACTGAATTTTGCAATGGCAAACTTTTCGGGTTTTCCACATTCGTGCCATGCAAGCTCTGCCTGTGACGCTAAATATAGACACGGATGACCAGGCATACTATAACGTTCAGTGCCTATTAAATAATTCATGCTATATGGTATGTGGAATAATTCTTTTCTTTCAAGGGGGAATGGATTGCTTCCAATGCCTCTTATTCGGTAGTATACATCCATATGATATGCTCCGGAATAGCGTTGCATAAGTTGCGGCTTCATAATATCAAATACTTTGAAAGCCTTAGTGGATGCCTGAACAATTCTCCCATTGCCATATAATCTTAAAACATCTACAATGTCGGAAGCGTTGGTGCTGATTTCATCAATATAATCAGCAATCATTTTGCACATTTCGTTTCCAACAAGGGGATTATCTTCAACAGCAATGGACTGTCTTACATCATTGATGTAATCTTGAAAATTGCTGTCAAGAAAATCTGCCATACTCTGTGTACCACGTCTTAGGTGACAACGGTATTTTTCAAGTAATTCTAATATTTTATCCATACAGTAACCTCTTTGTGGCAATAAATAAAGGCGACCTAAGCGTCTTTATTATACCATATTTTTATGAATTTTTCAATTTAGGGGCACTTTATCACCAAGGCTTATCTTCATAGGGCGTATCCTCAACACCCTCCGCATTCAGATTGGCAACCATGCGGTCGAGCTTGCCCTTCCACATTTTCTTGAACCACTCGGTATGTCCGAACCACTTAACAAGTGTGGGACTAATTGCATAGTAGGTACGGATAAATGCTCTGCCATACCAAGTTTCGGCAAGAGTGTACTTTTGTGCACAATAGGCCGATTTTTTAGAATATATTTTCTTACCAAGCACATTTTTTACTCCTTTTTCGGTGCGGAGGGTGAAATTTCCCGAAATTTGCCGTTCTGCATGTCACGCGGTTCGGTGAGCGGCGGGCTGTTCTCCGCTTCGGACTGCTGTGGTGCAGTTCGACCGAGCCATCTGTAATAAAGCGACCTGCTGACGCCGAATTCCGCCGCAATATCCGCACTTTCATCCCCGTTCGGGCAAGTTCTTCCGCACGGGAACGAAAGTTCGGCGGGATTTCGATTGCATGCCGCCCGAAAGCAACGCCGCGCGCCTTGCTGCCGCAATGCCCTCCGCCTGCCGTCTGCGGATGTTTCACACTCCGTTTGAGCAACATATGAAAGAATTTGCAGCACAAGATTCGATATGAACAGCCCCGTCAAACCGG
>ENA-OQEN01000119-OQEN01000119.1-human-gut-metagenome-genome-assembly--contig:-NODE-119-length-31863-cov-2.250662_pt1 | contig 31863 bp, 43 predicted proteins | sample MGYA00242791_ERZ504627 | MGnify/ENA primary metagenome ERZ504627 (study PRJEB26092, sample SAMD00036316) | human gut metagenome | host: Homo sapiens | study: EMG produced TPA metagenomics assembly of... | reverse complement strand
CAATAATTTGCACCTTGTTGTCTATGGACAAATCAAGAGCAGCAAGAGATTTTTGATAGATGGAATTTTCATTTTCCAAGGTTGCAACATGGCGTTGAAGCGTTGCAAGATCACGTTTAGAAATGTTTGAAACTTTTGCTTCTTCGCTCCATTGATATAAGATACTGCGAGAAATATGGAACTGGGCACAGAGATCAGCGGTACTTGTGCCACTGTTGTATAGTTGGACAACCTTATTCCGAAAATCGGCAGAGTAGGCCATAATATTCTCCTTTATAGTCTAAAATGCCATTATTATCCCATAAAGGAGATAAGATGTAAAGAGATGGTCTTGACAATAGAGGATATATCCGCTATACTGTATATGAGATAAATCCACTATTCAAAGGGAGTGCAGCCGTGCAGGAATATGAAATTGAATTCTACGATAAAGCCGATGCTCCGAGCCAGTCAAAGAGTTTATCCTAAGTCTGGATAAGAAAATGCAAGCCAAAAGTTTTGCGTACCGTTGCGTTACTCCGTGAAGAGGGGCCATGTTTAAGGGAACCGTATTCCAAAGCACTGGATGATGGAATTTTTGAAATTCGTACCAAGTTTGGGTCGGATATTACCCGCGTGCTGTATTTCTTCGTGGTTGGTAAAAAGGTGATTCTCACAAATGGATTTATCAAGAAGACCCAGAAAACACCTGCTTCAGAGATCACACTGGCAAAACAATATCGCGCAGATTATCTTGCCCGAAAGGAGAATTCCAAATGACAAACTTCAACGATTTTTTGAATGAGCAGATGAAAGACCCTGAATTCAAGGCCGAATGGGACGCACTTGACCCGGAATTTTCCGTGATTGAAGCCATGCTCAAGGCCCGCAAAGAAAGCGGTTTGACCCAGAAGCAACTTTCGGAGCGCACGGTATTGCACAGACCGACATCAGCAAACTGGAACGCGGCAATGCAAACCCATCTCTTCGTACCTTGCAGCGGCTTGCTGCTGGGATGGGAATGAAGGTTAAAATTGAATTTGTTCCTGCATCTGCAAAATGATTTAGTGATGGACGCGTTTCGGTAAAATAGAAAGCACAATAGTGACGCTATGCAGCGATATTTTCAAGCACGCGTTCGTCCGGCGTTGCAGTCCGTCCACCAACATAAAAGCCACCTGAAACTTACGTTTTTCAGGTGGCTTTTGCTATATCTGCTATTCTGTTACGCCAGATCCGGCAGGATATCCGACCACAGAGCCTGCTCCTGCCGCAAGGCATCAAAGCAGCAGTCCAGATATATTTTGTTGACCGCGGCAAAAATGGTGCTGCGCAGCAGCAGACGCTCGTCGTTGAGCGTAGTCTCCGGCTGGGCTGTCTTGCCGCCGAACACCACGGAAAGACTAGTCTCTAACTCCTCGCAGAAGATATCGTAGGCTGTCCCGGCGGAGCAGTGCTCCCGCTGCATTTTGAACAGAGTGTCGATGTTTTCAATCGAGAGCACGGTCTTGGAAACTGCAATGTACATCAGGGATGCGATCTGATCCCGGGTGTATTTTTTGCGGATGGGGTGATCCACCACCCCTTTTTTGACGTAGTTGCTTACCATGGACGGGGTCAGCTCCACCCCGCAGAAGCTGCGGAAATAGCCGTTGACGAACTGCACCGTCTGGTCCAGATACAGCCCTACCGAGGGAGATCGTTGTACCGGGGCAGGGCAAAGCCCGCAGCACACGCCGCAACGCGGAGTTTGGTTTCAGCTTTCATAGTATCTTGTTCCGTTCATGCTCCTGCACTTTTTGCAAGCAGGAACGTTGGTTTTGTGCAAAGGCAGGGCAATCGCTTTCCGCAAAAGCACTTCTGCCTGTGAAATAGTATACCGCATTTTGGAAAATTGGTCAACGGGCAACGAAAACTTTGTAAAAGAATTTGAAAAAACAGTTGACAGGGTTTTGAAAAACTGCTATGATGGTCACGGACAAAGGAATGACTGCGGCGTGCGCCGCATGAAAATGGAGAAAAATATGAAAAGCAAAATCGTTGTAGATTCCTCTGCAAATGTGTACGAGCTCCCCGATGTAGGGTTTGCCTGCGTGCCGCTGAAGATCCTGACCGACGAGCAGGAGTATGTGGACACCGCAGAGGTGGATGCCCCCGCGCTGGCCGAGATGATGCGCACCTATAAGGCCGCACCAGCACCTCCTGCCCCAATATCTCGGACTGGCTCACCGCCTACGAGGGCGCAGACGAGGTGTATGTTGTAACCATTACCGGTACGCTGTCCGGTGCCTATAACGCCGCGCTGCTGGCGGGCGAGGAATACGAGCAGAGCCACGAGGGCGCGCGGGTCTTTGTGCTGGACAGCCTGTCTACTGGTGCGGAGTCCCGGCTGCTGGTGGAGCGTTTGGCGGCGCTGATCAAGGCCGGCAAGCCCTTTGATACCGTATGTGAGGAGATCCGGGCGTACCATGAGCACACTCATCTGCTGTTTGCGCTGGAATCTCTGGCAAACCTTGCCCGCAATGGCCGCGTGAAGCCCGCTGTGGCTGCTGTGGCGCGGATGCTGGGCATCCGGGTCATCGGGCAGGCCAGCGATGCCGGTGATCTGGAGGTTCTTTGCAAGAGCCGCGGCGAGCACGGCGCACTGGAGCGCATGGTGCTGGAAATGAAGGCGCACGGCCTGACCAACGGCCGGGTGCACATCGACCACTGCTGCAACGCTGCCGCTGCGGAGCGGCTGAAGCACATGTCCATGCCGTGTTCCCGGAGGCCAAGGTGGAGGTAGGCACCTGCGGCGCGCTGTGCAGCTACTATGCGGAGTACGGCGGCCTGATGGTGGGCTATGAGGATAACGAAGCACCCACCGTCTGAGCAGAAAATATAGAATAGGATCTTGATTCACCGGGGCATCTGCGGACGCTCCGGTGAATTTTTTACGAGGAATAATTCCGGTGCACCCGACACCAAAAACTTGCAAAGGGTGAAAAACCGCGTTATACTTAACCGTATTAGAAACATGGAAAGGGGAGATGGTATGCTGTTCCGGTTGCCGATCGTCAAGTTTTTCAACCGCATCCTCAACCGCATCACGGTCACGGTGGTGCTGGTGGCGCTGCAGCTTGCATGGCTGACGTGGGTGTTCTTCGCCCTCACCACCGGCGCGGCGCGGGTGTGGGTCACCGGGGTGCTCAACGGGTTAAGCCTGCTGATCATTCTGTATCTGGTGCGCAAGGACGAAAACAGCGCCTATAAGGTGGGCTGGATCGCCTCATCGGGCTGTTGCCGCTGCTGGGCGGTGCGCTGTATCTGGCCTTTGGCAACAAGCGGCCCTCCCGCCGTCTGCGCAGCAAAATGCAGGCGGTGGAGCAGGCGCACCGGGCAGACCGTGCTCAGCAGCCCGGACAGACCGCCGGTCTGTGCGATGAAAACCGGGGCGTGAGCCGCTACCTGACCCAGTACGGCTGCTATCCCGCATGGAAGAACACCACCGCCCGGTATTTTTCCTGCGGTGAGGCCATGTACCCGGCACTGCTGGCCGACCTTGAAAAGGCGGAAAAGAGCATCTTTCTGGAGTTTTTTATCATCAGTCAGGGCAAGATGTGGCAGGGCGTAGAGGATGTTCTGCGGCGCAAAGCGGCGCAGGGGGTGGACGTGCGGCTGATCTACGATGACTTCGGCAGCCTGCTGGGTCTGCCCAAGGACTTTGTGGTGCGCATGGAGCGGGCGCATATCCGCTGCATTCCCTTTAACCCGGTGGTGCCGCTGCTCTCGCTGGTGATGAACCACCGCGACCACCGCAAGATCGTGGTGATAGACGGCAAAGTAGCCTACACCGGCGGCATCAATCTGGCCGATGAATATATCAACGCGATCACCCGCTTCGGCTACTGGAAGGACGCGGGTCTGCGCATCGAGGGCGCTGCGGTGTGGAACTTTACCGTAATGTTTCTGGATTTCTGGAACGCCTTCCGTCCCTTTGAGCAGGATTACAGCACCTTCCGTCCGCAGCTTGCGGTGCTGCCTGCCAGCGATGGAGTAGTACAGCCCTACGCAGACAGCCCGCTGGACGAGGAGCCGGTGGCAGAAACGGTCTATCTGGACATTCTGGCACAATCACAGCAGTACGTTTATTTTTATACGCCCTACCTTGCCATCGGCGAGGAGATGCTGGACGCGCTGCGCAACGCCGCCAAGCGCGGGGTGGATGTGCGGCTGGTGCTGCCGGGCATCCCGGACAAAAAGCTGGTGTTCCGGCTGAGCCGCTCGTACTATCTGCCCCTGCTGCGGGCGGGGGTACGCATCTACGAGTACACTCCGGGCTTTCTCCACGCCAAGTGCTGCGTCAGTGATGACCGCGCGGCGGTGGTGGGCAGCATCAATATGGACTACCGCAGTATGTTTCTGCACTTCGAGTGCGGGGTGCTGCTGCTGCAAAATAGCCAGGTGCTGGCTTTGCGGGACGATGTGCGCCGCACCCTGTACCAGTGCCGGGAGGTGCAGTGCGCGGACTGCCGCACCGGTCTGGTGGGTACGGTGCTGGACAGCGTGCTGCGGCTGTTAAGCCCGCTGATGTAAACATCTGCTCATAAAACCCGCGCGGCGGGGCACACTAGCTCCAAAGCCTGCGTCTGCAATGCAGGCACGGAAAGGGAGCGTATGTGACGATATGAAACAGGCATCGCGTTGGTTTTTGTGCTGCACGCTGGCGGCAGCACTGACATTGACCGGCTGCGGCGGGGGAAACTCCGGCAGCAGCTCCGGTTCTGTGAGCGGCAGCACCTCTGTGGGCAGCAGTGCAGCGCAAAGCGCGGCGTGGCGCACCGGGCTGGGGGTCCTGACCGAGACGACCGGCACAGACCGTGCGGGCAACATCCACACCGTAGCGGCTGCCGTGCTGCTGGATGCAGACGGCAAGCTGGCTGGGGTGACACTGGATGAGCTGGAGCTTTCAGTCAGTGCGGACAGCACCGGCAAAGTGACCACCCCCACCGACACCCGCACCAAGCGCCAGAAGGGCAAGGACTACCCACTGGCAGAGGTGTCCGGCCTGAAAAAGGCTGGGCAGAGCAGGCAGATGCCTTTGGCAGCTGGCTTGAGGGCAAGACTCCGGACGAAGTGAAGAAGCTGAAAACGGATGCGGACGGCAAGCCAACAGATGCAGACCTTCTCTCCGGCTGCACCATCGCGGTGGACCGTTACCGGGATGCTGTCGTCCGCGCTGCGAGAATGCGCAGGTGCTGGGCGCTGCCCGGGGTGATACGGTCAAGCTGGGCGTAGAGGTGGCAGAAATGCCGCAGGGGCTTGCGGGCACAGACGACAAGGACGCGCAAGTACAGGCAAAAATCACGCTGGCAGTGGTGACCCATGGACGAGAATGCCCGGGTGACCAGCGCCATCGGGGATATGACTGAGCCGGAGCTGACCGTCAGCGCGGACGGCACCGTGTCTGCCTGCGGGAGCCGGTGTACACCAAAAACGAGCTGGGCGACCGCTACGGGATGCGCAGTGCAAGCGCCTTGGGCAAGGAGTGGTACGAGCACAGCGCAGGCTGGTGCGGCTACCTGAAGGGCAAAAACGCCGTGGAGATCGGCAAACTTCCACAGACGGCACAGACGCCGACCTGAAGGCGCTGTGCACCATCTCGGTCACCGACCTGCAAAAGGCGGTGCTGAAGGCCATGGCGGAGCAGTAATCATAAAAACAGGATGTCCCTCTGCACAAAAAGTGCAGGGGGATTTTTTATGGATACCCCCTCAGGCGCAAAGCCGGAAGGGGTATGTGCACACTTTCCCACAAAAAGCGGGCTTACAGGCGGGGCAAAGCAGTGCATTGTGCAAAAAATAAAGGTTTCCTCTTGCAAAACGGCGGCAAACGCGCTATTCTATAACCACAGTTTACCACTTTATCACGGTAAAATGGTAAATCAAGAGGGAAGCGGGACGCAGAACGTCCCCTATGGGAGGAAAAAGATATGAAACTCAAGCGTATTGCAAGTGCATTTCTGGCCGGTGCTCTGGCACTGACTTGCACCTGCGGCGGCGGTGCATCCACCTCTGCGGCGGCATCTGCTTCCGGCAGTGCAGCCGGTTCGGCTTCTTCCGCAGCGGGCAGCGATCTGGACTACATCAAGGGCAAGGCAAAATGGTCATCGGCTACACCGTGTACGAGCCCATGAACTACACCGATGCGACGGCAACTTTACCGGCTTTGATACCGAACTTGCCACTGCGGTGTGTGCAAAGCTGGGTGTGGAGCCGGAGTTTGTAGAGATCAACTGGGACACCAAGGTGGTGGAGCTGGACGCCAAGAGCATCGACTGCATCTGGAACGGCATGACCCTGACCGAGGATATCATGGCCAACACCGCCACCACCAAGCCTACGCCAAGAACGCACAGGTCGTGGTGGTCAAGGAGAGCACCGCCTACACCTCCACCGCCGACCTTGCCGGTAAGACCGTGGTGGCCGAGGCCGGTTCTGCCGGTGAGGCTGCCATTCAGGGCGATGAGAACCTTGCAAAGGCTGACTACATTTCCAAGAGCGTGCAGACCGACTGCCTGATGGAAGTAGCTGCCGGTACGGCAGATGCCGCTGTGCTGGACCTGACCCTTGCCAACGCCATGATCGGTGAAGGCACCGACTACGCAAGCCTGAAAATTGTGGACGAGCTGAACGCCGAGGAGTACGGCGTGGCTTCCGCAAGGGCAGTGATGCCGCCGCCGCTGTGGACGCCGCCTTTGACGAGTTGAAGGCTGACGGCACCATGCAGGCACTGGCCGAGAAGTACGAGCTGGCGCTGGCCGACTGAGCCGGGCGTAAAACAAAACGATAGATGGGTGTGTTTTTGTGTCTGTGATCCTTGGGCGCCTTTCCGGCGCGTTCCTGCTCAACTGTGAGCTGTTTGCCCTTACGCTGCTGTTTGCGCTGCCGCTGGGGCTGGTGGTGGCCTTTGGCTCCATGAGCCGGTGCAGGCTGCTTTCCGGTGCGGTAAAGACTTTTGTCTGGGTCATCCGCGGTACGCCGCTGATGCTGCAGATCATCGTCATTTATCTTGGCCCCGGTCTGCTGGGCATGAATACCCGTGGCCCTCCGGCTCCGGCGGGCGCATGGTGGCGGCGGTGGTGGCCTTTGCCATCAACTACGCCTGCTATTTTTCCGAGATCTACCGCGGCGGCATCGAGCCGTGCCCAAAGGGCAGACCGAAGCCCGGGCAGGTGCTGGGCATGACCCGCACGCAGATCTTTTTTAAGGTCACCCTTTTGCAGGTGGTCAAGCGCATCCTGCCGCCCATGGGCAACGAGATCATCACCCTTGTCAAGGACACCTCGCTGGCAAACACCATCGCCAACAAGGAGATCATCATGATGGCCAAGGAGTACAGCGCAAAGGGCTTGATCTGGCCGCTGTTCTCCACGGCACTGTTCTTCCTTGTATTCGTAGGCGCGCTCACCCTGCTGTTCAACTGGGCTGAAAAGAAACTGGATTATTTCCGCTGCTGAGGAGGTTTTTAAGAATATGGCATTACTGGAGCCTCCGGCATTGGCAAAAATTTCGGAGATACAAAGTCTTAAAGGACATTTCTCTTACCTTAGAGCAGGGCGAGGCGCTGGCCATCATCGGCTCGTCCGGCTCCGGCAAGACCACCCTGCTGCGCTGCCTGAACTTTCTGGAGCGGCCGGACACCGGCTGCATCCGGGTGAACGGCGAGACCATGTGGGACGCCGCCGACCCCGCCACCCAGCGGGAGAGAGAGATCCGCAAAAAGCGACTGCACTTCGGGCTGGTGTTCCAGAACTTCAACCTCTTCCCGCAGTATACCGCCTTGCAGAACGTGATGCTGGCAGGGGAGCTGCTGGCAAAGGAGCGCCCGGACTACCGCGCCAACAAAAAGGCGATGCACGCCCAGCTGGAACAGCAGGCGCGGGAACTGCTGGCGCAGATGGGGCTTTCGGAGCGGGCAGACCACTACCCGCACCAGCTTTCCGGCGGGCAGCAGCAGCGGGTGGCCATTGCCCGGGCGCTGGCGCTGCACCCGGACATCCTCTGCTTCGACGAGCCCACCAGCGCCTTGACCCGGAGCTGACCGGCGAGGTGCTGCGGGTGCTGCGGGAGCTGGCCGACCGCAAGACCACCATGATCATCGTGACCCACGAGATGCACTTTGCCCGGGATGTGGCCGACCGCATCCTGTTTATGGACGGCGGTGTGGTGGTGGAAGAAGGCCCTGCAAAGCAGCTGATCGACCACCCGCGGGAACAGCGCACCAAACAGTTTCTGGCACACTACGCGGAATGAGCAAAATCACCAATTCTTTGGGCAAAAAAATGGAAATGTTGATGCAAACCAAGTCTTGTAAAACCGGCGCTGCTCCGCTATAATACCACTCATGAATCCTTACAACGTCCTGCCGCTTTTCCGGCAGGGCGTTTTTCACGGCAAAAATGCGAACATCCATCTTTTTTGTGTGGGCAGGAGGTATATTTCCATGACCAAAGATATGACGCAGGGCAGTCCGCTGAAGCTGCTGCTTGCCTTTGCTGTGCCGCTGATGCTGGGCAGCCTGTTCCAGCAGTTCTACAATCTGGCCGATACCATCATCGTGGGGCGGTTCGTGGGCGTGGAAGCACTGGCGGCGGTAGGCAGTGTGGGCGGTTTGAACTATCTGGTGCTGGGCTTTGTCAACGGCATTGCCTGTGGCTTTTCCATCCCCATCTCATGGACCTTCGGTGCCCACGACCACCACGAGATGCGCCGCTACACCGCCAATACCGTGTGGCTGTCCATCGCCTTTGCCACGGTGCTTACCATCGTTACGGTGGCAATGACCCATCTGGTGCTGGTGTGGACGAACACCCCGGCCGATATCATCGACCTTGCGGATATCTATATCCGCACCATTTTTGCAGGCATCCCCTTCACGCTGCTTTATAATGTGACCAGCGCCCTGATGCGTGCACTGGGCGACAGCAAGCGCCCGCTGTATTTCCTGCTGGTGGCCAGCGTGCTGAACATCGGGCTGGACCTTGCCTGCATCATCCTGTTCAACATGGGCGTGTTCGGCGCGGCTTTTGCCACCGTGTTCAGTCAGGCTGTGGCAGGCATCGGCAGCCTTATTTACATCATGCGCCACTACCCGGAACTGCGCTGGAATAAGGAAGAAGGCGCATCAGCGCTCCGCACTGCGCAAAGCTTTGCGCCATGGGCCTCCCCATGGGTCTGCAGTGCAGTATTACTGCCATCGGCAGCGTGGTGCTGCAGGGCGCGGTGAACGGTCTTGGCAGCGATATCGTAGCCGCGCAGACCGCCGGCGGCAAGGCTGCGCAGTTCCTCAGCGTGCCGCTGGAGAGCATCGGCACCGCCATGACCACCTACACCAGCCAGAATATGGGCGCGAAGGATCTGGGCCGCGTGAACCGCGGCGTGAACACCGCACTGGGCATCGGCTGCGTGTACAGCGTGGCCTCCTTCCTCATCCTGCGCGTGCTGGACAAGCCCCTGATCGGCCTGTTTTTGGACGCAGGCGAGACCGCCATTATGGCCAATGCGCAGGACTTCATCTTCTGGAACAGTGTGTTCTACATCCCGCTGGCAGTGCTTATCATCTACCGCTACACCATTCAGGGTCTGGGACACTCCGGCCTTGCCATGTTTGCCGGTGTGGCTGAAATGATCGCCCGCGCCATGGTGGGCTTCTGGTTCGTGCCGCTGTGGGGCTACTTTGCCGCCTGCATCGCAAGCCCGGTGGCATGGCTCTTTGCCTGCTTCTTCCTGATCCCGGCCTATTTTGTGGTGTTCCGCAGACTGCAAAAGGAAAAGCAGCAGGAAGCCGCCGCAAAGGTGCAGTAAGGGTTCATAAAAAATGCTTTTTCTTTTCGCCCTTTCATGCTATAATAAAAATTAAATACGGCTTTTGCCGTAACAGGGCAGGGGTTATAAGTCTTTGAAAAGCTGGTTTGCTTAATGGCTTCCCCCCCAAGGGGTGAAGGCTAAGGGGACGGCTGTTTTCGGGATGAATAGCCGCACTGCCGGGGCAATGCCCGCAATTGCGGCGGGCGGGAAAATACAAAAAGAGAGGCGAATCGAGATGTTGGATATGATCAAATGCAGCACTGGCGGTGCGTACTATGCGCGCGGAGAGTGGGTGCCCGCAGATGGCAATGCACCCGCAGCACTGGCAGCAAAGGCTTTGATGCCGCTGCCGTTGCCGCGGCTAAGACCGGTACCATGGCCTACAATATTATGCAGGCACACAACACCAGCGGCGATGCCGAGAACCTGAAGATCAAGTTTGATGCCATGGCAAGCCATAACATCACCTTTGTGGGCATCATCCAGACCGCCCGTGCTTCCGGGCTGGAAAAGTTTCCTATTCCTTATGTGCTTACCAACTGCCACAACAGCCTGTGCGCTGTGGGCGGCACCATCAACGAGGACGACCACCGCTTTGGCCTGTCCGCTGCCAAAAAGTACGGCGGTATCTTTGTGCCCCCGCACATGGCAGTCATCCACCAGTATATGCGCGAGCGCTTTGCCGGCTGCGGCAAAATGATCCTTGGCTCGGACTCCCACACACGCTACGGCGCACTGGCACCATGGCTATCGGTGAAGGCGGCGGCGAACTGGCAAAGCAGCTGCTGGGCCGCACCTATGATGTTGCCGCCCGGGCGTGGTGGCCATCTACCTGACCGGCAGTCTGCCGGCGGGCTGCGGCCCCCACGATGTAGCCATTGCCCTTGTGGGCAAGCTGTTCAAGAGCGGCTACGTCAAAAACAAGGTCATGGAGTTCGTGGGCCCCGGCATTGCCTCCCTGCGGCAGGATACCCGCAACGCCATTGATGCCATGACCACCGAGACCACCTGTCTGTCCTCCATCTGGGAGACCGACGAAGTCACTCAGCGTTTTCTGGCAGTGCATGGCCGTGCAGCAGACTATAAAAAGCTGACACCGGCTGACCTTGCCTACTACGATGCGTGGTGGAGGTGGATCTTTCTGCCATCCGTCCCATGATCGCCCTGCCCATGCACCCCTCCAATGCCTTTACCATTGAGGAGCTGAACGCAAACCTGGAGGACATCCTCCACGCCTGCGAACAGGATGTGCAGAAGCTGATCGGCCGCAAGGACGTGCAGCTGGATCTGTGCAGCAAGATCGAAAACGGCAAGCTGCGTGTGGATCAGGGCGTCATTGCAGGCTGCGCAGGCGGTCTGTACGACAGCATCTACGAGGCTGCTTCCATCCTCAAGGGTCATACCGGCGGCTGCGGCGACTACGCTTGACGTTTACCCGGCAGTCAGCCCATCATGATGGAACTGGTGCGCACCGGCGTCATTGGCGAGTTGATGGCTAGCGGCGCTACCATCCGCACCGCCTTCTGCGGCCCCTGCTTCGGCGCAGGCGATGTGCCCGCCAACGGTGCACTGTCCATCCGTCATACCACCCGCAACTTCCCCAGCCGCGAGGGCTCCAAGCCCGGCAGCGGCCAGCTGGCCGGTGTGGCACTGATGGATGCCCGCAGCATTGCAGCCACCACCGCAAACGGCGGCATTCTGACCCCCGCCACCGACATTGATTATGATCCCACCGTGCCGGAGTACCAGTACGATGCTTCCAGCTACGACACCCGCGTGTATCAGGCTTTGGCAAGGGCGATTACGATGCCCTGCTCAAATTTGGCCCCAACATCAAGGACTGGCCGGAGATCGCACCGCTGGGCGACAATCTGCTGCTGAAGGTGGCTTCTTATATCACAGACCCCGTCACCACCACCGATGAGCTGATCCCCTCCGGTGAGACGTCCTCTTACCGTTCCAACCCCTTGGGTCTGGCTGAGTTCACCCTCAGCCGCAAGGATCCGGAGTATGTGGCCGCGCCAAGCTGTGCAGGCCGAAGAGAACGCCCGCCGCGCCGGTGCAGGGGACGCTGCTCTGCTGGCAAAGGTGAACGCCGTGCCCGGCTGCGAGAAGCTGAGCTGGAACGATATCCAGATCGCCTCTACCATCTTTGCGGTCAAGCCCGGCGATGGCTCTGCCCGCGAGCAGGCCGCCAGCTGCCAGCGTGTGCTGGGTGCCGGTGCCAATATCGTAACCGAGTACGCCACCAAGCGTTACCGCTCCAACCTCATCAACTGGGGCATGCTGCCCCTGCAGCTGGCAGGCGCCACCCCCTTTGGTCTGGGGGACTATGTGCTCATCCCCAATGTGCGGGAAGCACTCAAGGGCGACCTGCAGAACATCAAGGCCTATGTTCTGGGCGATACCGTCAAGGAGTTTGAGCTGTACATGGCTCCGCTCACCACCGACGAGCGCCAGATCCTGGCCGACGGCTGCCTGATCAATTTCTATAAGCACTAAGGAAGTAACCCGCTATGTCCTGTGACCTGCATATCCATTCCACCTGCTCCGACGGTGCTGTGCCCATTGAGCGGCTGGCACCCATCGCCGCCCGCACCGGGCTGCACGCCATCGCCCTTTCGGACCACGACACCCTGCTCAGCGCTCAGTACGCCTATGCCCACACCGGGCAGGACGGGGTAGAGCTGATCCCCGCCGTGGAGCTGACCGGCTACGACTTTGAGCGCCAGCACCGGGTGCACCTGCTGTGCTACTACCCGGATGTTGACTGCCCGGCGCTGCGGGAGCACTGCGCCATTATGAAGGAGCGCCGCAACGCCTGCGCTTTGCAGAGCGCAAAGGAACTGGAGCAGCTGTACCCGCAGTTTACCACCGACCTTGCGTGGGAGACCACCAAGGCCAGCGGGGTGCTGTTCAAAAGCGGGCTGATGCAGGCACTGGAACTGCTGGGCCTGACCGATGGCAGCATCTACGGCGAGACCTACCACAAGCTGTTCGGTGGAACCCCCGGGGCATCGTGCTGCACTCGCCGGAGTATCTGCCGGTGCGGCAGGTGCTGGCTACCGCCAAGGCCAGCGGCGGTGCGGTGGTGTTTGCCCACCCCACGGTATATAAAAGTATGCCCCTGCTGCGTGAGCTGGCGGCAGAGGGCGCAGTGGACGGCATAGAGGTGTACCACCCCAGCAACAGCCCGGAGGACAGCGCCGAGTGCCTTGCTCTGTGCAAGCAGTACGGCCTTGTGGCGACCGCAGGTACGGACTTCCATGGCCGCAACCACAAGCACCCCCACCCCATCGGCACTTGTACCGCACCGGACGAAGCCGCAGCGCAGCTGCGCGCCATCGCCGAAAAACGTAAAAGAGAGAGGACGTAAAGACCATGAGTAAGGAATTTTCCTTCCCGAACAAGTACCTGCTCCAAGCAGACCAACTTTGTGCTGAACGATGACCACACCATTGCTTCCATCGAGGTCGTCGGCGGCTGCAATGGCAACCTGAAGGGCATCTGCCAGCTGCTTACCGGCATGAAGCAGAGGACGCCATTGCCCGTCTGGACGCACGCTGTGCGGCTTCCGCAGCACCAGCTGCCCGGACCAGATTGCAAAGAACCTGAAAAAGGCTCTGGAACAGATGAACTAAAATCCGCCGGAGAGCCGCTGCACAGAACCTTGTGTGGCGGCTCTCTTTTTGCGCGGGGACGATTTTGAATGCCCGCCGCTATGCTCTGGGCATGAATAGCGGAAAATTATTTTAAATTAGTGCAATGCCGGGCAGCCTGCGGGCTGCCCGGCATTGCACTTTTGAGGGAGTGTTTTAAATGATTTTGCGCTGCGCTTTATGTCACAATTTGTACGCATTTCCAGCAAATGAGGGTGGATGTAAAAAATCTATACACCGGGCAAAGTTTGTTTGTTGTTCAAGTTCTCTTTGCGGGGTATACTGTTGCCATAGAGAACAGCACGTTGAAGGCTGTGAAACGAAAATATGGAAGCAGGGAGCTTTTTTATGTACTATTCCAGTGGCAATTATGAAGCTTTTGCACACCCCAAAAAGCCGGAGGGCGTGGATCATAAATCCGCTTATATCATCGGCTCCGGTCTGGCAGCCCTGACCGCTGCCTGCTATCTGGTGCGCGACGGCCAGATGAAGGGCGAGCACGTCCATGTGTTTGAAAAGAACGCACTGGCCGGCGGTGCCTGCGATGGCTACAAGTACGATATCGGCTATGTGATGCGCGGCGGCCGCGAGATGGACAACCACTTCGAAGTTATGTGGGATCTGCTGCACTCCATCCCGTCTCTGGAGACCGAGGGTGCCAGCGTGCTGGACGAGTATTACTGGCTGAACAAGGAGGACCCCAACTTCTCCTTGTGCCGCGCCACCGTCAACCGCGGCGAGGATGCTCACACCGATGGCAAATTCGGCCTGTCCGATAAGGGCGCCATGGAGATCATGAAGCTGTTCTTTACCCCGGACGAGCAGCTGCAGGATAAAAAGATCACCGATTTCTTCGATGACGAGGTGCTCAACACCAACTTCTGGATGTACTGGCGCACCATGTTCGCCTTCGAGAACTGGCACAGCGCTCTGGAGATGAAGCTGTACCTCAAGCGCTATATCCACCACATCGGCGGTCTGCCGGACTTTACCGCCCTGCGCTTTACCCGCTATAATCAGTACGAGTCCATCATCCTGCCATGGTGCGCTATCTGGAAGGCTTCGGCGTGCAGTTCCACTACAACACCAAGGTCACGGATGTGAAGTTCGACATCCAGAAGGGCCGCAAGCTGGCAAGCTCTGTCACCGTGGAGCACGCGGGCGAGACTTCTAACATCGACCTGACCGAGAACGATCTGCTGTTCATCACCAACGGCGGCTGCGTGGAAAGCTGCACCGTGGGTGCACAGGATAAGGCCACCGGCTTTGACCCCACCATCCAGCCCGGCAACGGCTGGGATCTGTGGAAGAAGATCGCCGCACAGGATCCCTCCTTCGGTCACCCGGAGAAGTTCTGCTCCGAGCCGGAACTGAGCAACTGGGAGAGCGCCACCATCACCACGCTGGACGACAAAATCCCTCAGTATATCCGCAAGATCTGCAAGCGCGACCCCTTCAGCGGCCATACCGTCACCGGCGGCATCGTCACCGTCAAGGACTCCAGCTGGCTGCTCAGCTGGACGCTGAACCGTCAGCAGCAGTTCAAGGATCAGCCCAAGAACCAGCTGTGCGTCTGGGTGTACGGCCTGTTCAGCGATAAGCCCGGCGATTACGTCAAGAAGCCCATGCGCGACTGCACCGGCCGCGAGATCTGCATGGAGTGGCTGTACACATCGGTGTGCCCGAGGATCAGATCGCGGAGCTGGCAGAGCACAGCGCCAACACCGTGCCTGTGATGATGCCCTATATCGACGCCTTCTTCATGCCCCGCGCCATGGGCGACCGTCCCGATGTTGTGCCGAGGGTGCTGTGAACTTTGCCTTCCTCGGTCAGTTTGCCGAGACCGCCCGCGATACCATCTTTACCACCGAGTACTCCATGCGCACCGGTATGGAGGCTGTGTACACCCTGCTGAACATCGACCGCGGCGTGCCCGAGGTCTGGGGCAGCACCTACGATGTGCGCGCTCTGATCGATGCCACCGTGAAGCTGCGCGACGGCAAGAAGATCACCGACATGGATCTGCCGCTGATCCCGCGTCTGGCTTTGAAGGAAGCTCTGAAGAAGATCGAGGCACCGACCTTGAGAAGTTCCTCAAGGAGTATAACGCTATCTGATATTTCCCTCTCCTCCGATAGACCCGGCAACGGGTCAACACCCCCCCTTGAAAAAGACCTCTCCGCTGCTCTGCGACAGGGCACGGGGAGGTCTTTTTTGTGTAAAAATGGTACAATATGCGTCAAAATAAAGCGGAACGTGAAAATAATTTGTACCAAAAGAATGATTTTGGCTTGTCTGCGGCAGCGTTCTGTGCTATGCTAGAGCTATTGAAAGGGCAGGAGGGAAGAGCCTGCCCAAATGCGATACGCCAAAAATAAAAGGAGGTCGTTTTCCTGTGAAACAACTTATTTCCCGTCGCAGCTTTTTAAAGGCTGCTGGTGTGACCGCTGCCGCTGCATCCATGGCCATCGGTGCGCCTGCCGCATCGGCCTGCTGGTATGGTGACAAGTCTGACGTTACCATCCTGTACACCAACGATGTCCATACCTACATCGACAAGCAGAGCCCCAAGCTGACCTACGCTGCCATTGCCGACCTGAAGCAGAGCTATCAGAACGCCGGCAAGGATGTGCTGCTGGTGGATGCAGGCGACCATGTGCAGGGCACCGCCTACGGCTCCATGGACGAGGGTGCTTCCATCATCAAGCTGATGAACGCTGCCGGTTACGATGTCGCCACCCCCGGCAACCACGAGTTTGACTACGGCATGGACCGTGCCAAGGCCATCATGAAGGAAGCCGATTTCCCGTACCTGTCCTGTAACTGGGTAGACCTGCGCACTACGCTGCGTGTGCTGCCCTCCGTCAAGGTGTTCGTGCGCGGCGGCAGACGCATCGCCTTTGTGGGCGTGACCACCCCCGAGACCTTTACCAAGTCCACCCCGGCCTACTTTATGGATAAGGCACAGCGCAAGTACATCTACGATATTCAGGGCGGCGAGGACGGCAAAAAGCTCTATGACGCCGTGCAGAAGGCCATTGATAAGGCAAAGCTTCTGGCAGATGTGGTCATCGGTCTGGGCCATCTGGCGTAGATCCCTCTTCCTCTCCGTGGACTAGTGAGGAAGTCATTGCCCACACCAGCGGCTTTGACGCCTTTATCGACGGCCACTCCCATACCGTAATGGAGAACAAGCAGGTGCAGGATGCTTCCGGCAAGGCTGTCACCCTGACCCAGACCGGCTCTTACTTTGCAACGTTGGCGAGATGACCATCGCTGCGGACGGCACCATTACCACCAAGCTCATCCCCACCCACGAGGGCATGGACGCAGGCATCGCCGCCATGCAGACTGGCTGGGTGAACACCGTGGACGATATGCTGGGCGAGAAGATCGCTGTGGGCGACAGCGATTTCTACATCTCTGACCCCGCCACCGGCAAGCGCCGCATCCGCTCTGCCGAGACCAACCTCGGCGACTTTGTGGCTGACGGCATCTACACCTATTTCAACGAGGTGGAAAAGCTGCACTGTGATGTGGCCATCATGAACGGCGGCGGCATCCGCGCCGATGTGCCCGCAGGCGACTGGACCTTCAAGACCTGCAAGCAGGTCAGCCCCTTTGGCAACGTGGCCTGCCTGATGTCGGTCACCGGCAAGCAGATCCAGGACGCATTGGAGTTTGCAGCCCGCTTTGCAGGCGAGGACGGCAAGGAGAACGGCGGCTTCCTGCAGGTGGCCGGTGCTACCTACGAGATCCACACCGATATCCCCAACACTGTGCAGACCGACGAGAAGAACGTCTGGATCGGCAGCGCCACCGGCACCCCGCGCGTGCAGAACGTGAAGATCTACGATAAGGCCTCCGGCAGCTATCTGCCGCTGGACCCGGGTGCTACTTACGCACTGGCCGGCATGAACTACACCCTGCGCAATCTGGGCGATGGCTTTGCCATGTTTGACGGCGCAGAGCTGATCAAGGACTATGTGTCCGAGGATTATCTGGTCATGTCTACCTACGCTATGATTTTTGACGGCGCAGATGCTGCGGGTCTGCCGCACCTGTCCAGCGCCAACAGCCCGCTGGCCGCATACCCCGGCTACCTGCTCAACTACGAGCAGCCCTACGGCGCAGGCCGCATCACCATTCTGTAAATTTATATTTCCCGTGAAAAGGCGAACCCGGAAAGTCCTGCGGACTTTCGGGTTCGCTCTATCTATAATAGTTTTTCCGCGCGGAATCATACAAACAGAAAAGCCACCTGAGCTTCCTCAGATGGCTTTAGTCTGGTTGGGGATGAGAGAATCGAACTCCCACAAGTAGAGTCAGAGTCTACCGCACTACCACTATGCAAATCCCCAATATTCTGTTGTGTTTTGCGGGGTGAGCCGCTCAACGTGTGCTATTATACGGGAAAAGCCCGGGGTTGTCAAGCATATTTTTGAAAAAAAGTTGTACTTTTTTGGAAAAATGCCGCAGCAGCGCCGGATAATCTATGCCGGAGCGCTGCCACGCTTCGGCAGGTTCTGCGCACCGCACCGCCTATACTGGAAGGTACAAAACCTTACAAAGCACCAGAAGGAGGATGCCTATGCCGGAACGAATCACACAGAATGCCCAGACCCTGCTTTCGCCCCGCGTCCCGCGGGATACCGAGCACGAGCGCTACCATCCGGAACTGGAGGAGGAGCTGAAGGAATGCCTGTTCTGTTTGAAGCGCAACGAGATGATGTTTGATATGGAGGTGGATACGGACCTGATCGAGCAGCGCATCTACGAGCGGCAGGCGCTGCTGTGTCGTTACCGGTACTTACTGGCGCGCGCCCGGGAGCTGGGGCTGCACACGGTGCTTACCCGCTACCAGCCCATGGGCGGGTGAAAAGGCTTAGGGCAACACCGCACAATTCCCGCCTTACGGCTTAAGCACCACTCCGGCGGTTGCGGCACGGCATCTGCGTTGCCAAAATGCTCGATAATACACAAAGTATTATCTGCGCTTTTGGCTTAGCATCTGCCGCACCTCGCTCGCCGTATCGGCACTTAGAATTATGCGGTATTGCCTTAGCGAAAAAATCTTGACAAAAGGCGCGCTGCGTGATATCCTATTACAAGATAAAAGCGTACCGGAACTTTGTCCGGCGCGATAAATTTTTGAGAGTTAGAGAGGTTTCTATCATGGAGCGTATTAAGACTATTGCTACTCGTGACCTGACCAAGAGCGTTAAGACCGGTGGCTGCGGCGAGTGCCAGACTTCCTGCCAGTCCGCCTGCAAGACCTCCTGCGGCGTGGCTAACCAGCAGTGCGAGAACAGCAACAAGTAATTTTTGCAAACCCTATGCCGCCTTTGCCGGGCGGCATTTTTTTGTGTAATCTGGAATGGAGTGTAAAATGGTACATCAGTATCAATTGAACGGTTATAACATCGTGCTGGACACCTGCAGCGGCTCGGTGCACGTTGTGGACGAGGTGGCCTACGATGTCATCGCCATGTACCCGGAGCATACCGCAGACGAGATCGTTGCCGCCATGCTGGCAAAATACGGCAGCCGCCCGGACGTGACCGAGGAGGATCTGCGCCAGTGCATCGACGACGTGACCAGCCTGAAGGAAAACGGCAAGCTGTGGAGCCCGGATGTCTATAAGGACATGGCCTCGACTTTAAAAACCGCAACACTGTGGTAAAGGCACTGTGCCTGCACGTTGCCCATAGCTGCAACCTGAGCTGCTCTTACTGCTTTGCCTCGCAGGGGCGCTACCACGGCGACCGCGCCCTGATGAGCTTTGAGGTGGGCAAGCGCGCCATGGACTTCCTCATCGAGAACAGCGGCACCCGCCGCAATCTGGAAGTGGACTTCTTTGGCGGCGAGCCGCTGATGAACTTTGATATGGTCAAAAAGCTGGTGGCCTACTGCCGCGAGCAGGAGAAGATCCACAACAAGAACTTCCGCTTTACCATGACCACCAACGGCGTGCTGATCGATGATGACGTTATCGATTTCTGCAACAAGGAGTGCCACAACGTGGTGCTGAGTCTGGACGGCCGCAAGGAGGTCAACGACCGTTTCCGTGTGGACTGCGCAGGCAACGGCAGCTACGACCGCATCGTGCCCAAGTTCCAGGAGTTCGTCAAGAAGCGCGGCGACAAGAACTACTATATGCGCGGCACCTATACCCACTTTAACACCGACTTCACCAACGATATCTTCCACATGGCAGACCTCGGCTTTACCGAGCTGAGCATGGAGCCGGTGTCTGCGACCCCAGCGACCCCAGCGCCTGACCGAGGCCGACCTGCCCATCCTGAAGGAGCAGTACGAGATCCTTGCCAAGGAGATGATCAAGCGCGACCGCGAGGGCAGAGGCTTTACCTTCTACCACTACATGATCGACCTGACCGGCGGCCCCTGCATCTATAAGCGCATCTCCGGCTGCGGCTCCGGCACCGAGTACATGGCTGTTACCCCCTGGGGCGATCTGTACCCCTGCCACCAGTTCGTGGGCGACCCCAAGTACCTGCTGGGCGATATCTGGAAGGGCGTTACCAACACCGCTGTGCGGGATGAGTTCAAGCACTGCAACGCCTACGCCCGCAAGGAGTGTCAGGACTGCTGGGCAAAGCTGTACTGCTCCGGCGGCTGCGCTGCCAACTCCTACCACGCCACCGGCAGCATTACCGGCGTGTACGAGTACGGCTGCGAGCTGTTCAAAAAGCGCATGGAGTGCGCCATTATGATCAAGGTAGCCGAGAATCAGGAACTGGCAGCCAAGGGCATCGAGGTGCCTATTGAGCTGGGTTCTACCTGCAACGCCTGCGCTGACGGCGAAGCCTGCGAATGAGCATGACCACCCCCATCGTGGATTTTGTGCGCAGCTATGCAAAGTCCGGCACCGCCAGACTGCATATGCCCGGCCACAAGGGGCAGAGCCTTTTAGGCTTTGAGCCGCTGGATATCACCGAGATCTGCGGTGCGGACGAGCTTTACGCGCCGGAGGGCATTATTGCGAGAGTGAAGCCAACGCCACCCGGCTGTTCGGCACGGCGCACAGCTATTACAGCACCGAGGGGTCGTCTCAGTGCATCCGTGCCATGCTGTTTCTGGCGCTGCAAGGCGCACCGCAAAACGGTAAGCGCCCGGTGCTGCTGGCCGCCCGCAACGCCCACAAGGCGCTGCTGTATGCGGCGGCGCTGCTGGATTTTGATATCCGCTGGCTCTGGCCGTCTGCGCAGGCAGAGGGTGCACTGTGCAGCTGCCCCGTCACAGCCGAAGCGCTGACAGGGGCTTTGCACGCGATGGCACAGCAGGGCAACACCCCCTTTGGCGTGTACGTCACCAGCCGGATTATCTGGGCGGGGTGCAGGAACTCCCGGCGCTGGCCGCTGTCTGCCGGGCGCAGGACGTGCCTTTGCTGGTGGATAACGCCCATGGGGCCTACCTGCGCTTTCTGCCGCAAAACTGCCACCCCATCGCGCAGGGCGCGGCCATGTGTTGCGACTCTGCCCATAAGACTCTGCCGGTGGTCACCGGCGGTGCGTATCTGCATCTGGCGCACGATGCCCCTGTGCAGGACGAAGCGGCTGTGCGGGGGGCGCTGGCGCTGTTCGGCTCTACCAGCCCCTCTTACCTCATTTTGCAGTCGCTGGATGCCTGCAACGCGGTGCTGGCAGGGGACTATCCCCGGCGGCTGGTGCAGTGCTGCGTGGCGCTGGAAGGTCTGCGCCGCAGCCTGAATAAGGCCGCAGCGGCGCGGCAGTGTCCGGTGCCGCTGGCAGTTGCCGGGGCACAGCAGGAGCCGATGAAGCTTACGCTGGACGCCGCTGCCCTTGGCTGCACCGGCACAGCGCTGGCAGATGCTTTGCGCCGCGCACAGCTGGAGTGCGAGTATGCCGACCCCCGCTATGTGGTGCTGATGTTCACCCCGGAAAACCCGCCGCAGGACTTTGAACGCCTGCAAACGGCGCTGGAACAGCTTCCTGGCTGCCGTGCCCGCCGTACTGCCCCGCCCCGAGAACCGGCAGGGGAGTTTGCCGCCTTGCAGCAGCAGGCGGTGCAGCGCTGTACCATCCGGCAGGCGGTGCTGGGTGCACAGGTGCGTGTCCCGGTGCACAAGGCACTGGGACGGGTGTGCGCCATGCCTACGGTGTCCTGCCCGCCCGCCATCCTGTGGCGGTCAGCGGCGAGGAGATCACTCCGGCGGCCATCGTCCTGATGCAGCGCTATGGCATCGAGGAACTCTCGGTGCTGCGATAAAGATTTTATAAGAAGAGAACCCGGAAGGTCTGCGGACCTTCCGGGTTCTCTATATTTATTCTTAAATATCCGTCCGGGGTGTGGCGCACATCTCCCAGAAGTGCAGCTCGTGCTCCGAGCAGGCGCGGAAGATCGCGCGGCAGCGGGCGGCACGCTCCGGCGAAAGGCCGGTGCAGGCCACCTCGCGCGCTCTGCCCATGCACGGCAGGCGGCATCATAGCCGGGACCGGCGTAGTCCAGCACCAGCGCGCCGTAGTAGGTGTCCTTTACGGCGGGGGAGCGCTGCAGAAGCTTCTGGAATAGCCAGCCGTAGCTCAGCATACAGGGCAGGCAGGCCATCAGCACTCAGCTTCCCCCTCGCCGGTGCGGGCAGCGTCGATCATGCAGTCCAGATAGGCGCGGCTTTCCGGGCGCAGGGGCAGGGCCTGGATATCAGCTTCCTGCAGACCGTACTGCTCCAGATACCGCAGCCGGGTCAGGTCCTCGTTCTCCTGCACGAAGGACAGCAGGGAATAGTAGGTGCGCATAGCCGCCATGGTGGTGGCCTTGGTCATGCCCCAAGCAAAAATTTTGGCGTACTCCCGCAGATACAGGCTGTCCTCTACGAGGTAGCTTTTAAAGCAGTCCTCGCTCAGGGTGTCGTTTTCCATCTTTTGCAGAAACTCGGTCTGCAGGCACTGCTCCCACACGGCAGGTCGGCCTGCACCAGCGCCGAGACAAAGGCAGGTCAGTCACGGACAAAATCTCCCTTCAGGTTGAAGGTGTGATCCATGGGCCCGGAGCCGTGCCCTAAGTCCAGCATGGCAGACAGACAACCGGAAATGTAGGCCTTGGCGCGCTCCACGGCGGTGTCAAGGTCATACCCCTTGGCCAGATTGGAGGCAATGGCGCTGGACAGGGTGCAGCCGGTGCCGTGGGTGTTGGGGTTTGCGATGCGCTTGCCCTTGAACCATTTGCCGGTGCCGCCCTGCCACAGCAGGTCGTCGCATCGTTGATCTGGTGGCCGCCCTTGCACAGCACGGCGCAGCCGTAGCGCTCGCTGATGGTGCGGGCAGCGGCCTCCATGTCGGCAGCGTTTGCAATGCTCATGCCGGACAGGATCTCAGCCTCCGGGATGTTGGGGGTAAGCACCTCAGCCAGTGGCAGCAGCTTTCGGTCAGTGCCTGCACAGCATCGTCCTGTAGCAGCTTTGCGCCGGAGGTGGCCACCATCACAGGGTCCACCACGATATGCTTTGCGCCGTAGAAGTGCAGCCGCTCGGCAATGGTGCCGATGAGCGGGGCAGAGGATACCATACCGATCTTTACCGCATCCGGGTAGATGTCGGTGAACACGGCATCGAGCTGCTGTGCCAGAAACTGCGGCGTGGTGTCAAAATGGCAGTCACACCGGTGGTGTTCTGTGCGGTCAGGGCGGTAATGGCGCTCATGGCAAACACGCCGTTGGCGGTCATGGTCTTGATATCGGCCTGAATTCCGGCGCCGCCGCTGGAATCACTGCCGGCAATGGTCAATGCAGTTTTCATGGGTAAAATGCTCCTTTGCAGCAAAAATGCGGATATGCCCGCAAAGACATATCCGCAGATAAAAGCGCTATCTCCCTACGTTGGCATGATCCAAATCAGGTCACAGGTCAGGGCAATACAGCCCACTCTCAGCCCGCTTGCACGGGCTCCCTTTTTATACTAGAAAGCATACCACAATCGGGGAAAAGATGCAAGAAAAACAGGCCGCGCAAAATGCACCGCTTATTCGCCCAGTGCGGTGCGGATATTGTCCAGCACCTTTTTGCTCAGCAGCACAAAGGCCTGCTTGGTGCGGCCTGCGGATACATTGGCGCAGCGCACGTCCCGGAAAGAAGTCCTCGGCCACAGGGCCTGCGGCGGCGCGGGTGTCACAGAAGAAGCGGGTGCCGGGCAGGTCAAGCCACTTTCCAGCGCAGCGGAATCAAAACCGGGGCCGATGGAAGTGTTGAACAGCACCTTGCCTGCGCCCAGCTGGGTAAACTCATTTTCGCCCAGCAGCAGCACGTTCTTATTCAGGCAGGTGAACACCACTTCGCTCTCAGCCAGTAGCTGAGCCAGCGGCTTAAAGGTCATACCGGCAGCCTCGGCGTCCGGCTTTGCGCTGCGGGCAAAGTAGCTGATCTCTGCGCCCATAAATTGCAGCGCATCGGCGATCATCGCCGGAAACGCCCAGCCCCACAATGCCCACCTTCAGGCCGGTGATCTCCACCGGCTCGTCCCGCAGCATAGGCATCCCAAAACCGTGCAACAGACCGGTCAGCTCGTGCAGAACATACTCCACAACGCCGCGGTCGCCGTAATCCCGGATGCCCAGCACCTGAATGCCCCGGGTGCGTGCGTAGGCAATATCCACGTTGGCGCTTTCCTCAGAGTACAGGCTGCAGCACATGCCGATATAGCGGATGTTGGGGCACTGCGCAATGACCTCCTTGCCCATGCGAGAGGTGTAGCTCAGCAGCACGGCGTCGGCGTCCCCGATGCGGCGCACCATCTCGGCATCGCTGGCAGGTACGTCCCGGTACAGCGCCACCTCTTTGGCGTAGCGGTGTAGCTCCTCCTCGGCAGAGGGGATCAGGCTGACAGGCTCAATGGCAACAAGCTTTTCAAACATGACGGACTCCTCCTTATATTAGTAGAAGCAGACGGGCGAGGCCAGATTGCGCAGCAGAGAGACGGCGCTCCAGCCCGCAATGGCGCTGGTGGAAGAGCAGATATCCACCACAGCCTTCACGCCCTCGATCTCAGCGGTGATGCAGTGGTCGTCGCCCACCCAGCCGGGCACGGAGTGCATGGTCACACCGGTGATCTCGGGGCCGGTGGTGGCCAGAGAGGTAGCTACCGCCACGTTCACCCGGCGGGGGAAGGTAGCAATGGCCTGCTTTGCATTGCCGGTGAACACGGTAGTCTTTTCGGTGTCGGTCAGCAGATGCTCTGCCCACACAGGCGTATTGCGGAAGCCCTTTGCACCGGTATGGGTCTCGATACCGGCAGTCTCCGGCAGGCCCTGCGCCTGTGCCATCAGGGTGACAGTTTGCAGCACGTCAAAGCCGCCGATGGCACCGCTGGCCAGGTGCACCTTGGCACCGCCTCCACGGCGGCTGCCTTGACCTGTGCGTAGAAATCCAGATCCGCAAAGGCACCGATGGACAGAATGACCAGATTGACGCCCCGTTTCAGCACCGGGATGGCCATAGCGCGCACCGACTCCACCGAGGCCGCCTCCACGATGTACTCCGGTTCAAGCGCCAGCAGCGCGTCCACATCCTCGCAGACGGCGCAGCGACGTTGGCGGCGGTCTTTTCAGCCGAAGCGCGGGTGCGGCTGGTCACGCCCACCAGCTCGTAGTCCGGCAGCAGACCCTTCTTCCACGCGTCAGCCACGATGTTGCCCAGAAATCCGCAGCCACAATACCCAATTTTGTTTTCATACCGTATCCTAAACTCCTTTTTTCTGCCTGTGGCAGCATATTCATAGCCAGTATACCATACCGGGTACAAAAAGGGAAATAATCTTTGCGACAGCCCGGCGGGGCAGGACATAAAAAGTTAACAAAATAAATTACAAAAAAATTACAAAACCCTATTGCAAAATGGTTTCAAAAGAGTTACAATATGGTTACAGCAAGGGCAAAGCCCCAAGGCTGTGTGTGAAATCTTTTTCTTCTTGTTTTTTGGGATACTGGGCGCGGGTCCTCCTCCTCCGGCTGTTCTCCTTCACAGCTATGACCCATGCGCCGCACAGGCAGTGTCCCGCTTCGTGTGCAAAAGGGCTCGTCCGGTGTTTCGGACGAGCTTTTTGCATTCCGTAAGCCTGATTTGGCTTGCAAAAGTGATACTTCAAAAATCAAAGTGTGACCAATGCCCGAAAACGCTTGGCAATTTGTCTGTTTTTCCGCAAAGGACAATTATAAAGTTTGGCGCGGCAGGGGTTTGTATTCTTGCGGGCTTTGTGGTAAAGTATATACAATCAATTTATAAGCAGCAAACATGAATGATTTTGATGCTGATTTGTATCGGATGCGTTAAGAGAAAAGGAGTTTGATTATGGCTTATTTCTACGAAGAACCCTCCCGCACCTTTGGCGAGTACCTGCTGGTCCCCGGCTATTCCTCTGCGGAGAATGTGCCCACGGCGGTCAGCCTGAAGACCCCGCTGGTCAAGTACCGCAAGGGACAGGAGGAGTGCCCGCTGCAGATGAATATCCCCATGATCAGCGCCATCATGCAGTCGGTCTCCGGCGATAAGCTGGCCATTGCACTGGCTCGTCAGGGCGGCGTTTCCTTTATCTATGGCTCTCAGAGCATCGAGAACGAGGCTGCATGGTGCGCCGCGTCAAGAGCTTCAAGGCCGGTTATGTGGTGTCCGATTCCAATCTGGCTCCCACTGCCACCCTGCATGATGTGCTGGAGCTGAAGGCACGCACCGGCCACTCCACCATCGCCATCACTGCCGACGGCACTCCTAACGGCAAGCTGCTGGGCATCGTGGCTTCCCGCGATTACCGCGTCAACCACACCCCGGACGATGCCTGCGTTACCACCTTTATGACCCCCGTTGAAAAGCTGGTCACCGCTCCGGCCAACACCTCCCTGCACGACTGCAACAACATCATCTGGGACAACAAGATCAACACCCTGCCGCTGGTGGATGCCGAGGGCAATCTGGTGTATATGGTATTCCGCAAGGACTACGATTCCCACAAGGCAAACGTCAACGAGCTGCTGGATAAGAACAAGAGCTACGTTGTAGGTGCTGGCATCAACACCCGCGACTACGCTCAGCGCGTGCCTGCACTGGTAGAGGCCGGTGTGGATGTGCTGTGCATCGACTCCTCCGAGGCTACTCCGAGTGGCAGAGCCGCACTATCGGCTGGATCCGCGAGCACTACGGCGATACCGTCAAGGTGGGTGCCGGCAACGTGGTGGACGCCGAGGGCTTCCGCTTCCTCGCTGAGGCTGGCGCAGACTTCGTGAAGATCGGCATCGGCGGCGGCTCCATCTGCATCACCCGCGAGACCAAGGGCATCGGCCGTGGTCAGGCTACCGCTGTCATCGAGGTTGCCAAGCTCGTGACGAGTACTACAAGGAGACCGGCATCTATGTGCCCATCTGCTCCGACGGCGGCATCGTCCACGACTACCACATCACCCTCGCGCTGGCTATGGGCGCAGACTTCGTGATGCTGGGCCGCTACTTTGCCCGCTTTGACGAGAGCCCCACGAACAAGGTGCGTATCAATGGCCAGTATATGAAGGAGTACTGGGGCGAAGGCTCCAACCGTGCCCGCAACTGGCAGCGCTACGACCTGGGCGGCTCCACCAAACTGAGCTTTGAGGAGGGCGTGGACAGCTATGTGCCTTACGCCGGTCCTCTGGCGGACGGCGTGCAGACCACCCTGTACAAGGTGAAGAGCACCATGTGCAACTGCGGCGCTCTGTCCATCCCCGAGCTGCAGCAGAAGGCCAAGCTGACCGTTGTTTCTTCCACCTCCATCGTGGAGGGCGGCAGCCACGACGTTGTGCTGAAGAACGCCACCCCCAGCATCATGAACGGCTAAGCCTGTTCTGAAAAGAATCTATTGATTTAAGCGCAGAGACCGCTGCACAGCGTTTGTGCAGCGGTCTTTTTGCGCGAAAATACTTGCACCGGCAGGGGAATCGTGCTATCATGATAGAAACGCTCTGTCATGACAGGGCGGAGGATCCCCCTGCCGGGCAAGCGGCAGGCGGCGCGCAGTAGGGAAGAGCTGACGCCGGGTATAAATAGAGAGGAAAACATTCATGAACGAGATCAAGGTTGAGCCTTATATCCCCGATGAGGACTACGATAACCCCGCGATGGTGGTGGACTTTTATGAATTCACCATGCAAACTGCCTGTTCCTGCATGGCTTTAAGAATACCACGCTGGTGTTTGATATGTTCTTCCGCAAAAACCCGGATAATCAGGGCTATTCCATCAGCGCAGGCCAGCGCAAACTGACCCGCTTTTTGCTGGACTATCACTTCAATGAGCAGGATATCCACTGGCTGCGCACCAAGGGCATGAGCGAGGAGTTCTGCGAGTATCTGCGCACCTACAAGTGGAAGGGTGATATGTACGCCCTGCCCGAGGGCACGGTCTGCTACCCCCATGTGCAGATGGTGCGCATCGAGTGCGATCTGGTGGGCGCGATCTTGATCGAGACCTACCTGCTGCAGACCATGAACTTCCATAGCCTGATCGCCACCAAGGCCACCCGCGTTACCGGTCTGAACACCCACACCCCCCGCAACGTCATGGAGTTCGGCACCCGCCGCGCACAGGGCGAGAGCGCCGGTAACGATGGCGCTTACGCCGCAGTGCTGGGTGGCTGCATCGGTACGGCCAACTGTCTGGCAGAGATGAAGTTCGGTGCAGAGGTCAAGGCCGTGGCACTGTGCACACAGCTTTATCGAGTTTTTCCCCACCGAGTTCGATGCCTTCAAGGCTTTGCCGATACCTACCCGGATTCGGTCAGCCTGCTGCTGGATACCTATAATATTATGGAGAGCGGCCTGCCCAACCTAATCAAGCTGGACGATTATCTCATTGAGAAATACCCCAACGATCCCAACCGCCGCGTTAAGAGCGCCCGCATCGACTCCGGCGACCTTGCCCGCGGCTCCAAGCGGCTGCGCAAGGCACTGGATGCCGCCGGTAAGCCCTACATCAAGCTGGTGGCCTCCAACGGTCTGGACGAGAAGAAAATTGCCAACATGGAGCTGTACGAGCACGCACACTTCGACTCCTACGGCGTGGGCGAAAACCTCATCACCTCCGCCTCCGACCCCGTGTTCGGCGGTGTGTACAAGCTGGTGGCAGTAAAGAAGCCGGATGGCAGCTACACCCCCAAGATGAAGTGCTCGGACTCCGCCAGCAAGGCTATCATCCCGGGCAAGAAGATGCCGTGGCGTCTGTACGATGAAAACGGTCAGGCACAGTGCGACTTGATCGCTATGGACGGCGAGGTCATCGAGGCCGGTAAGCCGGTCACTATGGTCAATCTGGACTCGGACGCCATCGAACGCACCATCACCTTTATCCCCACCGCTGTGCGCCCGCTGCTGGTGCCGCATATTCTGTGCGGTGAGCTGGCCATTGACCTGCCCTCTATTGCAGAAAAGAAGGCCTATATTGCAAAGCAGCTCACCGAGGAGACTTGGGAGAGCGAGTTGCGTCTGGAATGCCCTCACAAGCACTACGTCAACATGACCCCCGCAGTGGCCGAGTGCCGCTCCCGGATGTACGCCGAGCTGCACGGAGGCAAGGTGTAAGCAGCACCGAATAAGCGGTTTTTCTTGACAAAACAGGGAAACTATTGTATCATAAAAGCCGCTGATTTAATAAAAATGTTAATACCACCAGATTGCGAATAGCAGTGTGGTTGTATTAATTTTTCCTCACACCTGTTATTCCCGGCTCCCTCTCAAGCCAGAGGGCAGCAGGACTTTGTAAGCCGGGGCTGCGCCGCTGTGGTGAAATTGGCAGACACGAGGGACTTAAAATCCCTTTCTGGAGACAGAGTACGGGTTCGACCCCCGTCGGCGGCATGCAAAAGCTCAGAATTGTTCGTTGATTCGAATGATTTTGAGCTTTTTCTTTTTGTTCCATTTTCTGGAAGTGCTGAGCGGGCGAGAGGGATTCGCGAAAAAAGGAGGAGTCTCTCTCGTGCGTAACCGTGATTTAAGACCCGCTGCCAAGGCAAACCCCACCATCCAACAGGCCTTTGAAAGGTTCCAAAAGTACAACCGGCTCAAGAACTCTCCCAAGGCTCACTCGACTTCTACGCTGCTAAGGGCAGAAGCTTCTTTCGGTTTCTGGGGGATACAGAGCAGCCCATCCATACCATCACAGAAGAAATGGTGGAGGACTATATCTTCTATATGAAGGACCAACAGCTCCACGATACGACCATCAATACGAACCTCCGTATGGTGCGTGCGTTTTTGTACTGGTGCATGGAAAAGGACTATCTGGAAAAGTATCCGATCAGACTGGTGCGTGCCGATGATCCGATCAAGGAACCCTACACCACCGACGAGCTGCAGAAGCTGCTGAAGGAACCGGACTGCAAGACATGCTCCTTTGCTGAATACCGCAACTGGGTCATAGTCAACTTCCTGCTTGGTACCGGCTGCCGTGCGTCTACGCTGCTCAACCTGCAGATTGGAGATTTGGACCTTTCCGCCGGGACAGTGTTTTTCCGCCACATGAAGGCGCGCAATCAGCAGATCGTGCCGCTCTCCAAGGCACTGGTCAGGATCATGGAGGAGTATCTGGAGCATCGTACCAGCGACCCTACAGCCCCGTTGTTTGTCTCGGAGTATGGAAACCAGATGACCCTGAATTCGCTTGGCAATGCGGTGTGGAATTATAATCATAGCAGAGGCGTGGATAAGACCTCTATGCACCTGTTCCGGCATACCTACGCGAAGCTGTATATCCAAGCTGGCGGCGACCCGTTCCGCTTGCAAAAGCTGCTGGGACACGCAGACCTTACCATGACCCGGCGGTATGTGGCACTGTATGCGGACGACCTGAGAGCCAACTATGACGCCCTGAACCCCCTAGAGCAGCTGACCCGCCAAAATCGCCACGGAGATAAGATCAGGATGGGGAAGGGGAAGGGAAAGTAAAAATGGGCCAATGTCCCTTGAGCAAAACGAAATGATATGGTATAGTGAAATCAAAAAAGGAGACGCGGATCAATATGAGTGATGAAGAGAAGCGCTGGCCATTCGATGGTTTCTACCTGAAGCTGGCTGAGGCACAACGGGAGTATGAGCAGGAGCAGCACATTGACCCTGCCTCGTTGACGGAAGAAGAACGACAGCAAAAACTGCAGGAGATTCTGGATTGGATTACTGCCTCTCGCAAAAAGAAAAAGGAGGCTGACGAACAGCTTGATCTCATTGTGCCGGAGGAAGAACCGGAAACCGCCGGGGCAACTCCACAGCCTGCAAAACAGTACATTACAGATCTTGTTGGTGAGGATTACAAGAACTGGCATGGAATCGTGGTGCTTGATGCGGGCACGAACTCCGGCAAGACCTATTTTATTCTGAAGACATTGCTGCCGTGGGCATATGAACGTCGTAAGCGTATCCTGATTCTGTGCAATCGCGAAGCTCTGCGCAACCAGATCGAGCGCGATGTGAACCGTTTGGGGAGTATAGAGGTATCCTACGAGGACTATGATCCCGCGCTTGGAGGAATTGTCAACAAACCCGCCATAGATAACAAGTATGAGCACACCATCCGTGTTGAAACATACCAGTGGCTGGAAACCTTCCTGCAAAGGAATGAAGATGCCGCCAAAACTTATCTGAGATCGTTTGATTATATCGTGTCAGACGAGTATCACTACATGGTGACCGATGCCAGCTTCAACGATCATGTGGATGCAAGCTATGAGGCTATTAAAGAGCTGTGGACAACGAAGACCTGCATCTTTATGAGCGCAACCGCCCGCCCCTTCTTTGATTATTGGAAGCTGCGGAAAATGATTCCAGAGGGGCAGCATTATCGTCTGCCGATGGATTATCGGTTTGTGTCAAGCGTGAAGTTCTTCTACCGTGACGATGACGAGCGGGATATCATCCGCCGGGTACAGCCGGGAGAAAAGATCCTCGTTTTTGTGAATACCATCGCCAAGCTGCGAAAACTGCGGGACAGTCTGAAGGCAGAAGGCATAGAGGATGTGGCGTGCCTGTGCTCCAAATACCGTCAGGAAGCGGAGGAGTTTGACAAACTGGATGATGTGCTTGTGGGCAATGTTCTGCAGCATCAGGTCACACTGACCACAACGACCCTCTATAATGGTGTGGATATGAAAGACCGTGCGCTGAAATATATTGTCAGTGAACTGTGGAACCCGCTCGTTAATGCACAGATCCTTGGCCGCAAACGTCCCTTGGATGAGGGGGATACCTGCGCGGTATATTTGCTGCATTACCCCAAAGAACGTCTGGAAGGAGAACTTAAAAAAATCGAGAAGTATCAGCTGGAACCGGTCAAGGCATATCGAAAATGGTTTGATGATAAGAAGGCATGGAAGGCATATCTGCATCAGCCTGAAACACTG
>ENA-OQEN01000118-OQEN01000118.1-human-gut-metagenome-genome-assembly--contig:-NODE-118-length-32153-cov-5.181259_pt1 | contig 32153 bp, 41 predicted proteins | sample MGYA00242791_ERZ504627 | MGnify/ENA primary metagenome ERZ504627 (study PRJEB26092, sample SAMD00036316) | human gut metagenome | host: Homo sapiens | study: EMG produced TPA metagenomics assembly of... | reverse complement strand
CGCCTCGAGCATGGCGCGCGTCAGCGAGTTGAGCGGCGCGCAGTCCGTCTTGATGGTGTCCGGCAGCTCGAGGCCGTGGCGTCCGGCGAGCACCGTCGCCGCGTGATCGCCGATGAAGCCGGAGAGCAGGACCTTCATGCCGGGCTTCACGCGGTGCGGCGAGATGGACGTACCCGGGATGATGTCGCCGATGCCGGCCGTGTTGATGAAGATGCCGTCAGCCTTGCCACGCTCGACGACCTTCGTGTCGCCCGTGACGATGGCGATGCCAGCCTCATCGGCCATCTCGCGCATCGTGTGCGCGATCTTGCGCAGGTCCTCGATGAGGAAGCCCTCTTCGAGAATCATGCCGACCGAGATGTAGCGCGGTACAGCGCCCGTCATCGAGAGGTCGTTGACTGTGCCGCAGACGGCCAGCTTGCCGATATTGCCGCCATTGAAGAACAGCGGCTGCACGACGTACGAGTCCGTCGTGAAGGCGACGCGGCCGCTCATCGTCACGGACGCACCGTCGTGCAGTTCATTGAGGTACGGGTTCGCGAACTCCGGCAGGATGACCTCCTGCATGAGCTGCTGGCTCATCTTGCCACCGGCGCCGTGCGCATCGTAATGCGTTCATCTGCCATATGAAAATCTCCCCTGACCGTATTTATACCAAGCCGCGCAGACGCCTTCGACCGAGACCATGCAGGGGCCGACGGCGTGCGTCGGCACGCAGGCCTTGCCGAAGAGCGGGCACTCTTTCGGCGTCACGATGCCGCGCAGCACCTCGCCGCAGCGGCAGCCCGGCTTGTTCTTGCCCATCGGCACATCGAGCGGCAGCAGCCGCTCGATGTCATAAGCCGCGAACGAGTCGCGCATGCGCAGGCCCGACATCGGGATGATGCCGATGCCACGCCAGGCCGCATCGGCCGGCTCGTAGACGAGGTCCGTCGCGCGCTGGGCAGCAGGGCTGCCGCCCTCGTGCACGACGCTGCCGTACTCGTTCTCGATGCGCGCCTCGCCCTTCGTCACCTGCTGCATCAGGCGGTAGAGCGAGCGCAGGATCTGCAGCGGCTCAAAGCCCGTGACGACGCCCGGCATGTGGTACTCTTCCGTGAGGAATGAGAAGACATCCGTGCCCGTGATGACGGAGACGTGTCCCGGCAGGATGAAGCCGTCGACGCGCACTTCCGGGTCATTGAGCAGTGCCCGCAGAGCGGGCGGCACGAGCTTCTGGGCCGACAGCATGTAGAGGTTCTCGATGCCCTGCTGCTGGGCCGCGAGGACCGTCGCAGCAGCCGTCGGAGCCGTCGTCTCAAAGCCGACCGCGAGGAAGATGACCTTCTTGTCGGGGTTATCCTTTGCCACCTGGATGCTGTCGAGCGGCGAGTAGACGATGCGGATGTCCGCCCCCTCTGCCTTCGCCTCCATGAGGCTCGACTTCGAGCCCGGCACCTTGAGCATGTCGCCGAACGTCGTGATGATGGTATCCTCGCGCAGGGCGTAGGTGATGGCCTTATCCATGTAGTCGTCCGGCGTCACACAGACGGGGCAGCCCGGCCCCGAGACGAGCTCGACGTTCTCCGGCAGCATCTGGCGCAGGCCCGCGCGGAAGATGGCCACCGTATGGGTGCCGCAGACCTCCATGAAGCGCAGCTTGCGGCCGGCCGTCTCGGCCATGCGGCCGATCTCCGCCACGAGGCGCTTGGCGAGCTCGCGCTCTTCCTGTTTTGTCATACCTGTCATATCCGTCATACCTGCATACCACCCGCTTCTTCCGGGATGTCCGTGACCGTGCGCGGCGCGCCGTTCATCTCGGCGAGCAACGCATTCGTCTCGGCGACTCCCTCTTCCGTGACCTTCTGGATGGCAAAGCCGGCATGCACGAGCACGTAGTCGCCGACCTGCGTCTCCGGCAGCAGCATCAGGCTGATCTCGCGCGTCACGCCCGAGATATCGACCTTGCCACTGCATCATGGATTTCCTTTACCTTAGCAGGAACTGCCAAACACATAGCTATACCTCCGTGTCATTCCATCTCATCTAGTTTTATTTCATCTCTTCGCGGACACATTCCTCGGCGACGACGCCGTAGTCGAGCGAACGTTCCTCTGCTTTTTCCTTGACTTCGATGCCCCATTCCTTTAGGACATCGATGGCCTCCTGCGCGACGAGTGGCAGGAGCGCTTTCATCTCGGGGCTGAGCTCCACGCCGGCCTCGAGGTCGTACGGCTGCGCGCCGAGCACGACGACTTCCGGGATTTTGCGGCCCGTGACCGTCAAAAGCGCGAGGACATCCTGGATGCCGACCTCGTGCGCGCTGAGCTTATCCTGGAAATGCGTCATGATATCGTCATTGTGGAAGTGGAAGCGCGTACCCGGCTCCTGCCCGCCGTTGATGGAGTCGATGACGAGCAGTTTCTTCGTACCCGTCACGTACTGCGTGAGCTCGATGCCGAGCGTGCCGCCATCGACGACCTGCACCGACTCGGGGAAATCGTAATGCGCATCGAGGTATTCCGCGGCGCGCACGCCGAAGCCCTCGTCGCGCAGGATGACGTTGCCGACGCCGAGAATCGTCACGTCTGCCGGATGGAGCACATCGTCCATGCGAGGGTCTACCGCGCTGTCATTGCCGAATACGTCTGCCATGCTCATTCCCCTTTCTTCTGTTTTGCCGCGACGCGGCTGAGCAGCCACTCACACCACTCATCGAGGCCCTGGTCCTTCGTGCACGAGACCTCGATGACATCCATGCCCGGATGCAGCGTCGTGATGTCTTCTTTGGCCGCCGCCATGTCGAAGTTGCAGTACGGCAGCAGGTCCGCCTTGTTCAAGAGCGCGATGGCCGACTCCTTGAAGATCAGCGGGTACTTCATCGGCTTGTCGTCGCCCTCCGTGATGGAGAGCACGACGCCCTTGTCGTCCTCGCCGACGGCGAACTCCGCCGGGCAGACGAGGTTGCCGACATTCTCGACGACGAGCAGGTCAAGACCATCGAGGTCAAGCTTCTGCGCGACCTTCTGGACCATCGGCGCATCGAGATGGCAGCCGCCGGCCGTGTTGATCTGGATGACCGGCACGCCGTGCTTCTCGATGCGGTCTGCATCCTTGCTCGTGAAGAGGTCGCCCTCGATGACGGCCATCTTGAGCTTGTCCTTGAGCTTCTCCATCGTCTTTTCGAGCACCGACGTCTTGCCGGCTCCCGGCGAGCCCATGAGATTGATGACGTAGACATTCTTCTCCGCGAACAGCGCCTGATTCTCAGCCGCCACGCGGTCATTCTCTCCCAGGATATTCTTCATGACCTGTATCTCAGCCATTTAATCCACCTCCAGATATTCAACTTGCATCTCGCGTCCCGATATCGTCTTGAGGACGCCGTCCTTGCACTCCGGGCACCAGAAATCGTAGTGCTCGATGTGGAATTCCTTCCCGCACTTTGTGCAGCGGCCGACGAGCGGCACGTGCTTGACCTTGATCTTCGCGCCTTCCGCAATCGTTCCCTTGGCGATCATGTCAAATGAGAACGTCAGGGAGTCGACGACGACGCCCGACATCTCGCCGATCAGGAGCCCGATTTCGCGGATGCACGTCGCATCGTTCTTCTTTGCGTAGTCGAGGGCAATGTCGAGCACGCCCTCGGCAATCGCCATTTCATGCATGGGATTCCCTCCACAGAAAAACGCTTCCCCGCCATCTTACCTGACAGCCGGGAAGGCGTTCCATCAAATTACCGGTTCAATCACAGTGCGGCTTCGAGGTTACGAGCCTGCAGAACGCCCAGGATGTCCATGAGCTTCGTCTTGGCAGGGCTGTAATCCACCGTCGTCTCACCGTCGTGTGCGTGGATGTGGACGAAGAGCACGCCCGGCAGGCCGAGCAGTGCCTTCTCTACTTCCTTCGCACTCTCTTCTGTATAGCCTTTGACTGTGAACTGGAGACGCGTATTGCCGTTCGTCTCGCCGCAGCCACATTCTTTACACATGAGTCTAAGTCTCCTTTGTCAATCCTTCTTCTTGGGCTTTGGGCCTCTTCATTGATTTCCGGAGCATCGAGCGGTACATGCTCGAGGAACTTCACGCCGGAGAACATCGAGGATGCCTCGCCCTCTGCTTCCATGAGGTCTGCGCGCAGGACCATGTAGACATGGCCGATGGCGAAGACGATGATGAGCCAGGCGACGATGTGGTGCACCCAATGCGTGACCATCTCACCGCCGAGCACGACATTGACCCAGCCAAAGAGCATGCCGCCGATGTTGTTCGGCTCCGTCATGTAGTACATCGCAAAGCCCGTGAGGATCTCGATGAGGACCATCACGTAGAGGCCGACGTACGACGTGCGTGCCAGCGGATTGCGCAGGTACGGGTCGTGGCCCGGCTTCAGCAGCATGTAGTGCAGGGCGACGTCAATCGTATCGCGGTAGAAGTGGCCCTTCCAGACGCGCGGGAAGAGTCGGTCACCCGGATAGCGGATGTAGCCGTAGATGCGCAGGATGAAGGCTGCGCAGAACGTGAAGGCCGCGATGAAGTGGATATTCCTTACCCAGTCCATGGACATGGAAGTGTACGTCGGCTCAATGCCCATCACGGTCACCGGCTTCGTGATCAGGAGGCCGGTGATGAACAGCGTGACGATCGACAGCACCATGACCCAATGGAAAATCCGCAGAAACGGACTGAACAGGTAGTAGACTTTCCGTTTTTCTTCTTTCATTCTACTATTCCTTTCCTTTCCACCAGAACCCTGGCTCACTTCTCAACGTGCGTGCCAGAGTACGGGTCCGTCGTGATGACATTGATCTTCTCGCCCTTCGCGTTGAACATGTGCGTGGAGCAAGCCATGCACGGGTCAAAGGAGCGGACGACCTTGACGATTTCGAGCGGCTTGTCTGCAATCTTGACCTGCGTGTCCATCATGGCCTTCTCGTAAGCGCCATGACCGGCTTCGTCATCGCGCGGGCATGCATTCCAGGTCGTCGGGACGACAGCCTGGTAGTTGTCCGTCTTGCCGTCCTTGATGACGATGTAGTGCGAGAGCGCACCGCGCGGAGCCTCGTAGAGTCCGACGCCCTTGGCCGTCTTCGGCCACGTCGACGGATCCCATTTCTCCATGTTGCCGTCTTCGTGTCGCCCGACTTGATGTTGGCGATGAGCTTGTCGAAGAAGAACTTGTTGATCTCTGCATTGAGCTGGCAGTCGAGGCCGCGGGCAGCCGTGCGGCCGACCATCGTCGGCAGCCAGACTTCCGGTGCGAGATTGAGGACCTTCGATACCGCGTCGATCTGGTCGAGCATCATCTTCTCAGCCAGGTCGCTCGCCGACGCATGCCCTTCTTGGCCTTCGTGTAGACGATGATGTAGCGTGCCAGAGGACCAACCTCGCAGAGCTTGCCGCGCCATTTCGGCGTCTTGAGCCAGGAGTACTTGCCCTGCTCATCCAGTGCCTTCCAATCCGTCGGCGTGCCTTCCTTCGGTGCCGTGAACTTCGGCGCCGTCACGCGTCCCACGGATTGAGGTCGTGGTCGCTGTTAGCCGGGTACTCGTACCACGAGTGCTCGACGCCTTCCGTGAAGACTTCCGGCTGCGTGAGGTCTTCGGCATCGATCTCGTAGACCTTAGCCGCATCGAGGCCCTTGCCGAAGTCTTCGACAACGCCGTTGCAGCGGATGAGCAGGTTCTTGAAGAAGTCGCCGTTTGCCGTGCCGGAGAACGGCTCGATCGGATAGGAGCCGTAGCCGAGCACGCGCTCCTTGGCGAGTCCGCCGCCGTCGACGCGGCCAGCCTTGACGTAAGCGGCGCCGATTGCGAGGACATCGGGGATGTAGTAGTTGTTGACGAGCGTGCGGCCAAGGTTGATCGCGCGGTCGACGATGCCGAGGCGGGCCGTGTTGACCGGTGCATTGCCATCCTCGAGCGAGATGGAGCACGGCATGCCGCCGACGCAGTAATGCGGATGCGGGTTCTTGCCGCCGAAGATGACCTGCGGCGTAACGAGATCGCGGTGCTTGTCGAGCATCTCGAGGTAATGTGCGATGGCCATGAGATGGACCTCAGGCGGCAGCAGCTTGTAATCCGGATGATCCCACCAGTTGGCCGAGAAGATGCCGAGCTGGCCGCTCTCGACGATGGCCTGGACCTTGCTCTTGATCTCTGCGAAGTACTGCGGCGTAGCAGCCGGGAATGCGTGGTCATACGCTTCCGTCACGACGTGCCCGGTGCGCTGAACGGCAGCTTGTAGGCGTTGAGTGCAGCGACCTGCAGGTTGGCCGTCGCGACAGGGTCAGCGGCGAGTGCCTCGACCGGGCTGACCCAGTCGAGTGCATGCAGGTGTAGAAGTGGACGATGTGGTCCTGTACCGTCAGCGTCGCTGCCATGATGTTGCGGATGTAGTTGGCGTTCTTCGGGATCTTGATACCGAGGGCATCCTCGACAGCGCGAAGGGAACCCAGAGCGTGTGCGCTCGTGCAGACGCCGCAGATGCGCTGGATGTAAGCCCAGGCGTCGCGCGGGTCGCGGTCCTTCATGACGAGCTCGAGGCCGCGCCATGCCGTACCGGACGAGATGGCGTCCGTGACCTTGCCCGAACCTTCATCGACCTGCACCTCAACGCGCAGATGGCCTTCAATTCTTGTGATTGGATCTACTACTACGTGTTTCATTTATTCACCTGCTCCCCGTTCTCTTCCTGCTCTTTCGCTGCATCGCGTTTCTTCTTCTGGATGACGCTGCTGCGCCGTGTGCTGCGACACCGACAGCCGTGACGCCGGCGATGGCTGCGCCGATCTTATCGACGTCGCCAATCGGCTGGCCAAACTTCGGCAGGCGCTCGCTCATCTTGCCCTCATCCCAGAAATGCGCATTCGAGCAGCCGATGCACGGTGCACCGGACTGGATCGGATAGCTCATGCCCTGGAACCAGCGCAGGTTGCCGCAGGAGTTGTAGGTCTCCGGTCCGCGGCAGCCGAGCTTGTAGAGGCACCAGCCAGCCTTCGAACCCTCATCATCGTAGCTCTCGGCAAACATGCCGGCATCGAAGAACGGACGGCGGTAGCACGTATCGTGGATGCGGTTGCCGTAGAACTGCTTCGGACGGCCCTGGCCATCGAGCGGCGGTACCGTGCCAAAGAGAGCGACGTGCATGATGACGCCCGTCATGACCTCTGGAATCGGCGGGCAGCCCGGAACGTTGACGACCGGCGTCTTGCCCGTGAAGTTCGTGATGCCCGAGGACCCCGTCGGGTTCGGGTTGCAGCCTGGATGCCGCCCGAGACGGCGCAGGTGCCGTAAGCGATAACAGCAGCAGCATTCTCTGCAGCGCGCTGCAGCGTGTGCGTGAACGGATGACCGCCGCTCATGCAGTAGACGCCGTTGTCCTTCGTGCAGGCAGCGCCTTCGACGGCCAGGATGTACTGGCCCTTGTACTTCTGGATCGTCTCCTCGAGATGTGCCTCGAACGGCTCGCCGCTGGCAGCGGAAAGCAGATGATCGTATTCGAGCGCGACCTGGCTCAGGATGACGTCCGAAGCGTACGGAGAACCGGAACGGATGAAGGACTCATCGCAGCCCGTGCATTCGTGTCCGTGAATCCAGATGACGACTGGAAGCGGCTTCTTCTCGGCAGCCTCGACGACTTTGCTGAGCTTATCCGTGCTCAGTCCCATCAGAGACGTCAGTGCAACGCAGCCCTTGACAAAGCTGCGGCGGCTCATGCCTTTTCTGAGATATACATCCCACATACTCTCCCGTTTGTCCACTTTGTTACCTCCTCATGTAATCCTTGCGGATCCTGTGCGACTCCCCTGGCAACGGCGGCTCGTTTCCGTTGCAGGCAGAAGGCAGACGCGTTATTGTGGCTTCTCATTTTATTATACGCTGAATGGCGTAAAATATCTATATCTATTCCCCCATCGATTCATTATAAATTCCGTTGATGGTTATCTAGAATAGTCCAGATGAATCAATAGATAAACAGGGATTATCCAATAGAAACTCGCTGGGGCGACTACGTTCTTGTTCGTCAGACGGGCAGTGTTTTCCTGCTCAACAGACCGGCTCCGTGCCATTCTTTCATTCCTTTTTTGCATTATATCAATATGTATTTTGAATCGTTTTAAAAAGACTTGAAATACAGGACAAAACGCGCTATACTGTAACTTGTCTTGGGGACGTAGCTCAGCTGGGAGAGCGTTCGGTTCGCATCCGAGAGGTCGAGGGTTCAATCCCCTTCGTCTCCACCAAACAGAATATCGAGCAGGCATGGCCTGCTTTTTTTATGCCCATTTTAAGATTCCTTTTGTAACAATTGACTTTACAATCGTGGTGTGCTATCCTTGACGTGTAAGAGATCCGATAATCTTCAAAGGCAAGTATCAGGAAGGATGATCATCATGACGAAAGAAGAAGTATTGCAGCATGTACAGGGTGTCATCGACGCGCCGAGCGCCTACGCTGGCCTCAAGGACGTCGCCAAGGATTACCTCGCGTCTGTCGGCAAGGCGGATGAGAAGGCCAAGGCCGAGAAGCTCATCGCCGCACTGAACGAATGCGTCGAGAGCATCGACGATGTCCTGCCGTTCTTCGCCTCCGACAAGGCAAAAGAGCTCTTCGGCGAGGAGCAGGCCGCAGCCATGCTCAAGAAGGGCCAGGAGGTCAAGGCCGCCGGCGGCGACACCTGCTTCTGCCCGGCCTGCACCAACGGCAAGTTCGTGCTCGACCATCAGGATCTGCTGCTGGGATAATTGGATGAGGGTGGGTTACATCTCAAAGGGAGCGGGGGCATGTATTTCGGCTTCGTCGCTCCGTTGAATGCCGCCCAAGAGCAGTTGTGCCTTCAAGATGCTTCGCCGCCTGCCGCGGCGTTCTGACATCGATATATCTTGTCACACTAAATGGGGCTGCAGCCTGCGGGCGGTCACTTCGCTCCTGCAGGCGAAATACATGCCCCCGCTCTCAGGTACGCTTCGGAGATGAGGCGCACGAGAGACCGCCTCTTAGCCCCCGCCCCTTTGCCCACCGTCCCTACACCGTCCCTAACTCCATACGAAAAAAGCTGCTGCACCATCGGATGCAGCAGCTTTTTTATGCTGATATGGCGTTGTCAGTCCTTGAAGACGCTCATGTCGAGGCTCGTGAAGCCCTTGAGGAATTCCTGGACTTTCGCGGCAATCTCTGCGACGCCGCCCTTCTTGCGGCTCTCGATGTTGAGCGGCATCTGCGGGTCGTGCAGGCTCATGCGCAGCAGTGCCCAGCCATCGGGGAAGACGAGGCGAACGCCTCGTACGACGGCTTGGCCGCGCGGATACCGGCCTCGGCGGCGCGCTCTTCGAAGACTTTGAGGACGTTCGCGCCGTAGCCGCGGAAGTCGTCCTCGCCCATGATCTTCATGCGGTATTCGCGGCTCTCGACTGGTTCGCCGAGCTTCTTGACGAGGTCTGCGAGGTGACGGCCCTGTGCCTTTGCCTTGGCGGCGGCAATCAGCAGCTTGACGGCCAGGTAAGCGCCGTCATCGAGGTAGTAGTTCTCGGAGAGGGCGCCGTGGCCGCTCGTCTCGATGGCCAGCGGCGAGACGGTGCCTTCCTTGTTGAGGCGAATGCACTCGTCGATGACATTCTTGTAGCCGCGCTTGAAGCGCAGGTGGCGCAGGCCGAGCTCGCCCTGCAGGAATTCGGTGAGCTCGTCGCTCGTGACGGAGTCCGTGACGATCGTGCTGCCCGGATAGTCCGGCGCGAGGATGGCGGCCATCATGGCAATCAGAGCATTGCGGCTGATCTCCTTGCCGTTCTTGAGGACGGCGCTCATTCGGTCGACATCCGTGTCGAAGATCAGCCGAGGTCCGCATGGCTGTCGAGCACGGCCTGGCGGATGGCAGCCATGGCCTGCTTGTTCTCCGGGTTCGGGATGTGGTTCGGGAAGTGACCGTCCGGCTCGAGGAAGATGCTGCCCGACGTGTCGGCACCGAGGCGGCCGAGCACCTGCGTCGCAAAGAAGCCGCCCGCACCGTTGCCGGCGTCGACGACGACGTGCATGCCGCGGAGCGGCGTGTCGCCCATGTTGAGCGCTGCGCGGATCTTCTTGCGCAGATGGTGGCTGTAGCGGTCGATGAGGTTGTACTTCTGGACCTTCGCGAGGTCGCCCTTGACCTCCGGGCTGCGGGCTGCTGCCTCGAGGATAGCGATGATGTCCTCATGCTCGACGCCGCCGTCCTTCGTGAAGAACTTGAGGCCGTTGCGGTTGAACGGCAGATGGCTGGCCGTGATCATGATAGAGCCGTCCATCTTCGTCTCGGGGAAGACGATGGACATGAACATCGACGGCGTGGATGCGAGGCCGCAGTCGACCGTCACAGCGCCGGCATACGTCAGCGCTTCGAGCACTGCTTCCTTGAGCATCGGCGCCGAGAGGCGCGAGTCGTGGCCGACCGCAATGCGCAGGTCCTTGACCTTCTTGCCCGTCTTCTGCGAAAGGAAGTCGAGGAAACCGCTCGTGATGCGGTTGGCCGCCTCGGCGTTGAGCGTCACCGGCTCGTCCGCCACGCCCTCGATCGAGACGCCGCGTACATCGCTGCCATTGGCGAGTTTGAGCAGATTCTTTTCGGATATCGGCATATGATTACCCCCCTGCAAGACTCATTCTTGCTGTTTTCATGATATTGCTACTTCTTCTATTCCATAACCGCACCACAAAATCCTGCCTGTGGCACACAACAAAAAGAGACATTGCCCGAGCAATGTCTCTTGAATGTGTCTTGATGGAAGCCGCAATCCGGCAATCAGGCCTTCTTGCTGCCGAGCACGATCTTGCTGAAGACGAGCAGGGCGAGCACGAAGACGGCGAGGCCGAGGTACTCAGCCGTGTCAGCGAAGTCCTTGCCGACAATGGCCAGCGGGGCCTCCGAGCCGCCGTTCGTGACGGAAGCGACGATGACACCGGCGAGCACGACGCCGACGATGGACTCGCCGACGATCAGGCCGGAGGCGAACAGCGTGCCGCGGCGGAAGCCAGCCTTGGCCTCTTCTTCACCGTACTTGGCCTTCATGTGCTTGCGCAGGAAGTAACCGAGCACTGCGCCGACGACGAGCGGCGTCTGCACGGATGGCGGCAGGTAGATGCCCATCCGACAGCGAGTGGCGGCAGGCAGAGATTGCGTGTCGTGCGCTTGAGCAGCTGGTCGACGATGACGAGGACGACGCCGAGGCCGAGGCCGATGTAGATGTAGTCCCAGGCCAGCGTGCTCGAGAAGATGCCCTGTGCAATCGTCGTCATCAGGCTGCCTGCGGTGCGGCAAGCGCCTGCGACGGATCCATGTCCGGACGCGGCAGAGCGCCCGGGAAGCCGTACGCCTCATAGAGCAGGTTCAGGACCGGTGCGATGACGAGCGCGCCGACGACGCAGCCGAGCAGCAGGGCGACCTGCTGGCGCCACGCGTAGCGCCGACGAGATAGCCCGTCTTGAGGTCCTGCATGTTGTCGTTCGAGATGCAGGCAATCGCCATGATGATGGATGTCGTGAAGATGGCCGTAGCCGTCGCGAACTTCTCACCGCCCGGCATAGAGAAGATGCCGAAGGACGAGCAGAGCGCGTACATGACGAGCGAAGCCACGATGATGGCGAGGATGCCGATGCCCGAGATTGGGCTCGAGCTCGTGCCGACGAGGCCGGCCATGTATGCACAGGCCGCGGCGACGAAGAAGCCCATGAGAACGGCAACGCCGACGCCGACAAAGGTGAACGTCAGGTTCTCCGAGACCGGCAGGCCCTCCGGGCTGACGAATGCGTAGAAGATGCCCAGGAGGCCGACGACCGTCAGGCTGAAGACCATGGCAATGCTCTGGATGCTCATGTCGATATCCATGCGGTGCTTGCCCTTTTCCGAGTCCGGCGTGTGGAGCGCAGCCAGCGACTCCTTGACGCCGTCGACGACCGGCTTCGCGAGCATGATCAGCGTCCAGACGGCTGCGACGCCCATGGCGCCAGCGCCGATCAGGCGGACGCGCTCCTGGTAGACCGATCCGGCGAACTTCTGCAGCGTCATGCCGTCCGGCAGCGGGCTCGTCATCGTGTAGTACGGCACGAAGCCAGCCCAGGCGATCAGGATGCCGACGAGCATCGAGAGGCCCGCCGCGATGCCGATGAGGTAGCCAGCGCCGACGAGCGCCGTCGAGTAGCCAAGCGGCAGCTGCGTCATTCCACGGCCGACCGGGATCCAGCAGGAGAGCTCAGAGCCGAGCACCTGCAGCGCGTTCGTGCAGAACGCGACGACACCAGCGAAGATGCCGCCCGCACCGATCTCCTTGACGCCCGAGCCGCCCTTCTCATCCGACTTCTCGTGACTGCGACCTTGAGGATCTCCGCAGCCGCAACGCCCTCCGGGTAGGCGAGGTCGCTGTGCACGACCATCGCGCGGCGCAGCGGGATGGTGAAGAGGACACCGAGGCAGCCGCCGCAGGCCGAGACGAGCAGCGTCTGCCAGAACTCGAAGCCCTGCCAGTAGCCGATCATCAGCATGCCCGGGATGATGAAGATGATGGCAGACAGCGTGCCCGCGGCCGACGCCTGCGTCTGCACCATGTTGTTCTCGAGGATGTTCGAATCCTTGGCCATCTTGAGGATGGCCATCGAGATGACAGCCGCCGGGATGGCCGACGAGAAGGTCAGTCCGACCTTGAGTCCGAGGTATACGTTCGATGCCGTAAAGATAACCGTCAGGATGGCACCGAGGATCATCCCTCGAGCCGTGAGCTCAGGCAGACGCAGCTCGTGCCGCATGAACTCGTTCTCTTCCTGTTTCATGTTGAATGACTCCTTATCCAGAAATTATCTTTGTGCACTATAGGTGCACAAACACAGAATCTATTATATCATAATATTTGACAATGTAAATCACTTTTTCTAATAAGAAGCAAATCCACTCAGTGCAGCAGCACCGAAACAATCGTATAGATGCAGGTGATGTAGAGCAGGACGAAGATCAGGCGGCGGATGAGCGCCTTGGGCACGTAGGCGAAGACGGCGTGGCCGATGAGGATGCCCAGCACGAGGGCCGGCAGCAGGTAGACGAACTCGCCGAGTGCCGGCGCGATTGGCAGGCCGCCGAGCTCATAGCTCGTCAGCGACGTGATGTTGCAGAGGAAGAAGAATACGAAGCAGGTCGCGCGCATGACCTCGACCGTCATCCTGCTGTGGGCCAGGTAGATGAGGAACGGCGGACCGCCCATGCCCGCCGTGATGGACGTGAAGCCCGAGAAGATGCCCGTGATCCACGAGTTGCGCGGCACTCGCGGATGCGCAGGTGCATGGCCTGCATCGTGCCGAGCGAGAAGAGGACGATGGCGCTGATGAAGACCTTGAGCATCGCGCTCGACGCATGGTCGAAGGCCCAGAAGCCGAGGGGCTGGCCGCAGAGCACGCCTAGATAGAGGAAGCCCACCAATTTAAGATTCGCCGTGCGCAAGGCGAAGAGCCCCTGGCAGAAATTGGCGCAGCAGGCCAAGAGCAGCATGATCGGCACGGTGAGCTTCGGGTCGTAGAAGATCATCAGTAGCGGCGCGGCGACAATGACGAGGCCAAATCCCGTAATGGCCTGCAGGATGGCCGAAAGAAAGATGACGAGAGCCGGAGCCAGATGGCCCTCCACTCCTGCCAGATACGCGGTCAGCATAGATATCCCCCCATAAAGACGCGATGAATGGACTATTTCTATCATAGCATCAACATCTTAGGAATGGCAAAAGGCCCTGCTCTTTGGAGCAGGGCCCGAAAAATATCCGGATTCAGTCGTCTCAGTCGCCGAAGAACTCGTTCTCCGCGGCGATGCAGAGCATGTGGTAGACCGGCAGGTGGAGTTCCTGGATGCGGAACGTCTCATCGTCCGGCACGCAGATCGTGATGTCCGCGAGATTGCGACTCTTGATCTTGCCGCCCGACTTGCCCGTCAGCGCAACCGTGCGGACGCCCTTGACCTTCGCCATCTGCAGGGCGTAGATGACATTCGTCGAATTGCCAGAGGTCGAGATGGCGAGCAGGACATCGCCCGCGTCGCCCATGCCGAGGAGCTGCTGGGCAAACGAGAGGTCCGGTGCCTGGTCGTTGGCGAAGGCCGTGTTGAGTGCGACCTGATTGACCATCGAGAGCGCCGGCAGGCGCCCTGCAGATTCTCGAGGAAGTAGTCGGCCTCCTCCGGGCAGACGGCGCGCATCTTCTTCTCCATATCCGCACCGAGCTTGCGCGGCAGCAGGAAGCCCTTCATGAGCTCACCGACAATGTGCTCGGCATCCGAGGCACTGCCGCCATTGCCACAGACGATGAGCTTGTGGCCACCTGCATAGCTCTCGCAGATAGCCTTGACCGCCTCGATGAGGTCATCGCGGCAGACGGAGAGGACGGGGTAGCGCGCGATGAGGTCGTCGACCTTCGCAAGCGTAGATGTTTTTGCCATTGGGTACACTTCTTTCTGAATGTGGGATACCAGCCTATAGGCTCAGCATCGGATAGAGGAAATCATCAGCGGTTGCGGTAGCGGTCCGCCGTGGACTTCGGCTCGTAGTCGTTGCCGCGCGGCTTGATGTCGTGGATTTGCGTGCGCATCTGCTGCTGGCTGTCCATCGGCTGCTGGCGCATCTCGAGTCCTGTCGATAGTCATTCGGGCGGCTGGCACTTGCCTTATTGCCGCGGAACTTGTTCCAGAGCCAGCGCACAGCTATGATGCGACGACGATCAGCAGGCCGTTCATCAGGAGGCCCATGATGTCGGCGAACATGCCGCTGCCCATGCCGAAGAGATGCGAGAGCATCGAGCCGAGCAGCATGCCGCCCGCAAAGATGCCGATGCCGCGCATGATGCTGCCGAGGCGGCTCGAGCTCTGCGTGTTCGCATTCGCTGCAGCCGTATTCGACTTCGCGTTCGCGGCCGGCGCGTTCTTCTCGAGGCTCTTGGCATCCTTGGACGGCGCATACGAAGAGCCATTGCCTGAGACGGACTTGCTCGTATTCGCGTTGCTCGTCGCGCCGGCAGCCGGTGCCTTCGGCGCCGGAGCCGACTTCGGGATGCTCATCTTCGCACCGCCCTTGGCCGCATAGGCCGTGCTCACAAAGGAGGCAGAGGCGGGCAGTACCGGTGCTGCGGAAAGAACCATGGCACCGACCATGAGGGCTGACAGTGTCTTCTTGATATTCATCAATGATTCTCCTTTATCTATAAAAACAAAATGTTTTAACGTCACTCTTCCCGATACGACTTGATATCCTCCGGGAACGCGTAGATCTCACCGATCGTGTCGAGCTCGCCCGACAGATAGCGGTCGATGTCATCGACATCGATGTAGAGCTTGCAGTCGATATCGAGGTAGCCCTGCTCCTTGCCTGCGGACAGGTCGCGGATTGCCATGAGCTTCTCGCGGAGCTTCAAGAGCTCACTGCGCGTCGCATGTATATCGAGCTTGATCTGTGGGACGCCGTATTCCTTGAGTACTTCATCCATCGTCATGCGCTTTGACATATTGGTCATCCTCTCTTTGACTTTTTGATGTTTGTATTGTATCGAGCTTGGCTGAATACTTCCTGAAAAGATGAAAAGATCCTAAAGACTTCAGAGCGGCTTCTTCTCGTCCGCTTCCTTGGCCAGCAGGCGGTCCAGGATGCGCTGCAGCTGGCGCTTCTGGCGCAGGTGCGACTCGTACTCGAGGTCGTTCGAATCGATGCGCATGCGCGCCTTGAGCATGTCGATGCTCGCCTGCAGGCGCCGGATGGCTTCATTCTCTGCCATAGTATGACTTCCTTTCGTTTTCACTTATCTTTTATTATACAGGAAAACGGAGGCGCCGACAATCGAGCAGCACCATCAGCTTTTCCCCAGCCAGCCGTGGTATACTGATAGTCAGATTACGACACACTTGAGGTGATACGATGATTGATTTCCACGAATGGCAGCAGCGCGACCTACAGGCCATCGGGCGGCAAAAACAGCGCCTGCAGCACCTCGTGCTGCTGCGCACCGTCTCCTTCCTCGCCATGGTCTTCGCCTTTGCCGCGGGCTTTGACGGCCATGTGCTCGGCACCATCTGCGGCGTCCTGCTGCTCGCCGCCTTCCTGCTGCTCGTCCGACGCCACCAGAAGGCCAGCTTCACGAAGCTACTGACGGAAAGCCATCTCGGCTGCGTGCAGTCCTTCCTCGACCGAAAGTCGGGCAAGTGGCGCGACTTCTCCGATGACGGCCACGGGCTCATGCACGAAGGACGGCCGCAGGAAGCCGACCTGCCGATCTTCGGTAGGGCTTCGCTCTACCAGTACCTCTCGCTGCGCGCACCAAGCCGGCCGCGAGCGGCTCGCTGCCCTGCTCTCGCCCTTCCCCGATGCAGCCGACGCCATCCGCCTGCGCCAACAGGCCGTCCGCGAGCTCAGCGGAAAGCCACAGGAGCTCTTAGACCTCGAGGCCATGAGCCACCTGCTGCCGCTCGGCACCGACCTCTCGGATTTCTGCACGATGCTCGAGCAGGCGAGCATCAAGAAGAGCAAAGCCCTGCGCCTGCTCTCCTTCCTGCTGCCAGTGCTCTCGTTCGTCACCTTGGCACTGGCCATCGCAGGCAGGCTCGATACCACGATACCGGGGCTGCTCTTCTCCCTGCAGCTGCTGCTCTCTTTCCTACTGCTGCGGCGCAATCAGGCCCTGCTCGCCCCGCTCATGGCACTGCCGCAGGAGCTCAGCGTCTACGAGCAGGTGCTCGCAAGACTCGAGGAGGCCGACTACAAGAGCCCACTCTTACTCGCCATCCAGAAGGACCTGCGCGAGCAACGCGCCTCAGAGGGGCTGCGCGGCCTCGCAAAGCTCGCCGCCCTCGCCGCCATGCGGCGCAATGTCTTCTTCTTCCTCGTCGCCAACACCGCCTGCCTCTGGGACCTCCACTGCACAGCGCGCCTCTTCGCCTGGAAGGAAGCAAACACGCCGCAGCCTGCGCCGCCACCTCACGGCCTGGGCCGAAGTCCGAGGCCCTGCTCTCCCTCGCCACGCCGCGCTCACGCGCCAAGCCGTCTGCTGGCCCGAGCTCTGCACGGGCGGGCCGGAGCTCACCGGCAAGGCCGTGACGCCGCTGCTCATCGAAGAAGCAAAGGCCGTGCCGAACGACGCCTCCTTCACAGCTGGCACCTGCATCATCACCGGCTCGAACATGAGCGGCAAGACGACGTACATGCGCACACTCGCGACCTCCGCCATCCTCGCCTACGCCGGCGCCCCCGTCTGCGCCGAGCACTTCGCACTGACGCCGATGGCTGTCTACACCTCGATCCACGTCAGCGACGACCTCTCGCGCGGTATCTCGACCTTCTACGCCGAGATCCTGCGCATCCGTCAGATGGTCGAGGCAAGCCAAGAGGAGCGGCCGCTCTTGCTCTGCATCGACGAGATCTTCAAGGGCACGAACTCCGCCGACCGCATCACCGGCGCCGCCGAAGCCATCAAGCGCCTCACGCGCCCCTCCTGCATCACCCTCGTCACCACCCACGACTTCGAACTCTGTGACCTCCAGTCGCCAAACGACCTGCCGATCAAGAACTTCCACTTCGAAGAATCCTACCCCGACGACAAGATCCACTTCGACTTCAAACTCCGCCCCGGCCGCTGCCACACCACCAACGCACGCTACCTGCTCAAGATGGCAGGCATACTTTCTTAAAAATTGAGATTCTATAAAAAAGCAAAAAGCGGTAAGCTGCAAGTGCATGGAATTCGTGCACTTGCGGCTTACCGCTTTCTTTCGATGAATGGAGCGCGCAGGGAGGTATTTCGGCTTCATCGCTCCGCTGAATGTGCCCTATGACAGGCCTTCCATAGAGGGCACCTCGCCGCCTGCCACGGCGTTCCGACATCGTATGCTAAGCTGCTTCATGTCTGGGCACAGCCCTTCGGGCAAATCGCTCCGCTCTTGCAGGCGAAATACCTCCCTGCGCTTGAACGCTAGAGCAGCGCCGCAAGACGATACTGCCTGCGCAACCGCCATCCCCAGCTACAGCCATCATACCAGCAGCTTGCCATCGCGAGGATTGGATATAGCAGCTTTCGCACGAAGGGGCGGGGTGGACATAAGCGTAGCGTTCGGCAATCTGCGTGAAGAATCGATTTTTTCCCCACCAAGACCCTGACAAAAGAGCATCGTCCAAGCGGAGCGCGTTTCGCTCTTTTGTCAGGATGCATTGAAAGGGAAAAAATCGATTTAGCAGATTGCCGCCGCGCAGCGCTGTCCACCCCGCCCCTTCGTGCGAGTAGTACTACACCTTACTTCTGGAATCTAAAAGCCGCCTTGCCCGGATATACCGCGCTTGCGCCGAGCTCTTCCTCGATGCGCAGCAGCTGGTTGTACTTGGCAACGCGCTCAGAACGCGAGGGCGCGCCCGTCTTGATCTGGTTCGTGTTGAGCGCGACAGCGAGGTCCGCGATCGTCGTGTCCTCCGTCTCGCCCGAGCGATGCGAGACAATGGCCGTGTAACCCGCCTCGTGTGCCATCTTGATGGCCTCGAGCGTCTCCGACAGCGTGCCGATCTGGTTGAGCTTGATGAGGATGCTGTTGCCGCAGCCGAGCTCGATGCCCTTCTTGAGGCGCTTCGTGTTCGTGACGAAGAGGTCGTCGCCGACGAGCTGGACCTTGTCGCCGAGCTCCTTCGTCATCTTCTGCCAGCCTTCCCAGTCCTCCTCATCGAGGCCATCTTCGATGGAGTAGATCGGGTACTTCTCGATGAGGCTCTTCCAGTGTGCGATGAGCTCATCCGACGTGAACTCCTTGCCCGACTTCGGCTGCTTGTAGAAGCCCTTGCCCTTCTCGCTCTTCCACTCCGAAGAAGCCGCATCCATCGCCAGCACGAAATCGCGGCCCGGCTCGTAGCCCGCATTGCGGATGGCCGTGAGGATGTGCTCGATCGTGTCCTCATCGCTCTTGAGGTTCGGCGCAAAGCCGCCCTCATCACCGACAGCCGTCGTCTGGCCTTCCTTCTTGAGCAGTGCCTGCAGTGCGTGGAAGACTTCCGTTGCCCAGCGCAGGCCCTCGCGGAACGACGGTGCGCCAGCCGGCATGATCATGAACTCCTGCGTATCAACCGAGTTCGTCGCATGTGCGCCGCCGTTGAGGATGTTCATCATCGGCACCGGCAGGTGATTGCCGCTGATGCCGCCGAGGAAGCGGTAGAGCGGGATATCCTGCGACTTCGCCGCTGCCTTGGCCGCTGCGAGCGAAACCGCGAGGATGGCGTTCGCGCCGAGGTTTGACTTGTCTTCCGTTCCGTCGAGCTCGAGCATGATGGCATCGACCGCATAGATGTCCGAAGCATCCGCCCCGACGAGCGCCGGCGCAATCTTCTCGTTGATGTTCGCGACCGCCTTCGAGACGCCCTTGCCGCCGAACTTCGACTTGTCGCCGTCGCGGAGCTCCAGTGCCTCGAACTCACCCGTCGAAGCGCCCGACGGAGCGGCTGCGCGGCCGACGGAGCCATCCTCGAGCGTGACCTCCGCCTCGACCGTCGGATTGCCGCGCGAATCGATGATTTCACGGCCGATGACCTGCATGATCTGTAAATATGCCTTCATGGTGATTACCTCCTGATATTCATTCTCATTCATGTACTCAGTATAACATAGACGAGATTCATTTTCAACAGCAGCTGCAAGCTTTTTGCTGCAACCTTTTTTCCTTTTCCTTTCGCCTTTATTATAGGAAACAGGCACAGCTGCCGCTGTCACAATTGCGACAAAATTCTATCCAAAATCACACAGTATGCAATTCGTTCAAATTTTTTCCTCGTTCTATGTATTTTTTCGTGAAAACACGAGACAAATGTCCTTTTCTATGGTATTATAGAACCTATCACATACATGTGTACATCTATCAAGGACAAAAAGAACAAATGGACACTAGGAGGCTATCATGGAATCATTCATCCCTATACTCAATGCCATCGACTCCTTCATGTGGGGTCCGCCGCTCATCACGCTGCTCGTCGGCACGGGTATCTACCTGACCATCCGCCTGAAGCTCCTGCAGGTCTTCCGCCTGCCGAAGGCGCTCAAGCTGATCTTCAAGGCTCAGAACAACGGCCGCGGTGACGTCTCGAGCTTCAAGGCTCTCTGCGTCGCCCTCGCCGCCACGGTCGGCACGGGCAATATCGTCGGCGTCGCCACGGCCGTCAAGGTCGGCGGCCCCGGCGCCATCTTCTGGATGTGGATTGCTGCCTTCTTCGGCATGGCTACGAAGTATTCAGAAGGCCTCCTGGCCGTCAAGTTCCGCTCCATCGACGAGAAGGGCGAAATTGCCGGCGGCCCGATGTTCTACATCCGCAACGGCATGGGCGAGAAGTGGAAGCCGCTCGCGACGTTCTTCGCGCTCGCTGCATTGGCGTCGCCTACTTTGGCATCGGCACCTTTCCGCAGGTCAACGCCATCGTCGACAGCATGCAGATTGCCTTCGGCTTCCCGAAGATTGCAACAGACGTCATCCTGACCGTCTTCATCGCCGCCATCACGCTCGGCGGCCTGCAGAGCATCGCCAAGGTCGCCTCGGGCATCGTGCCGTTCATGGCCCTGACGTACGTCGCCATCAGCCTCGGCCTGATCATCCTCAACCTCGATCAGGTCCCGGCTGCCATCGCCATGATCATCAGCGACGCCTTCACGGGTGCCGCAGCCGCCGGCGGCTTTGCCGGCTCCACGGTCATGATGGCCATGCAGAACGGCGTCGCGCGCGGCGTCTTCTCCAACGAGTCCGGCCTCGGCTCCGCGCCGATTGCCGCCGCAGCGGCCAAGACGAAGTGGCCGGCTGAGCAGGGCCTGATCTCGATGACGGGTACCTTCATCGACACGATTATCATCTGCTCCATGACGGGCCTCGCACTCGTGCTCACAGGCGTCTGGCAGGGCGACACCGCCGGCGCCGCGATGACGAGCGCCGCCTTCGCCAGTGCCTACGGCTTCTTCGGCAGCCAGCTGCTGACGATCGCGCTCGTGCTCTTCGCCTTCACGACGATCCTCGGCTGGAACTACTACGGCGAGCGCGCCTGCATCTACCTCTTCGGCAACAAGGGCGTGCTACCCTATCGCCTGATCTTCATCGCGCTGATCGCCTCCGGTGCCTTCCTCAAACTCGAAGCCATCTGGATCCTCGCCGATATCGTCAACGGCCTCATGGCCATCCCGAACCTCATCGCGCTCATTGCACTCTCGGGCGTCATCGTCGCCGAGACGAACAAATACATGAACCGCCACAATAAGACCGCACGGTCTTCCGCAGAGAAATAAAACACACGTTTTATAAAAGCCGCCACTCCCCTGAGAGGGAGCGGCGGCTTTTTCGCGCGCACGCCTTTACACCGGCGCGATTCCGTCATAAAATAATAGGAACGCCATCCAAACGTCGAAAAAATGCGCATGTGCAAGCCCAAAAGATACGGACAGCTCAGATGCATCACAGATGCTGCAGAAAGGAGTTTTCTCTACGGATATGACGGAATCATTTGAATCAGCGCTCACGAAGTCTACGCGCGAGGTCTTCCTCGAGGGTGTCCACGACGGCATGCCGATCGCACTCGGCTACTTCGTCGTCTCCTTCACACTCGGCATCGCCGCCCGCAATGCGGGACTCGACCCGCTGCAGGCTTCCTCGCCAGCTTCTTCAACAACGCCTCGGCCGGTGAGTACGCAGGCTTCACGGTCATCGCGGCCGATGCGCCCTACCTCGAGATCATCCTCATCACGCTCGTCGCCAATGCGCGCTACATGCTCATGAGCTGTGCCCTCTCGCAGAAGTTCCAGCCCGGTACCTCCATCTGGCACCGCATCTTCGTCGGCTTCGACGTGACCGACGAGATCTTCGGCATCACGATTGCGCGCAAGGGTCCGCTCAATCCCTACTACAACTACGGGGCCATGGCGCTCGCGCTGCCGGGCTGGGCCGTCGGCACAGCTCTTGGCGTCGTCGCAGGCAATATCCTGCCGCCCGCTGTCGTCAGCGCCCTCTCCGTCGCGCTCTACGGCATGTTCCTCTGGGTCATCATCCCGCCGGCCCGCAAGAACCGCATCGTCGGCGCGCTCGTGCTCGCGAGCTTTGCGCTGAGCTACCTCGCCTCCATACTGCCGGGACTTGCTGCGCTGTCCGCCGGCACGCGCACGATCATCCTGACCGTCCTGATCGCGGCGTCGGCGCCGCCCTCTTCCCCGTCCCCGAGCATTGCCAGCAGCAGGAAGGAGATGATGGCCATGCAGCATGACATCTACATCTACCTGCTGCTCATGAGCGCCGTGACGCTCGCGATCCGCATCGTACCGCTGACGCTCATACGCGGCCAGATCCAGAATCCATTCCTGCGCTCCTTCCTCTTTTACGTGCCCTACGTGACACTGGCCGTCATGACCTTCCCCGCCATCACCGAGGCCACGCAGACGCCCGTGAGCGGCGCTCTGGCCCTCGTCTTCGGCATCGGCCTCGCCTGGTACGGCGCGAGCCTCTTCAAAGTCGCCTCCGCCTGCTGCCTCATCGTCTTCCTCACAGAGCTCGCACTGCTCTGATACAACAACACAACCACAAGCAAAAGTCCCGCTGCCGCGATTTCTCGCAGCAGCGGGACTTTTTTATCGATTCAACTTCACGCTTTGCACTCTCCATCGTCAGACGTCAGCTCCCGCAGGAAGCTGGCCTCCATGAGCGTCGCGTAGAAGACCTCGCCGTAATTGGGATTGTCCGCCATGCGCCAGATGGCGAAGACCCGCTTGTCGAGCCCTTTCGCCGTGTGGATGCTGTACGACATGCAGTGCGGACGGTCCGGCTCGCGGGCAGACTGCTCCCAGACCATTTTCGTCATACGCTCCCGGTCGCAGGTGCAGACGACATTCGGCGCGTATCCCTGCGTGAACTCCATGAACTCGTGGATATTGCGGCATTCGAGCATCTCGACCATCGTCTTGTTGACGAAAAGGATCTTGCCATCCGGCTTCGCCTCCGAGACGAGCAGGGCCGTCGGCAGGTTCTTCGTGATGTTCTCAAGATTGAAGCCGAACGATGTGCGGTTGAGGTTCTCCATCGTGGGCTCGTAGGCGCGGTAGTGATTGCGCCCGCGGAGCTTGACGGCGTAGAGCGCCGTATCCGACTGATGGAAGAGGCGCGAGAGCGTCATGCCGTCGCCCTTATAGAGCGTGTAGCCGATGGAGACCGAGAAAGCATGTATCTCGCCGTCATACGTGAAGGTCTTCACCTTATTGGAAAATGCCTTGATGACCTTCTCTGCCTGCTCCGGCTCCGTGTCCTTCATGAAGACGACGAACTCGTCGCCGCCATTGCGGCCGATGATCTGGTCGTGGCCGAAGCTCTCGATGAGGTCCTTGGCCAAGGTGCGCAGGGCCTCGTCACCCGCCATGTGGCCGTGCAGGTCATTGATGAACTTGAAGCCGTCGAGATCGAGGCTGACGAGCGCGCCATGCGAAGCAGGATGCGCCTTGAGCCAGTCCGCGACCTCCTTGTCGAGGCCCATGCGGTTGAGGATGCCCGTCAGCGCATCGTGCTGGGACATGTAGGTGAGATTCTCCTGCGCGGCCGCGACCTTCTCTGCCATCGCCTGGAAATTGCGGCTGAGCTCGCCGATGTCATCGGGATGCATGTCGTGCAGCTTGACATCGTAGTTGCCCTCGCCGACTTCCTTGGCCGCCTCGATGACGAGCTGCAGGCGCTCCGAAAGGCGGCTGATCATGTAGAGCGGCAAGAGCGACGCGAGGATGCAGACCGCGACGAGTCCAAAGCCCATCTGCATGAACGCCTTGTGCGTGCGGTTGTAGATCTTAGGCACCTGACGCAGGTCAATGAAGTTCATGCCGTTGCGCAGTCCCTTGATGCCCGCGATGCTCTGCTGACCATCCCAGGTGTAGGTGACCATCGTATTGTCCGTCTGGCTCGCCTCCGCGACCTTGTCGGACGTATCCACGAGGTGGATGTCCTTGTCGACGAGCGGCATGCCGAGCGGCTTCTCCGGCGAATACTCCACGGTGCCCGTGGCATCACTCAAGAGGATCATGCCGTGCTCACCCTCAGGCGGATTGGCGTAGAGCCTGTCGATGAAGGCTGGAAATCCAGATCAATGCGACAATCGCGACCATGACGCCGCCCTCGTAGATGGGCCGGAGATACGAGATAATGTAGCGGTTCAAGTACGGCGAATAGTACGGCTGCGTCCAAGCGGCCTTGCCTGATCCATCAGGTAGGCAAAGGCAACGACATGGCGCGGAGCCGCCTGGCCAGGCTCGCCCCGCTGCTGGGCCAGGACATCGTAGAACATCGAGTCGTGACCGCGGGAAGCCTTCCAGAGCGCCGAGATATTCTCAGACGGATAGTAGAGATAGTATGAGCAGATGATGTGGAGATCGGTCGTAGCATCCTGGAAATCGTGGTCGACCGACTGTGCCAGGCGCTGCTGGAAAGCAGGATTGCGCAGCTGATCTGGATCACTGATCTTGCGCGAGACGGAGTTAGCCGCATAGTTCACGATGTTTTCTGAGCGCAGCAGCTCATCGTTGATGATCGTCGCCTTCGTGTCGACGAGGTGGTTCATATTCTGGATTTCATAGTCATAGGTCAAGTGCGAGATGGTCCAGAGGCTGATGCCTCCCACACAGAGAGCCATCAGGATCATGCCAGCCAGGCACACAGCCAAAACCTTTCGCTTCAATGTGTAGAACAGCTTCATCCGGGATCCTTCCTGCTTGTCAATCTGACAGCACGGAGATATTCGGGACATCTCACAGTGCTGTAACATGAAATCTATAGATATAGATTATTCTTACCAAATATTTGTCCATAAGGTACTCATTATAAGGTTCTCCACGGCGCGGCCAAATTCCTGTCACTTTGTCAAGTATTTTGGTCCTCGACGGCCATCTCCCAATCCTTCGGCTTTGGGGCATGGCTTTCGGGGAAAAAGGCCTGCAACACCCGCTCCTCCTGCGGCTTGCCGAGATAGGCGCCGAGCAGGAAGAAGGCGAGCGATACCGTGATGCCGATCGTGATCTGGTGGAGCCCCATGAACTTGAAGCCGAGCCCCTGCGTCAGGCAGTAGGCAATCGTGCCGCCGCCCATCGAGAGGATGGCGCCGAGCCGGTTGGCCCTGCGCCAGAAGAGGCCCAAGAGCAGCGTCCAGAAGAACGCCGTCTCGAGGCCGCCAAAGGCGAACATGTTGATGAGCCAGATGAGGCTCGGCGGCGTCAGCGCGATGCAGAAGACGATGACGCCGATGACGGCCGTCGCCGCCGTCGAGAGGCGGCGCAGCTGACGCCCCGTGACCGTGCGGCCATGCTTCTCCGCATGGTGCAGGTAGACATCCTTGACGATGGCCGACGAGGCGACGATCAAGAGGCCCGAGATGGTCGAGATCGACGCGGCAAGTGGCCCGATGATGGCAAAGCGACGAGTGCGGGCGGCAGCGCCGCGACGATCGTCTTCGGGATGATGTAGTCGACGCCGCCGTAGCCTCAAGCGGCCCCGTCAGCACGCCATGCGCGAGGATGCCCGTGAAGTTGACGCCGATGTTCATGAAGCCGACGACGACCGTGCCGATGAGCATGGCCCTGTGCAGGCTCTTCGTGTCCTTGTAGCTGATGCCGCGCACGACCGACTGCGGCAGCGCGATCGTGCAGATGCCGACGAGAATCCACTGCGTAAGGTAGAGGCCAACCGGCATGTGGCCGCCCGAGAGCGGCTCGAGCATCTCCGGATGGTTCAGATGGATGTTCTCCATGATGGCCGCATAGCCGCCGCCCGCCTCGAGCACGTAGTAGAGCAAGAGAGCGATGCCGACCATCATCATGATGGCGCAGCACGTGTCCGTGATGGCCACGGCGCGGAAGCCGCCGATGCTCGTGTAGAGCACGACGACGAGGCCGAAGAGCAAGAGGCCCATCTCATAGCTGTAGCCCGTGACCGTCGCGAAGAGTTTCGCGCCGCCGACGAACTGTGCCGTCATCGTGCCGCAGAAGAACAGCACGATGATGAAGGCCGCCATTGCCGCGAGGCGTCCGATTGGAACCGTTCGCGGATGATGTCGACGACCGTGACCGCATCGAACCGCCGCGAGAGCATGGCCACGCGCTTGCCGAAGATGCCGAGCACGAGAAAGATGGCCGTGACCTGCACGACCGCCATGTAGACCCAGCCGAAGCCAATCTTCCAGGCCATGCCGGGCCCGCCAACGAATGAGCTGACCGAGCTGTAGGTTGCCACCGTCGTCATCGCGAGCACAAAGCCGCCGAGATCGTGATTGCCGATAAAATACGACTGGACGAAATTCTTGCCGGCGTTCTGCCGGCGTACCCAGAAGCCGATGGCCACCATGAATCCCATAAAGATAAGCAATGGCAGCAGTGCAGAAAGATTTCCCTCATTTATCATGATAGGCCTCCTCTCCCGCATCGACCGCATTCTCTTCATCCTCTTCCAAGCTCATGTCCACAAACACGGTCGCCGTCAGAAGCTTGACGCCGAGTATGGCAAAGAGCCAGAAGCCGATGGTCGCCGTCCATACCCAGAGCGGCAGGTGGAAGAATTCCGCCCGCACATCTGCCAGCCCAAAGCCCGCGGCAATCCAGGCCGCGATCAGGATCAGGAGCAGCAGCCCCGTGGCCGCCGCCTCTTTTCGTACCTGCCGGTACTTCTCGTAGTTGTTCATTCTGTTTTCCTCCTTGTACAGTCGCACCCCCATGGTGCGTACCGTCATCCCCTATGATGACACGAAGCCGAGGCTTTGTCAAAAAAGAGAGGCCGCGGAAAATTCCGCGACCCCTTTGGGTAGAGAAAAGTATATCAAACGGTCAGTCAAGGGTCTTGAAGGCCTGATCGAGATCGTAAATGATATCATCGATGTGCTCCGTGCCGATGGACAGGCGAATCGTCGACGGCGTGATGCCAGAAGCGGCGAGTTCCTGCTCGTTCATCTGGGAGTGCGTCGTCGAAGCCGGATGGATGACGAGCGACTTGACATCCGCGACATTGGCCAGCAGGCTGAAGATCTTGAGATGGTCGATGAACTTCTTGGCCGCCTCAGCGCCGCCCTTGATCTCGAACGTGAAGATGGAGATACCACCGTTCGGGAAGTACTTCTTGTAGAGCTCGTGGTCCGGATGATCCGGCAGAGCCGGATGGTTGACCTTCGCGACATGCGGGTTCTTGGCGAGGTAGTCGACGACCTTGAGGGCGTTTTCGACATGGCGCTCGACGCGCAGCGACAGCGTCTCCGTTCCCTGCAGCAGCAGGAACGCGTTGAACGGCGAGAGCGTTGCGCCCTCATCGCGCAGGATCAGCGTGCGGACATACGTAGCGAAGGCCGCTGCGCCGACATCCTTGGCAAAGCTGATGCCGTGGTAGCTCGGGTTCGGGTCAACGAACTGCGGGAACTTGCCCGAAGCGATCCAGTCGAACTTGCCGCCATCGACGAGGACACCGCCGAGCGTCGTGCCATGCCGCCGATGAACTTCGTGGCCGAATGGACGACGATGTCGGCGCGTACTCGAACGGGCGCAGCTGATACGGCGTCGCAAACGTGCTGTCGACGACGAGAGGAATCTTGTGCTTGTGCGCGATATCGGCGACAGCCTGGATGTCGATGAGGTTGGCGTTCGGGTTGCCGACAGACTCGATGTAGACGGCACGCGTATTCTCCTTGATGGCCTCCTCGAAGACCTCGACGCCCTTCGTCGGATCGACGAACGTCGTCTCGATGCCGTAGTTCGGGAACGTGTGCTCAAAGAGGTTGTAGGTGCCGCCGTAGATCGTCGTAGCTGCGACGATGTGCTGGCCGTGATGGACGAGTGCCTCGAGCGTGTACGTGACAGCAGCTGCACCAGATGCGACAGCAACGGCAGCGACGCCGCCTTCGAGTGCGGCGATACGCTTGGAGAAGACATCCTCCGTCGGGTTCGTCAGGCGGCCGTAGACGTTGCCGGCATCCTTCAGTGCGAAGCGGTCAGCAGCGTGCTGCGCGTTGTGGAACACGAAGGACGTCGTCTGGTAGATCGGCACAGCGCGCGCGTCCGTGGCGGGGTCAGCCTGCTCCTGACCAACATGCAGCTGCAGTGTCTCAAAATGGTACTTCTCTCTTCACTCATGAATAACGGCCCCTTTCTATCGGCAAACGTAGCTTAAACATATCTGATTAATATGTTTACATTATAGATGTAACTCTGTAACTTGTCAAGCCAGAAACCTGAAAAAATCAGACTTTGTCGATACTTTTTTCGCATCATCCGCGACAGGCGTACTCCTGTCCAGAGGCCAGAGGAAGCCGTGCAGGTTAGCATCGTTGACGACGCGCTCCATGCAATTGAGGGCGAGATACGAGGCCGTACCGGCGGCGGAGTACTCATCGTCGAAGAAGTCGGATGCCTTCTTGTGGACGAGCTTGTCCTTCGTGCGGTCGTAGACGATGAGCTGCACTTCCGCGCGGCTGTGCAGGATCATGCCGCGATCCCAGTACCAGCTCATGGTCGTGTACTGCTCGTACTCGGCGAGGACCGGGATGACGACGAGGTCCGCATTGAGCTTCTCAGCAATCGGCTTGGCAAGGTCCTTGATGCGGACCTTGCCCGTCAGCTGCCCCTCCGCCTCATCCCAGGCCGCGAGACAGTCCTTCTCGGGAATGAACTCGACCGCCTTGAGCGTGTCATTGAGCGGCACGTGCAGTGCGCGGTCAATCTTAGTCTCCAGCTGGTCCTGCACCGAAGCGTCCGGCTGCTGCCAACTCTCGATGACGAGCGGGAACTGCGCAATGCGCTGCGGCTGCGCCCCGCGGCAAGAGCCGGAACCGCGAGCAGGAGCAGCATCAGCATGGTGATGCAGGAACGAGTGATGATGTTTCGCATAAAGATACCTCCTTTGGTTTTGGCGATGAAGTTACGTTTGGCAATGGATGGGTTGACATTGAGGGTGGAAGCGGGGGCTAGTGCGGCCGGGAGGGACAGGGACAACGCTCCGTGGTGCAGCTGGCTAAAAGATTTTTCAGCCTTTAATTTAGCCTTGAAAAGGAACGAAAAACGCGCTGCGCTTGGACGATCGTTCTTTTCAAGGAAAGTAGTGCAGGCTGAAAAATCTTTCTTGACGCCAGCTGCGAACACTCCGCTCCTGTCCCCGCCCCTCCCGGCATGCCACGCCGCACGCTCCTGCCTCGGGGGCGACCTTCGGATTGTCACTTGCCCCCGCCCCAGACAGGACGAGTTTCAGCCTGCGTTCCTAGACAGAGATATTTCCTCGGCCATGCTAAGTGGCGCAATAGATACTCTCCAAGGAAATTTTCGGGAGAAAAAGGAGCCAAAGGCCGTGGCCGAGGCGCTGACGTAAGCGAAGCTTTGGCAATGGCCGTCAAGAAAATTTTTCAGGCTACAAGCTGCCCTTGACGAGAATCGTCGTCCAAGCGCAGCGCGTTTAGATTCTCGGCAAGGATTGATTAAAAGCCTGAAAAAATTTTTAGGCCATTGCCCAGCGAAGCGTCGGCAGTGCCTCGGCCACGAGCCGCCTCACCTCGCAAAACTCAGTGAATTGCCTTCTTCTTGAAGCGCCCGCCGACGATGTCGTGGACGGCGTTGATCGTGACGAAGGCGTTCTCGTCTTTCTCGAGCACGATTTCCTTGAGCTTGTCGACCTCGAGGCGCGTGACGACGCAGTAGAGCACTTCCTTGGCCTCGCCCGTGTAGCCGCCCTGCCCGTGCAGCAGCGTGACGCCACGGCCGAGTCGGTCGTTGAGGGCCGAGGTGATCTCATCGTGCTCGTTCGTGACGATCATGACGGCGTACGACTCGTCGAGGCCCTTGATGACGACATCGATCATCTTCGAGATGACGAAGTACGCGACGAGCGAGTACATCGCCTTGTCCCAGCCGTAGAGCAGGCCCGCACTCGACAGGATGAAGAGGTTGATGAACATGACAACCTCGCCGACCGAGAAGACCGACCGGCGATCCATGATGATGGCGACGATCTCCGTGCCGTCGAGCGAGCCGCCCGCACGGATGATCAGGCCGACGCCGAGACCGTCGATGATGCCGCCGAAGATTGCCGCGAGGAACGGGTCATCCGTGACCTTCGGAATCGGCGCGAACACCGCCGACCAGACCGACAGGATGCAGATGGCGATCGTCGTCGCAATCGCGAAATTCTTGCCGATCTGCTTGTAGCCCAGATAGAGGAACGGGATGTTCAAGAGGACCAGGAACACGCCGAGAGACAGCCCCGTGATCGACGACATCATGATCGAGATACCGACAATACCGCCGTCGATGACATTATTCGGGATCAGGAACAGCTCGAGGCCGATGGCCGCGATAAGCGCGCCCAAGAAGATCATCAGGTACTTCTTGACGTAGAATGACGCCTTGCGGTGCTGGCGGATGACGGCCTTCGCCTCCGCACTGCCAGGCAGGTGATGGATATCGTTCATATGATTCTCTCCTACTTTCTCTTTTACTTTCTTCCTATTTAACTTTATTATAGCGAAAAAGGATACAGTCAGCCATGAAATTCTTATGAAAATGGGCAAATCTGTTACAGAAATCTTTTCGTATTGCTCATCCGTGAGAAACTCATCGGTTTTTCACTTCTTTCTCCGTATTTCTTCATATTGTTTGGCGAGTATGATTGACTTTGATTGACTTTGATGATATTATGGAAATACAGAAAGGTGTGAACGCCATGCTTACGGAAGAACGATATGCGACCATCCTGCGCATCCTCAAAGAGAAACAGGCGGTGACAGTCCCAGAACTCACCCGGGCGCTCTGCACATCGGAATCTACCATCCGGCGCGACCTGACCGCGCTCCACAAGCGCGGCATGCTCTACAAAGTCTACGGCGGCGCGACCTCCATCGACAGCAACTACACCGCAATGGAAGAAGACATGCCGACCAAGAGCAGCCGCTGCACCGAAGAGAAGATCGCCATCGCGCGGCGGGCGGCCAGCCTCGTGACCCGCAAGGATTTCGTCTACATCGATGCCGGGTCGACGACGCTGCACATGGTAGACTTCCTGCAGGAGCGCCAGGCCGTCTATGTGACGAACGGGCTGCCGCATGCCTCGCGCCTGTCCCTCAAGGGCTTCAAAGTCTTCCTGCTCGGGGGACGCCTCAAGGCCGTCACCGAAGCCGTCATCGGCACGGAGGCCCTGCGCAACCTAGAGCTCTACAATTTCACCAAGGGATTCTTCGGTGCCAATGGCATCAGCATCAAGTCCGGCTTCTCCACGCCGGACTCGAGCGAGGGACTCGTCAAGAGCGAGGCCCTCTCGCGCTGTGAGCACGCCTACGTGTTGGCCGATCAGTCGAAGTTCAATAAGATCTCGCCGATCACCTTCGCCAACATCTCGAGTGCGACCATCATCACCGGACATCTAAGAGACAAGAAGTATCGGGATTGCACGACAATCCTGGAAGGAGAGTAAGAGAAGAATGATCTACACCGTAACTTTCAACCCGTCGCTCGACTACATCGTCCGCCTCGATTCCTTCACCGCAGGCGAGATCAACCGCGTGAACTACGAGCAGGTCCTCGGCGGCGGCAAGGGCATCAACGTCTCCATCGTCCTCGGCAACCTCGGCCATGAGAGCACCGCGCTCGGCTTCACGGCAGGCTTCACGGGCGAAGAGATCAAGCGCCAGCTCGACGGCTTCGGCGTCAAGCACGACTTCGTCCAGCTGCCGGAGGGCTTCACGCGCATCAACGTCAAAGTCAAGGCCGAGAAAGAGACCGAGATCAATGGCCAGGGCCCAGATATCAGCGAGGCAAAGCGCGAAGAGCTCTTCGCCAAGCTCGACAAGCTCACCGAGGGCGACACCCTCGTGCTCGCCGGCTCCATCCCGAAGACGCTGCCGGATGACATCTACGAGAAGATCATGGCCCGCCTCGAGGGCCGCGGCATCCGCATCATCGTCGATGCCGAGAAGAAGCTCCTTCTCAACGTCCTCAAGTACCATCCGTTCCTCATCAAGCCGAACAACCACGAGCTCGGCGACATGTTCGGCGTCAAGCTCACGACGGACGAGGAGATCATCACCTACGCCAAGAAGCTCCAGGAGAAGGGCGCGCAGAACGTCCTCATCTCGATGGCCGGCGATGGTGCCATCCTGCTGACGGCAGATGGCCAGCACTACAAGAGCCCGGCCCCGAAGGGCAAGCT
>ENA-OQEN01000117-OQEN01000117.1-human-gut-metagenome-genome-assembly--contig:-NODE-117-length-32665-cov-2.452302_pt1 | contig 32665 bp, 43 predicted proteins | sample MGYA00242791_ERZ504627 | MGnify/ENA primary metagenome ERZ504627 (study PRJEB26092, sample SAMD00036316) | human gut metagenome | host: Homo sapiens | study: EMG produced TPA metagenomics assembly of... | reverse complement strand
ACGGACGCATCATCACCGGCAAAACTTCCCCGCTGCTCGGCGCATCCGCTGCTGTGCTGCTCAACGCGCTGAAAGCGCTCGGCGGCATCCAACACGACATTTTGCTGATTTCCCCTATTATTATAGAGCCGATTCAAAATTTGAAAACCAAGCATTTGGGAAATCATAACCCCAGGCTGCACTCCGACGAGGTGCTCATCGCTCTGTGCATCAGCGCGGCGACGAACCCAACTGCCGAACTCGCCATGAAGCAGCTAGCAAAGCTCAAGGGGTGTGAAGCGCATTCCTCGGTGATTCTCTCGCAGGTGGATGATTCCGTTTTTCGCAAGCTGGGGATGAACCTGACATGTGAGGCGCGATATCAAAGCCAAAAACTCTACCACAAATGACCCAATGAAGGCCCGGCTTGTCTGGCTGCTCTTCATTCTGATAGAATCAGTCAGGCGGCCGCCAAGCGTTCAGCTTTGCGGCGCCTCTCTTTTCATAAATATATTGCCACCAAATATAGCAATAGGAGGAAACAGATATGGATACAAAATTTATCTTTGTCACAGGCGGCGTCGTTTCAGGGCTCGGCAAAGGGATTACGGCCGCTTCTCTCGGCCGTCTTTTAAAAGCTCGTGGCCTAAAGGTCACTGTTATGAAGCTGGATCCTTACCTAAACGTTGACCCCGGCACGATGAATCCGATGCAGCACGGCGAGGTTTTTGTTACGGACGATGGGGCGGAAACAGATCTCGATCTGGGGCATTATGAGCGCTTTATTGACGAGAGCCTATCGCAAAACAGCAATCTAACCTCCGGGCGTGTCTTTTTTCAGGTTATCAGCGATGAGCGTAAAGGAATTTACGGCGGGCAGACCATCCAGGTGATTCCACACATCACCAATGAGATCAAGCGGCGCATTGCTCTGAATACGGAGGCTGATGTGGTATTCGTAGAGATCGGCGGCACGGTGGGCGATATTGAGGGCCAGCCCTTCCTTGAGGCAATCCGCCAGTTTGCACAGGAGCATGGGCGGGAAAACTGCATGTTTATCCATGTGACATTGATTCCCTACCTGAGCGCTCCATGGAGCTGAAAACTAAGCCCACACAGCACAGCGTAAAGGAGCTTTTGGGCCTCGGCATCCGGCCGGATGTGATCGTATGCCGGTGCGAGCACCCAATTGACAGCCATATCCGTGAGAAAATCGCGCTGTTTTGCAATGTGCCGAAGAAACATGTGATTGAAAACCGTGATATGCCCACGCTCTATGAGATTCCACTTGCTCTGGAAAAAGAGGGCCTGGCGGAGATTGCAATCAGGCAGTTGCACTTGAAATGCGGCGCGCCGGATCTTACAGACTGGGTAGCATGGTGGAGCGCAACCGCCATCTGGGCCGGGCAGTGGACATTGCGCTGGTGGGCAAGTATGTGGAGCTGCACGATTCCTACCTCTCTGTTGCTGAGGCGCTCAAGCATGGAGGCATTGAAAATGATGCGCAGGTGCGCATCCATTGGTTGGACAGCGAGCGGATCACGCCGGAAAACGTGGAGGAGACCTTTCAAGGCATCGATGGAATTCTGGTGCCCGGCGGCTTTGGCACACGTGGGTGGATGGAAAAATCCAGGCGGCAAAATTTGCGCGGGAGCAGAAAGTTCCGTATTTTGGAATTTGTCTTGGCCTGCAAATTGCGATCATCGAGTTTGCGCGCAACGTGCTGCGTATGGAAGGGGCAAGCAGTACGGAATTCAACCCGGACACGCCCTATCCGGTGATCGATTTAATGCTGGATCAAAAGGACGTATCCGACTTGGGCGGAACGATGCGCCTGGGGCAATATCCATGCGTATTGCAGGAGGATAGCAAGGCCTATGCCGCCTATGGGCGGCAGCTTATCTTTGAGCGCCATCGCCATCGCTATGAGGTAAACAACGACTACCGCGATCGATTGGAAAAGGGCGGCATGCGGCTGTGCGGCGTTTCGCCTGATAAGCATATTGTCGAGATGATTGAGCTTGTGGATCATCCGTGGTTCCTCGCATCTCAAGCGCATCCGGAGTTCAGTCCCGGCCCAATAAGCCGCATCCGCTTTTTTCGGCTTTATCGGTGCGGCGCTAGGGCATAGGAATATGGAAAATAAGCAATCTGCATAAATTTGTTTTATTGCAATATGATGATAGAGGGCGATGCTATAATGAAACAACCAAAACAGCCCATGGAAATGAGGAAGGCCCTATGAACGCTACGCGAAAACTGATTGCACCGATTATCATTACGATCGTGTGTATTTTAGCGCTGATCGCATATATGGGCATTGTGTTTGCAGCCTCCATCCCAATTTGGCTGAAAGCGGCGGGCGCGGTTGCGCTGCTAGTGCTGGTTGGCGTGGCGGTTTATGTATTGTTTGAACGAATTCAAGAAGTCAGGAGCGGTGAAGAGGATGATCTTGGTAAATACTGATTATATCAGCGGCAAGGAGCTGGATATGCTGGGCCTGGTAAAAGGAAGCACGATCCAGACGAAAAATATCGGGCGCGATATTACCCAGAGCTTTAAAACGCTTGTGGGCGGCGAACTGAAGGCATATAACGAAATGATGAGCGAAGCGCGTGCGCTTGCGACAAAACGCATGGTCGAGGAAGCCGAGGCGCTGGGCGCTGATGCAATTGTTAACATCCGCTATGCTTCCTCTGCGATTATGCAGGGAGCCGCAGAAGTCATTGCATATGGCACGGCGGTGCGTTTTCGGTAAACCAAATAAGGAAGATACGAACGGTATTTAAAAACTGCTGCGAAATCGATTGTGTTTCGCGGCGGTTTTTGGCATTGTTTCTTTCGAAAATATGTGATATTATATCAATAATTTACATGGAATTGAAAAATAAACATACTATTTGAATAAATGGCGGTGAATGATGGTAGAAGATTTTAAAAATTTTACGCAGTATAAGCGTGAAACGGCGCCGGTCAATATTTGGATGGTGGGGGAGACTTATTGCGACGAAGGCTTCCGAATTGAACGCAGTGAATCTGACCTGATGGCGCTTGAATTCATTATCAGCGGGGAAGGCACGCTGGAGATTGATGGACAGACGCTTCATCCCCTTGAGAACGACGTGTTTTTTTTGCGCAAGGGGAGCAGACATCGGTATTACGCGGATCGTGAAAACCCATGGCATAAATATTGGGTGGTGTTCGATGGCCCCGTAATGCAGGCCTGTGCGGAAAACTATCTGCCAAAGGATACTTACCTGTTTCACGATTGCAATAATTTGCAGTATTTTCAGGAGATTTTTCGCCTGTCAAGGGATATTGTTGTCTATGAGCAGATGGCGTCTGAGATCACTGTGCAGCTGATGAAAATATTTGTCAGTTTGCATAACCGCTCTTTTGGAGAATCCCAGTCGCTCGCAGAGCAACTTCGGCACAGACTTGATGCGAGCATAGAAAAAACGTTTTTCTCTGGATCTTTTATGCGAGGAGTTTAATTATTCCAAAAACTATCTGATCCAGGTTTTTAGAGCGCAATACGGTGTTACACCCTATCAGTATTATCTCAATGGGAGGGTGGAAGCAGCGAAAATGCTCCTGCAAAATACAGGGATGCCGATAGGAGAGATTGCGGCCCGTTTAGCATTTGAGGATCAGCAATATTTTGCAACGCGCTTCAAGCGGGCGACGGGTTATGCACCTATGAAGTTTCGTAAAATGTTCCAGAAATGAGCGGCCGCTCAGTGTGACTTTTTAAATATATAATGTGATATTTCTATTATTTGCACTGCTTATTCGTGATATTTTAATTATATAAACAAAAACGAGGGGGAGAAATCAAATTGGAACAGCCTTTTCGATTCTTCGTTGTAACGGATACGCATTATTTTGAAAACGATCTGGGTGCGAGCGGGGAGGCATATGAAAAAAGGAGCGCGACCGATCAAAAATGCATTGCAGAAACGGGCGCAATTATTGATGCGGGGTTTTCCCAATTGCTAGAAGATCATGATACGCAAACGGTGCTGATTCCAGGCGATTTGATTTTTAATGGGGAGAAGGAGAGCCACCGTGGCTTTCTAAAAAAGCTGCAAAGACTGCAAGCGAATGGGAAAAAAATCTATTTGATCACCGCGAAGCACGATTTTAACGATGCCCCCGTAGGTTATGTGGGCGATCATGAGGTGCCGGTTGAGGGCACGGCGCGGGAGGAACTGTATGCGCTTTATTATGAGTTCGGCTTTTCCACTGCGATCAGCGAGCATCGCAGGACACTATCTTATGTGGCGCAGCTTGCAGACGGCGTCCGGCTTCTAGCGCTCAACTGCGATGGGGATGGCGAGGGCTTTACCGGCTTTGACGCGGAGCAGATGGAGTGGATTCTCCGCCAAATTGCGGATGCAAAGGAGAGTGGGAATTTTATTTTTGCAATGACGCATTACCCTGTGCTGCCTGGTTCGCCCGTGATGGAGCTGATCGGAGATGCGAAAATAGATCATTGGCAAAACGGCGGATACGCTGGCCGATGCCGGTCTCAATCTGATTTTTACAGGCCATATGCACATGCAGAGCATCACCAAGCGCGTTTCACAGCAGGGGAATCCCCTCTATGATATTTGCACGGGCTCCTTCGTAGGGTGCCCATGCGCCTACCGAAAGGTAACGTTCCTGCCGGACGGCAACGTTCAAATCCAATCGGAAACCATCCGGGATTTTGATTGGGAGAAGGGCGGCCGCACGGCGCAGGAATATTTTAAGTGGCGCTTTGATCGGATGATTACGGATATTCTCGATGCGATGGCGGATGATTTTGAGTTTTTTATGAGCCGCCTCGGCGGGGCTAAGCCGAACCAGAAGCTGCGGCTTCCGGTAAAGCTTGCCGGGAAGCTGCTTCAAAGGCTAACGCTCGGCGGAGTAGGCAGGCTCTTTTTTGTGCATGTTGATCCCTCTCTACGCCATGTGCTGCTTAGGGATCAGGCAGTGGAGCTGGTGCGGAATATCTTTGTGGGGAACGAGCCTATGTGCAAGGCACGCCGCTCTATGAGGCGATGGATCGGTTGCTTTGCCGCCTTTCCCCCATCCTGCATGTGGTGGAGAGAAAGGTAGGCGCGGGGAATCCGACGCTTTCTGATCTGCACGCATTTGTTTTGTCGCTGATCGGGGATGAAAACCAGATAGATGATGAGGCGGTTTTACCGATCGGCTGGATCAAAGAATAAAAAGGGAGAGATTCGATGGAAAACACCATTCAAAGCGCTCCGGCGCAGCAGAAAAAGCATGTATCCAATCAAGAGTTCGTCCTTTTCCTAATCAGCGTATTTTTCTACACAAACATGACCGGTATGGTCAACGGTTACCGTCAGGCATATCTTGTCAATGTGCTGCGGCTGGATAGCGGCAGCGTTTCGCTGATTAACGCGATCTGCGGTATCCTGGGTTTTGCGCTGAGCTTCTTTTACGCAATTATTATGGATAACCGAAAAAAGAGCAAGCTCGGCAAATTCCGTCCACTTGGCCTTGCGTCGGCGGTGCCGATGGGCATTTTAACCGTGATGATGTTTGTCACGCCCCAAATGCCGCTTCCTATCATGATCGCCTATCTCTGCACGGTGCAGCTGCTTCAGGGCGCGGCATCCTATTTTGGAAACAGCGTGAATATGGTTGGCGTTGTGATGACGCCTAACACGCAGGAGCGTGATAAGATTCTGTCCTTCCGAGGGATTTCCAGCGCAATTGGGAACTCGGCCCCGCTTGTGATTGTGCTTGTGATCGGCCTGCTGCGCAAGCCCGGCATTATCCAGACAGAGGCGATGATGTATATTGTTTCCGCCGCGCTGTGCGGCCTGGTCGGCACACTCTCTATGCTGGCGGGTATGAAAGCGGTGCGCGAGCGTATCGTTTATAGCGAGAAGCGGGAAAACCCGCTTTTAGGCTTCCGTGATGTGATCGGCAACAAATATGCAATTCTGGTGCTGATTAGCGAATTCTTAAAGAATTTCCGCCAGATTGCAAATTACATGGGCATTTTCCTGGCTGTGGCGCTGTTGGGCGACCCGAGCAAGTTTATTCTGTTTGGCCTGCCGACCGGCATCGGCACCTTCGTCGGCATGCTGATTGTTAATGCGCTGCTCAAAAAGTTTACCAGCAAGCAGATTTATATTGCATCCGGCGTTTATTCCGTGCTGGCGAACGGTGCCGCGTTTGCCACGGGGATTCTTTGCTTCAACCACCCCGAGCAATCCTCTTTGACCGTTCTGTTTGTGGTTTGCCTTTTCCTCATTGGCTTGCAGTTTGGCGCGTCCAATTTGCTGCCGAGCATGTTCCAGGCAGATATTCTGGAGGATATTGAGCTCAAAACAGGCAAGCGGCTGGATGCGAGCCTCGGCTTTATCATCAGCGCAGGTTCCTCGCTCAGCGGCTTGATCGCACAGTCCCTCTCGCCTCGTATTCTGTATGGCGATCACTCGATCATCCAATATATCCAGCCGGTAGATCAGATGGTTGATGGCGTAATGCAGACGGTTTATCAAACACAAGCCTATGATACAAAGGTGAAGCTCTTGTTCTTCTACACACTGTTCCACGGCATGATGATGCTGCTGGCGGGGCTCCCCTTCTTCCTTTACAAGCTGACGGGTAAGGAGCGCGACCGCGTGCATGAGGAAGTTTTGCGCAGGCGCGAAGCGCTTGGCGAAGAGCTCGGCGTCACGAAAGGCGAGGAAGAGGTTCGTTGATTTCATCCTATGTGATAGGCGCGTTGCAGGGGTGGCGAAGAAGCCTGATGAAGCGTGTGAATGGATGGAAAAGCAGTGTGGCAGGAAAAAATGAGCGCGAGAGTCGCCGCCCTTCTGCATTGACAACTAGAGGTGTTTGTTGATGATTTAGGTAGAGCATGGAAGGTCAGACGGCGGATATCCTGACGATCCCAGTTTGATGCCGATTAGCAGTTATTTTTTCGTTCGAAAGGGAGAGAGCCAATGCGCCTTGTTGAGAAAATTGCTGAGAAGATGTGGGAGAACACCGCCAAATCGGATGCGAAACGCATCGCGTTGCAGAAGCCCACGCCGGGGATCACGCAGGTGACGGACATCGCCTACCTGCCGGATGGGCATCGCGGCCATCTGCTGGACGTTTACTATCCGGAGGGCACGGCCGAACCGCTGCCGGTGGTGATCGATATCCACGGCGGCGGGCTGATGTACGGCTATAAAGAGCTCAATAAATACTATAACCTTGCCATCGCCTCGCGGGGATTCACCGTGATTAGCCTGAGCTACCGGTTGGCGCCGGAGGTGCTGTTCCCGGAGCAGGTGCGCGATATCCTAGCCGCCTTTCGCTGGATTGCGGCGCATGGCGCGGAATACCCTTGCCAAATGGAAAATCTCTTCCTGACGGGGGATTCGGCGGGTGGCCTGCTCGCAGCGTATACAGCATTGGTGAATGAAAGCGTGGACCTTCAACGGATTTATGGCACGCAGGGCTCGGGGCTGCGTTTCAATGCCTTGGGCCTTACCTCCGGCATGTTTTTGACGACGCGTGGGGCGATGAAGATTTTGCGCTCCACCATCTTCGGGGCGGATTACCACAAGCAGGCTTTTTATGCCTGCATGGATTTTGCAAATCTGACGGAAACGGCAAAGCTTCCACCCTGCTATCTTGTTACAAGCCGGCAGGATTTCATCCGATCGCATACGCTCGATTTTGAACGGCGGCTCACGGCAAAAGGTGTGCCGCATCAACTGCATGACTGGCCAAAAGGGATAAAAGAGCGCCCGCTTCAGCATGTGTTCAGCGTGGCGTATCCGGAGTGGCCGGAGAGCAGGCAGACGATTGATGAAATGACGGCATTTTTTATGCGATATGCAAAGATACCGGTGGTTGTAGGCTCACAAGATTAAAACGAATGAGATGGTGCGTGTGGGGGATGCTGCTTTTGACTCAGAGTTCTGCCGGGTGGAGTACCGGATGGCGGACAGCGTGGTGTTTTTGGCATGGAAAAATTTTGCCGCTTGGAGGATTATCGCAGGCCCGCGCACTTTGAACTGGAACTCCTCCAAGAGCACCCGGGCTGCTTTCTTGTGATCGCCGCGCGCAACGGCTTTGAGGACGATCCGGCGGATGTGGAATGGGGCTTCTCTTTTTTGCTTCCGGAGATGGCTGAGGCAAGCTGCCAAGGCGTGGCATTCCTTATGGCGGAAGTGAGCGCGATCAAAGAATAAAAAGAAGAAATGGATTTTTGGATGCGGGAATGTTCACGCTATTTCCCTGTGAAGAAGGCGAGCAGCTATGTAGAGGCTGTTAGGCAATTGAAAGCATAACAACAGGGTATAAATGGCGTTGCTTGATGGCCGTTTTGCAGTGGGAATTGGCGTGGGGCGCTGCTGTTTATTGTAGAATAAAAATAATAATCAAATAGGTATTTATAATAAAAACAGCCATGCGCCGTTTGGGCATGCATGGCTGCTTTGTTGCATTAAGGAAGCATGGTGAAATGAGGATGAACTGCGGCGCAGGCAGCGCGGCGCCTAATCCTTTTCGTATCGTGATAAGAATGCCTTTGTCCTGTCGTTTTTCGGGTGGTTGATCACCTCGTCCGGCGTGCCCTCTTCCGCGATAACACCGCCATCCATGAAAACGATGTAATCCGCCACATCACGCGCAAAGGCCATCTCGTGCGTGACGATTACCATCGTCATATGCTCTGCCGCAAGCGAGCGGATCACCTTGAGAATTTCGCCTGTTAGCTCCGGGTCGAGCGCGCTGGTGGCTCATCGAAGAAAAGCACCTGCGGGTTGAGCGCCAGGGCGCGCGCGATGGAAACACGCTGCTGCTGGCCGCCGGAGAGCTGGCAGGGATAGGCCTTTTCTTTATCCGCCAAACCCATTTTGCCGAGCAGCTCACGGGCTTTTTCCTGCGCCTGCTTTTTATCTATCCCAGCGATCACCTGCGCTCCGTAATGTTTTTCAGCACAGAGAAATGCGGGAACAGGTTAAAATTTTGAAAAACAAGGCCGAATTTTGAACGGATTTTTTTGAGAGTCGTTTTATCGGCATATACCGTTTTTCCATGCTCATCCGTATGCACCAGCACGTCTGCCCCATAGCAAATTGTGCCTTCGTCGACCGTTTCAAGCATCGTCGCACAGCGCAGCAGTGTTGATTTGCCGGAGCCGGAAGGCCCGATAATGGCGACGACCTGCCCCTTCTCCACATGCAGGGAGATATCTTTCAGGACCTCCAGGCCGCCGAACCCCTTACGCAGGTTGTTGATGGTGAGCAGCTCTTCCATAGAAATGTTCCTTCCTTTCTGACAGCCGGGGAATTGCACCGGTTCCGGGGAAGCTGGGGCTTCCGCCTTTGGCGGGCAGGCACAACGCTCGTTTGAAAGAAGTGTGAAAGCTTTTTTTCAAACGGCTCCCTCTTTATTTATAGTAGTTAAGCGATTTTTCGACGCGCTCCATGATAAAAGCAACCACATAGTTTGCGATGTAGTAAAACACGCCGGCAACAAAGAATGGGATAACAGAGGATTGCGAAGTGGCAAGCATCTTTGCGGCCGTAAACATCTCCACAACGGAAATGGAGAAGGCAAGAGAGGTATCCTTCACCAGCGTAATGATTTCATTGGTAACAGAAGGCAGGATGTTTTTTGCCACCTGCGGCAGAATGATGCGCAGGAAAGTCTGGCTTCTAGTGAAGCCCAGCACCTGGGCCGCCTCATATTGACCAACGGGCATCGATTCAATGCCGCCGCGGTAGATCTCCGCAAAATAGGCCGCGTAGTTGAGAACGAAGCCGACGATTGTGGCGATAAAGCGGTAATTATCCGGCAACGTAACCTCCCAATTCAATTTAACAATCAGGAACCCTGGCGCAAAATATACCACCATGAGTTGCAGCATCAGTGGCGTCCCGCGCATAACACTGATAAAAAATCGTGTCAGCCAGCTCAAAGGCTTTATTTTTGACATGCGCCCAAAAGCGACCAAAAGGCCCAACGGCATGCTCAGCACCAGCGTCAGGAAAAAGATGGCGCCCGTCGTCAAAAAGCCCTCCCCAAGTTGGGTGAAGATCGCCTGCATATTGACCTCGGCCGACAGTAAAACTGGAATCGGCATGGAATAACATCCTTCCTTTAATGCGATAAGACTGCTACGAAAAGTGATAATACTACTGTAGTAGCGTGATAATACGGTATAGTATAGCAAAAAAAACGGCGGGAAGCAACCGTTCCCGCCGTTTTTCATTTGGATCTGTTAGGAATTGGAGACCGTAACATCCTTGCCGAACCACTCTTTTGAAATTTTGGAGAGCGTTCCGTCCTTCGCCATGGCGTCGATCTGAGCCTGCACCTTATCACGCAGCTCGGTGTTCCCCTTGAGGAAGCCAACGGCATATTCCTCTTCTGCGAGGGCTTCTTCCAGCACCTTGTAGTTACCACCCTGTTTTGTGATGTTGTATTGGGCAACAATTTCGTCCATCAATACGGCGTCCACAGAGCCATCTTCAACTCGTTAAGCGCATCGAGGTTGGTGCTGGTCGTCAGCACTTTGCCGAGAGAGGCTTTAAAATCCGCCTTTGCGTTCAGCGCCTTTTCCGCGCTGGAATCTAGCTGAAGCGCCAGCTTTTTGCCCTTGAGGTCGTCAAGCTTGGTGATCTTGGAGTTGTTGAGCACAACGATCACCTGCTGGTTTTTCATGTAGGGCTTGCTCCAGGTATAGTCATTTTCACGGCCGGTCATTGTGAATCCATTCCAAATCAGGTCGATATTCCCGTTTTTTAGCTCGGCGTCCTTGGAGTTCCAATCGATCGCCTGAAGTTTAATATCCATATTCAGGCGCTTGGCAACCTCTTTTGCAAGGTCAAGATCAAATCCCACATAGTTACCATTGTCATCTTTAAAGCCCATCGGGGGGAATTCTGCGTCGAAGCCGACGGTTAGAGTGCCGTTTTTGGCGGCGTTCGTGCCGCCTTCCCCTGCGGGGTCTGTGTTATCCCCTCCAGTGCAGGATGCAAGGCCCAGCGTTAACACAACCATCACGGCTGCCAGTGCGAGGGCGATGATTTTTTTCTTCATGTTGTCTCCTCCATTTTTTATGTTACGTTTTCCACAGCTGGGATGAGCCAAACCGTGGCTTTTTACAGCGGTATTGTAGCATATTACCATGCTAAAGTAAAGCCTTTTTTCTGAGATTTTCATAGCGCTTTCCAACCAGCAAAAACCATTTGCATGTACCCCTGAAATGATGTATACTAAAGTATCATTATCCTGCGGCTAATTGTCTTTTTTACATGATGAAAACAGTGCGCCGCTTTGCGCTGCGCCGGGCCGCAAAAAAGGGAGGAACCCTTACGCTGGCTTATCTTGATAACAGCGCCACCACCCGCGTTTGCGAGGAGGCGGCACAGGAGATTTTATATACCCTTACAGAGGGCTATGGAAACCCATCCTCCCTCCATGCCAAGGGCTTTGAGGCTGAGCGGCTGCTCAGGCAGGCTCGTGAGCGCGTGGCAGGGCGCATTGGTTGTGCGCCGGAGGAAGTGCTTTTCACCTCCGGCGGGACGGAAGCGAACAACCTGGCCGTTTTTGGCGCGGCACAGGCGCTTGCACGCCGGGGCCACAGGATTGTGACGACGGCGATCGAGCATCCAAGTGTGGAAAAACCGATGCGGGAGCTGGAGCGGCAGGGGTTTGAGGTGATTTTCCTCCCCGCTGGAGAAGATGGTAAGGTGCGCAGGAAGATCTTTTTGAGGCGGTCAATAGCGATACTATTTTGGTCAGCATGATGGCGGTCAACAATGAGGTCGGCTCCCTCCAACCATTGGATGCTGTGCGTGGGGCCATTAAGCGGGCGGGAGCGCCCGCACTGTTCCACTGCGATTGCGTGCAGGGGTTCGGCAAGCTGGAAGTAAAGCCTGCTGCGCTTGGCATTGATTTGATGACGGTCAGCTCCCACAAGATCCACGGCCCTAAGGGGCTGGCGCCCTTTATATCCGCCGCGGCGTGCGGGTGAAACCGCGTGTTTTCGGCGGCGGGCAGGAGAAAGACCTGCGCCCCGGCACGGAGGCAATGCCTGCGCTTGTCGGCTTTGGGGCGGCCTGTGCGGCGCTGCCGGAGGTGAAGGCGGGCCTTGCGCATGCCACGGAGCTTCGGGGATATTTGCTGGAGCAGATCGGCGGTCTGCGCGGCATTACGCTGAATTCCCCACCGGATGCGCTGCCCTATATCGTTAACCTGTCGATCCCCGGCCTGCGTTCCGAGCCGGTGCTCAACCTCCTCTCGGAGATGGGGGTATATGTATCAAGCGGCTCCGCATGTGCGAAAGGGCACAAAAGCCCGGTGCTCACGGCGCTCGGCTTGCCGGATACGCGCATCGACAGCGCGCTGCGCATCAGCTTTTCCCGCTTTACAACCCCACAGGAAATTGACGCACTGGTAGCGGGGATCAAACGAGTGCAGCAGGTGCTCAGAAGAATTTGAGTATTCAGATCGATACATGGCGCTGCAAATCGGGTGACACATCCCGTGGGCGCGAAAGGACGAAGTTATTTACATGAAAGAAATTATTCTAGTCAAGGATGGGGAGCTTGCCCTGAAAGGGCTCAACCGTTCTACATTTGAGGATATTCTGGTAAAAAACATGCGGCGGCGGCTTTCGCCCCTTGGTAAATTTGCCTTTACCAAAAGCCAGTCTACCGTGATGATTGAGCCGTTGGAAGAGGGGATCGATCTCGACGAGGCGGCAGGCAGGCTGACCCGTGTGTTCGGCATCGCCGGCTTCAGCCGCGCCGCGCAGGCGCCCAAGGAAATGGGCGAAATTTTGCGCATAGCAGGCGAATACCTTGCACCGCAGTTGATGGAGGCCGCTTCCTTTAAGGTGGAGGCAAAACGGTCAGATAAGAAATTTCCGCTCAAATCCCCGCAGATCAGCGCGGAGCTGGGCGGCTATCTGGGCGAAAAATTTCCGCATCTGCACGTTGACGTACATCATCCAGATGTGATCGTTACGGTTGAGGTGCGCGATCAATGGGCCTATATCCGGGGCAACCAGCAAAAGGGCGCGGGCGGTATGCCCGTGGGCTCCGGCGGCAGGGTGGCGCTGCTTGTTTCAGGTGGGATCGACAGCCCGGTTGCGGGTTGGATGATGGCAAAGCGCGGCTTGCAGCTGACGGCTGTCCATTTTGCTTCCCCGCCCTATACAAGCCCTCGGGCGGAGGAAAAGGTGCACGCCCTGCTCCGGAGAGTAGCGCGCTATGCCGGGCATATTTCCCTATTCGTCGTGCCGTTCACGGAGATTCAGGAGCAGATTAAGGATCATTGCCCCGAGGATCTATTTACGCTGATTATGCGCCGCGCGATGATGCTGCTCGCAGAGCGGATCGCCCGCAAGGAGGAATGCGGCGCACTGGTCACAGGGGAAAGCATCGGCCAAGTGGCGAGCCAGACACTACAGGCAATTGCCTGCACGGATGCGGTGGCGGAGATGCCGGTATTCCGGCCGCTGATTGCAATGGATAAGGATGAGATCGTTGCGCTTTCCCGCAGGATCGACACCTTTGAGATATCGATTCAACCCTATGAAGATTGCTGCACGGTATTTACGCCGAAGCATCCCAAAACCCGGCCGCAGCTCGACGCGGTGGAGAAGGCACAGGCGCTGATCCCCCTGGAAGAGCTCATGGAGCGAGCGCTGGCGGGTGTAAAAATTGTGCCGATCGATGCGTGAGTCCATTCCCTATCGTGTTCTTTAAAGGAAGTTTTATGTAATGAAAGCTGAAATATTATCAGTTGGAACAGAGCTTTTGCTCGGCGATATTGTCAACACAGACGCCCAATTCCTTGCTAGGGAGCTAGCGCGGCTGGGGTTCACCGTGCTTTATCACAGCACGGTGGGTGATAATGAAGAGCGGCTTTCCGATTTGCTGCAAACGGCGCTCTCCCGCAGTGATCTCGTGTTGACCACTGGTGGGCTCGGCCCCACCGCGGATGACCTGACCAAAGAAGTGTGCGCGAAATTGCTCGGCATTCCCTTGGTGGAGGATGCAGAGAGCATGCGGCGTATGGACTTTTCAGTCCGCTGGCGCAGGAGATGCCGGAGACGAACCGCAAGCAGGCGTTTCTGCCGCAGGGCTGTGTTGTGTTTCGCAACGATCACGGCACCGCGCCCGGCTGCGCAGTGGAGAAGGGCGGGAAGATCGTGATCAACCTGCCCGGCCCGCCGCGTGAGCTCAAGCCCATGTTCCTGGAGCAAGCGCTTCCTTATCTTTCGCGTTTTGCCGGCGGGGTGATCGTATCGCACACGGTGCGCACCTTTGGCATCGGCGAAAGCGCAATGGCAGAGCGGGCTGCGCAGTTTTTAGCGCAGGAGAATCCGACCGTCGCACCCTATGCGAAGGATGGGGAGGCGCTGTTGCGGGTGACGGCAAAGGCAAATTCCCAAGCGGAGGCAGACGCCTTGTGCAAGCCCACTGTGGAGGCGCTGTGTGCGCTTTATGGCAAGCTTGTTTACGGCGTGGATGTGGGCAGCTACAGCAGGCCGTTGTGCAAATGCTGCGCGGGAGAGGCCTCAAAATCGGCCTGGCGGAATCCTGCACGGCTGGGCTGATTGCCAAGCGGATTACGGAGATCCCCGGCTCCTCCGAGGTGCTTGAGTGTGGGATCGTCTCCTACTCCAACCGGATCAAGGAGGAAGTGCTCGGCGTATCCCCGGCTACTATTGAAACATACGGCGTGATCAGCGCCGAAACCGCCGCCGAAATGGCGGCCGGCGCGCTTCGCATCAGCGGCGCGGAGATCGGCCTAGGCGTGACGGGGCTGGCAGGGCCGGATGGAGACGATCACGGCAACCCGGCGGGGCTCGCCTTTATCGCGCTGACAGATGGGGCGCACACGCTTCAACGCACGGTTCATACCGGCCGAGGGGGAGATAATCGGGAATATAACCGGTTTGTAATTTCTTCCCATGCGCTGGATCTGATCCGGCTGTATCTATTGGAATACCAATAGCAGAAAGGGCTTTTGCCTCATAAAAGCCCGGAGATTACCCTCTGCTTGATCATACTCTACCGAAAGGCGGAATTATCAATGGCTCAAAATCATTCTGGAAACCGGTTGTTGCATGCTGTTTTCCCCTTCCCTGGAGATGCGGCGCTTACATGGGTGCGTAAGATCATAGCGATTTTATCTGTATGCGCGATCCTTGCGAGCAGCGGGGTGCTGATTTACCGCGTTGCACAGCCACAGGCGCAGCAGGGGGAAAAGCCCGCGCAGGCGCAGGCAGACCCCATCCTCTCCGCGCTGAAAACGAAATATCCCGCTCCACGCCGCCAGAGGGGATGCAGGAGAAATTTAAACACCTTTATGCGGTGAATAACGACGTGGTTGGCTGGCTGACCATTCCAAACACCCGAACGGATACCCCAATCCTGCACGCAACAAAGGCGCAGGGCGGTAATGACTACTATCTGCGCTATAACTACTATCATAAATATACGGAGTTTGGCGATCCATTCATGGATTACCGCAACAATGAGAAGGAGCTATCCCGCAACACGATTCTCTATGGGCACAACCTACAGGGCGATTCGCTTGATAATGGCATGTGCTTTACTGGCGTGATGGGCTACCATACGCTGGAGGGCTACCGGAATGCGCCTGTAATCACCTTTAATACGCTTTATAAAGACTACAAATGGAAGGTGATCGGCGCTTTTGTTGCCACAACGAAGGCAAAGGATGATAACGGCTATGTGTTCAATTATATTTACCCGGATATGAATGATGAGAAATTTATGCAGTATATCGACGAGGTGCGTCAGCGCAGTCTCTTTACGACGGATGTCGATGTGCAGAAGGATGATAAGGTGCTCACACTTTCCACTTGCACCTATGAGCTTGGCACGAGCATTGACACGCGTTTCGTCGTGGTTGCTCGTATGGTACGCGATGGTGAGAGCGAAGCGGTGGATGTTTCCAAAGCAAAATTAAATCCCAACCCACATTATCCGCAGGCTTGGTATGACCGCCACGGCAAAACGAACCCTTATAAAAATGCGGAGCGCTGGTATCCCTTTTAAATTTAGGGTGCACTTGGGAAACCAATATCCCTTCTATAGGAGGGTTTGCAGATGAAACACAGTGAAAATAAGGCGGCAGGCGCGCATCAGCAGGCGAAAGGCCTGCTGGACGAGCTGGAAGAGGTCCGCAGGAAATATGGCCTGGCAGAGGAGATTGCACCAAGGCAGGCGATTCCCGTCAGAGCGGCGTGCAGAGCAAGGAAACCGGCGCCGCCTCCAAGAAGGAAGGAGTTATCATGACTGATCAGGAAAATCAAAAGCAAAAAACGCCGCGGGGGCCGGACACTGCGGGGGATCAGCCAGTTTATTATGATGCAAACGGCAACCCAGTAACGCCAGTCGTTTATTATGACGCGGAGGGAAGGCCTGTCATTCCCGTTTTTGCAGCCCAGCCGGTTCAACCCCCGCAGGAGGAGCAGTATGAAACGCTGCCGGATGGAACGCGGGTGCGCATCGTCTATCAAGAGCCGGAAAGCAAGCGGACAAGCGCTGCCAAGCCCCCGGTTGCGCCAAAGCCTCAGGTGATCCCAGCTGAAAAAAAGGGGAAGCCTATGCCGGATGCGGGGCAAAGCAATTCCATGCATGTCATATACGAATCACCGGATGCAAATCATGAAACGGTTGCGCCTGACGCCCCAGTTGCCCCGCCGCCCGTGGAGGCGCCGGATAAAACGCCGGAGGCTACCTCTAGCGGACTAGCCGACCTGTTTGCCCAGGCGGAGGATCCGTCTTCCAGTAAAAGGAAGAAAAAGAAAAAGGCCGGTTTGGCGATAGCTGGCTCCCCTGGAGAGGGGATACGGCTGCGGAGAAGGTGCGCAGGACGGTTTTTTTGATCGCTCTGGCCACCCTGCTCGTCTGCCTTCCGTTTTTGGGATATCGCCTGTATGAAGGCTGGTATAACGACTATTTTACCAAACAGTTGGCCGGGCAGGTGCAAACCGGTCTGGATGAAAGCGCTTGGGCGGATATCCGTGCCAAATACCCGAACGTCAACTTCCCGGAGGGAATGAATCCTCCTATGCAGCGCTTTATGCGGCCAATCAGGAGATGGTGGGCTGGCTGAAAATCCCCAACATGAAATATATCGATTTTCCCATCGTCCAAGGGAAGGATAACGACAAATATCTGAAGCTCGATTATTACGGACGGACAACGAGTTACGGAAATCCGTTTCTGGATTTCCGCAACAATATCAAAGAGCTTGACCGCAACACGATCATATTTGGGCACCATATGCGCTCCGGCGATCAGGTGTTTTCCGAGTTGACGGATTATTTGACCATTGACGGCTTCAAGCGCAATCCGGTGATTGAATACAACACGCTCTATGCCGATTATCAGTGGAAGGTCTATGCGGTATTTTTGACAAATTCTAAGGCAGAGCATGATAACGGTATATTTTTAACTATATCTTTACCAATTTGTCGAGTGATGATAAATTCAAGGAGTATATCTCCGAGATTGATCAGAGGAAGCTTTATTCTACGGGCGTTGATATCAGGCCGGATGATAAAATTCTGACGCTTTCCACCTGCAATTATGATTGGGATGAACAGCGCCTCGTGGTGGTCGCCCGCCTGGTCCGGGAGGGTGAGGATGCGTCTGTTGACACCAGCTTGGCAAAGAAAAATGAAAACCCGCGTTACCCGCAGATTTATTATGATAAAAAGGGAATCGCCAACCATACCGGGATGCGGAAAAGTGGAAACCCTGATGATGGAGAAGCAGCCGGTTTGAGCGGGGAGTAGATAGCTGACTAAGAAACGAAAGGCCCAGCTTTTTGCGCATGGGCAGGAAGCGGAAGCTGGTAACAACCCCCCGGTATGTGTGGAAGGATGTGTGATTGGCATGAGCTTGCAGATATTATCCCTCAATTCCAACCAAGTGCCCGCCTGTGCCGCCGCCCAGGAAAAAATCCTGGCGCTTTTGTCCAGCGGTGAAGGCGCTATGGAGCCAAAGCAGTTTGGCACGGCAAAGGAATTGTTTTATGCCCTTGCGGAGGCATTGAAAACCGCCCAGACCATTTTGTTGTTGGTGGAGCCGGATCGGTATCTCCGCACGAAGGAGCAATTGCTGCGGGCGATGGGGCTGTCTACAGTGCCGAATCCGGAGCTGATGGAAGCGTTGCAAAAAAGCCCTGTACAGCTCCCGGAAGAAGATTTTTCGCGCCATGCCGCCATCCCGGTGGGCGCAGCTGCGTTCCCGACGCAGGATGGCCTGTTTGCGGGCTTTATGCTGACTGCGGGGCGGCAGACGATTTTGTTTTTGCCTTTGGATAACCGAAGGATTGACAGCATTTTAAAGGCGGAGGCGGGCGCGTTTTTATCCGGCTCACAGCTCGGCCGGCAAACGCGGGAGACACAGCCCCAAGCTGAGCAAAAGCCGAAACAGGCAAATGGCGCCCCTGCGCAAGGCGAATCAGAAAACAGAAACGAGCCGGAAGAACTGGCTGCACAAGATGCCGCTCCTGGACAATATGCACAGCGGGCGATGGAGGCGTTGGAGTCTAAAGATTTACGCATCGCCTTCGCCAAAACGCCCACGGTGGAATTCCTCAAGGAAGCGGCGGGAGAAAATGAGCTGGCCGCACGGCGCTGATCTATAGCAATGCGTTTTGCGAACCGGACGAGGGTTCCGCCAAGCAGTATGCGGCGGAGCTTGCCCGCCGGGCCATGCAGGAGGAAGGCACCCCGCTTGGCGCTGCCATTACAAACGTATATACCGTAAAAAAAGAAGGCAGAGTGGAAACCTTTTTTGCTCATTGCTGTTGCAGAGGAAAGCGGTGCGCAGGTGCGCCAGCTTTATGCGCAGCCAGATGAGCATCCTGGCCTTTTGATTGGAGACGGCGTTCAAGCCCTGTATGAATTGGTGGAACAGGTAGTAAAAAAAGGGTCGGACAAGCTGGAAGCACGCCCGGCGCACTGGAAGGCGTTTGCGGCTGTGTTGAGTGTGTTGCTCTCCCTGTCCATTTTGCTCTGCATCGGAACGGGCGTTTTGCTGCGCTTTCAGGAGAACCGCTCCTCCCAGCAGGTTTCTCTTTCATCGGCTCATGCACCGGCAGGCCAACAGGCGACACAGCCATCCGATCCGGAGAATGCGCAGGCTTCTTTCGATATCGGCCAGCAAACAACCGATGCGGAAACGCAGGCGGATTCTTCCACGGCCGTGCGGTTGCCGACCGCATCTGCTCTTAAAAAGCCCGCTGCACCCGCTAAGGATCAGGCAATCCTGGATGAGGTAGCGCAGGCAATGGAGGATGAGCTGAATTCCGGCGGAAAAAAAGAGGAAGAATCATCGAAACAGCCGGACACCACAGCAAAGCCGGAGACTACCACCGGAAAAGGCAATGCGGATTCCTCCCAAACAACGCCGCCGAGCTCGGTTCCGTCGGATGAAATTTCTACGGCGCATCCTTCATCCCAGCGGAAAAGCGGTAAATTCCAATTTACAGTTTATGGCTATGGGCACGGCGTTGGCATGAGTCAGTTTGGGGCAAACGAATTCGCCAAGAGCGGGTGGAATTATCGGGAGATCCTGCTGCATTATTTCCCTGGGGTGCAGATGCAGAAGATGGATGGCTGCTATCCGGAAACGCTGGAGGTAAATGGTCAGCAGGTGGATACGAAGGTTGTGCTTGCCCGCATTCTGGAGAAAGAGATGGGCGGCTCCTATCATCTGGAGGCACTTAAGGCGCAGGCTGTTGCCGCATATACCTATATTTTGCGCCAAAACCGTGTGACAGGGGTTGCGATAGGCAGCACCTATTCCGCGCGTGCCATGCAGGCGGTGGAAGAAGTGCTCGGCGAATATATGACCTATAACGGAGAGCCGATTCTCGCTACCTTCTTTGCCTACTCGGCGGGAAAAACAGCGGATGTGCGCACCGTTTGGGGCGGTAGCGGCTACCCCTATCTCCAGGGCGGCTGTACGAGCCTGGGGATAAAAACCATAAGAATTATAAAACGACCTATACCATCACAAGTGAAGCGCTTCGCAGCCGTGTAAAGAGCGCGCTTGGCATTGAACTTGCCGGCGATCCGGCCCAATGGCTAAAGATTAAATCACACGATGCGGCGGTCAGCGGATCAGTTGGCTATGTATCTGCGATCCAGGTTGGTTCCAAAACGATGAGCGGCCAGGATTTTCGGGCGAAAGTGATGGATTATGATATCCGATCGCATTGTTTTACCATCACTTATGTGCCGGATTCGTAAGATAAATGAACGATCTGGCGCCGGGCTCTAGTAAGTCGAGGCCGGTTGGCACGGTTGGCGACCAGTAACCCCCATAGCAGCTTCCGGGCTTGCTATGGGGGTTTTTATATTCGTTCAGCCGAACGAAATACAGGCAGAATTTTTCGTGGGGGTACCGAAACCCCTTTATAGGAAGTTCATAGATAGAGCAATTAAAAAGTTCAATTTAAACTCGTTTAAAAAAAACGAGTTTAAATTGAACTAATCAGTCAAAAATTTAAATAATTAAATGATTTTTTTATATAACATTTTTATTAATTTCTTATTCGAAAATTTTATATTTTAAAAACTGTATATAATAATGCCGCAAAGATTATCTTTGAGGAAAAAAGGAGGCATTTCTATGACGTGGAAAAAGCGGATTGCGGGAGTGGTCAGCATGATTTTAGTGCTGTCTATTTTGATGGTGCCAATGGCGTCCATAGCCGGAAACGATCGAATTACCATCTCGCAAAACGGGTATTACATGCAAAAGCTTTCCAACCTACCGCGGGGGAAGGCGAGGCGGACGGCCTTGTAACGCCGGGCGATCGCTTCAACAGCTATGCATGGGCGACCGGCGAGCTGGGGGATTATATTTATGTTGGCTCCAACCGAAATTTGGTGGGCAGTACGATCGAATTATACATTCATGCGTATGGTGATAAAATTCCGATGGATACCGTGCGGCAGTTCGTCGATACGTTTACCAATGGAGAATTGGCCCTGACGCGAAGGGACGAGCAGGGAAAGGGCGGTGTGATCGTACGGTATAACAAGACAACTGGCAAGATGGAAACCGTATTTGAGCCAAATGCGGACATGCCTGCTCCATTCAACGATATTACCGGCTACCGTATGTGCGTGGAATTCAAGGGGAACCTCTATTTTGGCACAACAGGCACAGCGAACACAATGCTGCTGCGTATTGGGCCGGATTTTCAGCCGGGTGATTTGCCGGAAATCCTTGTACATATGACCAAGCCCGCAGAGACCGGCATGGGCAATATTCGGGCCTATGACGTGACGGATGATGGAGAGCGGCTTTACATCGGCGGCACGGATGCATCTCAGCTCTCGCATGAGGAGATTGCGCAAGGCGTTACCTCCGCAGTCCGAATTCAGACGACGACAGACGGAACGCATTTTGATACTATTGCCGGGCCGGATGATTTTTACCCATATACGTTAGAGAAATATATCAGCAATTCAGGCGACGTGTGGGATTTGGTGGTGTATCAGGATACGGTTTACCTCTCTCTGATGACAACGATCGGCGCGGTGGTGTATCAGGGCGTTGAGGTTGGCAAGGGGCAGCCCGGCGCAAATGAATATGGATGGAAGTGGACGGAGTTCATCGGGGATGGCCTTGGCAAGCAGGGTGACCCGATCTATCCAGCAGGCTTTGGCAATCCGCTCAACTACGTTATGTCCCCGATTGTGTATCAGGGCGATCTTTATTACTACACGCTTTCCAATGCATTTGATGCAATGGTCAAGGCGATCTTCTCATTGGTTAAATTAGTGCGCACACAGGATATCAACGCCTATTTTGAAGGCCTGAAAACGATGGAAAACAGCATGAAAAATCAGGCCTCGATTTACCGCCTCACTTCAGATGGCAAAATGCAAATGGTAATGGGCTCACCAGATCAATATTTTAATCGGGAGAAGGGGAATTACCTTTCCGAAACGCTGCATGCCTTCTCCAACAGCACGGAGCTCGGCTGCATGCAGTATATCTGGCGTGCAACGGAATATAACGGCAAGCTGCTCTTCGGCACGTTTGACGCATCCACCCTGAATCATTACTTCACCTTCCTGACCAACGGCGATTTGATTGGAATGGATGCCGATGATTGCGAGCATCAAATCCGTTCTGCTGTGGATCTGATCAACCTCCTGAAGAAGGAGACGGTGATTGATTCTAAGACGACAGATATGCTTGTTCAGGTGCTGGGCACGCTCAATAGCATGGTGAACAAGAAGGCAACAGAAGCCTCCGTGAAGCAGCTGCTGGAGATATCTCTTCAATTCAAAAAGGCGTTTGATAAGATCCGCCCCATCTTAGATAAGATTGTGAATTCCGACTTAGCCAATCCCTTGGCGATCAGCTCCAAGGCCTCAATGCGCTGCGTTCTATCTATAATACATTGGCCAATATTGATACCGAAGGGCTGGAGCGGTACATCCGCATCTCCAATGCGATTATGGAGCCGACGGTGGGTTTGACCTGTATCAGACAGAGGACGGCGTTCATTATCAAGAAATTCTGAACGACGGCTTCCATGATAAATATAATTACGGTTGCCGCTCCTTTATCGCGGGCTCAGACGGCTTGTATCTCGGCACGGCAAACCCTTATTATGGCGGGCAGCTGTGGAAGCTGAACGAAATCACGGCAGAGCTGAAAACGCTCTCCTCACCGCAGCTCAACCTCTCTTTTGAGCGGAATGTAAAGGCGTATCAGGCCACTGTAGACAGAATGTGACGGAGCTTTCTCTAACGGCTCTTGGCGCTGATCCCGGCACGCAGGTGCTTGTAAATGGACGGGAAAGCGATGGAGCGGCAGTAACTATTGCGCTGAAAAACGGAGAGAACATCATCCGAATTGAAACGACCTCCATTGACGGCAGTGTGACGGATGTTTACGTGCTGACAGTGACGCGTGGAGCGGCGGCATCTGAGCCGACGGAGCCGGATACGGCAGAGCCCGGTGAGCAGAGCCCCTCTAACCCAGACGCCTCAGGCACGGAAGGAGAAGCCCCAACTGCTTCCACCCAGGAGGATGCAACACAAGCCCCCACCGGCCCCGACAACGTGGATATTCCGGGCACTGGCAGCGGCGCGTCGGTTGCGATGCTTGCGGTGCTGGTGATCGCGCGGCTGGAACGATGACGTTCAGCCGCAAAAAGCGCGGATAAAAAAATAGCCGTGAACCGCCCGCTCCCATGAGCGATGCGTATCCCCGTGACCCGTGTGGTCATAGCAAGCCTTGCTTTGTTACTCGCTTCGCATCGTGATAAAAAATAGACGATCGATTTGATGCCCGGCAGCTATATGGTAGAGGTTGCCGGGCATTTTTGTGCCACACAGCCTCATGGTGAACGCTATGTTTGATACAGAGCGGGGCATGTGGGTTTGTTTGATGGGATCAGGCGGTTTAAAGATGAAATGGGCAGCTGCAAAAGTCTTTGCAGCTGCCCATTTGTTTTTGGGGTTAGGCGTCGTGTTCCTCCTGCCGCAGCTCCTCTAAATCCACATAAAACGCTTCGGTGGAAAGATCCGGTAGATCCTCCTCTTGTGGAAAGGTAGGAATTTCTGCGATGACCTCGGCTTTTTGGCCGCGCATCCATATGGATGGCGTAATACGCACCGTATAACCACAACCGCTTGGGGTACGCCATTCAGGCATAGGCAATTCGGGGATCCCAAAGGCGGCGAGGATCGTCATAATAACGCCGCCATGCGTGACGATTGCGGCATTGGTCACATTGGTTTTCATCATACCTTCGGCAATTTTGAGAAAACAGCTGCATACCCGCGTGGAAAACTCCGCGTTGCTCTCTCCGAAAGGCGGGGCGGCATCCGGCCCACCAGCAAGCCAAGAGGCAAAGCCTTCGTCATCGGCGAGCTGCTCCGGCGTTTTACCTTCATATTCACCGAAATCATATTCAATGAGTTCGCGCATAACAATGGCTTCACGCTCTGGATAGATCGCGTGTGCCGTTTGCGTGCAGCGCTTGAGCGGGCTTGTAAAAACGGCCTCCACATAGGGATAATCCGCTTGTTCCTTGAGCCGGTGGAGTTCAGCAACACCCTCCGGGCTCAAAATGGCGTCGGTATGGCCAATGTAACGGCCGGAGGTGCTGTCGTCCGTGCGGCCGTTGCGGATCAGATGGATTTGATATGTCTTCATTTTTCCTCCAAATTATTTTATCGTTTTTTGTCAGTAATCACTATGTACAAATTAGGGGTAGTCCCTTATAATTATTTTACAATATACGATGCGTATTATTTATGGGGGTTCAAGAGGATGAACAAATGCTTTCCGACGCGGATGGTGCTATTGCGGAAGGAACGTGGCCTGAGCCAAAAGGAGGCGGCCGCCCGCCTTGGCGTATCACAGGCGCTCTTATCGCATTATGAGAAGGGAATACGGGAGTGCGGGCTGGATTTCGTGACACGTGCGGCAAAGCTCTATCACGTAACCTGTGATTATCTGCTGGGATATAGCGAAAGCCGAACGGGGTTGACAGGCTTTTTTATTTCGGATGAGCTGGAACAGGATCGTGAAATGAGCATCAGCACGATTTACCGTGCGGCCTCACGGTTGTTGGAGGCAGTCAATCTTGAATGGGATACTGTTCTGGGCGACCGTATGCAGTGGTTGTTTGCACTGTCTGTTTATAACGGAATGGTCACTTCTTCACAGGCTGGGTTTCTCTCAAAGGATGCGATCCACTTTGATCCGCAGGCAGCAGAACTGCTCACTAGCGGGATGATGGAGGCAATTGCGCGCTCTATTATAAACTCAGGATCCGAAGTGGCGGTGGCGGCGCATGAGGATAAGCTGCCGCAGTGCATGCAAACGCTGATCTTGGAAGCGGAAAATTACATAAGGCGCAATGTTGACCAGTATTTATCCGGCGGAGAGTTGCGGTAACGTGGGGCCTGCTGGCGCCTTCTTGTGCCAAAATTTCAAGCAATGTTTCTGCCCCAAAGCAAAAAACACAGTTTGGGTGGATGAAGCTTCAATGGACCTGATAAGTCGATAGAGGGGATCATTACGCTATTATAGCATAATAAGCGCACAGCAAGATGCAAATGCAGCATTTTGCTGTGCGCTCGCTTATGATACGCATTTAGCCTTCCAACATGGATTTATAGAGCCGGATATATGCATTGGCCGAGCGGCCCCAACTACAGTCGCACTCCAGTGCACGCTTGACAAGCATCGCCCAACCCTCTTGATTTTGATAGCCTTCCAAGGCGCGGCGGATCGTGTGGAGCATTTCATGCGCGTTATAATTGGCAAAGGTAAAGCCGTTGCTTCCCCATCGCCGCTATCCTTTATGCTGTCGCGCAGACCGCCTGTTTCCCGCACAATCGGAATGGAGCCATAGCGCAGCGCAACCATCTGGGAGAGCCCGCAGGGCTCGCTTTTAGAGGGCATCAGGAATAGGTCGCTCCCCGCATAAATTTTGCGCGCCAGATCCGGCACAAAACCGATGCGGATGGCAAGCTTACCAGGGTGGCGCGCGGCCGCCTCACGGAAGAAATTTTCATACTCCCAATCTCCTGAGCCAAGCACGACGACCTGTATATCTGTGGTTTCCAGCAGCTCGTCGAGCACAGCCTTGACCAGATCAAGCCCCTTATGAGAAACTAAGCGCGATACCATACCCATTAAAGGAACATCCTCCCGTACAGGAAGGCCCATATATTCTTGCAGGCCGAGCTTGTTGCTCATCTTTCCGGCCGGATCTTCCGCAGAATAATTGGTAAAGAGCGATTGATCTGTGGCAGGATCATAGCTGATGGTATCGATGCCATTGAGAATCCCACTGAGCTTCCAGGAGCGCTGGTTGAGAATGGTGTCGAGGCCGTGGCTGTACCATGGATCAAGATTTCCTGCGCATAGGAGGGGCTGACAGTGGAAACCCGGTTGGCGCATTCGATCGCGCCTTTCATAAAGTTAACGTCACCGTCATATTCCAAAAGCGCCTCATCTCGCTGGGCAATGCCGAGCACATCCTCCAAGATCTCTTTGCCGTATACGCCTTGATACTGAATATTATGGATGGTGAAAAGCGTTTTGATATTTTGATATCCCTCGCGGTGCGCATACATCAGCGAGTAATAAACCGGTGTTAGAGCGCTTTGCCAATCATTGCAGTGGATGATATCGGGATGAAAATCAATATAAGGCAGCATTTCAAGCACTGCGCGGGAGAAAAAGGCGAAACGCTCGGCATCGTCGTAATGGCCATAGATCGTATCCCGCTTGAAATAATACTGGTTATCGAGCAGGTAATAGGTAACGCCATTGGCTTTGGCTTCAAATATGCCGCAGTATTGCCTGCGCCACGCTACGGGCACAGACAGGCTTGCAATAAAATGCATACTGTCACGCATCTCCTGCGGGATCGTGGCATATAAAGGCATGACAACGCGGCAGCCGATCAGCCGCTTACGCAGCGCCTGGGGAAGACTCCCTGCAACATCGCCCAAACCGCCGCTGGCGATAAAGGGGAGCGCCTCGCTCGCAACAAATAAAACCTTCAAAATGAATCCTCCTTTTCAGACGCATCATGGGATCAACGCAAATTCTAGCCTTAGATCACGATGCCTTTGCCAATATAAACAGGGTAAGTGCTGGTGCCTGTTACCGTTTTGTGCGGGCGAACGACTACGCTCTTATCGGCAATGACGCAGTCGAGATGAACGCCCTCGCTGATGTAAGTGCCCTGCATGATGATAGAATTACGCACACAGCGCCCTTGCCAATTTGAACGCCACGGAATAGGATGCAGTTTTCCACTTCGCCGTCGATGCTGCACCCATCTGCCACCAGTGAGTTTTTGACTGTAGAGCCAAGGCCGTAAATTGCCGGCATATCGTCGCGCACCTTGGTGTAAACCGGGCGTTCGCGTGTGAAGAGCTCCTGGCAATTGGCTGGATCCAGCAGGCTCATGCTGATATCATAATAACTCTGCAAAGAGTCAAACACGCTTGTAAAACCGGATACCTCATAGCCGTAGATGTTTAGGCGCTTGAGATTGTGCTGAATGACATCCCGCACGAAGCTGTCCTGATTGAGGCTCACAGCGTTGTTAATCAGGCGGGTCAGCAACGCTTTGCTGATTAGGATGATATTCATTGCGTAATCGACTGGATTGCTCGTTTTAGGGTCAAGCGCAATTTTGGCAACCTTCTGATTTTCCTCAAAGGTGAAGGTCATCAAATCATCCACCGCGGCGCGCGGCCGTGGTGGTAGGCAATGGTGATATCGGCCCCGCTCTCCGTATGAGCGCGGCACATATCGTTGAGATCAAATTGCAAACCACGTTGGTATCCATCAGGACGATATATTCCTCTTTTGATTGCTCTAAAAAGCGCATAATGCCCCTGAGCGCTGGATTCGGTCGCGGTACATACCAGTGTGGCTATTGTTAAAGGGCGGGAGGAGGAACATGCTCCGCGCTTGCGGGAGAGATCCCAAGGTTTGCCTGTGCCGATGTGATCCATCAGGGACTGATAATTGCTTTTTGTAATAATGCCAACTTTGTTGATGCCGCAGTTAACGAGATTTGAGAGCGCGAAATCAATCAGGCGGTAGCGCCCGCCAAAGGGGACGCTGCCCATGGTACGCGCATTGGTCAGCTCGCTCAATACAGAATCATAGGCGTTGGAATAGATAATTCCTAACACATTATTCGCTCTCATAGTTATAACCATTCCTTTCGCTCCAACCGTGGAGTTTTAAGCGGTTTTGCGAAGCAAGATTTTGAGATTCCCTTGATGCAAAAAGGGCGAAACTCCCGTTTGAAAAACACGTTTTTCAAACTGTCACCTCCGGCAGGTCCTCATCGACCATTGCCTTCGGCGCGACGCGTGTGCCTGCGCCAATGCAGACGTTTGCGCGACTACAGCCACACCCCAATCAGAAAGGTTTTCCATATCCTCCGGGCGTTCGCCGACGACGGCGTTTTCTTCAATCACGGCATTTTCCGCGACGATTGCATATTGCACCACGGCGCCTTTTTTCACCACCGTGCCGGGCATCAGGATGGAATCACGCACGACTGCGCCCTTTTCGATCGATACGTTGGCAAATAAAACGGAGAAATCCACACTGCCCTCAATCAGCCCGCCTTCTGAAATCAAGGAATTCTGAACGGTGCGTCCGGAGAAACGTAGTGCGGCGGAGCGACCGGGTTGCGGGAGTAAATTTTCCAATCGGGGTCGCTTAGGTCAAGATCAACATTGGGGTTGAGCAGGTCAAGATTGGCTTCCCACAGGCTGTCAATCGTGCCAACGTCTTTCCAATAGCCATCGAAGGGGAAAGCGAAAAGCCGCTCGTGCGCCTCATGCATGGCTGGAATCAGATCGTGCCCGAAATCGTTGCCAGAGGCTTCGTTGGCCTCATCATCCAGCAAATACTGGCGCAGCTTCTCCCAAGTAAACATGTAAACCCCCATGGAGGCCTTATTGCTGCGGGGGTGCTTTGGCTTTTCCTCAAATTCTGTGATGGCGCCATCTTCATTCACCATCATCAGGCCAAAGCGGGGCGCTTCCTCCCACGGGACTTCGAGCATGGCGATGGTACAGGCCGCTTCCTTTTCCTTATGATAGGCGAGCATTTTGGAATAATCCATCTTATAGATATGATCGCCGGAGAGGACCACAACATATTCAGGGTCATAGCGATCGATAAAATTGATATTCTGATAGATCGCGTTAGCGGTATTTTTATACCACTCTGTCCCACGAATTTTTTGATAAGGGGAGAGGATATGTACCCCTCCGTTCACACGGTCCAGATCCCATGGCTCTCCATTGCCAATATAATCATTGAGCTCCAGCGGCTGATACTGGGTGAGGACACCGACGGTATCGATGCCGGAATTCACGCAATTGGAGAGCGGAAGTCAATGATACGGTATTTTCCACCATAGGGCACGGCAGGCTTGGCGATATTTTTTGTCAGGATACCGAGCCGGCTTCCCTGCCCGCCTGCGAGGAGCATTGCAATGCATTCCTTTTTCGGGCCATATATGTTGCTCCTTTATTTTATAAAAATTGATTTTATGAAATCCGTGGAAATAAATTCCAGAGGATTTGATCAGGTTGATTTAGCTTCCGGTGAGACGGGCTTTGCCTTTTTGCGGGATGGAGCCGCCTGTGCAGCGGAAGCGGGCGTTTTCTTCTGCCTTTTTTTACGCTCCTTTGAAAGCTCCAAATATAACACGGAAAAACCAGGAAGATCCAGCACCATGCTCTGCTCGCAGCTATGCATGGGGAGATCCTCCGTTTTGATGATGCCGGAGGAGCCGTTGCCCTCGCCGCCGAACGCAATATCGTCGGAATTGAGCAGCACGCGGTAATCCCCCCGCTTCGGCGCGCCGATGCGGTAATCCGGGCGCTCTACCTTTGTAAAATTGCAAACGGCGATGATCTCATTGCCCTGGTCATCCATCCTGCGAAAGGCGATCACGGAGTTTGCACTGTCATCACTGGAAATCCAGGAGAAGCCCTCCCAGCTGAAATCAATTTGCCACAGCGGGGAATGCTTGAGGTAGAAATGGTTGAGCGCCTTCACATAGTCCCGCAGCTGTGCATGTTTTTCATAATCGAGCAGAAGCCAGTCCAGCTCGGCGGCAAAATCCCACTCCTTAAACTGCCCGAATTCCTGCCCCATGAAAAGCAGCTTCTTGCCTGGATGCGCCATCATATACCCATAAACACACGCAACCCGGCAATTTTTCTTCATAGCTGCCCGGCATTTTGCCGATTAAGGAGCATTTTCCATGCACCACTTCGTCATGTGAAATCGGCAGAACGTAGTTTTCGGAAAACGCATAGAAGAAAGAAAAGGTGAGGCAATCATGATTGTATTTGCGGAAATAGCCATCCAGAGAGACATAGCGCAGAATATCGTTCATCCAGCCCATGTTCCATTTAAAATTAAAGCCGAGGCCGCCCACATTTGTCGGCTTCGAGACGAGCGGCCAGGCGGTGCTTTCCTCTGCAATCATCAGCGTGGAAGGATGCTCCTGAAAGATAACTTCGTTTAGCTTTCGCAGGAAGGAAACCGCCTCCAGATTCTCCCGCCCGCCGTGGTCGTTGGGAATCCAATCGCCATCCTCCCTACCGTAGTCAAGATAGAGCATGGATGCCACTGCATCTACACGAAGGCCGTCAATATGGTATTGATCCAGCCAAAACATCGCGCTGGAAATTAGAAAGCTTGCCACCTCGTTGCGCCCGTAGTCAAATACGCGGGTGCCCCACTGGCGGTGCTCGCCCTTGCGCGGGTCGGCATACTCATAGCAGGGGGCTCCGTCGAACTCATAAAGGCCATTGGCATCCTTGGGGAAATGTGCCGGTACCCAATCGAGAATCACGCCGATCCCGGCTGGTGGCACTGATCGACGAAATACATAAAATCATGCGGCGTACCGTAGCGGGAAGTTACGGCAAAATAACCGGTTACTTGGTAGCCCAAGAGCCGTCGAAGGGATGCTCCATCACAGGCATGAGCTCTACATGGGTATACCCCATTTCAGTGAGATAGGGAACCAGCTCTTGCGCAAGCTTTCGATAGTCAAAAAAGTTCTCATCGGGATATCGCTTCCACGAGCCGGCGTGCATCTCATAGATATTGACAGGACTGTCATAGATAACAGTATGGCTTTTCGCTTCTTCCCAAGCCTGGTCGCCCCATTCGTAACCGCTCAGATCATAAACCTTGGAGGCATTATTGGGGCGCGTTTCCATATGTACGCCGTAGGGATCGCTTTTCATCAGCTGGCGGCCATCTTCTGTTAGGATACAGAACTTATAATTTTCAAATTGCGCAAGTTCCGGCAGCTCTGCCTCCCAAACGCCGCCGTTGTCCACCAAGGCCATGGGCGCGTTTTCCGCATCCCAGCCGTTGAAGTCGCCCACCACGCTGACGCCTGCGGCATGCGGCGCCCAAGTGCGAAATACCATTTTCCCACCGTCTATTCTATGCGCGCCGAAGTATTCATATGCGCGGGCATTACTACCCTCGTGGAATAAATAGAGCGGCACGTCAGAAGGAGAACTTTTTCGTTTCGCCATGGAGGTACACCTCGTTTACTTTTTAATAGCTTTATTTTAGCAAACCGAAATTCAATTTTCAAGTGTATTTTGAGTATTTTATTCAAAGCGAGTGCAAATTTCACGACCTATTTTTAGCTATTTTGTTACAAGAAACGCTAAGGCTTGATTTGTATCGAAAAGAATAACCCGTTTTTTTTCGTCAAAATGCCGAAAAAAAGCGACCTGGGAATTGTGGAAAAGATCCGTTCGACACCCCAGGGACTACCTGAAAAAATAAATTTAATTCTAGCGTCTCCCGGCATTGCCATTTGGGATTCTCCCTCCTCCTGGCTTAACCAATCTGTATTCTTGCCGTTATGCTCCGTATCAAATAGAAACAGCGTGTGTTTTCCTGGGAAAAATAGTGGTGGGCCGCCTGCTTCTTATGAGCCATGCCTACTGTTTGATCGGGGTTGATGGGTTCTGTTTTTTAAATAAAAAACGGAAGGCAGCATGGTAGTCTGCCTTCCGAAAAATATAAGAGACTGTATGATTAGGGCATCAGGCGGCGGATCACCATTTCGCAATCCGCCTCATTCATGATCTTCGGCACCGGATAGAGCGGGTTGCCCTCCTTGAGCGCACGCTCGACCAGAGTGGGGATATCCTTCTCCTGAATCTGCTCAATCTTATCGGGGATATTCATATCCTGGTTGAGCCGGCGGATCGCAGCAATAAAGGCCTCTGCCTTCTGCGCATCCGTCATGCCGGGCTGTGTGATACTTGCCGCCTCGGCAAGCTCTGCCAGGCGCTTATGCGCGCTTTCACCGTAGTATTCCAGCACATACGGCAGGATGATCGCATTGGCAAGGCCGTGCGCGATGCCATACATGCCGCCGAGGTTGTGCGCGATGGCATGAACATAGCCGACATAGGCGCGTGTAAAGGCAACGCCCGCATAGTAGGAGCGAGCAGCATTTCGCCGCGGGCCTCAATATTCTTGCCATCCCGATAAACCGTTTCGATGTTGTCAAAGATCATTTTGACGGCGCGTTTGGCATTTTCTTCCGTATCGCGCGTATTGCTGTGGCCGATATAGGCTTCTACTGCATGGGTGAGCGCATCCATGCCGGTGGTGGAGGTGATATGCGGTGGCAGGCCGACGGTGAGCTCCGGATCAAGCACCGCATATTTTGGGCGCAGGACTGGATCGTTTATGGCATATTTTTCGTGTGTTTTTGGGTTGGTGACAACGGCCGCGATGGTTGTTTCGGAGCCAGTGCCCGCCGTGGTGGGAACGGCAAAGAAAGGCGGCAGCTTGCGCAGCACCTTCAGCACGCCGCGCATCTTCGGAATCGGTGTATTCGGGCGCACCACTCGCGCCGCGGCAACCTTGGCGCAGTCCATAGAAGAGCCGCCGCCAAATGCGATAATGGCTTCGCAGTTATTCTCCACATAAAGGCTGCGGGCATCCTCAATATTGTCAAAGGTGGGGTTGGGCTGCGTGCGTCATAGAGTGTGTACTGAATGCCGGCCTCTGTGAGCTTTTCAAAGAGCGGGTCAAGCAGGTGGAGGCTCATTAGACCCTTA
>ENA-OQEN01000116-OQEN01000116.1-human-gut-metagenome-genome-assembly--contig:-NODE-116-length-32718-cov-2.583167_pt1 | contig 32718 bp, 47 predicted proteins | sample MGYA00242791_ERZ504627 | MGnify/ENA primary metagenome ERZ504627 (study PRJEB26092, sample SAMD00036316) | human gut metagenome | host: Homo sapiens | study: EMG produced TPA metagenomics assembly of... | reverse complement strand
AAACGATGGGGACGAGCTTATATAGCTTGACAGAGCTGGGCAAGCTATATCCGGCGGTGCAGAGCATTGCCGCCGTGCCTCTGGGCATGACGAAATACCGCGAGGGCTTAGCAGAACTCGCGCCGTATACGCGAGAAGGCGCCGCGGCGGTTGTGGATATCATTGATGATTTTGCCGCGCATTTTCTTTATTTTAAGGGGACACGCCTCGCCTTTGCGGCGGATGAGTTTTACCTCAAGGCCGGGCGGGAAATCCCATCACCTGAGGCCTATGAAGAGTTTGCACAGCTGGAAAACGGCGTCGGCCTTTGGGCGCTTTTAAAAGATGAATTTTATGCTGCGCTGCGCAGGATGGAGCCTGACGATTTCCCTAAGAAGCCGCGCCGGGTAGCGCTTGCAACGGGGCAAGCGGCTTTTCCGCTGCTTGCGGAGCTGGTGGCTGCTGCGCAGGAGCAATGCCCAGCGCTCATTGCGCAGGTGTATGCAGTGCGCAATGATTTCTTTGGGGAATCGATCACGGTGGCGGGTTTGCTCACCGGGCAGGATTTGATTGCCCAGCTAAAGGGGAAACCACTTGGGGAGAAGCTGTTGATTCCCGCTGTGATGCTGCGCCGGGAGGGCGACCTGTTTTTGGATGACTTATCGCCTGCGGATGCGGAAAAGGAGCTGGGCGTGCCGGTTACGCCCGTGCCGAACGATGGCGGAGAGCTGTTGGACGCTCTGCTGGGCCTCCAAGCATAAGCGCCGGAACCGGCCCAATCAGAAAGGATTGATGATATGGCGAAACCTGTTGTTGCGATTGTGGGGAGGCCGAATGTTGGGAAATCCACCCTATTTAATAAGCTGGTGGGCAAGCGGCTCTCCATTGTTGACGATACGCCGGGCGTAACGCGTGACCGGATTTATGGCGACTGTGAGTGGCTTGGTCACAACTTGTTGCTCGTCGACACGGGCGGCATTGAACCGCGCGCAGATGATGTGATTCTCTCCCAAATGCGCAGGCAGGCGCAGTTGGCGATTGAGAGCGCGGATGTGATCGTGTTGGTCACAGATTTGCGCTCCGGCGTTGTGGCGACGGATGCGGAGGTTGCCGCCATGCTGCAAAAAAGCGGCAAACCGGTGGTGCTCTGCGTGAACAAATGCGATTCCATCGGCGCGCCGCCGCTTGATTTTTATGAGTTTTATAACTTGGGGTTGGGCGACCCAATCGCTGTTTCCGCCGCGCATGGCCATGGCACGGGCGATTTGCTGGATGCCGTGCTTGCCCATCTCCCGTCCGAACGGGAAGAGGAGGAGGAAGACGACGCGATCAAGGTGGCTGTGATCGGCAAGCCAAATGTGGGGAAATCCTCGCTTGTCAACGCCATTGCGGGAGAAGAGCGCGTGATCGTATCCAATATCGCAGGCACCACGCGCGATGCAACGGATACGCTGATCGAAAACAGCCATGGTAAGTTCGTTTTTATTGATACGGCTGGCCTCAGGCGCAAAAGCCGCGTAGATGATACGATTGAAAAATACAGCGTCCTGCGTGCGCGCATGGCGGTGGAGCGCGCGAGCGTGTGCGTGATCATGATCGATGCGCAGGAGGGCTTCACGGAGCAGGATTCCAAGGTCGCCGGCATTGCGCATGAGCAGGGAAAAGCATGCATTATCGCAGTGAATAAATGGGATGCGGTTGAGAAAGATGGCCGCACAATGGACACCTTCCGCAAGAAGCTGATGCAGGATTTTTCCTTTATGTCTTATGCGCCGATCATCTTTATTTCCGCTAAAACGGGGCAGAGGATTGATCGGCTGTTTGAGCTGATCTGCTATGTGGATGGGCAGAACGCCATGCGTATTTCAACCGGCAAGCTCAACGACGTGCTTGCCGCCGCCACGGCCAGGGTGCAGCCGCCTACGGATAAGGGCAGGCGGCTGAAAATTTATTATATGACGCAAGCTTCCACTCGCCCGCCAACCTTCGTCTGCTTTGTCAATCGCAAGGATCTGTTCCACTATAGCTACCAGCGGTATCTTGACAACCAGATCCGCGAAGTATTTGGCCTGGAGGGCACGCCGACGCGCTTCGTCATCCGTGAGCGAGAGGAAAGGAAATAGCACTCCGCCGCGCCTCGCAATAGAAATCATTTGACCATGGGTTATAAAACGAGGGGCTGCTGCAAACTACCAAGTTGTTTGCAGCAGCCCCTCGTGCGGCTATCAATGGCCGAATGGAGTCAGCTATCTGTTTCCTGCTCCCGCTCCGCCTTTAGCATCCGGTATCCAACGCCGATATGCGTTTGGATGTACTGTGGGGAGGAAGGGTCGCTTTCGATTTTTTTGCGCAGCGTTGCCATGAAAACGCGCAGTGAGGCAACGTCATTGTCCCACGAGCTGCCCCAGATTTCCTTTGTGATAAAAGTATGTGTCAACACCTTGCCCACGTTTTTGGAGAGCAGACATAAAAGCTTATATTCAATCGGGGTTAGGTGTAGTTCACGGCCCTCCAAATAGACACAGCCAGCCGCATAATCGATTTTTAGGCCGCCATTGAGAAACACAGAAGGCTCTGCACCGGAACGGCTCTGCATAAAGCTCAGGCGCCGCAGCGTCACGCGCAGGCGGGCGAGCAGTTCTTCTACGGAAAATGGTTTGGTCAGGTAATCATCCGCCCCAGCGTCCAGCGCGTCGATCTTATCTGTATCTTCACTTCTAGCGCTGATAACGATGATCGGCATATTCGACCACGTCCGGATTTTATGGATTACCTCAATGCCGTCCAAATCCGGCAGGCCCAAATCAAGCAAAACGATATCAGGGTTGTGGGAAGAAGCCTCCACAATCGCGGCCTGACCGGTGGGCGCGATGTGGAATCGGTAATCATGTGTTTCGAGCGTTGTGGTAATCAGGTTTCGCACAGCGGTGTCGTCTTCCACAACTAAAATCAATGGTTTATGCATGAAGCGTGACCTCCTCGGCAGGTAGTGTAAAGCGGAAAATAGTACCGGATGGCTGATTGTCTGCAACCGAAATTTCTCCGCCGTGTGCGTTGATAATGGATTTGCATAGGGCAAGCCCTAACCCAAGGCTCCGGCGGCTGTCGGCGGAATGTGCGCCCGCCGTATAGAACATATCGAAGATCGGGGCTTTGCGTCGTCCGGGATGCCTGGGCCGTCATCCGCGATTTCAACAGCGGCCCACTTGCCCTCTTTTCTGGTGGTAATTGTGATGGTTGAACCCTTTGGCGTGTATTTGACGGCATTGTCCACAATATTGATGATAACCTGCACAATGAGCCGTGCATCCATTTTGGCCAGCAAAAAGTCCTCCTGCTGCCTTATAATGATGTGGTGCTCCGCGCTTTGCCGGCTGATGTGGCGCACTGCTTCCGCAACGGCCTCATCCACCAGCTCCGCCGTCAATTTCAGCTGCATTGTACCGTCTTCAATCCGGGTGACGGAGAGCAGGTTTCCACAAGGTTAATGAGCCAAAGGGAATCGTCGTAGATCGCGGTATAGAGCTGTTTGCATTTTTCCGTCCCCAGGCCTTCTCCGTTTGCCATCAGAACCCCGGCGTTGCCGGAAATGGAGGTCAGCGGCGTGCGCAGATCGTGGGAGATGGAGCGCAGAAGATTGGCGCGCAGTTGCTCGTTTTTTGCAAGAACAGCGGACTCCTCCCGTTCCCGTATGGCGCGTTCATTTTCAAGTGCGAGTGCGCATTCCCCGAGGATGGACAGGACAATGCTGTTTTCAAAGGAGTCGAGAGGCGCCTCGCCGGCCAGGCCGATGCCGACCACGCCATATACCATATCGCTCACCCGCACAGCAAGGTAAAGGCATTTTGCGCTGCCCAGCGTATCTGTTGTGGCTCCTGCGCGCTTGTTGTTTTTGTGCACCCAGGCGGCGACCGCTTGCTCGTTGGGCAGGATGTAATCCTCCGTTGTAGCGCCCGCATTCGCGGGAAAGAGAGCGGGCGGCAAAAGCTTGCCGTTTTCCGCTAGATAAAAAATAATATCCTTTTTCAGGAGCTTTACGAGCTGATTTGCCGTGATGGAGACAATTTCTTCCTTTCCATTGCCCTTTTGCATGAGCTGATTGGTGTCAAAGAGGATTTTGGTACGGAAGGCGGTTTCCGCCGATTGTCGCGCGTGCCGCTTGATCTTTGTGGCGAGCGAGCTTGTGAGAAACGCGGCGACAAACATGATGAAGAAGGTAACGGGATACCCGCTGTCATAGGCGTTGAAGGTAAAGCGCGGTGCGGTAAAGAAAAAGTTGAAAACAAGGACGCTCGCCAATGAAGAGGCAAGGGAGTAAACCCGTCCCGTGGTGGCCACGGCGGTGATCAGCACGCCCAGGATATAGATCATAATGATATTTGCCTCGCTGAAGCCAAGCAGCTCCGAACAGGTAGCCGATAGCCGTACAGGCCGCCAGGATCAGAAGGTTTTCAGCAGATCAGCCCAAGAAAAATGCAGCGGCTTCGCTGCGTACGCTTGGGGCGGCGGTATGCGGTCGTGGCTTTATCCGGATGATATAGATATCCAGATTGGGCGCGGCGTTGGTCAGCCGCTCCGTCAGGGACGGCTTGCCAAAAAATTTTCGCCTGACGCTCGCGCGCCCCATCACAATTTTGGAAACGCCCGAGAGCCGTGCAAATTCCGCGATCTGGAAGGCGATATCATCCCCATATACCGTTTCAATGGCCGCCCCCATCTGCTGCGCAAGGTGGATATTGCTGCGCAGCTGCTGCTTGTTTGCCTCGCTCATGGAGCAAACTCCGGCGTTTCTACGAACAGCGCGGTTAAGCTGCCCTTGAACGCGTCCGCCATGCGGGCCGCCGTGCGAATGATTTTTGCATTGGTAGGGGAGGAGGATAGCAGATCAGGATGTGCTCATCGGTGAAATAGCCGCTGCCGCGGGCGGATTTCACTTTCTCTGACATTTTGTTGATCCGATCCGCGCAGCGTCGCAGGGCGATCTCACGCAGTGCCGTCAGGTTTTCAATGCTAAAAAAATGCTCTAGCGCCCGATGTGCCTGCGCTTCCTGATAGATCTGCCCGGCATGAAGGCGGTCGATCAGCTCCTCCGGCTCAATATCCACCAGTTCTACCTGATCCGCATCGTCAAATAAATGGTCTGGCACACGCTCTCGCACGGTTACGCCTGTAATGGAGGCGACCATATCGTTTAAACTCTCGATGTGTTGAACGTTTACCGTTGTATATACGTCGATGCCGGCCCGCAGCAGCTCCTCCACATCCTGATAGCGCTTGCTGTGGCGGCAGCCCTCGGCGTTGGTGTGGGCAAGCTCGTCAACCAGGATGAGCTGCGGTGCGCGTTTGATCGCGCCATCCAGATCGAATTCATGCAGGGAGATGCCCTTATGGCTGACCGTGAGCGTAGGCAGCTGCTCTAGGCCGTCCAGTAGAGCCAGCGTCTGCGGGCGGGTGTGCGGCTCCACATAGCCGACGACGATATCCAATCCCCGGCGTTTGCCGCGTGGGCAGCTTTGAGCATCGCGTAGGTTTTGCCGACGCCGGCGGCATAACCGAAAAAAATTTTTAGATGCCCGCGGCTTTCAATGTTGGATTCCTTTTTGATCCGGTGCAGAATCTCATCCGGATTGGCTCGTATTTCATCCATTGTTTTACCTCTTGCATAGATGCTTTTAAGATGGTTTGCGTCTATTCTACCATACGCAATAGGCTAACCTCAGCGAAAAATGGCGTTGCCGCTCTGCGGCAGGAGCGTTTCGCGCCGACAGGCATTTTTCCAATGCTTCAAACTTTGTTTGAAGCTATTTTACCATAAAAGTGGGTTGATTACTATGTGCAGAGCGCCACGGCTACGGAATGTCGTTTTAGCATGCTGTTCCGAAAACCAACTTGATTTCTATGCGCCGCGGCGAACAGTAGGTTGCTCAATGTGCTGCTTCCCGGGGCGGCTCACTCGGGAAGAGGAGCTTGAGAAAGAGCCGCTCCGCAGCGTTGCTGCTGTCGTAGCGATAGAGAAGCCTTGCGCCGTTCTGATCTATCACATGGAATCCGCCGTTTTCATATTGAATCGAAATTTTGCCTGGCTCAGCGCCAGCCGCAGAGATAATTCCCACGAAAAGGCAGAGACGCGCCCCTCTTGCAACGCGTTGAAGGCATCTTCAAATTCAAGAGGACTAACCCCCTCCACAAGGAAGAGCAGCCACAATTCCTTTTGCAGAGGAATTGGAAGCGCATCAAGATAACTCCCGCCCTCCTCATTAAAGAAGGTAGCGGTAATGGGTGTCTGCGCTGTACTGTGGCGCATCGGCAAAGAGCTGCTCCGTCAGCTGTGTGCGAGCTATGGCAGGTAAGCCTTGCGGTAATCCATGTGCTGAAGGATTTGGCCAAACGTTACCGCCTGTGTTTCGTCTGGAAAGGTAATTTTGGCGCATAAATCGGAAATCAGATCGAAATCACGCGCAGAAACATCCTGCTTGCATAATTGCAGGTTCTCTCCGGAAAAGCGGGCAGAGAGCCTGCCTCCCTCTAGGCCGTGTACATTTCCATAGATGGAAATCGGACTTCCCTGGGAAATAAGGGCCATAACCACGCCGTATTCTTCTAAGAAGCCTCTGCTTCAAAACAGCTGTGTTCAAAATAGGCCCAGAGAACTTTGTCGCGCGTGGCATAGAGCTGTGGGTTCATGGAAACTTCAGCGCTTACCGCATAAAGCAGGCGTACCAGCTCCGCGGCCCGGTTGACGCAAGGAATTTTTTCACCAAAGTAAATATCTCGTTGCCATGCGATACGTTTTTTTTGCATGCTTGCCCTCTCCATTCCATACGATAGGAAATAGCCTGCTGGAAATAAGGGAATCCAGACAGGCTATCCCAATAGGCCTTAAGATCGCATTATTTCAAGATGCCGTCCAACCGTAAGTTGACCTCTAGGACGTTGACGGTTTTTTCTCCGAGCACACCGAGAAACCTGCCTTTGTGCATTTTTCCACAATCGCACGCACCTCGTCCTCCGTCATGCCGTTTGCTTTCGCAAGGCGTGGCACCTGGTATTCAGCGGCGGCAGGGGAGATGTGCGGGTCCAGGCCGCTGCCGGAGCAGGTAACAAGGTCAACCGGGATGGGTTCATCGCCTTTTTCCGGATGAGCAGCACGGATTTTTTCTACCCGCTCTGCAATGGCCTGGGCATACTCTTCGCTGGCAGGCGTGAGGTTAGAAGGGGTTGCGTACATCAGCATTTTGCCATCTTTATCCTTGTAGGTGGAGACGTCAATGTTCATAACACGCCCCCACATGTGCGTTTCATCTGTGTATTGCTGGCCGAGCAGCGCGGAGCCGTATTTTTTGCCATCCACTTCGATGATGCTGCCGTTTGCCTGCTCAGGGAAGATCAGCTGTGCAATCCCGGTTACAACGCCGGTGTAAAGCACGCCGCAGAGGATTGTGAAAATTAGAAAGATGAGAGCTGCCCGCGGCAAAATTGATTTGAGTGTTTTCATGAAAGACTTACCTCCAGTTTATCATGGCAGTCCTGTTTGGCCTTATGCAAGGCCGAACAGGACGAGGATCATATCAATCAGCTTGATAAAGATGAACGGAGCGATCAGCCGCCCAGGCCGTAGATCAGCAGGTTCCTGGAAAGAAGTTTGCCTGCGGATACCTCACGGTATTTCACCCCCTTGAGCGCCAACGGGATCAATGCGATAATGATCAGCGCGTTGTAGATAATCGCCGACAGAACCGCACTGAGCGGGGATTGAAGCCCCATGATATTCAGCGCAGACAGGCCGGGATACAGCCCCATGAACAGGGCGGGGATAATGGCGAAATATTTTGCCACATCGTTGGCAATAGAGAAAGTGGTGAGGCTGCCGCGCGTCATCAGAAGCTGCTTGCCAATGCGGACGATATCAATCAGTTTCGTCGGGGAGGAATCGAGGTCAACCATATTGCCGGCCTCCTTAGCTGCCTGCGTGCCGCTGTTCATCGCCACCGCAACGTCTGCCTGCGCAAGGGCGGGGGCGTCGTTGGTGCCGTCGCCGGTCATTGCCACAAGGTGGCCCTTGCTCTGGAAGTCACGGATCATCTTCAGCTTACCTCCGGGGTAGCCTCTGCAAGAAAGTCATCTACGCCGGCTTCGGCAGCGATGGCCGCTGCGGTCAAGGGGTTATCGCCCGGTAATCATGATCGTCTTTATACCCATCTTGCGCAGATCGGCGAATTTTTCCTTTACGCCTCTTTTGATAATATCTTTGAGGTAAATCACGCCGAGGATTTTATGGTTTTTTGCTACGACTAGAGGCGTTCCGCCTGATTGGAAATGGATTTGACCGTTCCATCGCATTCTGTGCTATAGGCGCCGCCATTCTGAAGGACATAATCGCGCATCGAGTCTGCCGCACCCTTACGGATCTCAACGCCGTCATAATCCACGCCGCTCATGCGGGTTTTCGCGCTAAAGGGGATAAAGCGCATGTTTTTATCCTCCAGCTTCTTGCGCGGATACCGAATTTTTCCTTTGCAAGAATCACCACGCTGCGCCCCTCCGGCGTTTCATCCGCCAGAGAGGAGAGCTGGGCCGCGTCGGCCAGCTCCTCCGGCGTTGCGCCGTCCACCGGATGAAGGCGTGTGCCTGACGGTTGCCAAGTGTGATCGTACCGGTTTTATCGAGCATCAGGATATCTACGTCGCCTGCCGCCTCGATCGCGCGGCGCTCATGGCCAGCACGTTTGCCTGGTTGAGCCTGCTCATGCCCGCAATGCCGATTGCGGAGAGCAGCGCGCCGATCGTGGTGGGGGCAAGACATACGAGCAAGGCCACCAGAGTGGTGACGGAGGTCGGGTTTGCGATCCCGGCCTGCTTGGCGGAGAAGATGGAGTAGGTATACAGAGAGACCGTGACCAGAATAAAGATGATGGAGAGTGCCACGAGGAAGATTTGCAGCGCGATCTCATTCGGCGTTTTCTTGCGCGCCGCGCCTTCCACCATGGCGATCATCTGATCGAGGAAGCTTTCGCCCTCTTCGCTTGTAACCTCCACGACGATCCAATCCGACAGAACCGTTGTGCCGCCTGTGACTGCGCTGCGGTCGCCTCCGCTTTCGCGGATAACAGGCGCGGACTCGCCGGTGATGGCGCTCTCATCTACGGAAGCGGCGCCTTCGATCACTTCGCCGTCCGCAGGGATCTGCTCGCCGGCTTTCACGATGACGATGTCGCCCTTTTTCAAAGAAACGGAAGAGACAACGGTGATCTCGTCCTTTTGAGCTGCGCAGGGGATTTTATGCGCGTCAACATCCTTTTTTGCAGCGCGCAGGGCGTCCGCCTGCGCTTTGCCGCGTCCCTCCGCAATGGCCTCTGCGAAGTTTGCAAACAGCACGGTAAACCAGAGGATCACTGCGATGGCGAGCGTGTATCCGGAGGGAGCGTCCTTGATCCCGAACAAGGATACGATCCACAGTCCGGTGGTTAAAATGGCAGAGAGAAAGACGAGCAGCATCACAGGGTTTTTCACCTGTGTTTTGGGGTTCAGCTTGAGAATGGAATCCTTGAGCGCCCGTGCGACGATCTTTTTGTCGCGGAAGGCGCTTCTTGCTTTTGTAGCCATAAAAACACCTCCTTATGCAATGCTGCTGAAGAATTCAGCAATCGGCCGAGTGCGAGCGCGGGGAAGAAGCTTAGCGCGCCAACCAGCAAAACGATGAAGATCAGCAGGAAAACAAACAGAGCGTTGGTCGTGGAAAGAGTGCCCGCCGTTGTGGCGATACGCTTCTTGCCGGCAAGGCTGCCCGCGATGGCAAGCGTGCCGATGACCGGCAGGAAGCGCACAAACAGCATGACAAAGCCAAGCGTTAGGTTCAGGAAAACGGTGTTGGCATTGAAGCCTGCAAATGCTGAACCGTTATTGCCGCCCGCTGAGGAGTAAGCATACAGAAGTTCGGAGAAGCCATGCGCACCTGGATTGTTCAAACTGTCCGCAACGCTTGGGACTACCGCTGCGATACCGCTGCCGACGAGAATCGCAATGGGAGTGGCCAGGCATACGAGAACGGCCCATTTCATCTCGTAGGGCTCAATTTTTTTGCCCAAGAATTCAGGGGTGCGCCCGACCATGAGCCTGCAATGAACACAGTGAGGATTGCAAAGGCCAGCATCCCATACAGGCCGCAGCCCGTACCGCCGAAGATCACTTCACCGAGCTGCATCAGCAGCATTGGCACCATGCCGCCCAGAGGCGTGTAGCTGTCGTGCATGGAGTTGACGGAGCCGTTGGAGGCCGCCGTTGTGAACGTGGCCCATGTGGCGGAGGTAGCAATGCCGAAGCGGGATTCCTTGCCCTCCATGTTGCCGCCAGCCTGATCCACGGTGGTCATATTCACACCGTCCTGCGCAAGCTGCGGGGTTGCGATCTGTTCGCTGGCCGCGACGCAGCCCAGCGCGATCACCAGGCAGATAAACATGGCCAGAAAGATTGCCACGCCCTGCTTCTTGTTCTTTACGCTGCGTCCAAAGGTGAAACACAGCGCAGCGGGGATTAGCAGCAGAGAAATCATTTCAAGGAGATTGGTAAAAGCGCTGGGGTTCTCCAGCGGATGGGCGGAGTTGACTCCCATGAAGCCGCCTCCGTTTGTGCCGGATTGTTTGATGGCGATTTGGCTTGCCGCCGGGCCCATGGGGACAAACTGATCTGTTACGATTTCCGCATCTGGAATGATTTTTCCGTCCACGGTAACCGTATTCTTTTCTTGATCAATTACGGCGTTCTCAATGACCTCGCCCTCCGCGCTGACGGCGATCGGCTCCACAAGGGAAACAGTTTCCGCAGGCTTCAGGTTCTGGATGACGCCGCCGCCAACCAGGCCCAGCGCAATGACGAGATTCAGGGGGATCAAAATGTGAATGATGATCCGCGTCATATCTACAAAAGCTGCCAAGGCCTGTGGATTTCACTTTGATAAAACCGCGTATCATCGCAAAGAGTACGGCGATGCCAGTTGCAGCGGAAACAAAGTTTTGTACGGTAAGGCCTAGCGCTTGCGACAGATAGCTTAAAGTGGATTCTCCGCTATAGGCCTGCCAATTGGTGTTGGTAACGAAGCTGACGGCTGTGTTAAAGGATAAATCCCATTTTACGCCCGGCAAATTTTGCGGATTACCGGGTAGGACGCCTTGCAGTAGCTGAAGCAGAAATAAAAAGATCAGCCCGATGCCTGAAAAGATGAGGACGGAGACGGCATACTTTTTCCAGCTCATCTCCTCCTCCTTTTTGATTCGCATTACCTTGTAAACCGCATTTTCACAGGGCGTCAGGATGCGGGAGAGGAATGTTTTTTCCCCATCCATCACTTTCTTTATGTATGCTCCGAGCGGAATTGCCAAAATTACAAGGATCGCTAGGTATAATCCATATTGCAAAATAGCGCTCATTGCTGCTCATCTCCCTTCATGAGAATCCAGAAGTAATAGGCGAGAAGCGCCATTGCTGTCAGCCCAATGACGGCTATGATGATTTGCATAGGGCCGTGACCTCCTTTTCTTTTCCTAAGTTGAAGTATAATGAATGCCACTTTAAAACGGCATTAGCATTGCGCGGCATAAGATTAAGATTCCATTAAGATCGGCTCATAGCCAGCCGAAAATCAGGGCGACTGGGAGCATGACTGCCGAAGTCAAAAAAAACACGGCAGTGAGAACCAGCACGGGCATGCCAAAAAAAATAATCGGATAGGCCATATGTGGGTAGCGCGAGATAAATCGATCCAAGCGTTCATCCAAACGCAATTCGAGGGTTTGCAGTGACCGAATGATTCCTGCCATAGCGGATAACCATCCTTTCCTAAGTGGAACAAAATATTCAGGGGAGAGCATAGCCTGCCAGCCCCTTTGTATTCATGCTAGCATGCACAGTGTTAAGATGGTGAAAGTGATTTGTCATTCATAGTTAAAAGATGATAAAGATTCCTTTTCTCACCGTAGAGAGATCAGATGATTTTCACCGCCTGATCTGCAAAAAAGGAAGTGGAAATCCAGCTTTTTATATTTTAGGAGCAAAGAATAGGAAAAGGGAGGAAATTAAAGAAATCGAGAGCTTTTGATAGCCCCATTTTCGTTCATCTGCACTTTCTTGCAGTTTCAGTAAAAAAAATGTTGACAATTGCAGGTTTTCGCACTATATTTGTTACGATTCCTATCATAGGCTGTAGGGGCGGAAAGGGGCTGCATAATTGGAAAATAATGTGATTATCGATTTAAAAAATATCTCCGTATCCTTTGACGGCGAGCCGATTTTGAAAAACCTGAATCTTTATATTCGCGACAAGGAGTTTATCACGCTGCTGGGCCCATCCGGCTGTGGAAAAACGACCACGCTGCGGATCATCGGCGGCTTTTTGGAGCCGGATGAGGGTACGGTCATTTTGACGGAAAAATTAATGGTGTGCCGCCTCATAAGAGGCAGGTCAACACCATTTTTCAGCGTTATGCGCTTTTTCCGCATCTGGATGTATACGAAAATATTGCCTTTGGCCTGCGGGTGAAAAAATGGCCGGAGAAAAAAATCCGCGATAAGGTCAATGAGATGCTGGCGCTTGTCAACCTGAAGGGCTTTAAACGGCGCAAGATCGCCTCCCTATCCGGCGGGCAGCAGCAGCGCGTCGCCATTGCGCGTGCGCTTGCCAACGAGCCGCGCGTGCTGCTTTTGGATGAGCCGCTCGGCGCGCTCGACCTCAAGCTGCGCAAGGATATGCAGGTGGAGCTGAAAAATATTCAGCAGCGCATGGGCATCACCTTCATCTATGTGACCCACGATCAGGAGGAGGCGCTCTCCATGTCCGACACGGTGGTGGTGATGGACAGCGGCGTGATCCAGCAGATCGGCACGCCGGAGGATATCTATAACGAGCCGAAGAACGCCTTTGTGGCGGATTTTATTGGCGAGAGCAATATCCTCGACGGCGTGATGCGGGCGGATTATCTCGCGGAGTTTTCTGGCCATCGGTTCCAGTGCCTTGATCAGGCTTCCAAAAAATGAACCGATAGACGCGGTCGTTCGCCCGGAGGATGTGGATGTCGTCCCCGCAGAAGAGGGGATGCTCTCCGGCACAGTGACGAGCGTGACCTTCAAGGGCGTGCATTTTGAGATTATTGTGGATATCGGCGGCTTTAAGTGGATGATCCAGTCCACCGACCATCAGGCTGTGGGTGATGTGATTGGCCTGAAAATTGATCCGGATGCGATCCATATCATGAAGAAATCGGCCTATTCGGGTGCGTTTGGCGACTATAGCTCCTTCAGCGACGAGCTGGAGCACCTTTCCGACCCTGAGGAAGAGGAGGCGTAGCATATGGAAAAGAAGCCTTCTCTTCTGCAAAAACTCGCTTCGGCGCAATATATCGTCTGGTCTGTGATCTTCATTATCGCGCCGTTGATTCTGGTGGTTTATTATGCGTTTACCGATGCGCAGGGCAATTTTACGGTTGCCAACATTCAACAGCTGGGCAGCTATGGCAACATCTTTCTTCGCTCAATCGGTTACGGCTTAGCGGCAACGGTGATTTGCCTGCTGCTCTCCTATCCGTTTGCCTATCTCCTATCCCAATCCGGGGCAAAGCGGCAGAGCACGATGATCTTGCTGGTTATGTTGCCCATGTGGATGAACTTCCTGCTGCGCACTTATTCCTGGATGACGATTTTGGAAGATACAGGCCTCATCAACACAGTGCTTGGATTCTTCGGCATTGGCCCGCTGCATATGATTAATACGGGCGGCGCGGTAGTTCTGGGCATGGTTTATAATTTCATTCCCTATATGATCCTCCGCTGTATTCCGTGATGTCCAAGCTTGACAAGAGCATGGTGGAGGCGGCGCAGGATCTGGGCGCAAATCGGGTGGCTGTTGTTCGCAAGGTGATTTTTCCTTTGAGCATGCCCGGCGTCGTTTCCGGCGTCACCATGGTGTTCGTGCCGTGTGTAAGCACCTTTTATATTTCTCAAAAGCTCGGCGGCGGCACGTTTTCCCTCATTGGCGATATTATCGAGATGCAATTTCAAACGGCGTATAATTATAATTTGGGCGCGGCGCTATCGCTCGTGCTGATGGTGCTTATCCTCATCTGCATGGCGTTCATGAACCGGTTCGCCGATCAGGATTCCGGGGCAATGGTGATTTGAAAAAGGCGCTCTGCTTTTTGCAATGCAGAGCGCTGCCTGACCGAACGCCACAGATTCCGAGTAAGGGGGGACCATTTGTATGAAACCTGTATCAAAAATTTATATGGCGCTGATCTTTCTGTTTTTGTATGCGCCGATTTTCGTGCTGATTTTTTTCTCGTTTAACGCATCCAACAGCACGAGCCTGTTCGCCGGCTTTTCTCTGCGGTGGTATGAGTCGCTCTTTCAGGATAAGGCAACGCTTCAGGCGTTGTATAACAGCCTGATTTTGGCGGTGGCTCCTCACTGGCTGCTACTGTGCTTGGCACGGCAGCTGCGGTCGGCATCGATACCATGCGCAATAAGTGGCTTAAATCGAGCGTTTTATCCGTTACCAATATCCCAATGATGAATCCGGAGATCGTTACGGGTATCTCATGATGCTGTTGTTCGTGTTTGCGGGTAAGCTGCTGGGCGCAAGGGACGTGCTGGGCTTCTGGACGCTGCTGTTTGCGCATATTACATTCAATTTGCCGTATGTGATCCTGTCGATCCTGCCAAAACTGAGGCAGATGGATCCGCATCTTTCCGAGGCGGCGCAAGATCTGGGCTGTACGCCGGCACGCTCCTTTTTTCAGGTTGTTTTACCCGGTATCATGCCCGGTATCGTCACTGGGCTGGTGATGTCCTTTACGATGTCGCTCGACGATTTTATCATCAGCTATTTTACAAACGGTCCGTCCTTTCAAACGCTGCCCGTGCGAATTTACTCGATGACAAAGCGCCGTGTCACGCCGGATATCTATGCATTGTTCACCCTGATTTTTGTCGCTATCCTCGTGCTGTTGATCCTGTATAATATTGCGCAGGCGCAGGGCGAGAAGCGCATAAATAAAAAAATGGCTGTAAAGGAGACTGAAAATTGAAAAAATTTGTGGCAATCCTGTTTGCGTGGTTATGGTGTGCTCCACGGCGCTTCCCGCGGCGATTTCTGCTTCTGCGGTGGATACGTCCAGCCTAGCTGGGACGACAATCAACGTTTATAACTGGGGTGAATACATTTCTGATGGCTCTGAGGGCTCGATGGACGTAAATGCGGAGTTTACCAAGCGCACTGGTATCAAGGTCAACTATAACAATTACGATACCAATGAAAACATGTACGCAAAGCTTAAAAGCGACGGTGTGAGCTTCGATATCGTTATCCCGTCGGATATATGATCGAGCGCCTAATTGCAGAGGGGATGCTGCAAAAGATTGATTTTTCAAATATCCCGAATTATAAGTATATCGACGCAAAATATAAGGGCCTGTATTTTGACCCTGAGGATGCGTATTCCGTGCCCTATAATGTGGGCATGGTCGGCCTAATTTATAACACCAAGCTGGTGAAGGAGGCTCCCACAAGCTGGAATGTGATGTGGGATGAGCAGTACAAAGGCAAAATCCTAATGTTCGACAACCCGCGCGACGCATTTGGCATTGCGCAAAAGCTGCTGGGCCAATCCTTTAACACGACCGATGAGCCGAGTGGAAGGCGGCTGCAGAAAAGCTCAAGGAACAGAAGCCGGTTCTCCAGGGATATGTTATGGACGATATCTTCCGCAAAATGGAAAATGGCGAGGCGGCCATTGCGCCCTATTACGCGGGCGACTTCATCACAATGTATGACAATAACCCCGATCTTGCATTCGTTTACCCGCAGGAAGGCGTCAATGTTTTCGTCGATTCAATCTGTATTCCGAAAAACGCTAAAAACAAAGCGGCGGCAGAAGCTTATATCAACTTCCTGCTGGATCCGGATATTGCGGTGGAGAATGCGAATTACCTTGCTATGCCACTCCAAATACGGCGGTGCTTGCCCGTGATGACTATGAGCTAAAGGGCAACGAGTATCTCTATCCGACGCAGGATAAAATGCCAAAGACCGAGTATTTTTACAACCTGCCGCAGAACACTCTGACCTTGATGACCGACCTTTGGAGTGAGCTGAAAGCCAGCCAGAGCGGGGAAGCCGGCCAGGAGCAGAAAACGGATTATACCTGGCTGTATATCGGCATTGGCACAGTGGCGGTCATCGCCGCCGGCGTGATCGCATATAAAGTAATCCAGAAGAAAAAGCGCGATTTTGCGGATGCAGAGGACTAAGCCGAACGATCGCGGGAACAAGGAGAGGGATACACAATGGCATCACAGCTTCGCAAACCGCAGGCGGGGGATATCACCGCTACAATGAAAACGACGATGGGGGAAATTCAGATTCTCCTCTTTCCGGACGCCGCTCCAAAGGCGGTCGAGAATTTTACGACGCACGCCAAAACGGTTACTATGACGGCCTGATTTTTCATCGCGTCATCCCGGATTTTATGATTCAGGGCGGAGATCCGACGGGCACTGGCATGGGCGGGGAGAGCATCTGGGGAAAGCACTTTGAGGATGAATTCAGCCCGGATTACCATAACCTGCGCGGCGCGCTTTCCATGGCAAACGCGGGCCCCGGCACCAACGGCAGCCAGTTTTTCATCGTGCAGGCGCCCGCCGTCAGCGACGATCTTCTCGCACAGATGGAAACCCTCGGCGAGAGCGCTTTTCCAGCATGGGCCGTGTCAGCCTATCGCACCAAGGGCGGCACTCCGTGGCTCGATTTTCGCCACACGGTATTTGGCCAGGTGTATGAGGGGATGGACGTGGTCGATGCGATTGCAAACGTCCCCTGCGGCCGGAACGATAAGCCGGCGGAGGATGTTGTAATCGAATCGATCACGATTGCACAGTTATAAGCAATGCAGAAGGGGCTGTTGCGAACGGCGGAAGGTACCGTTTGCAACAGCCCCGGCGAGTTGTTCGGGGGGATTTCCGAACAACGTTTCCCTTGCCGCTATGCATCCGGATGCATAGCGGCGATCGCCTTCTTCGTACGTTTCATTGGGCGCTAAGCCGGCGTGGTTTCCGAGCCGTTTTCCCCAGCTTCCCACTCCGCCTGTAGTGTGATAGTGGCGCCGAAATCAAAACGCCGGATTGGGAATGGAAAGTGCTGCGGCATTGACAGTTCGCAGGAAGCCTTATCCAAACATAAATATTCTGTTTGCCGGTCAGCAGATCGTTCCATGCGACGGAATCATTTTTATCTGTAAAACCAATGAATCCAAATGTTTCCGGGTTGCTGATGCCGTAATGTACCTGCACGTTGGCAGGGGATTTCTTTCAGCATCAATCACTTGGAAGGTCAACTGCCTGGGGGCCTGCCGACATTGCGATTGGAATCACACAGTTTGCTTCCCGTCTGTTCCCGCCTTGTAAACTTTCTCCCAAGGCCTGTTTTGTCATTGACGGGGCCCGGCTTTTTTGTATGCCGGATCAGGGCTTGCTTTTTCTTTTCAGAGACGGTACGATAAAAGCAATTGGAAGAGGGAGGCGTGATCAATGCCAAACAGCTACGAGCGGATTTATGCCGTCGTCCGGCAGATTCCCTATGGCAGAGTTGCAACCTATGGCCAAATTGCCGCACTTGCGGGCAACCCCCGCTGGTCGCGCGTGGTGGGCTATGCGCTGCATGTGAATCCAGATCCGGCACATATCCCGTGCTTTCGTGTGGTAAACCGTTTCGGCGAGGTGTCAAGCGCGTTCGCCTCGGCGGAGAAAATGAGCAGATTGCGCTGCTCCAGCGGGAGGGTGTGCGCTTCCTGCCGGATGGGCGAGTGGATCTTGCACATTTTTGTTGGGATGGCGGCACGGCGGCCGGTGATGAAATCAGTTGTGACGGGCTTGGCTTGTAAGAAAGGCGATTTCTTTTTTATTTATGAAGGGATGGATGATTAATATGAAAGACTTTTTTGACCTGATCGCACGGCGTGAGAGCTGCCGCAATTATGATCCGAACAAAAAGGTGGAAACGGAAAAGCTTGTCAAATGCATTGAGGCGGCGCGCCTTGCGCCCTCTGCTTGCAACAGCCAGCCTTGGAGCTTTGTTGTAGTGAACAGCCCGTCTGTATCCCCACAGGTTGCAAAATGTGTGCAGGGAATGGGGATGAATCGATTTACAGATAATTGCCCGGCATTCCTTATAGTAGTTGAGGAAAAAGCGACCTTGACGGCGAAAATCAGCGGTGCGTTCAAAGATCAGCAGTTTGCGCAGATCGATATCGGGCTGGCCACGTCGCAGATTTGCCTCGCCGCCGTGGACCAGGGCCTTTCTACCTGCATTATGGGATGGTTGGATGAGAAAAAGCTGAAGGAGCTGCTTCAAATCCCCAAATCAAAGCGGATCCGGCTGGTGCTGAGCGTCGGCTATGCCGCAGATGAACGCCTGCGGGAGAAAAAGCGTAAGAACCTGGATGAAATCATGCGAATTGTTGATAAATGAGCGCATTTTCGCTGTTTGGAAGGGCTTACCATCCGGTTTTAACCGTTGCTTTGCTTGACGTGGTGTGTGTGCATTTGGTATAATAACCTCACGAATCTCGAGCTTCGGAGAACATTGGCTTTCGAACCGCGCTTACGCTTTCGGTTCTCGGCTAGATAACCTCACGAAACACGAGAGTCACCGATTTTGCGTATTTTAGAAAACATTGAATCATTGATTTGGGCTGACGCCCTGCGGCTGCGCCGCCCATTGCACTTTGCGCAATGAAATCATGGTAATAGCATCAAGCCGGTTGTAAAGTTTCAAAGTTTGAAACTGGGTTGCATTGGAAAAATGTCTGTCGTCGCAAAACGCTTCCTGCCGTGTGGCTGCAACGTCATTTTTTGCGGAGAAGAGTTTTGTGTGGAAATAATTCCACTTCGATTCGATTCGATGCGGCAAAAAGGCCGGGCCTTCTCCGGCATTACGTGAAAAGGAGAAAATCAATGGATAAGAAAAAAACCAAGATCATTGTGATCGTGGCGGCAGTATGTGTTGTGATTGCCATTGCCGTAGGCATTGCGTTTGCAGTGCGCGGCTCAAAGGAGCCGGAAATCACAGTTCCAGCGAACAGCATGGGAGCTGATACGCCCGCGCCAAGCGAATCTGTCGGCGAGGTATCAACAGATGAGCCCTCTTCCTCCGAAGAGAGCACGGAGCCTACGGTGCCGGAGGGGACGACGGCTGAGGCAAAGCCTACGGCGACGAAACCGCACGCAACCGCCCCAACAAAGAAACCGACGACGACGAAAGTTGCGCCCACGAAGGCGACCGGACCGGTTACCAACGGAGAAAATCCCTTTGTGGAGTTTGATGAAAACGGCAATCCAGTGCCGATTGGCGCAACGGATTTCCGCCGCAGCCTTGGCTATTGCGAGTTGTATGACAATATGGCGCCGTATGCCGCGATGGATTTCGATACGGTGCGTATTAAATTCCGCTATGACAACCTTGACTGGATGGTGCAGATGTGGAAAGGACAGTACGGCCCTTCCATCGGTTGCGAAATTGGCGTTTACCATAAGCCAACCACGCGTATGGTTGAGTTTTATGATTGTGCTACGGATGAAAATTCATTGGTGATGGAAGCCTCCCTTTACCGGAAGGGGAAATTCGTTTTCCGTATGCCACGCCGCCTCTATTGGTGGGCCGCGGCGTTTGATCCCGGCATGCTGGATAACGTTTCGGACCGTTCGGAGCTGAATGTGGTTGCCCGCATCACGCTCAAGGATAAAGAGATGTGCAACGCCTTTGCAAATTCTCTCCAGAAGCAGAAGGATGCCCAGGGCCGCACCTTTCAGAATGTTGGCAGCAGTTACAATAAGAACCAGCCAACGGTGACCCCGGTATTCCAGGTGGTCGGCAACGACGTTTACTTTACCTGGTGATAAAATCATGCCGTTATACAAATTGTAGTTGACTTTATACTATTTTAGTGGCATAATAACGAAGTAATACAGTGGCGCTTGCCGTTGTAAATAATACCAAAGAGAAGGGAATGTCAACCATGAAAAAAGTTCTCAGCGTAGCGCTTGCTCTGGTTCTCTGCCTTGCAATGTGCGTCCCGGCGTTTGCAGCCGACACGAAGGACCCGGTCGATCAGATCGCAGACGCTATCAGCGGTGCAGGCATTGATCTCGGTGCAATCACTGACATGCTGTCCGGCCTGGGCGATTTCGATATCAGCTCCATCACGGGCGGCGATTTCGATATCGGCGCGCTTACCGAGATGCTTGGCGGCCTGAGCGACATCGATATCTCCAGCCTTAAGGATACGCTCCTGGGCGCTCTTGGCGGAATTGGCGGCGGTGATTTTGACATCGCTGGTATCCTCAATGGCCTTCAGGACAACGAGCTTGCTCAGTTGATCGCAAAGCTCTACTCGATCGCTCCGGTGGAGAAAGAGACCGAGCTCCCACCGAGCGCCGACAGAAGCTCCGACCGAGACCGAGCCGGAAGAAATCCCCGAGACGGGCGATTCCTCCGTCGGCATCGCGGTGCTTGGCGTTATCTCTGTTGCGGCCGCTGCGGCGTTTGTCTGCACCCGCAAGAAGGAAGCGTAAGCAACCCTCTTTTTTAGCAAATAAAAACCCCTTCCGGGTAATGCCGGGAGGGGTTTTGTGATGTAATGAGGCTGAGAAGACGGCAGACGAGGAAGAGAGCCTGTTTTGCGCGTGGATTTTGATGAAGCTTTGCATCAGTGTGTAGCGTACACATCGGTTTTTAGCACTGTGGCCGCGCCCCTGGCTGCGTTATCCTCCTTGCTTTCCAGCAAGGAAGCGTCGTCTGCCTGTCGCCAGTCGAGCCCGAGAATGCAGTCAGCATGCGCTTGGGCACGCCCTGATGGCGATGTTCCCCTTGTACACTGATGTTTCCGTTCGATTCCGGAACGGTTGGCGGCCTTCTGAATCAGCGCTGTTACGTTCCTACACAAATCTCCCGGTTAAAATTCTATTTACAGTGTTCCTTCCTCAAATGCTGTGCGAAACCATACGTTCTGCACGGTAAAGGTTTGCCCATCAAGATAGGCGAGGTGCTCAGAGTCCGTCTGAAAGTCGAATTGAAGCTTGTAAGAATAGAGGCATTGTTTTTTATATCCGCCAAATTTTTTATTTTGTGTGTTCACGCCATATTTCCCATCGCCCAGCAGGGGGTGGCCGATAGAAGCAAAATGGGCGCGGATCTGATGCGTTCGGCCGGTTAGCAGCTCTACCTCAGCAAGCGTTAAACCGTTGCGATATCCGAGCGTCCGGTAGCGTGTGCGGATCGTTTTGGCGCCGGGGCAGGGCTGGCGGCGCACATAAACACGGTTTTTCTTTTCATCCTTAAACAGATAGCCTTCCAGTGTGCCCTTCGGCTCATCCAACGCGCCGATCAAAATGCAGAGGTAATATTTATGCAGCTCGCGGCCTTTCATTTTTGCATTCAATACGCGCAGTGTGGCGGCATTTTTTGCTGCGATGACGATTCCCCCTGTATTGCGGTCAATGCGGTTGACAAGCGCTGGAGTGAAAGATTGCTCGCTGGCAGGATCAAACGCCTCCTTTTCATAGAGATAACGTTTGACACGGGTGATGAGAGTGTCTACATATTCATGCTCATCCGGATGGCAAAGCAGGCCCACTTTTTTATCGAGCAGCAACAGGTTTTCATCTTCATAGACGATATCGAGGCACGGGGAAGCGCCCATAAAATCATATCGCTTTTCCGGCTGAATCAGAAATTCATCGTTGATATAGAGGTCGATCGTATTGCCTTCCTCCAGCCGGGTTGCAATCTCTGCCCGCTTGCCGTTTACCTTGATGCGCTTTTTGCGGATATATTTGTAGAGCAAAGACTGCGGCAGGTTTGGGAGGGCTTTTGTCAGATATTTATCCAGGCGCTGGTTCGCATCGTTTTTATTTATGGTAAGCGTTTTCAATAATCGTCATCCTTCTATCAATAATGGTCTCCAATTCTTCCAAGTTTCAAAACTTGAAGCTTTGCGGCCTCGTTTGAAGCTATTTTGCCATATATGAATAGGCTAACCGCTGCGAAAAATGGCGTTGCCGCTGAGCGGCAGGAGCGTTTTGCGCCGACAGACATTTTTCTAATGCTTCAAACGACCCGTTTGAAGCTATTATATCATATCCCATGGCTTTTCAAAAGGCGGGAAATGCGCTATAATGGCCTCATTCAAATAAAGCGTTTTGTGCGCATTTTCGTAAATCAGGGCGGGAGAGGCTTCAGTGGGCTGTGCTTTGCGATGTATAAATAACGAAAATCCGGGAGGGCTTGCCCAATGAGCAAAAAGCGTGGATTGCCGGCGTACAGATCATCGCACCGAGCTCACTTGCCTCACCGGCCGGAAAGGACGTGTCCGGAAATGGATAAAGGGATGCATGACGGCCATCGAAACCGGCTCAAGCGGCGTTTTTTGGAAGAGGGAATGGAGCAGTTTGAGCCGCACAATGTGCTGGAGCTTTTGCTTTTTTATTCCATTCCACGGCAGGATACAAATGAAACGGCGCATCGCCTGATCGACACCTTTGGCTCCCTTTCTGCTGTGTTTGACGCCTCTGTGGAGGACTTGATGAAGGTGGAAGGGTCGGGATGAATACCGCTATATTAATTAAGCTCGTCCCAGCTGTCAACCGCCGCTATCTGGAGGACCGTGCGCTGCGTGGCATGCGTGCAGTCTCCTCTGAAGCGTGTGGGGAACTGCTTGTCTCTAAATTCAATGGCGTAACGGTGGAGCGTGTTTTGCTCCTCTGCATGAATAATCAAGGGCGGGTGTTACACTGTGTATCTATTTCTGAAGGGACGCAGTCAATGGTGGATATCAACAACCGCCGGATTGTGGAAGCGGCGCTGCGCCATAATGCCTCCTGCGTAGTACTGGGGCATAACCATCCCAACGGCGTGGCGGTACCGTCTCGGACAGATGTGGAAACAACGTGCATGCTGGCGCGGCTGTTGCGCTCCATGGATATTTGGCTATATGATCACATTATCGTGGCGGATGGCGAATATTTTTCGATGGCAAGATGCAATAAATTTGAGGCAATTTTTTCTTAAAAATCCAAAAAGGGGCGACGAGGAGGATGCGCTGTGAAACATATCCCCTGCATACGCTGGGAACCTATCAGTTTGTTGTGATCATATCCGTCTATCGTGGAAAGCTTATGCTAAGCCGCCATAAAAATCGTTCCACATGGGAAACGCAGGGCGGCCATATTGAGGGTGGGGAATCCCTTATAGAAGCAGCCGGGCGGGAATTATATGAAGAATCAGGCGCTGTGAAATACCTGCTTTCTCCGGCCTTCGATTACAGGGCGGGTGATGAAAATCTGTGGGGAAACGGGGTTGTATTCATTGCCGAAATTGATGAGATCGGCGCATTGCCAGAGAGCGAAATGGAAGAAGTAGCTTTTTTCTATCAATTGCCGCCGAACCTTACCTACCCGGAGATCACGCCGGTTTTGCTGCAAAAGGCAAAGGAGGCAGGGCTGCTGTGATCGGGCAGTATGATCGGAGAAATGGTAAAGTAAAATCCCCTCGCTTGCTTGTGAGGGGATTTTGTGTTGCAAGTAAATTGTTTCCTGAAAAGCTCATCATAAAAGCAACCCCCAGCGCTTTGCGCAAGAGGCAAAGCGGTCTGAAAGCGCTTCGAATCAAAGCGCTATAATTTAGAATACCCAAAGCTGTTCACCATAGCGTCAATCGGCCGGTGCGCTTTGCAGTCCGGGCAGTCGCCTGTTGAAAAGGATGCATAATCCGGTAGATCCTTTGTGGAGAAGAGGGATTGAATTTCAATATCCTCTACCATTGGGATCGCGCTGAACACGGCCGCGATGCCGCAGGTGCGCCCGCCAAAATACCGGATACAATCCAGTGCGCGGCGGATGGTTTTGCCGGTGGATACAGTGGAAATCAGCAGCAAAACGCTTTTATCCGCAACCATGGGCTGAAGATTCTCGCGGAAAAACATTTGCCCGTTTGCATCGTATTCTGGCGAAATTACGAACAAGCTGCTTCCTTGATTGATGGAGCGCATGCCCGATTTGGTCAGCTCACGGGCTAAAAATGCGCCGAGGATTTCGCTGCCCTCCATGCAGACGATCGTGTCAATGATTTCAAACTGGAGGTAGGGCGCGGCAAGCTGGGCCGCAGCGTCACGAGCCATGGCATGCTCATGCTTGACTTGGGTAATATTCAGGCAATAATTGATGTGGGAATGGCTGGTGACAAAATGACCTGGAACCGCTTCAATCCGGATGCGTGGATTGGATTCGGATTTGATGACGAATGCTCTACTTTCCATATTGTCCATTTGCAATTCCTCCTTATCAGCTGGAAGGAAAGGGGAAACCTACCCTTCCTTTCTATTATAAAAGAATTCTTTCGGTTTTTCAATCGAATATCAGGAAAGATTTAATCTTTTGTAGCAGAATTACGCTTTACACAGCGGGAAAAAAAGGTATAATAGAGATACTAAAATAGGCGGCGTCTATGGATGTGAGCCTATCGTAGAATAAACCAGACAGGAGATTACACGATGAAGGAATGCAGGTTTCAGCTCACCTATATCGCCGACGGCCAATTGCACCGTACATGTGGAAAAGCGCAGGAGCAGCAGCCGTTTGAAACGGAGCATTTTTCCCTCATGACGCAATATGAAAAGGGGCGCGTGCGCGTCCGGATTCTTCCAAAGGAGCCCGTATCCTTTACGCAGTTTGAGATGGTTTTCCGTTATCCGTATCAGCCGGACAGCCGCGTGTTTGTTAACGGCTATCAATCCTGGACGGACAGCAAGGAATATTTTGTGACGGACCGCATGACCCACTTGAGCCCGCTGAGTAAGGCGTGGATTAAGGAGATGAGCCTGGATAAATCCGGCGACTACACCTTCCACGATTATCCGAAGACGAGCGGCGTGTTCCATGGATACTCCTATTCCTATGTGCGCAACGGAGAAACAGTTGATCTGTTCGGCTCCATGACGGAGCGCGGCGGTTATACGGTATTCAATTTTGATTGCAACCGGAACCTTCTTATCGTGGAGAAGGATCTGGAGGGCGTGGTAATGGAGGAGCCGTATGAAGCGGTGGATATCGTCCATCTGCGCGGCGGCTTCGATCAGGTGTTCGATCGTTATTTCCAGCTCATGGAGATCCCCAAGCCCCGTGTGCAGCATAAGTGCGGCTACACCACCTGGTATAATTATTATCCTCATATCAATGAAAAAATTGTGACGGATGATCTGGAAGCGTTAGCAAAGGTGCCGGAGCAGATTGATATTTTTCAGATTGACGACGGCTACCAGACGGCTGTGGGCGATTGGCTGAGCACCGATCCGGAAAAATTCCCCAATGGTATGAAAGCGGTTGCCGATCAGATCCATAGCAAAGGAATGCTTGCCGGCTTGTGGCTTGCGCCCTTTGGCTGCGAATATCACTCGACCATCGCAGAGAAGCATCCGGAATGGCTTATCAAAAATGAAAAGGGCAAGCCTGTTGTCGCGGGCCTCAACTGGGGTGGCTTCTATGCCATTGATTTCAATCATCCGGAGGCGGCGCAGTATATTCGCAATTGCTTTGATGTGATCCTCAACGAATGGGGTTACGACATGGTGAAGCTCGATTTCCTCTATGCCGCGTGCATTCTTCCGCAGTATAACAAATCCCGCGGCCAGCTGATGTGCGAAGCGATGGATTCATCCGTGACTGTGTGGGCGATAAGCTCATTCTCGGCTGCGGCGTGCCGCTCGCGCCCTGCTATGGTAAGGTTGATTTTTGCCGCATCGGCGCGGATGTGTGCCTTGATTGGAAGCCCACCCTGCATGGCTACTTGACCCATCGTGAGGATGCGACAACGAAAAATGCCGTCAACAACACCATTTTCCGCCGCCAGCTCGATGGGCGCGCCTTCTGCAACGACCCTGACGTTTTTCTGCTGCGCGATTATAATATGCAGCTGAATATGACCCAACGGAAAATTATTGCGAAGGTTAATAAAATTTTTGGCAACCTGCTTTTCATCTCCGATAATGTAGACCGTTATGACGCGGAGCAGATGGCGGTGTTTCAGGATACGCTCAAGACAAGCGATACAAAAGTGCTGAGCGCAGAATATGTGAAAAAGGATGTTGTAGAAGTCCGCTTCCTGGAGGATGGTGTGGAAAAGCACCTGCGCTTTAACATCACGGATGGAGCGCTCCTGGAAGGCGAATTTTAAGCAGATAAGGGATGACGGTTCTGCATGCATTACCATACAGTGGTTTTTGATTTGGATGGGACGCTGCTCGACACGCTGGATGACCTGGCCGATGCAACCAATGCCGCCCTGCGGGCATGCGGGTATCCGCCGCGCTCTCGGGAGGAGGTGCGCCGCTTTGTTGGCAACGGCGTGCATTTGCTTATCGAGCGGGCCGCCCCCCATGGGGTGGAGGAAGCCGCGGTGGAACGCTGCTTTGCCCTCTTCAAGGAGCAATATGGCAAACGGATGTGCTGTAAAACAAGGCCTTACAGTGGCATTTTGCCGCTGCTGGAGGCCCTGCGGGAGGCCGGCGTCCAATATGCCGTCGTCTCCAACAAATACGATGGCGCGGTCAAACAGCTCTCTGATACACAGTTCGGAGGTTTGATGAAAGTCGCTATCGGGGAGCGGGTGGGCGTGCGCCGTAAGCCTGCACCGGACAGTGTGCTGGAAGCGCTGCGCCTGCTCGGCAGCGGGGTGGAAGGCGCGATTTATGCCGGAGATTCAGATGTGGATGTGCAAACAGCCCACAATGCCGGCCTGCCCTGCATTGGTGTTACTTGGGGCTTTCGCAGCAAAGGAGTATTGGAGGAGGCCGGTGCGGATTTTCTTGTGGATACTCCGGAGCAGCTTTTAGAGATTGTGATGGGGCAAAAGGGCGATTAACCGCCCTGGCTTACATATAAGGGAGGGCAAACAGTTTGAGAATCGGCTGTTTGTCTGTAAAAGAGGAGGTTTTTTGTAAAAATGAAGCTTTATTTGATGATTCGGCGTGTGGTTGCGCTTATCATTGCCTCAGTGCAGTTCCTTCTTGGGCTGTTTGGCGTGAGTGTCAACCCAATGAAGAATGTGATCGAGGAGCCGAATCTTGCGCCGCAGGCTGTTATTGCGGGGCAGAGCGGTTCCGCCATTGCGGATGCGCAATACCTGACGGACGGTAAGATCGAAACCTACTGGTCCTCTGGCCAGAAGGAAAACGCCTATGTGGAGCTACAGTTCCCGGAGCGGTCACCTTCAATACGGTGGTGCTGCGCGAATTGACCGCCAGCGTGAAATCGTTTGCTTTGCAAACATATGAAAACGGTAAATGGGTCGATTTCTTCAAGAGCGATCGCATTGAAACCTATCGTTTCTGCACCTTTGACCCGGTTACCACACAACGGGTGCGCCTTGTTGTGCATGAGCAGGCGGGCACCTTCCGCTTGCAGGAGATGGAGATTTATAACATTGCGCCGAAAGAGCTCGACGAACCCTTGCGCATCGCGGCCTATAAACGCATTGATTTCAATAAGTCCTGGAAAATCACAGACAAGGTACATGAGATGAAGGCGGCCTATGGTGAAAACAGCGCGCAGTACAAGGAAGCCTATCAGGCGATGAAAACCTATTCCCGCTATTTTGAGGTGATTAATGAAGTCATCCTCTTCAACGGTGTGGATTGGACGACGGAAGGCGGCGTCCATATCCGTGACGGCGCAGACGATTTCCGCCGGGAGATTGCGGCGCTGCATGAGATTTTCGATGTGCGCGATATCAAAACGGACGTGCGCATCACAGCCACGATCCTTGCCCGGGCAATAATGAGGTAACAGCGCAGTCCCTCACGGATCATATGGATACGCTGGTTGAAAATATCGTAGCTTTTGTGAAGGAATATGGTTTGGACGGCGTGGATTTTGATTGGGAATACCCGGATCAGAATGCACAATGGAGGGTTTACGGCCAATTCATTAAAAAGCTCGACCAGGCCTTTGACCGTGAATTCGGCGACAGCGTGACCATCGGCGTTGCCCTTGCCAGCTGGGGGGTTGGCTTCAGCCGTAGCGCTATGCGCGCCATTGATGAGGTGCATGTGATGGCCTATGATCTGTTTGATGATGATGGCTGCCACTCTACCTTCATGACGGGCGCATACAACCCGATGCGCTATTTTAACGGTCTGCAATATCCCCGTGAGCAGTTCAACCTCGGTGTGCCGTATTATGGTCGCCCGGTCGACGGCGGCGCCTACTGGCCCTCCTGGAGCCAGGTGGCCAATGAGCCGGACGCCTATTGGAGCAATGCCTTCCCCGGCAATTATACGGATGAAAACGGTAACCCAGTAGTGCTTGACGATTATTACAACTGCCCCTCCATGGTGGCGGATAAAACGGCCTATGCCGTCAGCCTCGGCATCGGCGGCATGATGCTCTTCCATATGGATTGCGACCAGACGATGGACAATCCGAATTCCCTGACGCTCGCAGTGGAGAAAACGTTGGAGCAGCGCGTGGCGAATTACCGCGCAGAGGCAAAATAAGTTTTTATCAGGAAAAGAGAAGATAAGAAGGGCTGTTGCAAAATGCTTTGCATTTTGCAACAGCCCCTTTCATGATGCATCAATTTTTAAATTTTTCTTGACAATCTGATCAATCTTGTTTATTATGTGATTAGTTAATTGGTTGAGTAGTTAACTAATCATAAGAAAGGGAAGTGGGTGTATGCCAGGTGGATTTCAGGAAGACCGGCCGATCTTTTTGCAGATCGCCGAGATGCTGGAGGATGCGATCCTCACCGGCGCCTTCCCGGAGGGAGAGCAGGTTCCCTCCACTACGGAAATATCCGTGCGTTATCAGATTAACCTGCAACGGCGCTCAAGGGAGTGAATCAGCTTGTTGAAGCGGGCATTCTGCATAAAAGGCGCGGCGTTGGGATGTTTGTGAGCACAGGAGCGATCCAGCAACTGCGGAAAAAGCGCCGGGAGCAATTTTACCGCGCCCATGCGCTGCCGCTGGCTCAAGAGGCAGTCCGGCTGGGAATTAGCCGGGAGGAAACCAGTTCAATGATAGAAAGAGGGTTTATAGAATGCAGGCAATCGAAGTAAAAGTGTGACAAAGGCCTACGGTGAGGTGACCGCCCTGCGCGACGTTACCGTATCCTTTGGGGAAAACCGGATTTACGGCCTGCTTGGCCGCAACGGGGCGGGGAAATCAACGTTGCTGAAAATCATCGCTAATCGGATTTTTCCGGATCAAGGTGAGGTGACAGTTGATGGGCTTCCAGCCCGGGAAAACGACGGGGCACAGGCGAAGCTCTATCTGATGAGCGAAGAAAATCTCTATCCGGAGACGATGCGGGTGAGGGATGCATTCCGCTGGAGCAAAGCCTTCTATCCGAGCTTTCAGGAGGAGAAGGCCCTTGCGCTTGCACAGCAGTTCGGGTTGGATACTCGGAAGAAGGCCGTCACCCTTTCCACTGGATACAAATCGATTTTTAAAATCATCCTTGCGCTCTCGCTCGATGTGCCTTATCTGCTCTTTGACGAGCCGGTTCTGGGGCTCGATGCAAACCACAGGGAGTTATTTTATAAGTTGCTGTTGGAATCCTACGGAGAAAAGCCGAAAACGATTCTTATTGCCACACATCTCATTGAGGAGATCGCCCATGTGATTGAGCACATTGTCATCATCAAGCGGGGTGAAATTCTGCGTGACGAGCCAGTGGAAACGCTTTTGGAATCCGGCTATACCGTAACAGGAGCGGCGGCAGTAGTGGATCAATTTCTCCAGGGCCGGCATCCAATCGGCTGCGATACGCTCGGCGGGCTAAAAACAGCCTATTTTTGGGTGTCAGGCCAGATCAGCTTCCGCATGGGTTGGAAATCACGCGGCTCGATCTTCAAAAGCTGTTTATCCAGCTCACGAACGCATAAAGGAGGGTTTTATAGATGAAACGAAAAGCGGCGGTGCGGTATTTGCTTCATAGCTATCGCAACCCACTTCTTATTTTTTATGGAATTATTTTGCTGGTTTCTCTTTTGGTATGTACACTGATGGAGGTTCAAGTGGCAGGGGAGGGGAAAGTCAGCTCCGTCAATGGAGCTAGTGTGATTTTTTTATTCGTCTGCGGGCTGAACGCTTTTAAGGAGGATTTCTGTTTCTTCCTACAAAACGGCGTATCTAGGAAAACGCAGTTTTCCGCAACTTGCATTGCGTTTTTGCCGGTTGCACTTCTAATGGCGGTTGTGGATTCTCTGATGACTGCCTTGTTCTCCACCCTTTTCTCCTACGAGGGAATCCTTGGCCTGATCTATGGCAGAGCGATGGAAACCGGCTTCACCGGCTTTCTGCTCCAAATTGGCTGGCTGTTTTGCCTGTATCTATTCGCCTTATTGTTGGGCTACCTGATCACTACGCTGTATTATCGGATGGACTCCAAGCGCAAGGTGCTGGTGTCGGTCAGTGTGCCGGTTCTGCTTGTCTTGGTGCTGCCGCTCATAGATACTGAGCTGTTTCAGGGGCGGATTCCCCAAGCTCTGTCGGAGGCGCTGAAAGCGGTATTCGGGCTGCAAAACGGCCGAATCCAGCTTTTGGCATGCTGTTCCTGCTTATCTGCTGCGTGGCTTGTGGGTTATGCGCCGCGGTCTTGCAACGAAAAGCGGTATTGAAATAACACACGCCTTTTTATGTAATAACAAGATAGGCCCGGCAGCATGCTGCCGGGCCTGCTATTATCTATCTTCTTTTGGGCCATACATCAATTCATCAACGCTGACGTGAAAGATCTTTGCGAAAACATCCAGCTCAATGTCTTTGACCATCCGCTTGCCGCATTCAATGCGCTGTATGGCGTTTTTATTAATGTTAAGCCTTCCAGCTGCATTTTGGCGGCCAGCTTTTCCTGTGAGGGTGAACCCGCGAGCAAATTTCTGAATTTCGCAACGTTTTTACCGCAGAGATTACGGCTTTCCATAGGTGACTTTTCCTGCGTCATAGCTGAAACACCTCATTTTTTCACAATATTATAAGAGATAGCATAAGTATATTATATAAATAGGTGTTTAGTGACACTTTTCATATGTCGATTTTAACGAAAGCATTTCTATTGATCTGCTTCTTTTTTACCGAGCAGCACATCTGAAGAAACGCCAAAAAAATCCGCAAAAGCCGCTAGTTCAATATCTGTAACAAAGCGGTCTCCATGCTCAATTCGTTGAATCGCGTTCTTATCCATGTCAATTCCTTTTTCTTGCATCCGGTCGGCCAGAATTCTCTGTGAAGTTTTGTCGGGTAATTGCTTTCGAAGTTTCGCAATCTGTTCCCCACAACGATTACATTTTCCATCGATATGCTTGTTTTTAAACATGACATACTCACTCCATTCATTTTCTTTTGACATTTATAACTTGCCAATGGAACAAGTATATGGTATAATTCAACTGAATTTGACATGTTGAGCGTGTCAATAATGGGAAAATTTCAACAAATTCGAAAACTCGATAATTTAATTCAGAAATACGTAGTAATTTTCAAAATTATGATTCTGATAAGGCGTTATGAGATCGATTTCGATCCATTTTTTCGCCGGTCAAGCAGCGATGTTGCCTGCACAGCGCTTTTCCTATTTTCCACCCCAATTCCGTCCGAAAAGTCATCAAATTACCGCAAATAAACGGTGGCAAACAAGGCAAATTAATAGGGCGGCAGTTTCAATTTTGCCGCGCTATGGAGGTGGATAATGCGAAAATTTTTCAAAGCATTGACCCTTCTGGGCTTTGTCTGTGCGGCAGTGATTTTTGGTATGCTTGGCTTTGCTGAGCGCACAGTGCCGGATGAATTATATGTCGCACAGGATCGTTCACCATGGGTTGGGGAATTATGCGTTGCCAGAGCGGAGGATGAGGCCTCTCAAGCACAGCTGCATTTGCAGAGCAACAATGTGGCCACTCAGGAGCAGGGCTATGATGTTGAGGTAAAGCTGCTGAATCTCTTTCCCGTCAAGAATTCTCATGTTACGGTAACGCAGCGCAGCTACGTGATTCCGGGTGGGACGCCATTTGCCTGCGGCTTTACACCAACGGCGTTGTGATTGTTGGAATGGATTCCGTGGAAACCAAAGAGGGCAGTGTTAATCCGGCAAAAGAGGCCGGGTTGAAGGAAGGCGATGTGATCGTATCGATGGACGGCCAGCCTGTTAGCCGGAATGAAGATGTTTCCCGGATTTTCAAAGGCTGCGCAGGCCATGCGCTCAAATTGCACATCCGCCGGGGGGCACAGGAATTAGACGTGACGTTCCAACCGGCTTGTTCCATTTCGGATGGCAAGTTTCGCGCCGGGCTTTGGATTCGGGACAGCTCTGCCGGCGTTGGCACACTCACCTTTTATGAGCCGGAAAGTAGGGTGTTCGCCGGGCTTGGGCACGCTATTTGCGATGTGGATACAGGGGAAGAAATGCCTTTGCTCGCGGGTGACATCGTGGATGCGCATATTAACGGCTGCTATAAAGGCACAAAAGGCGCGGCCGGCGAATTATGCGGCGTGTTTGGCAACCGCGTGATGGGATCGCTTGCGGTCAATGGCAACACGGGCGTGTATGGTGTGATGAATGCGGGAAATGCTCTCTCCGGGAAGGCAATTCCAGTTGCGCTGCGTCAGGAGGTGAAAACCGGCCCGGCGCAAATCATCTCCACTGTCGATG
>ENA-OQEN01000115-OQEN01000115.1-human-gut-metagenome-genome-assembly--contig:-NODE-115-length-32751-cov-2.179990_pt1 | contig 32751 bp, 41 predicted proteins | sample MGYA00242791_ERZ504627 | MGnify/ENA primary metagenome ERZ504627 (study PRJEB26092, sample SAMD00036316) | human gut metagenome | host: Homo sapiens | study: EMG produced TPA metagenomics assembly of... | reverse complement strand
TTCGGCCAAATCCATCCTTGCTTTGAAGCAATTCATAACCAGCATCAAATTGATCATGATCAGATATTTCTCCCTCGCTACCATGTGGAATGAAAAGCCATGCACCAAGGAATATCGGTATGATTAGCAAAAATAACCACAAATATTTTTTTCATTCTTATTCTCCTTATCTTGCTGGTTCAGTATTGAATTCCACAAATACCTAGAGCGTTTGAGCGGACACTTCTGGAAACATCCGCTCAAACGCTACCTTTCCTCAATCTATCTTACCGGCACAGCCAAGCAAAATATTTCACAGGCCATTCATACCAAGTATAGTTTGTGAGATTTTTATATTTTCCTAATTTAATTTGTGAGTCTAGTTGAATACAAGCATTTTTATTGCCCGTATTACTTGTAGCAACACCCATTGGAAAATCTAAAGTATTTTTCGCTTCGGACCACAACGCAGGATAGAGAGTACAAGGAACAGTATATCTAATACGCGCTAAGTTATATGTTGTTTTAAGACCTGCGGCGTAATCAAGAACCTCAATATTGACATGATTAAAGTTTGCTGTAAATTTTATAGATGCTCCCCCAGTACTTAGATCCAGCGTTGCGCTTGATTTTCCAGAGAGAGCAACTGTAGGTGCATAATCCGTTATAATTTGCTTATAAGTTGCATTACCACTTCCTGTCGGAAATGTTTTTAACCATAAATTGGCATTCAGTATGAAAGTTTTTTGCTCATTCCATTTGGGAGAAACGGTTGAAACAGCTTTCCATGCCCATCTTGTTTCGTTGGGAGACGCAGGAGAGGCTGGGGTAGGCTTTCCAGTGCTATTTGTTGCTTTTGGGTGCAAACGATAGGCATATAATCTGCGGGTTTCTGTGCCAAGAGTAACTCCAGCCGCATCTTTTAAACTAACGGTATCTACAACTTTTTGGTAATGATTTTTTCCGCCTTCAAATGTTTGGGTTTTTACTTCTGGAACATCTTGTTGAAATGATTTTGCTACATCTTGTGTGTAGTAGGTAAAGGCGTGCTCTAAAGTAGATAATTCATCTTCAAACGTTTCTTCTGGCCGTATTGTTTCCTTGTTATCTATAACTTTCGATTGCTTTAGCTCTCCAATCGTTTCTTCATGTTCACTTTGTGCAATAATCGAATAGAAACGAGGGGTTTGCAAGTCACCCAAACTATCCTTATAAACTAAAAATCCTGTCGTTGAATCTCTGTTTAACAACGATGCTTCATCGTACATAACATTTCCTGTATCTTTTGAATCGAACATTTCGTTTAATAGAGTCTGATTTGCCAATGCCCGCTTGCTCGAACATAAAGATATTTGCCATTATCTACGAGCTCATTCGCTACAGCAAGTATGCTATCGTTTTCTCTTAACTCAAGGAAATCAACAACAGCGATACTATTGTCGCTAGCAAATCTGCTGTTTGTATAATCTTTGGCTGTTTTCTTTTCTATAAGCCTTTTGTCTTGGTCAGAGAAATTTGTGATATAGACATATTTATTGTCTGTATCAAGAAATTTGGTGGTAGCGGCACCTGCCGAAAGAGAAAGTGCTGTTGATAGCATTGTAACGATCGCCATGACTATAGCGATTGTTTGTAAAAACGATTTTTTCATGACTAAATCCTTTCTGTTGATAAAATAGTGAGGGTATTTGTTTAGACTGTCGTGAATCTTATAGTTGCCTTAACAAGGAACATTCAATAGCCTTTCGGAATCACCTAGATCATCCCACCTTTCTGTCATAATGACCGCTCATGGTATTGAGTAATAGCTTAATGGAAAATTACTCAATAGCTTACAACCCTTTTGTCACTGGTCAACGTTTTCAGACTTCGTCTCTGCGTAGGCTGTGCAAACCGCTTTCAGTCGATACTGATATCCGCAGGCTACATATTCGGCTGCTTTCTTACCTCTGATGAATGGCGTATGGACGAAATCGTAGTGAAAATAGTCGGTGTAAAGCATTCCTCACGTCACATTCCACATAGCAAAATCCACAATTTAAATTGTAATGTTTTGTTAATTCAGTTTTTATATAGATTTAAATGTAAGATTTTTCAATGAAAAAATAATATTTATATGATCTATTTAGCCTCATTTATTTTTTCAGGGTTTTCATTTTGCGTTTTCTCCTTTCCATTTCATAAATACTGCTTTTTAACGATACGTTGTGGTTATCCTATCTCCTCAAAAAATAGATTTTTTACATGGAATTAAAACCATTAAATATATTTATATTGACATTATTTACATGTATATTCTATTTGAATCTAACGATTCTGTAAATTATATCAATACACGAAAAATGGAGATTGATTTTTACGAATCCTCGGGTTTGCAGTCGATTTTGCAGTAGAATCATTATTCAAAAAAACAAACCGTCAAAATCGATTGGAGAATCGTTATTATACACGAAAAGTGTCAATAAAAAATCTAAAAAATATTTAATAAGCCTTGACTTGTGAAATCCTTCTGCTATAATAAAGACAAGCAAATAACAACTTCCATGCAATTGCAACAACTGCATGAGAGAGAAGGAGGTGCCCTTTTCATGGCAGCTTGGATTACGAAGGCGTTTCTACATATCGCAAAGCTGATCGCGAAGATTTTCATTGACGGATCAAAACAACAAAAAGATTGTTGCAAGCCGGTTGGTACCGATTTGCAACAATCTTTTTTGTGCCGAAATGTACATGGACAAAAGCGGCCTTCTCTTCTATACTGAATGGTAATAAAATATGAAAAAACAGAGAGAGGAAGCCTTTTTTATGGAAAAAAATTATGGTGCAAGGGCGCTGTTTCATAGATGATTTCGGCCGCGAACGTATTTTTAATGGGGTTAATCTGGTGCATAAAAACGATGATGATCCGGATACAGGGCGCAAGCCGGTGCGCAGCTATATTCCCACCTGGGCCCCTTACGAAATCGAAACACTGGCACGACGCGGCGTCAATATCGTACGACTCGGCCTGATTTGGGCCGCAGTGGAGCCACAGCCCGGCGTATATGATGACAATTATCTCCGCAAAATCAGAGAATATGCAGATCTATGTGCGCGCAATGGGATTTATATCTATTTGGATATGCATCAGGATCTTTATAGCGATCTGTATGGAGACGGCGGCGCCCGGCTGGGCGACGCTGGGCGGAGGGGGCAGAGTTTGAAGAGAAGATTTTTGTTTGGGCGGAGGGATATTTCACTGGGGAAGCCGTTCACAAAGCCTATGATAACTTCTGGCCAATGCCAAGGCGCCGGATGGAATCGGCTTAATGGATCATTTCACCGCTATGTGGCAGCACGTTGCCGCCTTTTTGCCGATTGCCCGAATCTGTTTGGATTTGATCTGCTCAACGAGCCGTTTCCGGGGTCTCCAGGCGGAACGGTATTCTGGACGATCATCAATAAAATGTGCGAGGTGCTGGGCAAAAAATGGGCAAAACCGTTCAGGTTTTGGACCTTGCCGGGGCGTTGGGGGATCCGGCGCAACTGACGAAACTGTTGGAAGTGGCAGAGGATAAGGCCCTGTTTCGAGAAGTTGTTATGAGCGGCGCGGAACTGATCCGACAATTTGATACGCAGGTGTATGCGCCCTTTTTCCAAAAGGTAGCAGCTGCGATCCGCGAGGTCACGCCGCGTGGAATCATGCTGATGGAAAATTGCTATTATTCCAACTTGGGCATCCCATGTGCAACGCCGCGTTTAACCGATGCGGAAGGCAGGGAGGAGCCTCTATTCGCCTTTACGCCGCATGGCTATGACCTGACGGTGGACACAGACGCTTATCAGACAGCCAGTAACAACCGGGTCGATGTGATTTTTGAAGAGCACATGCGCACACAGGAACGACTGGACTGCCCGGTGCTGGTGGGCGAATGGGGCGCAGGCGACGGCAAGTTAGAAGAAATTCCACACCTAGCGCATCTGCTGGATCTATTCGACCGTAATCTATGGAGCCAAACATATTGGGCTTATGCAACGGAGAAGCTCGACCGCCCGCTTATGGATTTGCTTTCGCGCCCCTATCCGCAAGCGGTCACAGGCCACATCCGGTCTTTTTGCTATGATCGGGAGAAGCGCCTGTTCACACTGGAGTATGAGCAGGATAGAGCATATTCCGCTCCGACTGTCATCTACCTGCCGCGCCCATTCCAAAGCGTGGAGGCGGATGGTAGCTATCACGTAGAAGCACGATTAGATGGAAAAGCGGCGGAATTGCTGCTGGAAACGGGAATTGGCCCCCACAGGGTGACCATTCAGTCTAACGCGGTATGTTCCGGCGTGCAGCCTTCCAGGAAAAAAGAAAACGCTGTGAAACGGCTTAACCGTTTCACAGCAAAAAAACACCGCCCAATGCGAGTGCACTGGGCGGTGTTTTTGCAGCTTGTCGAAAAAGCCAAATGGAAGAAAAACGTGCACAAAAAGTCTCGTTGTGAATCGCCAGCGTAACGAGCATCTAAATGCAGCGCAGAACGCTAGCGGAAGGCCAAGGCAGCATTTGTAGCATCTGACGGCGTGGCTCGAGTGAGGAAACCTTTCCATGTGTTTGAAGCCGCTGTGAGCATGCGCTTTCTGCAAAAGCGCAGCAAGTTTGGGAAGGTTCGCCGAACGGGTTCTAACGTGCATCAACGCTTCCTGCTGCCGATGTGCCGTGCACAAGCGACCGTCGCGACGGTCGCTGCGGCCCCTTTTGCTTCCTTTTCCGGCCGAACGGAAAAGGGAGGGCCTGCGCGGCCTGAGCGCATGCTTAACTTTTTGTTTTTATTAAAGCAATTTACAACTGACAGCATTAAAAGTATTTTTTTAAACATTTTTGCTGAATCATCTTTGTGTATTTTGATGAATGGATATACCTTTTTCAACAGCCTGAAAAACACCGCCCAATGCGAATGCACTGGGCGGTGTTTTTGATCAAATGCTGGAATTATGCTTTTTTGGTAACGACCAGGCTGTCTGCATCGCTGTCAACCACAAGCACAGTGTTCGGCATGAGATCGTCGGAGATCATCCTGCGGGCAATTAGGTTTCCACATGCTTTTGAATGAAGCGCTTGAGCGGCCTTGCGCCGTAAACCGGATCGTAGCCATTCTCCACAATGAAATCCTTCGCAGCGTCTGTCACCTCGCAGGAGATCTGCCGGTCGCTGAGCCTGCGGTTGAGGTCTTTGATCTGCAAATCGACGATCTTTCGGATGTCGTCCTTCGTTAGCGGCTTGTAGAAAACGATCTCGTCGAGCCGGTTGAGGAACTCCGGCCGGAAGGAACGGCGCAGCAGGTCGTTTACCTCCGCTTTGGCCGCGGCGCTGATCGCGCATCCGGCTCGATGCCGTCGAGCAGGGCGGAGGAGCGAGATTGGAGGTGAGGATGATAATCGTATTCTTGAAATCCACTGTGCGGCCCTGGGAGTCCGTGATGCGCCCGTCGTCGAGCACCTGCAAGAGAATGTTGAACACATCCGGATGCGCCTTCTCGATCTCATCAAATAGGAGCACGCTGTAGGGCTTGCGGCGGACGGCCTCGGTAAGCTGGCCGCCTTCCTCATAGCCCACATATCCGGGCGGCGCTCCGATCAAGCGGGAGACGGAAAACTTCTCCATATACTCCGTCATATCAATGCGCACAATGTTATGCTCGTCGTCAAACAGGCATTCCGCCAGCGCCTTTGCAAGCTCTGTTTTGCCCACGCCCGTCGGGCCAAGGAACAAAAAGGAGCCGATCGGCCGGTTGGGGTCCTGAATGCCGGCGCGGGAGCGGATGATGGCTTCCGTCACTTTGGTGACGGCTTCATTCTGGCCAATCACGCGCTCGTGGAGGATATCCTCCAAGTGCAGCAGCTTCTCGCGCTCGCCCTCCATCAGGCGGGAGACGGGGATGCCCGTCCAGCGCTCGACGATGCGGGCAATCTCTTCTTCGGTCACCTTATCGCGCAGCAAGCTGTTTCTCTGCTCTTTCTCCTGCGTGTGTTTTTCCTCTTCCTCCAGCTTCCTTTGCAGGTCCGGCAGCTTGCCGTATTTGAGCTCCGCGGCCTTGTTGAGATCATAGGCCTGCTCTGCCCGCTCAATATCGGCGTTGAGCTGTTCGAGCTGCTCGCGCAGCTTCTGTACCTTGCCGATGGAGGCTTTTTCATTATCCCATTTCGCCTTGAGCGAGTTGAAATGCTCGCGCATCTCCGCAAGCTCTTTACGAATTTCAGAGAGATGCTCAAGTGAAAGTGCATCCTTCTCCTTTTTCAGCGCTGCCTCTTCAATTTCAAGTTGAATGATCTTGCGCTGAATCACATCGAGCTCCATGGGCATGGAGTCGATCTCCGTGCGGATCATAGCGCAGGCTTCGTCAACGAGATCGATGGCTTTATCGGGTAGGAATCGATCCGTGATATAGCGATTGGAAAGCGTTGCGGCGGCGATGAGCGCCTGATCCTGAATTTTGACGCCGTGGAACACCTCAAAGCGTTCCTTCAGCCGCGCAGGATGGCGATGGTATCCTCCACCGTCGGCTCGTCGACCATTACGGGCTGGAAGCGGCGCTCCAGCGCAGGATCTTTCTCAATATACTGATGGTATTCGTTGAGCGTCGTTGCGCCGATGCAGTGCAGCTCGCCTCGTGCAAGCATGGGCTTTAAAAGGTTGCCCGCGTCCATGGAGCCTTCCGTTTTGCCTGCCCCACGATCGTATGCAGTTCGTCAATGAAGAGGATGATTTTTCCATCGCTCTTTTTTACTTCGTTGAGCACTGCTTTCAACCGCTCCTCAAATTCGCCGCGGTATTTCGCGCCTGCGATCAGAGCGCCCATATCGAGGGAGAAGATCGTCTTATCCTGCAAGCTGTGCGGTACGTCGCCGCGCACAATTCGCTGGGCAAGCCCTTCTGCGATCGCCGTTTTGCCCACGCCTGGCTCGCCGATGAGCACGGGGTTGTTCTTTGTTTTACGGGAGAGGATGCGGATGACGTTGCGAATTTCTTCATCCCGGCCAATGACCGGGTCAAGCTTTTTGCTGCGCGCGCGCTCGACAAGGTCGTCGCCGTATTTTTTCAGCGCGTCATAGGTATCTTCCGGCGTGTTGGTCGTTACACGTGTGGCGCCGCGCACCCCCATCAGAATTTTCAAAAAGGTGTCCTTTGTGATATGATAGTCTTTGAAAAGCTGCTTCAATTTATCGTTGGCGTTGTCGAGCAGGGAGAGAAAGAGGTGCTCAACAGAGACGAATTCATCCTTCATATTGGCGGCAATTTTTTCAGCCGAGTTCAACGCCTGATCCACATCCTGCGCCACATAAATTTTGTCAGCCTCCCGGCCCGTGCCCGTTACCTTGGGGATGTTGGCGAGCTGGAAGGTGAGATCCGACAGCATGGCCTGCGTATCCACCTTCATCTTGACGAGCAGCTCATGGATGAGCCCCTGCTCCTGGGTTAGCAGGGCGTAGAGCAGGTGCTGCTGCTCCACCTGCATATTTTGATACTCAATGGCAGTATCTTGGGCTAGCCCGATGGCCTCCAAAGATTTCTGTGTAAATTTTTGTGCGTTCATTGTCATAACCTTCCCTTCTCTGCGGACAGCCTGAATTGATCTGTTCAAGCGGTTTTGCCTTTTTCAGCGGCGTTTAAAAAAGCGGAGCAGCCAGGTCCTTCCCTTCGCAGCTCCGCTTGTTTTAGCCGATGTCAATGCGCCGGCTCTCGGGCTTTTTGGCGCCGCGCTTCGGCAGCGTCAGCCCCAAAATACCGTGGCGGTAAGAGGCGGTGATTGCATCCTCTTCGATGCCGGTGAGGTCGAAGCTGCGCTCATACGCGCCGGAGTGGCGTTCCCTGCGGATGAATGGGTGTTTCGTTTTTTCTTCCGCGTCGTTATGCACGGCGCGGATGGTTAGGCAGCCGTCCTCGATGTCGATAGAAATTTCTTCCTTGCAAAAGCCGGGCAGCTCCGCCTGCAAAAGAAAGCAATCTTCTTTTTCAACGATATCGGTGCGCATGGAGGCAATTTCTTTTTCCTCCCGGCGAAAATCTTTTTCCATCCGGTAAAAATCACGGTCAAACTCTTTAAGCATATTCCGCTCGCTGCGGGTCAGGGGAATTAATTCAAACATAGCCGATCGCTCCATTTCTTTCAGATTCTATCCGTATTTTAGGTTGCTTTGTTTATGTTCTGCTTCCATCCGGTTTTCCCCGGATCAATGATTTTAGCATACCCGGTATTTATGAAAAAAATAGATATCATTTATGACGGAAGTGTAAACATTAGCACTCGATTATAACGAGTGCTAAATTGGGCGCGTTTCATATTACCCGATGGAAAGACACAAAGAATACATATAGGGGAATTACAATATCCTCATCAGGAATAGAAGGAGGAGCAGACGATGCGCTACCGTTTGCTGGCCGCAGAGGATGAGCCACAGCTGAGAATGATGCTGTGGGATTACTTACGGCGAAGGATTTTGATGTGACCACCTGCCGGGATGGGGAGGAGGCGCTGGCTAAGCTGGAGGAGCAGGCGTTTGATATCGTGTTTCTCGATATTATGATGCCAAAGCTCGACGGCCTGACCGTCTGCCGTGCATTGCGGCGGGAGAATCCCGTGCCAGTCATTTCCTGACCGCGCGCAGCGAGAGGAAACGAGCTGCTCGGCTACGGGTTCGGCGGGGATGATTATGTCACGAAGCCGTTTTCGCTCCCCGTGCTCCACGCGAAGGCGCTGGCGCTTATCAAGCGGGCCAAGGGGAGGGGCCTGACCGCGCGCATGCTGGAAATGGGCGGGATTCAGGTGGACGACCTGCGCCGAGAGGTATCGGTGGATGAAACCCCGATTTCCCTTACACCGAAGGAATACGAGCTACTGGTGTGTTTGATGGAGCACAGGGGAATGGTGCTTTCGCGCGAGCAATTGCTGCGCAGGGTATGGGGCTATGCCTATGACGGCGATATCCGCACCGTGGACACTCATATCAAAAAACTGCGTAAGGCACTCGGCCGACGAGCCGGAGAGATCCGCACGGTGATCAAAACGGGCTACCGCTTCGAGCCGGAGGAACCGGAGGGGTAAGCCTCATCTGCTGTTTTGCGAAGGAGGGATGCATATGGACCGGCAGTTTTGGCGAGAAACGCGCAGGTCGGCGCTGGTGCTGCTGCTGCTGTTTTTCACGTCCGGCACGATGCTGGTGGTAGGCAAAGCGGGAAGCAACGAGTATGGAACCGACCCGCTGTCAATCAGCGTATTGATAGCTAATCGGCTGGCGCAAACCACATATTACCAGCAGCATGACGCGGAGGCCTATAGCCCGAACGATCTTGAGCTGTTGCAGGAATATGTGCGGCAGTTTGCGCAGGAAGGGACATTTCTAAGCTTGATCCTATATGAGGAGGATGTGGATCACATCCGGGCGGTAAGCGGAAACTACCTAAGCCTTTGGTCTATGGATTCAAATTTTCCAACGGTGGACGCCCAGCTTTATGTGGCGCTCGACGATGCGGCGGAGAAAGAACGCGCTGCCTTGACGCAGGCATTGCATCAAGCCGTCTTGTTTCCGTTACGGGTTATCGGAAGGGCAATGTGGTTTATCCAACCCAGATTGTATGGAAAATGTATCAGAATAAAATGAATTGGAAAACGCTGAAGAAAGAAAACGTTGCGGATACGAAAACCATCGCCTTTTCTCTTCCGGACCAGCTGGAGCAGGCAGAACAAATCGTTTTAAATGGTGATCTGCGGTTTGAATTTGTGGGGAATCAGGATTCCTATGCGGTGCAAAACGAATCGGGCGGTAAACAGCGGCACATCATGCGCGCCTTTCGGGAAGCTGCCCGGATGGCGCGGTCAGAGGATCAGAAGTATCGCACGGGCAAGCTTACGGATTTTGCGGTGAACGGCTTTAGCTGGAGCAATAATGCGGTGAAAAACGCATACAGCCTGCTTAGCTGCGTCCGTCCGGCGGAGAACGGAGGACCCGCCCTTTACCTTTCCGTCAATCTGGTGAATTACCCGCTGTATGACGCGCTGAGTGATTACGGCGTCTATCTCGCGGTGCTGTTTTTCTTTTATCTCTGCATTTTTATTGCGCTGCTCACGCGCAAGTTCCAGGCCGTTTATCTAACGCAGAGCCGCGCCTCCCAGCGCCAGCGGGATTTTACGAACGCGCTTGCCCACGAGATGAAAACGCCGCTGGGCGTTATCCGGGGCTACAGCGAGCTGATGCAGGAGGGGATTGCCCCGGAAAAGCACCCGGCTTATCTCGCCGGGATCGTCGGCGAGACGGAGCGCATGGATGCGATGGTGCTGCAGATCCTCTCATTTTCCCGGATTGACACGCGGCATCTGCCGGTGCGCCCCGTTTGCTTTGCCATTGACGCACTCATCTGCGAGCAGCTTGCGGATTTCCAGCCCGGCATCGAAAAAAAGCAGCTCACTCTTTATCTGGAGGTTCCAGAATTCCTCTATGTGACGGCGGATGAAAAGGGGATGGCCCTGGTTTTGCGGAACCTGATTTCCAACGCGGTGAAATACGCTCCGCCCGGCAAAGCGGTCAAGCTGCGGGCATTTTCAGAAAAGCGCCGCGTTGTGGTTGAGGTATTCAATGAGGGACCGCCGGTTGCCGAACGGGATCTGCCATATCTGTGGGACGCGTTTTATCGAGCGGAAGAATCCCGTACCCGTGAAAACGGGGGCAGCGGCATGGGCCTTGCCATTGTAAAAGCGGTTCTAGATCAGCACAGAGCGCGTTATGGCGTATATAACAAGAGCGGCGGCGTATATTTTTGGTTTTCTTTGCCGAGCTGAAAGGAGGAGGAACGAGAGATGTTTTACAATCTGCGTCTGAGCGCGCGGTGGGTTTATTGGCTCTGTATCGCCGCTTTTTTTGGCTTTGGCGTGAGCAGGTTGCCATCCTGGTACGGTTATATTGGCGTTCCGTTCATCTATGCGGTTTACCTGCTGCTCCCGGCATTTTTCATTTTTTTATTCTCATTTGTGAAAAGCCTGGCCGCCGTACGCCGGGAGAAGCGAACGGGGCGGGGCGCGCCGGATTATCCGGTGGACGATGTTGTAATCGCCTGGGTCGGGGCAGTGATCTTTCCGCTTTTGCTGTTTTTCCTGGAAAATCGAATCGTATGAGGCAAGCGGCGCATACTAAGCGCAAAAGGCTGCATGCCGGTTTTGAAAAGTGGAGAATCGTGTGGAAAATGGTGTTTTCCTGCGGCGCTTATCCTGTTCGGCAGGAGAAACCGGATAGGGGAAGGCCTCCGTGAAAGGATGAATGATTGTTATGGAAACCTTCTATGCCCTTTATGAAAAGCTTGCGCGCGGCGCGCTTGCGGGCGGGCACGAGGCGGCGCTGCGCGAGGTGGAAAAGCTTGATTTTGACCCGCACCAGCTTGACTGCCTGCTTAACCCAAAGCGCTACGCCCCGATCTGGCGGCTCGCCCCTGCGACTGCGGGGAGGGGGAATCCGCCTGCCAGGCGCTTGCCCGTTTCATGCCATCCGCCGAGATGAAAATGGCAATATTGAAATCGACCAGCAGGCCTGCACAGGGTGCAGCCTGTGCGTAGACGCCTGCAAAGCGCAGAAGCTCACGCAGAGCAAGGATATTCTGCCCGTGCTGGACGTTGTTGCCAAGCAGGATGCGCCGGTCTACGCGCTCATTGCTCCTGCCTTCGTCAGCCAGTTCAGCGAGCGGGTCACGCCGGGCAGGCTGCGTTCTGCATTTAAGGCGCTGGGCTTCGCGGGCATGGTGGAGGTGGCGCTGTTTGCTGATATCCTCACGCTGAAGGAGGCGCTTGATTTTGACGAGTTGGTGCGTTCGGAGGAGGATTTCCTCCTGACGAGCTGCTGCTGCCCGATCTGGATTGCCATGATCCGCAAGGTATATGGGAGCCTCACGCCGCATATCCCGGCATCCGTCTCCCCAATGATCGCCTGTGGACGCGCGGTGAAGCAGCTTGTCCCCGGCGCCGTCACGGTTTTTATCGGCCCATGTGTTGCAAAAAAGGCGGAGGCGCGGGAGGCCGATATCGCAGACGCGGTTGATTTTGTGCTCACCTTCCAGGAGATACAGGATGTGTTTGATTTTGCCGGCATTGATCCGGAAAATATGAAAGAGGATTTACGCGATCATTCCTCCCGCGCAGGGCGTATCTATGCACACACTGGCGGCGTGAGTGAAGCGGTCAAGACCACGCTCGAACGGCTGCGCCCCGGCAGGCATATTCCACTGAGAGCCCGTCAGGCGGATGGCGTGCCCGCCTGCAAACAGATGCTCAATGAATTGATGCAGGGGGATATTCAAGGCAATTTTTTGGAAGGCATGGGCTGTGTGGGCGGCTGCGTAGGCGGCCCCAAACGGCTGATTCCGCGGGGGGAGGGCGCGCTCCACGTGGCGCATTATGGCGAGGCAGCGCCTGTGCGCACGCCGGTTGATAATCCCTATGTGATGGAACTCCTGCACCGCCTGGGCTACGAAAGCGTGGAAAGCCTGACGCAGGAGGATACCATGTTTCGTAGGCAGTTTTAGAGGCCGCGTGGGCGTTTTTCACGTTCCGTAGAAAACGTTGACTTTTGTAGGCCGCTTGGGTAAAATAGGAACATCCCGTATTGGAGAGGGAAGGAGTGTGCCGGCATTTATGCAGGTAAAGGAGCGGATACCAGCCGCAGCCGCTGCGCAGCGGTGTGAGCCGCAGGGCTTTATGCATCGTATGCGGTTTACATATGAGGCGAGGCGCTGGCTTCGGATTACTATTTTTGTTGTGATTGCCGCTGTCTGCGCGGCCTTTTTTTTATGCATTTAACTTGCAAACGGCGCTGATTGCCGATGATTATAACTATCGCTTTATCTTTGGCACGGCAAATCAACGGGTAGAGCATATCTTTGATATCATTGAATCCATGCGCGCCCATTATCACACAATGAATGGGCGGCTGATTTTACATTCCTTGACGCAGCTGTTCTTATTGTGGGGGAAGCCTGTGTTCAATGTGGTCAATACGGTGGGGTATCTTCTCTTCACAGGCTGATCTACTGGCACTGCAAGGCACGGGGCGGCATAGCCCGGCGTTATATTTCGGCGTGCATCTCATGGTGTGGTTTTTATCCCGGTATATGGGCAGACCATGCTGTGGGTAGACGGGAGCGCAAATTATATGTGGGGCTCGATCCTGCGGTTGGCCGCATTGCTGCCGTTGAGGCTGCATGTGCAGGCGGCCCGGCCGGCGGCCGGCAGCTGGTGGTGGCTGCTGCTTTCTATCCCGGCTGGGGTGATCGCCGGCTGGACCAATGAAAACTCCGGCGCGGCTTTTCTCGTGATCGTGGGGCTGTTTTTGCTTTATAACCGGGCCAACAAGGGGCGAATCCCCCGGTGGGCGGTTGGCATGCTGGCGGGCGCCGCCGTGGGCTTTGCTGTGATGATTGCCGCGCCGGGCAACCATGTGCGCCTCGAAAATAACCTTGGCGTGCCTGTCACGGCGTTCCAGAGGCTTTGGAATGGCATTACCGTTTGCAACCGCAAGCTTTTTTATTACCTGCTCCCCGTGTTTGCCCTTTATGCTGTGTGCCTTGCCCTGCTGCATTTCTTTGGCCCGGAGCAAGCGGGAAAAGCGCCAGAGGATGCTGCTCAGCGGGATCTATCTGCTTGGCGCGCTGGCAGGGGTTTATGCTATGCTGTTTGTGCCGTATTTTCCAGCCCGGGCGACATTTGGATCGGTTGCATGCGCAATTGTCGCTACAGGGACGCTGTACGCCGGAATTCGCCTGGATCAAACAGCGCCGCGGGTGATCCAAACGCTTGTTTTTGTGAGCTGCATGGTGGGCGCGGCCGTGATGTATGGCGAAACGTATTTGGATAATGCGCAAGCATACCGGCAGATTCAGGAGCGAGAGGCCTATATTGAGCAGGAGAAGGCCGCGGGGCGCTTTGATGTGGCGCTCAGAGACGTCCGAGTGAAAAAGAATATGTATTCCCCATACTATGGCCTGGCCGATGTGGAGCCAAATCCGCAGCATTGGGCCAACACCTCAAAGGCGCGGTATTATGGCCTGCATTCCATTACGTTGAAAAATCCATAAAAAATTGAGAGTAAACCCCATGTGCTGCGGGAATTCTGCGGCATATGGGGCTTTTTTGGATGATTTCTCTCCGTCAGAGCATACTATATCCTGCTAACGATTGAAAAAAGGCAGGCTGATAGGAATGGATTCGATTTGGCAAGCGACAAGTGAAATGCCTCATTTTCCAACCTTGTGGGAGATTTAAAAAAGGATGCCGTTGTGGTTGGCGGTGGAATGGCAGGCCTTTTGACAGCGGCACGTCTCCGGCAGGCCGGGTTGGATACGGCGGTGATCGAGCGGGAAAGCATCGCATCCGGCGTAACAGCGGGCACAACGGCGAAGATCACTTCGCAGCACGGTCTTATTTATGATAAACTCATCCGCCGTTTTGGCCATGAGCGCGCGCGGCAATACGCCCATGCAAACCAACGGGCAATTGACCGCTTCTGGGAGATGGCAGCGGAGATTGGCGCTCAGTGTGACATGCAGGAAATGGACGCCTATGTTTACAGCACGTCGGGCGGGACAAAAACGCAGCGGGAGGCTGCTGCCGCGCAGTCTCTGGGCATTCCCGCCTCGCTGGTGGCCAAAACGGACCTGCCGTTTCCGGTGACCAATGCCGTGCGATTTGCAAAGCAGGCGCAGTTCCATCCGCTCCAATTTCTCGCTGCACTTGTTCAAGATATGGAAATTTACGAGCACACCATGGCCACGGCAATCGGCCCGGGAGAGGTGCTCACTCCCGGTGGTGTGATCCACGCAAAGGCGGTGGTGCTCGCAACGCATTTCCCAATCGTCAACGTACCCGGTTTTTTCTTCTTTCGCATGCATCAGGAGCGCTCCTACGTGCTGGCGCTTGAAAACGCCGCGCCTGTCGGCGGGATGTATATTGGCGAGGAGAAAAACAGCCTCTCCTTCCGCGACGCGAGGGCATCTTACTCTTTGGCGGGGCGGGAACACGCACGGGCAAAAATAGAGAGGGCGGCAATTTTGAGCAGCTGATGCAGAGTGCAAAGGTGTTTTATCCAGCCTGCAAGGCCGTATACCGTTGGGCGGCGCAGGACTGCATGCCGCATGATCAAATCCCTTATATTGGCCTGCTCAGTGAAAAATGGCCGGGGGTTTATGTAGCAACCGGCTTTCAGAAATGGGGGATGACCTCCTCCATGGCTGCCGCGGAAATTCTGACGGACTTTATCTGCGGGCGGGAGAACGGGGACGCGCCCGTTTTTTCCCCACAACGGTTCCATCCTTTCGTCAGCACGCCAAAGCTGCTGATCGACGGCGCGCAGACGGTTTACAGCATTGCAAAGGAAAAGCTTGAAATCCCACGGGAGACTCTTTTTGCAATCCCGAACGGCACAGCTGCGGTCGTCAAGGTAGAAGGGGAGAAGGTGGGCGTATATAAAACGCCGGACGGCGGCGCGTATTGTGTCACCGTGCGCTGCCCGCATCTCGGGTGCAGGCTTGAATGGAACCCGGCGGAATTGTCATGGGATTGCCCGTGCCACGGGTCAAGGTTTGATTACACGGGGAAATTGCTCAATGATCCCGCACAGACGGAGATCGGATTTCAGAAGGAGAAAAAGCAATGAGAAATTAACGGAAAGTCGGGTGGTGTTTCGATTCGGGCGAGCGGGATTCAAACAATCAAATAGGGATGAAAAAGTTTGGCTGAACGTGAAAAGCGGCGGAAGTATCTTCTGCCGCTTTTCCGGCTTTGTATGACTAAATAATATAGGATAAATTAATTATATAAGATTCATTATTTAAATATAGTAATCTAAATTTGTAAATTTATGTAGAAAAATTATTCTATATAGGATATAATATAAAAAAAATAACATATAAATTAGGTTGATTGATATGATTTTATATATTCGTTGCCGGAATCATTAAATACAAGAATTGGATTGAACGGAATTCAACTCTCAGAAGGACAATTACAAAGAATATCTCTAGCAAGATTATTGCTGCGTCATCCATCCATTTTATGGCTTGATGAGCCGACAGCACAGCTGGATCAAGAAACGAAAAATATTATTTTACGCTCTATTAATGAATATCGCCTTCAAGAAAAGGCGTTGGTCGTTATTTTTACGCATGACCCATTTGTCCTTCATCAAGTGGACCAAAGTCTATCAAATTCAGGGAAATCGTATTATGGCAGAATAGATACTCATTTTTAGGAGGTCTTAGTTATGAAAATTTTCGTAAAATTCTTTATCTGTGCCTATTGGTTTCTCCATTTGTCTTATCGGCATTGTTTTACTCCAAATATCCCGACCAAGTCGCTGTACATTGGAATTCACAAGGAATTGCGGATAGCTTTGTCTCAAAAAATTTTGCGGCATGGGGAATCCCAGGAATATTATTGGTCATCATCATATTTTTTCAGCTGTCCAGACAAAATCGTACTGGTCATGAGAGTGGCGGGAATCTGTTATTTGCAATTGGGACTTGGGGTGTTGCCATTATTCCGGTCATTGTGCAGAGTGTAATTTTATTTATGATAGGAGAAATGAACTTCAAATGGGGATTTATTATCAGTATCATTTTTGGCATTTTGATAGCAGTGATTGGCGTGTTGATTCCGAAATGGAGGAAAAAATGTTAATTGCTTATGTAACGCCTTGGACGGCATCCGATCAGTCAAATAAAGAAGCAACCATAAAATGCGCCAGTGTGGTTTGGGTTCTTTGTGGTATCGCAATTTGTCTTTCTGTTCTTTTACTTGCTTATCCTGTTATTGTTGGAACGATTGATATTTTGGTATTTGTCGCTATCTTTCTATTTCCTAGACTGTATTCATTATATTATTTTAATAAATATGGAAAATGCAAAAAATGAATCAGTTAATATTTTATGATGTTTGACATCCGCTTTCCACTGAACGATAGCAATTTCAAGTTTTGACTGTTTACAGGCGGTGTTTTTGTTGTCTTCATGCGGAACTCCTTCAAAAAACAATTTATCTCTTTTCACAAAATTTAATGCAGAAATGTTAGACGGCTGAGAAGGGAAAAATTGTATTGGAAACACAGTATAGCTCAAATACCGCTCTCACGATGGAAGTAGGATTATTAGAAAATTTTGAACCCGTTCCTTTTTTGCTCTGCAAAATCATAAACTGATAGAGGATCACTTGTTTTCGCTTACTCTGGAGAACATTGGAGAAAAAATTGTAGGTTTGGAATCAGAATTCTCTTGGAAGAACTTTTCGAATCAGAGTAACCTGATGCTTTTTGTTAGATTTCCTCGCCTTGTCGAAAAAGATTTCCGTTCAGCTTCCTCCGATATCTGATCCCGGAATACCGATCACATTTATTTTGATTCCTTTTCCCTATTTAGATTATGTGGGAGCGTCACGGATCGAAAAAGTCCTTTATAACTCTGTTTCACATTGCAATGTTGGCGATATCTGAAAAGTGTATAAATTTTTTATATCGCTTGACAACCGCCCCTCCCGGCGTTATAATGCATCCAACATCGTTTATATGGTCTTCCAATTCGAAATGCATGGACAGAGACGTCTGTTATTTTTCCTGCTTTCAGAGAGCCCGTGGGTGGTGAAAACGGGTAGCAGCGGTAACGGGAATCACTCTTGAGCAGAGGTCTGAAAGCCTTCGGGCGAGTAAGCGCCTTCGTCGGGCCGCGTTAAGGCCAGGGGCTTGTTGGAGCCCTGAAGGGCGTTTTTCCGGCTTTTCCGGGGAAATACTGAATTTGGGTGGTACCGCGGGTTTTGTAAATCAAATCCCGCCCCAAGGATTGCTTGGGGCGGGATTTTTGATTTTTGTTTGCTAACAAATAATTCAACTTTACAGAAAGGGTGAGTGTCAACATGGAACTGAAACTGACGGAGGTCGCGGAGCGCATCCGCACGCTGCGGAGATTATGGGCTTTACCACACAGGAGATGGCGGAGACCATCGGCTGCACCGAAGCGGAATATGAGGCGGCAGAAAATGGCGAAACGGATTTCTCCTTCACCTTTTTGTTCAAATGCGCAGATAAATTTGGCGTGGATATGATTGAAATCCTCACGGGTGAAAACCCGCATCTGCTTTTTTATTCAGTCGTGCGAAAGGGCGAGGGGCTGCCAATCAAGCGCCGCTCCGGCTTTGATTATTACCACCTAGCCCCGTATCTCAAGGGGAAATTTTGCGAGCCGTTCCTCGTCACAGCACCCTACAAGGCGGAGGAGCAGGAGAAGCCCATCGAGCTCTCTACCCACGAGGGGCAGGAGTTTGACTTTATCCTCAAAGGTTCGCTCAAGGCGCAGTTTGAAAACCATACGGAAATCCTCCATGAGGGCGATAGCGTGATTTACGACTCCTCCCATGGCCATGGCATGATTGCAACCGGCGGCGAGGACTGCTTGTTCCTCGCAATCATCCTGAAGGTGCAGGATGAAAAGAAATAAACGATCCTAATCAATTTTTGGAATGGAGGAGTTTCAATGCTGCATGTGAATGAGAGATATGTGGACGAAACCCGCGATGAAAAGGCAATGTCGTCGACTACCAATATAAGTATCCGGAAAATTTCAATTTTGCCTACGACGTGGTGGACGCGATCGCCGAAGCTGAGCCGGGCCGCCGGGCGATGATTTGGTGCAATCCCTGCGGGGAGGAGCATGTTTTCACCTACGGCGACCTGAAACGCTACAGTGACAAAACCGCCAACATGCTGCGCGCCAAGGGCATCGGCAAGGGCGATATGGTCATGGTGGTGCTCAAACGCCACTATCAATTCTGGTTTACTATCCTTGCGCTGCATAAGCTTGGCGCCGTCATTATACCCGCCACTTTTTTGCTCACCAAGCATGATATTGTCTACCGCGTCAATTCCGCCTCGGTCAAGGCGGTCATTTGCACCGGGCAGGGCGACGTGGCCGCGCATTTTGACGAATCCGCGCCGGAATGTCCGACGCTGCAAACCAAGCTCATGGTCAACGGCGAGCGTGACGGCTGGGAGGATTTTATGACGGAGATGGAGAAAGCACCGGAATCGTTTGCGCGCGTTCCAACGCTTGCGAGCGACCCTATGATTCTCTATTTTTCCTCCGGCACAACAGGCAACCCAAAAATGGCGCTGCACCCCTACACCTATGCCCTGGGCCATCTCGCCACCGCGAAATACTGGCACAACGTCGACCCGGAGCATCCACTTCACCATTGCGGACACCGGCTGGGGCAAGGCGGTCTGGGGCAAGCTCTATGGGCAAATGTTTATGGAGAGCTGCGTATTCGTTTATGATTTCGAAAAGTTTGTCGCGTCAGATATTCTCGATAAGGTATCGCAGTATGGCGTCACCTCCCTGTGTTGTCCCCCCACGATGTTCCGTTTTTTCTTGCAGGAGGATGTGAAAAGCTGGGATTTAAGCAGGCTGACCTACTGCACCATCGCGGGCGAGGCGCTGAGCCCGGATGTGTTTAACAAGTGGTATGAGGCTACTGGCATCAAGCTCATGGAAGGCTTTGGCCAAACGGAAACGACGCTCCTGATTGCCAATCTCGTGGGCATGGAGCCGAAGCCCGGCTCCATGGGCAAACCGATCCCGCAGTATGATGTGATGATCGTGGATGAGGATGGCCAACCCGTCCAGCCCGGCGTGACGGGAGAGATCGTCGTAAAGCTTGATCATGGTAAGCCGCTTGGCCTTTTTGACTGCTATTACCGGGATGAGAAGCGCACGAAGGAGGCCATGCACGACGGCCTCTATCATACGGGCGACACCGCCTGGATGGATGAGGACGGCTACTATTGGTATGTCGGTAGAACAGACGACGTGATCAAATCCTCCGGCTACCGCATCGGGCCGTTCGAGATCGAGAGCGTGCTTGCGGAGCACCCGGCGGTGCTTGAATGCGCGGTCACCGGCGTGCCGGATCGCTGCGCGGTAATGTTGTAAAAGCAACGATCGTGCTGCGCCCCGGCTTTGCGGCAAGCGAGGAGCTGAAAAAGGAGCTCCAGAATCATGTAAAGAAGGAAACCGCACCTTATAAATATCCCCGTGTGGTCGAATTTGTCGATGAGCTGCCTAAAACGGTCAATGGCAAAATCCGCCGTGTGGAAATCCGGCAGAACGATCAAGGCAGAAAAGCATAACGCAAAATGGCGGAAACGATGATGAATATCAGCGGGAGCAGCTGTGGCATGTTTAGCAGCTGCTCCTCATTCTTTTTGGAAAATCCATGGTGAAAAACGAATTTGAAAAATTTTCAAAAAGGGCTTGCATTTCTTGTGGCAATCCGATATAATAAATCTCGCGCTCAGGAGGACAGGCCAGTCCAGCCCTGTGTTGATTGAGAGATGGACGTTTAGCTCAGCTGGTAGAGCATTCGCTTGACGTGCGAAGGGTCAGCGGTTCGAGTCCGTTAACGTCCACCAGGAAAAACCACGTAGTTTCAAGGATTTTTGAAACTACGTGGTTTTTTTATTTTTGAATCAGCAAACAATAATCCTTGTTTAAACCCATTAAAATAGCTTTTATGTCGTAAAAATGTCGTATGGTCAGCCGTCCTTGTCGCCAATTTTAAGTGCCTTGCGCATTGCTTCAACGTCAGTGTGGGCATATCGCTTAATCAGCATATTTAAGTCGGAATGCCCAAGTAGCTTAGCAAGCTGAAATAGGTCAACATCATCATCATTAGCTGATAACGTTGCCCGCGTGTGACGCAGCTCGTGCGGGGTTAATCTTTTAATTTCCGGGTGCGCCTTTTGTAAATCGTCCATAAAAACGGAATATTCGCGCTTGTACCAATTATTCGGGCTGTACGGCCCGCCTGTTGGTGAATGAAAAACATATTTAGGCTCGATTGCCACGGGGGCAATACTTTTTTTTTGCATTTCCACCTATATAAATTACAGTGGGCTTATTTTTTAGCGCGTCAGAAAGCTCGCCGCTGATCGGTATGGGCCGGGCGCGGTATTTATTTTTAAGACCTTCCGCGACCAAAACATACCTATCTGTCTCCGTGCTTTTTTCTTCCACTAGACCATCTGTGATATAAATAATATTGTTGTCAAGTCTATATTGGGACGGGTTATCCCAAGCAACTCGCTTCGGCTGATCCCTGTTTCCATCATCACCATAATAGACAGTCCAAAACGATGAGAGCGGGCAAAGTCCCATACGATATTGTATTCGGCTTGGGTGTACGCGCTTTTTTCAGCGGGTGAAACGCTACTTTGCAGTTTAATATTTTTGTTGACTGGATTTTTATAGCATAGATCATCATCAATGGCCGCAATAAAAATCAAATTCAAGGTAGATCGCATTTTTTTAAGGGTTTCGAGGCTGTATTCCCTCCCCTTTTCGTCAAAAAATTTTTGCACGTCGGATTGCTTGATGCTATTCATTTGTGCCTTGCCAAAATAGGGAATCAAATGCTTTAAGACAGGGTTTTCATAAGTCCCTCGATAAGTGTTGTCTTTAACCTTGCCTTTTTTAAACGTCTCGAGCCATCGCATTGCATAATCATCAAAAATGGCGCCGCCTCCCGCAAATCCTATGCCAGTTATCTCCGCGGCGCGCTTTTGTGCAAGATATTCATCAGCCTTTTGACGTGCATCGCGTTTGCTGACCGGGGAATAAAAAGATTTGCGGATTAATTTACCATCAAGCCCCTTTCCAATCGTGGCCTTAACTTCATACAAGCCCCCGTGATTTGGCTTTTCTTTTTTTGGTCTGCCCACAACATCACCTTGTTTTTTAATGCCCGGCGAGCGGGCAAAATAAGCCTTATATCTCCGCAAGGCTTATATTATATTAATTTGACGATTTTATTTTATAAACATAGAAACATACAAAAAGTTATATTGCGCTTTTCAATATCAACACATAATTATTTATATAATTATACTATGATAAAAAGTCCTTCCCTTATATATAACGAAAAAAATCGTAAAATGTTGCACTTAAAATTAAAATAATTTCTAAAATCTTCATTTTCTCCATTTTGCATAATTTTCCATCATAATTTTCTACGAATCAAAAGAAGAAAAAATGCGCCTTGTATGGCTGTAGCCATACCACAGCAATTTTGAGTATGGTAAAATTTATGTGTGGTAATCATCCACCTTTTTTACATGTTGACCCATGTCAAGGTGATAATAACCCAGGGTGATTATTACGGATGAATTGATTATACTTGGGGAACAGATTAAAAAGCTTAGAACTGACAAGGGGTATACAATAAGAACGCTGTCTGAAATGACGCATATTGACAAAATGCAAATTGTGAAAATTGAAACTGGAAAGGCGGATGTAAAATTTTCCACATTATGTAGACTAGCTACCGCCCTTAATGTCACGCTGCATGAATTGATACCAATTGCAGCCAATGCGTCAACTGCGATTGACAACATTCCAAAGGGGTGATAATATAGATGTGAACAAATGTTCAGAACGCGAGACCAAAAACGGAGGACGGCACGCCCACCAAGCACCGCCGCCCTCCACCGCCGAGGATACAGTAAAAATACTGCATCATGATTATACTGTATCCTCCATCAAATTACAACACATCGGGAGGAAAGAAAATTGACCATTGAAGAAATTAAGCATGAAATAGTTAGGATGTTGGGGTTTATACATAGCGCAGAACAGTTGAAGTGGATATATAGTGTTGTCTGTGCATCATACGAAAAGATGCTAAGTAAGTAAAATTCAAATTAACCATATTTTTTGTAAACAACTTTACAAATTTATCCTTATGTGATATTGTAATGATATAAAAATGAAGGAGGATTCGCGCATGATTTGCAAAAAATGTGGGAAAGAGTACGAAGGAAAGTTTTGTCCGGAATGCGGAGCGTCAAACGATGGGGTTAGCCCAGCGCAAGCGACGGTGGCGCAGCCAAAGAAAAAGAAGAAAAAAGGACTGATAGCAGTCATTGTCATCGTTGTCCTTATTATCGTAATCGCGGCGATCGCAAATATGGGCGGCGACGACGATAAGCCCCAGGCAGTTGGCGGCGGTAGCGGTGTAGCGCAAAGTGAACAAATTGGTGCTGACGCATCGAAAGTATTTGGGATTAACGAACCTGTCAAATATAAAGGGCTTGAATTATCAGTCACTAAGGTTGAGAAATCAAACGGCGACGATTTTGACAAACCAAAAGATGGCATGGAATATGTAATTGTTACCGTTAAATACAAAAACACCGGTGCTGAGAAAATCAGTTACAATCCTTATGATTTTAAAATGCTGAACAGTAAAGGACAGATCACGGACGAAGCGTTTACCACAATCGATTCAGACACCGCGCTTTCGAGCGGTGAGCTTGCACCCGGTGGCGAAATCGAAGGTACAATAGCGTTCGAGCAGCCAAAGGGGGACACTGGACTTAAATTGCAATATACAGGAAATTGGTTTAGCTCAGATGCGGATATTGAGTTTTCCATAAGCTAATCATTTAATAAGCGGAGACCCGCAACACTGGAAATCAGTGTTGCGGGTCTTTTTTTTTCGTCCTCAACCAATTTACGCGCGATTTCCTCTAATTTATTCCACTCTTCCAAACTGAGTTTGCCAAACAACTTAAAAACCCGCCGCGCAAAGTCGCTTTCCCCAAACATCACCCTATCAACGGCGCGGGCGAATTCCATATCATCGTTTTCAAACATTTCGCCGCGCCCTTCGATAAGCCAAATTTTGCTGACATTGAATTCTCGGCAAATAGAATTGATGACGGTGTCAAGGGGCGTTCTGGCTCCAGATTCATAGCTGGCTATGCTACCTTGCTTCACGCCAATGCGTTCACCAAATTCGGTTTGATTTAATCCTAAGCTTTTACGCAATTCCTTTATACGGTTATTCATATTCATCCTCCTTTTAAACCACTATACCATATATTTTATATCGGCGCAATATTTTTGTACTAAAGCTATTGACTTTTTTAACTCTACGATATATTATAATATTGCAACGATATAAAAGTAGGGAGATGAAAGCGATGGAAGTATCAATCAACGCAGAAACCGCTGCAAAGATTAAAGCGTTAGAACGCATAGGCCGCTTTTTAGAGACGCGACGCCGGAACGCAAGGGGTATCTATTGGCGTATATGGACATTACGCGCCAGCTAATCAGCGGAGACGATCCGCAAAAATCCGCATAGCTGCCTGCAAAGCCGAAATAGAAAGGAGGCCCACGTATGGCACAATCACCCTTTGAAATACCATCCCCCGTGCTGGAAAAGCTCGACGAACTCAACGAAATTGTAAAGGATCATCCCGTATACATCCCCCCGCAGGTTGCGGCCAAGTTTTTGGGTATGAATCCTGCGACGCTGATTGCCAGCATTCAGGCGAGGCAATGTCCGTTTGCATTTGGCTATCAAAAAACGTTGCATTCGAACGCTACAAACAAAATTCCGTCCGCTACGTTTTATCTCTGGTACACGCAGGCTGGATGTTAAAAATGTACGATGCAGAAAAAAGCACTGCATAAAAGAAAGGATATTGGGAAAATGACTGCCAAACGCAAAGTTAAGCCTAAGCCCTGCGCAGGCTGCGCACATTACCGATCCAGCACCGGTTCCCGTGGCGGAGAAGAGATTTGCCACTACATCCTTGACACGGGCGAGCCGCGCGGATGCCCGCCGGAGCGGTGTAATAAGCGGGAAACCCAGGCACCACAAAAATCGGGGCTTAAAACGTCATTCGACTACGAGGCATATGAGATTCGCCGCGCGATGCAATGCGGCGCAAAAGAACGCGCGATCTTCGCGTGCAGAAAGGAGCATAAATCATGAGGACCTTACCCAAGCCCTGGACGCCACCGCACCCGCGGGAAGTCTATGCCCAATATATTGGCCCAACCAGTTGGCAGTTTAAAGAACGCAAATACAGCAAATCCCCGGACGATACCCTTATTCCTATCGCAACGCTATCGGCGCGCGGTCCAGTCACGGCAGAGCGCGCGTATAAAGAAGCAATGCGGCTTGCCCGCGATTATGTCAGGCGCGGCACAGCGGACAGCGTGGTGGTATCCGCCGCCCGGTCAGCCAATGTGCAGCGTATCCACATCTACGTCAGGAGCACGCTGTGCCCGGAGGCATCATGATCTGCCAATATGCGGTGGAAGGCCCGCTGGGGCACAGGTATGGGTGCATTGCCCCAAAGCCCAGGCTGCGATCTGTATGGATCACTGCTACGAAGGATGTCGCATCATGATACCACCGCGAGTGTCGGTCACTGCAAATACCGCGCCTGTGTGTTGGACAAGCGCAAAGTATTGGATGCTGTGCTCGACGATGGGGAGGAGGAGAATTCATGCGCGTGATATGGAGCTTCCACCGCGGCGAACTCGCCCTACTGGAGGATGCGCCGATGGAAGGGGATTCTGATTACGGGATCAAGCCGCCTGTATATCTCGCAGTCAAGGGTTGTCGCGCCTCCATGGCGATCCACGGAGTATACCATTACGACAAAGTTTTAGAGCGGTCTGAAAACCTGCTGATCGCGTGGAACCGCTTGGAAAGCGCGTGGGAAAGCTACATGCGCCGGAAGATCGGGGATGAATTGGAGCGCCAGGGCAGAAACCGATATACCGGGGAAAAACATCGAAAGGAGTATAACCATGTCATTTGAAGAAGAAAAGGATGAACTATATTGGGTTATCGTCAACGATCCCAAATTGCCGCCGGAGGAACTAGCGAAGCATCAAAAAGAGCTCTCCGAAGCCGAAGCCGGGCTTTATGTCAAAGTGTACGAATTGCTGGACGGTCAAAAAGTTGTTGTCAAAAAGTGCTCGGACAGTATATATGCGCTATGGGATTGGCCTGTGGCCATCAACGAAAAAGCTCAGGATGCCTACTATGCCATTGAGCAGGATCCGGTATTCGGCGCATGGCACAACAACCGGAAAGGTTTTGACAAGGCATGGGAAGAAGGATGGGCCAACCAATCTGAAATCACGCTGGCAAAAGAATTTTTCAAATCATTAAACAACTTTGAAAAGAGGGAACATCATGCTTACCGAGAAAGCCGCAGTAAAACTGGTGCTCCAGGAGCTCGGCGCGTCGCCGAATGCACTCCGGACGACTTTGGTACACAATGGTGAGATCAAAGCGAAGACAGTGATTGCACATAAAAAACGGCCTGATCTCAGCGCCAACTGAAATCAGGCTACAGAACCAGCAGGGCTTCCCGCCCACATATCACATATTTAGTATAGCATTTTTGCGGCGGGAAGTCAATTTTTCGGGTGCCTGCGGGCGCCAATGCGGCTTGCTCACAGTATTAACACTCCGACGGAGCAACCCGGAAAAGGCCGAAAAAGAAAGGACGAAGCCCGCCATGTACCTACAGAAAACCTACCGGGCCGGAAGGACGATAGAAGTACAGAAGCTTGCCATCCGAAAGCATCCAAGGGGCGCGCGGCAGAAACGGCACAGCCCTACCCCGGAAGCAATGGCAGCCTACAATAAAAAGCTTGCGGAAAGGGAACTGGCCCGGCTGCTCAACGAGAATTTTGGCCCGGGCGATCTGAGCATTGTAGGGACTTATCGCAAAGGGGAACGCCCTACGCCAGAGCAGGCGAAGAAAGATCGGGAGAAGTTTTTGCGCAACTCCGGGAATATTTGCGCCGCCGAGGGGAGGAACTACGCTATGTGGCGGTGACCGCTACGGAGAACGAGGCGCAATCCATCATCACATGGTCATCAGCGGGATGGATTACCGAGATTTGCAATCCGTGTGGCCGCATGGCGGGTGATCGTATCGCCCTTGGATGATACGGGCAACTACTGGCGGCTCGCGCACTACTACGTTGGACAATTGCGCACATCTCCGGACGGGGAGGCAATCAAAGGCAAGCGATGGAGCAGCAGCAAAAACCTGCGCCGCCCGCCCCCGAAAACGGAGGTCAAGGAGGCCCGAACGTGGAGGGACGAACCGAAACCGCTTAACGGGTACTACATAGACAAGGATAGCGTGGAAAACGGCGTCTGCCCGCTAACCGGGGAAGCGTACCAGTTTTACAGGATGGTACGGATTCCGCCGAAGAAACGGCAGAAGGAGAGGTTGAGGAGGAACCAATGAAAACGGAGCAGACCTTGGATCTTGAGCGTAAAATCTGGCAAGCCACGCATAGGCAGGGAACGTTTGGATGTTTTGAAGTTACGATTGGTTGGTTTGGCAACGAGCGGGTAGATTACATGACTTACAACACCAAAGGCGAGTTTAAATGCTATGAAATTAAGGTCACAAAATCGGATTTTCACAGTTCCGCCGCCCACACGTCGTCGCCCATTACAACTATTATGTCATGCCGCTAGAACTCTACAATGAAGTCAAGGACGAAATACCGCCTCATATCGGTGTCTACACCGGCGGAGCCTGCGCGAAGAAAGCCCAGAGGCAGGAACTCAAGGTAGACGAGCAGGTGCTCAAAAATAGCATGATACGCTCCCTCTACCGGGAGGTTACAAAGCAAATCCAAAGCGGGGAACCCACTCTCATCGAAATGTATCGGCGAGAAAACGCAGAAGAAAAGCGCCGTGCAGACTATTGGTATAAGCAGTATCAGACTGTTATGTGTGCGGTCATAGAGAGATACGGCGAGAACTGGGATGCATGGCCAGTGCCGAAAGATCGGAGGCAGATCAATGACGACCGCCGAATACCACGCCTATCTCCAAAGCCTTGAGAGCGGGCAATCGTCCGAACCATCCGAAAAAATTGGAGAGTTGCCCGCATCCCATTTTGGGCGCATGTCTGCCGCAGAGTATCAGCCATGCTCCATCCCCATAAGCAGCCGAGCGGCAGCCTGCCCGGAAAGGCATCCCACAAAAGAAACCCTGTCCCGTCCACTCCCGACTGAGAGCGAAGAGCAGCAGGCTGTGATGAAATGGGCAGCAGCGGCGAGCGGGCGGTGGCCAGAACTGCGGTTGCTCTACCATGTGCCAATGAGGGCCAGCGGAGCATGGCCACTGGCGGACGACTGCGCGCGGAAGGCTAAAGAGCGGCGTACCAGATCTCTGCCTGCCGTCGGCACACGGCCAATACCACGGATATATATCGAGATGAAACGGACGCAGGGCAGTAAAACAACGCCGGAGCAAAAAGAATGGTTGGCGGCGCTGGAGGCGGAAGGCTATCAGACGGCGCTGTGCAGGGGCGCGGATGCGGCGATTGAAATCATTACGGATTATCTTGCACTGCCAAAAGCGAGAAACGGAGGCGATGGGAATGACCTATGAAGAAATGGCACAGAAGCAATCCTTGCCCTATAAATTAAAGGTTATGGCGGCCCGTGCACGTGCTTGGGAATTTTATAACAAAATCGTTGGAGAAGGGCACGACGTCCATGTGTCCGTAGGCGGATTGGACAGCATTACCCTGTATTGTTTTTTAAAGTCGATCGGTTTGAACGTTCACGGTATTTCCGTCTCCAGCCTGGAGGATAAAAGCATACAGCGGGTACATAAAGAGTTGGGGATCGAGGTAGTCCGTCCTTATAAAAGCAAGTTGGAAGTCATCCAAGAATTGGGCTTCCCCGTTATTTCGAAAGCGAAGGCGCGAAAAATTGAGCTGTTGCAGCAGCCGGATTGTCCAAAGCAGACCTTTATTCATGCGATCATGACAGGCGATATGGGGAAACAGGGAAACTATAAACACAGCGATAAAATCAAGCTCCCTGATAAATGGCTGGAATTGTTCGCAGGGAATTATCAGGAACACCGGCCGGATTTGCATTGCAAAAAAGCGCCATTCAAGGTCAGCAGTGACTGCTGCAAATGGATGAAAGAAAAACCCTGCGATGACTGGGCAAAGGAGCATGATAGCTACCCATATCTCGGTTTGATGGCGAGCGAGGGCGGACAAAGAGAAATGGGGCTTGTCAAAAACGGCTGTAATTACTACGGCAAGAATTCCGTGCGCAGTTGCCCGTTTGCCCCTTTCCTGAGGCAGGATCTATTGCAGCTTGCATTAGACCTCAATGTACATGTGCCTGAAATTTACGGTCCATCGAGCGGGCGGAGGATGGCACACTGTTTACGACACGGGCGCAGCGGACAGGGTGTAGCATGTGCGGGTTTGGAATCCATCTTGAAAAGAGACCGCACCGGTTCGACCGGCTGAGAGAAGACAATCCAAAGGAATGGGAATTCTGGATGTATCGATGCTGCACCGATCCGGAAACCGGGGAGAAATATGGTTGGGGGAGGGTACTCGACTATATCGGCATCGAATGGGAGGATGAATATATTGACTGGAGCAAGCGACAACTCAACCTCTTTCAAGCAGGGTGACACTACGCATCCTTGGGCGTATCTCTGGGCGCAACGCCTTGCGAATGACATCCACCAGTCCCCGCAATTTGTTATGGAATTGGAGCAACTGACGGCCCGAATGCCGGAGAATCCGCGTGAAAATATGCGCACCGCCCTGTCATGGATGGTTGCAGCATATTATGAACATCTGAAGGGCCGATGGAGCGAAGATCGGGCGAAAAAGCAGATCAAAAAAGCGGAAGATCTTATGCAGAGAGAGGATCTGATAAAGTGAGAACCTATGAAGAATTTTTACGGTCTAAAATGGAGCTTGCCCCGGAGAGCGGGTTTGAGATAGATCCATCGGAGATTAATCCCATATTGAAACCGCATCAGCGGGATGCGGTGCAGTGGGCGGTACGCGGCGGACGGCGGGCATTGTTCGAGCGGTTCGGCCTTGGAAAGACCGTACAGGAACTGGAATGGTGCCGCATCATTACCGAACATCAGGGTGGGAAGGCCCTGCTGGTACTGCCTTTGGGCGTGCGGCAGGAGTTTACACACGACGCGCAGGAACTGTTGCACATTGCGCCGCCGCAATATGTACGTACGATGAATGAGGTAAAACAGGCGGACGGATCAATCTTGATGACAAACTATGAGCGAGTGCGGGATGGGGACATTGACCCTACGTATTTTACAGCCGCTTGCTCGATGAGGCGGCAGTGCTGCGCTCCTTTGGGAGCAAAACCTACCAGACGTTTCTCAATAAGTTTAAGGGCGTGCCATATAAGCTTGTGGCGACGGCTACCCCGGCGCGAACCGGTATAAAGAGTTGATCCACTATGCCGGGTATCTGGAAGTGATGGACACCGGGCAAGCCCTCACCCGTTTTTTCAAGCGGGACAGCACAAAGGCAAACAATCTAACCCTTTACCCGCACAAGGAGGAGGAATTCTGGCTGTGGGTATCCTCCTGGGCACTGTACATTTCAAAGCCCTCTGATCTCGGCTACGATGATACCGGCTATGACCTGCCGCCGTTGGATGTACGATATCACAAACTTTGCATGGACGCCGCGCCGGTCGTAGGCAAGGATGGGCAGGAGCATTTCCAGAGGGAAGCCTCCGTCTCCCTCAAGGATGCGGCGGCAGTCAAGCGGGAGAGCATCGGTGCCGCGTGGCAAAGGCGGCGGAGATCGTCAACGATAACCCTCAGGAGCATTTTATCCTTTGGCATGACTTGGAAGCGGAGCGGCACACGATCAAACACGCTCTGCCGGAAGCCGTGGAAATCTATGGCTCGCAGGAACTCGACGAGCAGGAGCGCAATACCATTGCTTTTCCAACGGGAAAATCCGGCTGCTGGCGACTAAAAAAGAGTTATCTGGATCCGGTTGCAATTTTCAGAAGCATTGCCACCGGGCAATCTTCATTGGGATTGACTATGAATTCAACGACTTTATTCAAGCAATCCACAGAATTTATCGTTTTTTGCAGGGCGAGCGGGTTGTGATCGATATCATTTACATGGATGCGGAGAGCGAGATTTTACAAGCTTTGCAGCGAAAGTGGGCACAGTATGATGAGATGACGGCAAAGATGGCCGAAATCGTCAAACAGTACGGATTGTCGGGAACCAATATGATGGAAAAGTTGCAGCGCAGCATCGGTGTGGAGCGAAAAGAAATCATGGGGGATCACTTCACTGCGATACAGAATGACTGCATACTGGAAACGGAGCGGATGCCGGAGAACAGCATTGACCTGATTGTGACGAGCATCCCATTTTCCAACCATTATGAGTATACGGCGAGCTACAACGACTTTGGTCACAATGAGGATACAAAGCGCTTTTTGAGCAGATGGACTATCTGTCCCCGCAGCTGCTCCGGATCCTGCGTCCTGGACGGGTGATGGCGGTACACGTCAAAGACCGGGTATTGTTTGGCAACGCGACAGGAACGGGTATGCCGACGATGGAGCCGTTCCATGCGATGTGCATTGAGCACTATATGCGCCATGGGTTTATGTATTTCGGCATGATTACGGTAATCACAGACGTAGTGCGGGAGAATAATCAAACCTACCGGTTGGGCTGGACGGAGCAGTGCAAGGACGGCACAAAGATGGGGGTTGGTTGTCCAGAATACATTCTTCTCTTTCGCAAACTGCCGACGGACCGCAGCAAAGCCTATGCGGACACGCCGGTGGCACGCACCAAGGAGGATTACCCGCTGGCACAATGGCAGATCGATGCGCATGGATTTTGGCGCAGCAGCGGGAACCGCAGGATGACGCGGGAGGAGATCAGCGCTATGCCGATCGATCAAATTCAGCGCATCCAGAAGCAGTTTTCCCGATCGCATGTGTATGATTATATCCAGCATATCGGGTTCACCGAAACCTTGGGAGAGGCGGGGAGGCTATCCAAAACCTTTATGACCGCTCCGCCCGCCAGCTGGCATCCGGACGTGTGGGACGATATCAACCGCATGCGCACGCTCAACACGACGCAATCCGCCCGGCGGCAGCAGATGCACGTCTGCCCGTTGCAGATTGATATTGTACAGCGATTGATTAACCGGTATTCCAATAAAGGGGACGTGGTGCTCGATCCGTTTTCAGGCCTGTTCACAGTGCCGGAAGAAGCGATCAAGATGGGCCGGAAAGGATATGGGATTGAGCTCAACGCGGGATATTTTGCAGATGGCGTGGAATATTGCCGGTCGGCAGAAGCGGAGGTGGACCAGCGACGCTGTTTGATTTTATCACAGCCGGAACGGGAGGGAAGCAGGATGAAAAGACTGACGCACCTGTCCCTCTTCTCCGGGATTGGAGGGCTTGATCTTGCCGCCGAGCGGGCCGGCTTCCGCACAGTTGGACAATGCGAATTTGCAGATTACCCGTATAAGGTACTGTGCAAGCATTGGCCGGATGTACCAAAGTGGCGGGATATCCGCACGCTGACAGGAGAGGATTTTCATGAGCGAACAGGGTTACGAACAGTTGACGTTATATCAGGGGGATTCCCCTGTCAACCGTTCTCCGTCGCCGGGAAGCGAAGAGGCGCGGATGATGACCGTTACCTCTGGCCGGAAATGCTCAGAGTTATCCAGGAGCTCCGGCCCACTTGGGTTGTTGGAGAAAATGTTGCTGGAATCGTCAATATGGCGCTCGACCAGGTGTTATCTGACCTGGAAGCCAAAACTACGAAACAAGGGCGTTTGTTATTCCAGCTTGCGGCGTCGATGCCCCGCACCGCAGAGACAGGGTCGCAATTATTGCCTACAATAACGCAATTCGACGCAGCGTGCGGGGATCTGAAAGAGAAAGAATATACAGGGACAAAACACGGAATGAAACTGATTCAGGCGGTTCAGATGTGGCCGACGCGAGCGCATCGGACTGCGGGAGAACAGCAATCAATCCACATATAACGAAAAACGGGACGGTCCGGCATATGGGAAAAAGCGGAAAACAAA
>ENA-OQEN01000113-OQEN01000113.1-human-gut-metagenome-genome-assembly--contig:-NODE-113-length-33125-cov-5.189042_pt1 | contig 33125 bp, 46 predicted proteins | sample MGYA00242791_ERZ504627 | MGnify/ENA primary metagenome ERZ504627 (study PRJEB26092, sample SAMD00036316) | human gut metagenome | host: Homo sapiens | study: EMG produced TPA metagenomics assembly of... | reverse complement strand
GCGAAATGCTGGACTCCGAGAACCTGGGCGGCCTTATAGAGGCATCGCCGGCGGTGTACGGCAACTGGCTGGTAGTGGGCCATCGCAGCGGGACGATATACGGCATCGAGCTGACCTGACAAAAAAAGCTGAATGTCAAGTAATTTTTGCGAAAAAGCTATAAAAAAATATATATCAGTTTTATGAGGCGCGATTAAAGGCCGCTCGGAAGGCGTCTTCGGCAGATATGTAGCCTAAAATGCCGCGAGGGTAAGTGTTTACCCAATGCTCAACCTCGCGCACCTGAGACGCTTTTACTTTATCGAAATTTGTACCTTTCGGAAAGCGGCGGCGTATCATGCGGTTTATATTTTCATTCGTCCCGCGCTCGCAAGCGGTGTACGGATGGCAAAAATATATCGTAGTGCGCCGCTCCTTGCCCTTCAAGCAGCTTTGTTCGAGTGCTTCCCAATCCGAGAACTCGCTGCCATTGTCGCAAGTTATGGAGAGGAAGGTTTCAGAGAAAGACTCGCCATATTGCCGCTCGAGACGATTCAGCGCGCGGACTACTGATGAAGCCTTGCCGTTAGGTAACTTCATGATTATTTCAAGTCTGGTCGCACGCTCGGAGAGCACGAGCAGGCGAGATTTTGAGCCTTTTGTGCCGAGGACTGAGTCCATTTCCCAGTGACCCGGCTCGGCGCGGGAATTAACTTCCTCGGGGCGTGTATCTATGCTGCGCCCACGCAAGGGCGCCTTCTTCTCGCGTACCTTGTCATATTTGCGCTTCCGCTCGCCGCGCTCGGGGAGGTCTTTATTTGTGATGCCCGGGAATATGTTGCCGTCTTCGATGTACTTGTATATCGTAGCTCGACAAAACGTTATGCCGAAGCCGGCGCATTTCTCGGAGCGGAGCAGCGCGCACACTGCCGCCGGGGAATAATGGTCTTTGCCGATTTTCTCTTCTATGAACTCGGCGACGGCATAATTGCAGCCGATTTTGAGCGGCGCGCCCTTTGCTGTTGCTCGAAGCTCCCTGTCTGCCTCGGCCTTTTCCGCGCTGTATCGCCGCTCGTAGGTGTATTCTGTCGTGAGGTGCATGTACTCGCCGCGGCGGAGTTCTCGGTATATCGTGGAGACGTGGAAGCCGATAAGCTCGGCGATCTCCCGCGGCTTATGTCCCGCTCGGGAGAGGGCTTCAATTCTTACGCGGTCGTCTTTACTGAGCTGCTTATATTTCGCGCGTGGCATTGTACTACCTCCAAAAAAGGCGAGGGCGCAAAGACGCCCCCGCCGGTTATGAGTTCAAAAATTCCTCTATGGCTTTTTTTATGATTTGCGCTTGCGGTATGCCCTCGCGACGCACTTAGTTCGGAAGCGCGCCGCCATATCTTTCGGGATGCTGGCAGAAATGAGCGTGTAGGTTTTTTCGTTATAGCGGCGTTTTACTTCAGTTGAGGTCTTAGTCCTTCTTTTTTTCTCTGTCGCTTCCATGACGGCGAAGCCCCCTTATGCTGATAATTATAGCGGCTATCGAGAGAGATATGCTTATTCCGCACAGCACATATATTGCCGTGTTCATTTGTTTGACATTGAGCAGTTCGTGTGATAATCTATTTATAGGGGAGGGAGTCTCCCTCCCCCCTTTTCTTCACTCGGTTAGCTTATCTATGAAGTATAGAATAGCTACCACGAGGTTTATTAGAGCGGCTAAAAGGTTGAGGACGATTGCCCTGTGCTCATCCTTTGAGCCGCTCTTCTTTTTTCTTTTGCTCAATGTCGCACCTCCTTTCTGATTATTATTATATCATACTACTATTAGTATGTCAACAATAAATTTTGCTGTCTACAAAATTCCCCCGCGGAGATCCGCCGGGGGTACTGCATTATTCTTCGCCGGCGAGCCACTCCATAGTGACGCCGAGAACTTCCGCGAATTTCACGAACTCGTAGTCTGTGACAAATCGGTCGCCGGTCTCGATTTTGGAGATGGCCTCGCGCTCGATGGCCACGCCGCGCACTTGCATACGAGCGGCGAGGCCGGCTTGTGATAGCCGTAGCGTTGTGCGCCGCTGATGGATGCGCTCGCCGGACAAATTGCGCTTGCCCTCGTACTCATATACCGCAAATGCGCGCCTCCTTTCGGTTTTGCCTCTTGACTGTATCACGTTTTAACGATAATATTGTAATTAAGGCTTACAAGCTGGAATATAAAAGCACATTTTAGGGAGGCGCTCTTATGAATTGTCCAAAATGCGGCGGCGATAACGTGTCTATATCGCTCGAACAGGTCTCGTCAAAGACGAAAAAGAGCGGCGTCGGCTTCGGCGGCCACATGAATAATATGGCTCGCGGTGTCACTGCCGTCTGCACTCTCGGCATGAGCAATCTTGTCTGGAAAAAATCCAAAGGCACGGAGAAGTCAAAAACACAAAGTCAAAAAGTCTGCCTTTGCCAAAACTGCGGGTATAGCTGGATTCTTGAATAAATCCGGCGCGGGAGGCTGCGACATGAAAAAGCTCAAGCCTTGGCAAATCGTTCTTCTCGTCATTTTCTACCCGGTAGGTATCTGCGTGCTTATATACCGGCTCTATAAGAAGCACCAAATCAAAGAGGCTGCGCGGCTGCTTCAATCCGAACGCGAGAAGCAAGCCGCCGAGCGTGAAACACAAAGGCGGCGAGAGGCCGCCGAGCGCGAAGAGCGGCTTCGTCAGCGCGAGGCATACCGTGCGACGGTAAACCGCGAGATCTTCCACGTGGTAGGTGTTACTTTCAAAAATGAAGATGGCCGCGACCGGCAATCGCTTCTGCGCAAGATAAAGCGAGAGCAGCCGCCCGAGGAAGATTTCGTACTGCGTGAGTTTGAATATAAGGGCGAGCGTGCGGTCGGCGTGTACTTCCGCGGGGAACAGATAGGCAGTATTGCCCGGGAGGATTTGCACAAGGCGCTCGCACAAATTGACCGCTTCGACAAGGTCAGCGACTACGAGGTAACGGGCGGCTTCAAGCTGGACAATGGCGACCGCGCCAATTACGGCCTCGACATAGCCGTATATTTCAAAAAAGCATAGAACGGCAAAAAGCCGCCCCGAGGGGCGGCTTTTTTTATTCGGCGTGGTCGGTGCGGAGCGCGTAGACTTTTTTGAGGCGCGCGTCCATGTCACCATTCCACCGTGAGCTTTATAGTTGAGGAACATCTCGTTAAGTATGTGCCGCTCTTGCGGCGTGGCGTAGCCCTGAGTGAGCAGCCGCTCCGTCTCTTCGGAGAGGCGCGCATAGGCGAGAAGGCGGATTGTTTCGAGAGCATTATCAAGCTTTACCATGCGCGCCTCCATAGCCGCCGCACGCTCTGCCTCGCGCTTGTCGCGCCGGCTAAAGTAACGCTGGATGAAGAATAGCAAAATGCCGCCGACGCCCAGCATTGAGAGCGCGGAAAGCGCGAGTTCCATTTTTAGCCCTCCTTCGGCTTGGTATAGGTCATTGCGGTGCTGCTGTCACTGACGCCCGCGGTGGTGGGGTCTGCGACGATGCCGAGCAGCGCAAGCACGGCAAAGAGCGCGTTGACGACGTCGAGCAGCTTCTCGCCTATGCCGTCGAGCTGGAGCTCGAAGCCGAACAGGGATGCTATGACCTGCACGAGCAGCAGCACAGCCGGAATAAAGCTAATCCAGAAGGCTTTATTCTTAAACCTTACAGCCCAGTTAATCATGTTCTCACCTCCTTACTTGTCAAAAGCGCCGGCGCGGTCGAGCACGACGAGTATGCGAAGCATGGTCTCCGATACGTTGTAGTCATTCGGGGCGACGCCGCGCAAATAGCCGCGGTCAACGAGCTTGTCGAACGTCTCGAGCCCCCAGTCACGGGCGGCGGCCTCGACGTCTTCGCGGGTGTGATAGATCACTTGATTTACCTCCATTTCTGAAATGATGCTCGGATAGTCCGTATAACAGGCGTCCAGATCTACGACATGGGCGGTTATACCTGTGACGACGCCGTCGTTGGCGTACTGCCATATACCGCCGCGCACGGCCGCGGGCGGCTTCTCAAGATTCGGCGTGCTCGCCGGCCACTGAGCGAGCCATATATCATATTTCGACGCGACGTCTGCGTCGAAGTACCTCGTCAGATAATCGGCGTTCGTGTAGAGCATGGGATAATAGCCGGCGCTCTCTATCGTGTCGAGGAACGCCCGCGCGACGTCGCTTGCAAACTGCTTTGTGACCTTGATACCATGCTTCGCGAGGTAGTTCACGCTGTCATATTCAAAGTCAAATGCGACGGGGAAGCTCAACCTATACGGCCGTATAGCCTCGATACAATATTCGGCCTCCTTGCGCGCCCGCTCGGGGCTCTTCGCATAAGAAAACCAATACACGCCGAAGGGTATGCCGAGCCGCGTACAAGCTTCGACGTTTGTAAGCCAATAGTCGTCCGGCTGCCCCTGTCCAAGGCCGGCGCGTATCATTACGAAGTCGACCTCGCCGGAAGCCGCGAGCTTGTCCCAGTCGATTTTTTTCTGCCATTCCGAGACGTCTATTCCTTTCGTGTACTTCATTTCTTGCCCTCCTTCATTCTTCGATATAGTCGAGCGTCACCGTCTCCTTTCCGGGGAGAGGCGCGCACCCGCGCACATGGTAGATTTCGCCGCCGAGGAAGATGCCCTCGCCCTCTTCCTCGTCGCACGTTAGGTATATGCCCGGCTCGGCGAGGCGTACCCAGATAAGCGAGTCCGCCCTCGCAAGCTTGACGCCGTCTTTGTAGACGATATACGAGCCGCTCACGATACAAGCTCCCAGCCGTCCGGGTACTGTGCCGGCGTCCATACGTTAGAGTCGAGCTTCGATTTGTATATCGAGTCGCCCCAGTAACCGAGCTCGCCGTTTGCGAACGCAAGGCCGGCCGTTATGGTCTCGGGTATAATGCGTATGCCGTCGCGGTAGGCTATATCTTCCCAAAGCGTAGGCGCGGCGTCCGGCGTGTTTTCCGCCGTGTCCCAAAGGTCGACGGCCGCGCGCTTGAGGGCGCCCTTCCAGTTGATGCGCGTGCCGGCCTTGACGAGCGAGCCGTCGCCCGAAAGCGTCGGGAACAGCTCCGCGCCGCCCGACGCAGTCTTGTCGTCGAGCTCCGCCGTCGCGGCCTCGATTATCGCTCTGAGTTCCTTCGCGCGTTCTATGGTTATCATGTCTCGCTGCCTCCCAGTAGAATATTGAGCACGGCCTCGGCTTCGCCGGCGCGGTCGAGCATGAGCGAGCCGCTCACCTCTTCGAGCTCTGCGACCTGTTCCGTGCCGATAAGAGCGCCGGGGGTGAAGGCAAAGACGACGTCCTCGGTGGTGCGTATCGTGTTGCCCTCGCCGTCCACGTGCTCGGCGGGAAGCTTTACGCAGACGCCGGCGGCATAACCTTCTTCACACGGCACATAGCACCCGTTATCTGCGAGACGGACATATACCGCCGTGTCTGAGTAACCGGCGAGGACGCCGTCGACGGTGACTTTATACATGGTCTCCCTCCTTCTTAAAATTTCGGCTCGCCGAGCCGCTCCGCGTAGAACTGTGTCAGCTTATCCGTCGGCATGGTGCGCAGTAAGTTCTTCCAGTACAGATTGTCGGCGTCCGGCCACTTCTCCGCGGCAAAGTCCTCGGCGGCGTTGCCGCGCGCGGGCGTATGGCCGTGCGGGGTGTAGTAATCGTAAAGCAAATTAAGCATAAGCTGCCGGCGGCGGCCTTCTTCTGTGTTCGGCCGGAAGTGCTCCCAGCCGTTTTCACTCGTGGTGGCGCATATACCGCGACCGTCCGGGGCGTGGATGAAGCGCCGGCTTCGGTGCATACAGTGCCATACGGAAGATTGAAATAGCCTCCGATGCCCTTGCCCTTAAATCGAGTGTGTACCACGTACTCCATGCTTTGACCTCCTAAATCCTCGAATAGCTCCCGGTACCGCTGCCGTACCGCTCGGACGATGTAATACGCGCGAAATCGCTTCATGTGTCCGTTCCACGAGACGAACGAAGTCGCGACGGCCTCGGCCGGCATACGGCCGGAGTCAACCCAGCGGCGAAAGATTTTCAGTTTTCTCTTCATAAGCTGTGCGCTCTTATAGCTCGGCCGGCGGATAACCGCGCCGGTCGAGCCGAGGCGGTATCTCACCTTGAGAAACGTGAATCCGCGCGTCAGTTTGACAATTTGCGCTTTCTTCTCGTTGAGGCGTATGCCATGCTCTGCACACAGCCGGCGGAGAGCGGCGAGACACTCGCGGAGCTTTTCCTTCGAGTGATGGATAATAACGCCGTCGTCCATATACCGCTCGTAGAACTCCACGCCGAGCGTGTCCTTAATGTAGTGGTCGATGCGATTCGGAAGCGCGATCGCGGCTATCTGCGAGACCTGACTTCCGAGGCCGAGCCCCTCGTCGCCGAAGCACTTAATAAAATACTCCGAGAGCGAGACGAGCCGCTCGTCGATGCCGCTGCTCTCGATAGCTCTGAACACGGGCGCGTGCTGCGCGGTGTCAAAGTATTTTGAAAAATCAAATACGAGAGCATAGCCCTCGCGGCCGTGCCGGCGGTAGTGCTTCGCGAGGAACTGCGTCACTCGCCTGACGGCGAAGTCGTAGCCCTTGCCCTTGAGGCTCGCTCCGTTGTCGTAGATGAAGCTGCGCGAGAGCATGGGAACGAGGCAATAGTCGCACAAGCATCGCTGCACGACGCGCTCGGCTATATGGACGCTGCGAATATGCCGCGGCTTGCCTCGTTCGACGATGTCGAACTCGTAAAAGCCGTGTGACTTGAACGTGCCGGCGAGCAGTTCCCGGCGCGTTCGCTCTATGTTTGCGAGCGCCGAAGCTTTATATCGCTGCGTGCTCGCCTTCCAGCCGACGCCTCGTATAGAGCTCGGTATGCCGCGTAAAGGTGGTCGAGGGTGAATACCTTTTCAAAGCTGCCGGCCTCGGCGGCGGCCTCCGCCCGTTTTGCGAGCCGTGCGGCGCGGCGTCGCTGGTATCTCGCCTCGTGTCGTTCTGCACTGTTCAAAATAAGAATACCTCGCACAATTCTTTCTCGGCGCGCTGTCTAAATTGCGTAACGGTCGAGCCATGAAACGGCGGCAAACGCGCGTACCGCTGCCATGCAAGAAGCGTCCGGCTGGCCGTGTCGAGCTATCAGTTTGTCGTCGCGCCTTTGTGCTGCGCGCCGGCGTCGTGCCTTCCGGGTTTATGGCACTGCGCCGGCGGCCGTGCGCGGGCGGTCTGAGAGGTCGCTTCCCCCTTTTGCATTTGCACGGCTTTTGCCTCGCCCCTTGCGAGGTTATTCGGTCTGGCTTATGCGAAATCCCGGGGCGACGCCGAGGGAATTGTTGGCGTTGTTGTTGTTGACGTTGCCGTTGGTGTTCACATTCGCGAAGTTATTGGAGTTGTTGCGATTCGCCGAGCGGAGCCACCAATTAGCGGTGATGCGGGAAGCGGCCTAAATCCGGCGGGCGGCGAGCAGCGTGCTATCTGCTCTTGTCGCTCCGCTTGATTTTGGAGATTTGAGATATTTCGTCGGTGATCATGCCTATCCATTGGCTGAGCACTGACGATGGTAATTTCTCGCGGTTGACAGTCATGTAGGCAAGGTCGAGGACGTCGAGCATATTGTTGTAATAGCCCTGTGCGTTCTCGTACAGCTCGCGCCGGCGCTGCTTGTTGCGCTCGACGATAGCCCGCTCTTGCCGGTCGTCTATGTAAATGAGATTTGCCGTCTTTACGAGGCGGTAGGCCTCGCGCGCCGCGTTGTAGAGCGGTAGCGAGAAATAAAAGGTGTAGCTCTTCGGGAGTATGCGCACCCGGTTATACGTGAAGGCATATATCTCGCGGGCGAGGTCGATGTATTTCGCGGGGCTCTCGCCTCGCCGTGATTTTGGTACGCTCATATATTCGCCTTTCTGCCTGTCGGCGGGGACTTGCGCCCATTGAGGGCGCAAGTGAATAACTCGGAATTATACGCAAAAGCCCGGGGCGACGCCGAGGGAATTGCTGGCGTTGTTGTTGTCGACGTAGCCGTTGGTGTACACAAACGCAAAGAAATTGGAGTAGCTGCGAAACGCCGAGCGGAGCCACCAAAGAGCGGTGCTGCTCGTGCTCGTGTGCCGGTACTTTACCTTGCTGTTGCCGGCGGAGTAATAGGCGTACTGCTGCTGCCGGCTTGCCTCGTTGCTGTTGGCGATGGAGCATGAGCGAAAACCTCGTACTCGGAGAGAAGGAAAATGTAATCAGTCGTGGCCGTTACGGCGCTCGATGATGTCGAGGCGTTGCCGGTGTTGTCCGTGTACTTCGTGACGCTCTTGAGCGCGTTTCGGAGCGCCGCGGGTATGGCGCCCATGAAGCGGCCGCTCGTGGAGGTTTTGCTCGTGCCGCAAATGCTGTTGCGCATATACGAGTCTTCCCAGCCGCCCGAGTTAGTATTGCTCGTATTCATGCGGAACGCCGCCGAGCTGCCCGAGCTGTTATAGCTGCTGTCCGTGAAGCAGATGTCAGTACCGCCGGAGAGGGCGGTCTTTGCGAGCTGAAAGTGTATCTTGTTGCTGCCCTCGCGGCTGCTGTTGTGATTGAAGCCGATGATAAAGGCATAAGTCGAGAAGTTCGAGAAGCTGCAACTGCCTACGGTGCCGTTAAGCGTGACCTGTTTTCGGTCGCCGACGCTCCAATAGTTCGCCGCCTCGCCGGCGGAAGAGACTTCGGAAATGGTGTCCCAGTCGTTATTATTAAGCACGTCGTCGACGAACGAGAGGGTTATCGAGTAGTTTGTGCTCGCCGTGACGTTGACCGTGCCGGTGGCCGTCTGGCCGCCCTGCGTGGCCGTCACTGTCCACGTGCCGGCCTCGGTGACTGTGAATACTGCCGTGCCGGTAGAAGTCTTCTGGTAGCTCGTAGCGCCCTTGGAGCACGTTACCGTCGAGCCGCTCGGCGCGGTGACGGTAATGGTGGCCGAGAAGTATGTAAGCGTGACGGCATAGCTCTCGACGACGTTTACGGTCTGTGTGCTCGATGTCTGGCCGTCCAGCGTGGCCGAGACCGTCCACGTCCCGGCCTCGGGGAGGGTGAGCACACATTGCCCGTTGACGGCCGTACCGCTCACGCTGCGGCCGCTCTTGCTGGCAGTGACGAGCGAGCCGGTCGTCACGGAGACGACGAGCGTAAATTGCACGCCGCCGGGTTTCCTCGCGTTTGTATTGCCCCACATATTACGTCACCGCCTTTTTGCACTCGATTGTGAGTATGGTTATCTGTGTCGTCGGCTTGCTGGCCGCGTAGATAATGACTGTGTTTGTGCCGGCGTTTGCACTTGAAGAGAAGTTGCCGCTTTCGGCGTCGTCGTCGCTGAAGGTAATGTCCGGCTTCCACGACGAGTCAACGCCCGCGGCGGAGATCTCCGCCTGATACGGGTATGCCGGCTTCGTGGAGCTGCTTACCCATGCCGACGAGGGAACGGCGACATTCTGAAAATACTTCACGAGGCATAGCCGGAATGGCCGTGATTCGCCGCGGCGAAGTCGCCCGGTTTCTTGCCGCTGTCCGTGATGTTGCCGCTCTCGTCGAGTCCGGCGAGGTTGCCGTCGACGCGCCCTTGACCTTGTCCGCCTTGTCGTTGTGTGAATGATTCGCTGCGGCGAAGTCGCTCGGTTTCTTGCCGCTGTCCACGAGCCTCCGTCTTCACCGAAGGCGGCGAAGTTGCCATCGGCGGCGTCCTCGACCTTGTCCGGCTTGCCGTTGTTGAGGCGGCTTATATTCTCGCGTATGGCGTCGTGGTCGGCGGCCGTGAAGTATCTGGCAATGATGTCGCCTTTATCCCATGCGCGGGCGGCGGTGCCGTTCTGGCCGCGGGTGATGGTGAGCACGTTGCTGTTCTTCGCGGTCATAAGCACGGTCTCGGCGCTGGTCGTGTCCGCGCCTATGGTGAGATAGTTCGGCGCGTCCGGGAGGACGGAGCCGTCAAGCACGGTCGCGCTCGTGCTGGTAGCTGAGAGCGAGCCGGCGAGGGTTGTTTCCGGCGAGTTTGCCTGTGCCGGGTACATGGTGAGCAGTTCGGCCATTATTCAGCTCCTTTATCAGTAGTCGCCGCCGCCGCGCGAATTGCAAAAGGTCTGCGCAAAGACGCTGCCGACGATGCGGCTCATGGTGTCAGGCAAAATCTCGACCGTGTGCCATGTGCCGCGGCGAATTTTGCCGGCGTCGTCCTTCGAGAGGTACGCGACTATGTCTATGTTATCGTAGCCGCTCGTGGCGGGTACTTCATTGCCGTCGACCTTGATAGTCGCCTTCGTTGCCCGCTGCCCCTCGTAGATGCCAAACTCGAGCGCGTGCGTATGGTCTTTCACCGTGTGCGTATGGGCATTGACCGGTGAGTGTGCGCGTTCACTTGGTGCGTATGGGCATTGACCGGTGAGTGTGCGAGCCGACGCTGTGAGTGTGCGCCGGGTGGACATGGGCGCCCGAGGGTACGAATATCTCATATCCGTCTATGGCCATGGTGGACGGGTTTACAGTTGCGAGGTAAGCGCCGGAGTGCATACCGTGGTCATGCACTGCCTGCCCGTTGGTCTGGTTAGGCAGTACATTCGACATTTCGAGCGAGGTCGCGCTCGACGTGGCGCTGCCGCCCGAGGACGTCGTCGAGCCGCCGCCGCTCGAGGTGGTAGAGCCGCCGCCCGAGGACGTCGTCTGTCCGCCGCCGGAAGATGTCGTCTGACCGCCTCCGCCGCCGGTCGCGCGCTCAAAGGCGCGGAAAGGCTCAAACTCGAGCGTCAAGAGCATTTTGTTTATGCGCACCGTCGACTCGTCGATATACAGCCGCATGGTCGCCGGGTGATCTGCGTCGGCGTTATCGGCAAAGTTATACACTTGCTGATTCGTTGCGCCCTGTGCATAGGTTTCGCCTATCAGCGCGCGGCTCTGCAAGTCTGAGATGCTGCCGGCTATATCCTTCGGCTTGTTCGCAATGGTGACCGATACGCTGCCGGGGTCGCCGCCGACGTCGTCCTTGGAAACGGAGACAATACGGGCGCGGAGCGTTATGCTGTCCTCGTCGTCAATGACGCGGACAATTTCGCCCGGCCGGAAGCGCGAAAAGCTGTCGCCGGTCAGCCGGTGAAGATCAACGGCGCCGGCTTCGTATGTGATATACGGCTCCGCGCTCTCGCGGAGTATCTGCTCGGCGTAAGCCTTGAGGTTTTCCGCTATTTCGTAGCGCGTGTCGACGAGGATAGTCGAGACGAGGCCGTACCGCTCGATAGACAAGGCGTCCTCCACGTAGGGGACGCCGTTGTTGACCGAGGATATATTCAGCTGGTTGACGCCCTCGCCGTAGCCGAGGGCGTATATGCGGTTTGCAAGCCCCGTGGCGTCGACTGTCTTGACGATTGACGTCATGTTCTTTCGGTATCTTATTTCGCTTCTGAGCGCGTCCGAGGGCTCTACAAGGGATATTGTCCACGGGTAGCCCGTTGTGTCCCATGTCCACAGATATTCGCTGTCGAAGCACTCGGGGACGGAGAAAAGCGCGGCGAGCAGTGAGGAATTTTCCCAGTTGTATTCAAAGTACCGCGTGAAGTCGCAGTCTCCGAGCACCCAGTTTTGCGTTGTCTGCCGGCCGAGTATGTAGTTGAGCACGGCGGCCGTGCGCATGCCCGTGCCGCCGTACTGGTGATACTGGAAGAGGACGTCATTAAGCAGCGTGGCGAGGACGTGCTCACAGTCGTATGTTCGTGTCGCTCCGTCGCTCCGCTCGAGGTTTTCGCCTATGATGCGGAAAAGGTCTATACGCTCGCCGCCGTCGTATATCTCGACATAGTTGAGCGCGGTGCAATATTGGTTTTTCGGGTCGTCCGCCGGCAGTGAAAACGAGGCCGTCCACAGCGTATTGACCTCGAGGGTATAGCCCGCTTGCATAGCGTTCTCGAGGTAGGCAAGCCGCTTCATGTTATGGTCAAATATCTGAGGTACGGGCATTACAGCCACCTGTCTTTCCAAACTATGCGGACGTCGGCGGTCGTGCCGCCCTCGACAGTTATATCGTTGATGCCGCTCATTAGCTTAAAGAAGACGGCGTCGTCGCTCACGCGGTCGATGATGTTCTCACCGTTCAGCGTGACGGTCATGTGCTCCGTGTCAATGACAAGCTCGTCGCCGGGTACCATGTTGACGCCGAGTATGGTCATTACCTCCTGCCCGTAGGTGGCAACGCCGGCGCCGCTCGCGTTTGCCTCGGCGACGGCCGTGCCGCTGAAAAGCGACGCGGACGAGCGCGCCGGCGGCCTCCGAGGCGGCCTCGGCAACGCCTCGAACAGGTGACGGCGGATTATTTCGCCGAAGGCTTCGGCGGCGGCCTCGGCGACGTTGCCGGCGAGGCGCCGCTCTATGAGAAGGCTGCCGCTCGCGCGAGACTCCGCCGTCGCTGTGCCTGTCCATTCAAATTCGCTGCGTGACTTTCGGTTATAGCTTTGCCGGTTGTAGTGCGTGCGGTTATACATTTTCCCGCCCTCCCTTTAGGAGAGGTCGCAGTTGATAGTACCCGCCTCTACAATGATAGCGTCGCCGTTCTCGATTTTCTTAGATCTCGAAAAGCTGCTGTACCACAGCATATTACCGCCGGTCTGAGAGTCGTATATCGCCCAGTACGATATTGTGCCGATGTCGGCAGTAATGACGCCGTAGTCGATGTCGGCGGCGTTGGTGACGCGCTGCCGGCCGGAGACGAGGCTCGGAGCGTTGAAGGATATGATTTTACGGGCATATCCGCCGCCGCTGGCCTCCGTGCCTGTTCCCGCGGCCGTAGGGTCAGTGAGAAACAGCGCGAGGTAATACGTGCCGCTGCGCAGTGAGGTGTTGAGCAGCGACGCGGCGTGTACGTTAGAGAGTGCTGCCATGTCTGAGACCTCCGATTCAGTTTACTCGCGTGCGAGTAATGTTCAGATTTGTGATGTTCCCGCGCGCGTGATGTAGATCAAACAGTCCGTTTCCTGTGTGCCGAGGACTTCGACCTGTTCGGTATGGGGAAGTGAGACGCTCGGCGCGTCTTGCTGCCGGTAGACGAGGCTTTCGGCGAAGGGCGAGCACGCGAAGACAACTTCGCAATGCCCGGTGACGGCGATTTGCTCGATGCTGACGCCGGCGATAACCTTCGCCTGATAGCCTCTTTCCGGCTCGTCGTCGAATATGAGCAGGCCTTCGCCTGAGAGCCACTCGGCGACCGCTCGCGCACGCGAACGCACGCGGGGTAGTTGTATGCTTCGCCGGCGAAAGCCACGTTGAGCGTTATTTCGCGGTTGTCATAGCCGTCGTCGATGTCGTAGGTGCCGCTCTTGCCGGGGATGGTGTACTGAACGACGCGCTTCGGCGGTAAGAGCGTCCTGTCCGATGACTGAAACACAACGCCCATGTCACGGCTGTGTACGTTGTTGAAGGTGAAGCCGAGGCTCACGCGACCACTCCTTTCCCGCGCGTCTTCGTGCGCTGCATTTTGTCCAGCTCTTTGGCGACCTTTTTGACGTCCGCTTCCTCGCGGACGACGAGCCGCTCAATATGGAAAGTGTTATTTACCGTGGTATTCCCGCCGCCGGCGCCGGCGCGCGGATTCTTCGGGTCGTCAAGCGAGGGTATGGACTCTTCGACTTTCTTGATGGCCGCTTTGGCCGAGAAATTAGCCTCTACGTCGTCCACGCCCGAGGCGAGCGCCGCGTCGACGCCGCTCATGCCGGACTCTACTTCGGCGACCATGTTTTTCGCCATGTCGGAGTATGCCTTCACGGCCTCGTCGCCGTGCAGCTCAATACCGCGGACGGCGCCCTCGATGTTCATTTCGGAGAGCCACTCGAATTTACGTGACGGCGAGTGAGTATCAAATACGCTTGTGACGCTGTCCCAAATCGACGACGCCCAGCCCGTTACTTTATCCCACAGCCACCCGGCGAGGTTTTGTATGCCCTCCCACAGGCCGCGGACAAGGTTTTCTCCGATATTCACGAACTCGCTTATGCCCTCGCCGAGGGCGCTGACCATGCCGCTTATTATCTCGGGCATAGCCGCGACAAGCTCGGCGATAATCTGCGGAAGGTTGGTAATAAGCGAGGTCAAGAGTGTAACGCCGGCCTCGACAAGGTCGGGGACGTGGTCAATAATTGTGCTGACTATCGAGGATATGATTTCCGGGAGAGCGGCAACTATCGTGCTTATTATTGTAGGAAGGTTTGTAATGAGCGCGGTCAACAGGTCGACGCCGGCCTGCACGATGTCGGGTATGTGCGAGAGCAGCGTGCTCACGACTGACTCGACGATTTGAGGCAGTGCCTCGCATATTGCCGTGATGATGTCCGGGAGATTCGTAACGAGGGCGGTTAGCAGCGTGATACCGGCCTCGGCTATTTGAGGCACGCTCTCGAGCAGCGCGGTAACGATGCTCTCTATGAGCGTAGGTATGGACTCGATAAGTACGGGGATTGCCTCGATGATGCCCTCTGCAAGCCCTGTGACGAGCTGCAAGGCCGCCTCGACAAGCAAGGGGATGTTCTCTATAAGCGTCTGCGCAAACTGCGTGACGGCTTGTACGGCCGTAGGAAGAAGCGTCGGGAGGGCTTCGCCGATACCCGTTGCAAGCCCGCTCACAATCTGGATCGCGGCCTCGCCGAGCTGCGGCAAGGCAGATATAAGCCCCTCCATGAGCGAGGTTATTACGGTCGTCGCCGCCTCTGCGAGCTGAGGCGCTGCGTCGGCAAGCCCTTCGAGTATGTTGACGATGATGTCCGTGCCAAACTCGAGCAGCTCGGGGAGTTTGTCCGCGGCTTGCCCTATCATTTCGCTGATGGCGTCGCCGAGCGCGTCCTCGGCGCCCTCGACTCCGTTAATGACGTCGACAAAAGCGTCGACGACGTCGGCGAGCGCCGGCGCGAACTCTGCGATAAGCTCGTTTTTGACCTCGGCGACCGTGCCGCCGAGGCGGGCGAGCGTGTCGTCAAGCTCGGCCTGAGCCTCGCGCGCGGCTATGATGGTCGCGTTGTTCTCGCGGTATGCGTCGCCGGCGTCGCGGTAAGTGGCCGATAGCGTCTCGGTGATAAGCGCCGCCCGCTCCTGCTCGGTACGGCAAGCCGCGAGCTTTTGATTAAATTCGTCCTCTGAGATGCGACCCAGTTGAGGGCGTCGGCGAGCGCGCCGGTAACGGTGCCTACTTTGGCCGTCTCGTTGCTGGCTCGATAAGGGAGTTTATCGGGAGGGCGTCGCCGAAGGTGGCTACGACGCCGGCGGAGATGTCGCCCCATGTCGCGACGTCCTCTTCGGACTCTGCGAGCTGCGCGAGAAGCTGCGCGGCCTCCGTGGCCGTGCCGGTATCGCCGATAACCGAGTACAGCGACCTATACGCTTCCGTGGCCGTGCCGGTAGAAAAGCCGGCCGTCTCAAAGGCGGTATTCAGCCGCGCTTGCGACTCGCGGTACTCTTCCGTCGACTCTTCGAGGTCAAGCAGCCAATTAACCGCGGCGACGGTCGCGGTGCCGACGGCGGCTATGGCCGTCGCGGCCGCCTTCGCGCCGGTAACGAGGCCGCTTTTGAGCTTGTCGGCGAAGGTGTCCGTTTTGTCGCCGGCGTCCTGTGCCGCCTTGCCGTACTCGTCGATGGACGAGGCGCACTTGTCCGTGGAGTTGCGAGCCTCGTCGAGATACCTGTTGTTCTGCTCTATGTCGTCGCCGAGCTTATTCAAATCGCCCTGCGCGTTGTTAAGCTGTGTCTGCCATGAATTAACAGCGCGGCCGGCGGCGTTATAGTAGTTTTGAGCTTCGGCAAACTCTTTGTTTTGAGCTTCAAGCTCTTCGGTCAGGCGCTGCTGCTCGGCGCTCGTGTCGCCGCTCTCGTCGCCGAGTGCTGCGAGAGCTTCTTGACAACGCTGTATGTTCGCGCGGGCGGCGTCCATGCGATCAGCATAGGTCTGCTGCGCCTTCTGAGCGTTTTGGAGCGCGTCGCGGAGCTGGTTTATCTTCTTTTCCTGCTCGGCGTACATCTTGCCGAGAGTGCTGCCCTTGGCTTCCAGCGCGGCGAGGCTGTTCGCTTGGCCGGAAAATTCGTTCTCAACAAGCTTAAGCTCGGACTTCAACGTACCGAGCTCGGAATTTATATTTTTCAGCGAGGCTTTATACTCGGCCTCGCCTTCAACGGCAAGCCGAGTCGATATTGTACGGGTTGCCATTACGTTACCTCCATGTTATCACCGTCGCCGGCGGCGTCTTCGTTGACGCGGTGCGCGCGGGAGTACAGCTCCCACAGGTCGAACACTTCGCCCGGCGGCATGAGCAGCGACTCACGCACTGAGAGGCCGCACCGTATGGCTATGCTGAAGTATTCGGCTCGCGCAATCGTGTTTTTTTTTGATGAAGCTCGGCGAGGCCTTCGTCATATTCGTCGTCGCCCGGCGCGTTATCTCGCGGCCGTAGCCGATGGTGATCGCGCGGATAACGGCATTTTTGAGAGCGCCGAGGCGGTACGGCTCCACAAGCAGCGCGAAGGTCTGCGCGTCGGGGATTTCGCCCGCGGTATATCCAAACTGACGGCGTACAAGCTCGCCCTGCTCTGCCAAAACGGCCGCGGCCTCGCACGCGGCTTGAAGCCCTCGCCCGTATCCTGCTCGAGTGCCTCGAGTAAGAGCGTCGTGCTTCCGTACCTGTCGCGGATTTCAAACATAGCCGCGCCGTTAAGCGCGAGATAATACGTCGAGTGCTCTACGGTGAACTTTACAGCTTTCATTTTTACGCCTCCGCTCGCAAAGCGGGAGGCGGCAAAAGGCCGCCTCCCGCGAGGATGGTTTTATCAGCCGGTGCCGGAAGTGTAGCCGAGCTTCTCGTCACACCATGCTATAACCTCGGCCTCCGTCGAGAACTCCGCGCGGACACGCCAGGCGCCCGTCTCGCACTGGAACACGTTGAACGTGGTCGTAGAGGTGCCGAAGGTGATGCTGTTGCCCTTCGTGGCCGCCGTATCGTTGCCGAGTATGGCGCTGACAAGCGGATGAAAAACGCCCTGATACACGCGCACGCCGGCGCGGATAAGGACTTTGTAATAGGCGAGGCCGCCGCGAGGTGCGACGTCGTTCGCACTGTCCGTAACCTCGTCGGACTCTTCGTCGAGAGTGGCGCCGTGCAGCGCGGCGTGAACTTCCGCCGTCTTATCATCGGTTTGCAGCTCAAGAGAGCCGCTCGCAAACATATCGAGCTTTTCGGCGAGGCCGTCGTCGGCATAGAGCTCGCCGCTCGCGTTGGTCACGGTCAAATTAGCTTGTACGAGCTTGCCGATGGTGACGGCCTTCTCGTAGGTGTAGGTCGGAAGCGCGCCGGCCGGCGTGGTTGCCACGGGCGCAAATCTCGCCGTTTTGCTCCAAACTGAGCCATAGAGTTTTACCTCCTTAAAGATTCTTACTTGAGAGAAATTTGTCGTAGACGCCGCCGCGGCTTCTACGGCGGCGTCGGCAGATTTCTCGTTTGCGGTATTGATAAACGGGCGCGCGGGCTGCGAGGAAGTGCCGAACTCATTAACGAAGGCGACCTCGGCGACGCTGCGCCGGTTGCCGTCTGAGCGTGTGCCTTTCGGGTAGACCGATATGCTCTTGCTTCCGTCCTTGGCTTTGAGTTTGCGGTCGTATGTGATGCTGTCGGCGGTCTTGCCGGTATCATATACGCCCATAGCCCGAGCTTCGGCCGCCTGTGCCGGTGCGATAACTTCGGCCTCGGCGACAAGCATTTCGAGCACGGTGTCGTCAGGTATTTCTGCGATAGACTCCATGTCCGAGAGCAGCTCGTCGAGCCCCTGCGTGCTGATGTAGGCCACGCTTACACCTCCGAGACGGCGACGGCGTCCTCGCACTCGTAGACATAGTGCTGAGACGTGCGTCCGAAGCCGGCGTAATGCTCGGGCGGGTGAAGCCGGCGGCGACAATCCGCCGGGTTATCTCCCGGCGCGTTTTTACGGTGTTCAGCTCATGAGGCGCGAAGTAATGCACCTGCACGAGGACGCGCACAACGTCGGCGTCGTCGTCGCCGTAGTCGTCAGGGATGGCCGTGTAGTTGATGGTGATATATTCGTCCTCGTCGCCTTTGTAGGTCTGCGAGGCCGCGGGGACGAGGCCATTAAAGGCGGATATAAGCCGCTCTTCGATACTCACGGTGTCACCTCCCTGAACTCCGAGCACTCAAGTTCATACATTTCGCGAGCCTCCGTATAGCTGCGCTCGACTTTGTACCGGGTGCAATTCCACACAAGCCGCTCCTGCCCGTTGTAGTCCGCGGCGCGGAGCTTTACGGAAATGGCAAGGTCAACGCCGATTTGCCGAGCTGCGTAGAACTCGCTGCGACGTACTGACTGTACGTCTGCGTACACTTCGGTCTGCGTCACGGCCTCTTGCGGGAAGCCCTCGCTGTCCGCGCCGTGAGTCACGGCCTCGAGCGTTACTGTATCGCGCCAATACACGAGTTACCCCTCCTGTTCAGATGCGATATACGAGTCCGAGAGCGCAAGGCCATTACGCTGCTCCTTGTATGACGCCCGGTATTTTTCCGAGTCGTCATTGTCGAGGCCGAACTCGGCCTTGACGTAAGTGGCGACCGCTCGCATTATGAGAGGGTCTTGCTCGTCCTCGGCCTTCGCGGGAAGAACGCCGCCGAGCACAAGGTCGGCTCGGGCGGCGTTGATAAGGTCTTCAAGCTCGGAGTCGTGTATCGTCGATGTCAGTCTCATGTACTGCCGGATGCTCGTCAAATACTCTGCTCCGATAGCCATTTAAGCCGCTCCCTTATGCGCTCGCTTTGGCGAGGTGTACGAAAGCGCCGAGGCCGGCGGCGGGCTGAGAATCGAACACGCACGCGGCGAGGTAGTCGATACTGTTATAGCGAAGGCCGGACACGTCGCTACTCGTCACGGTGATGTCCTGAGAGTAGTTGCCGATGATGTAGCCGAAGTCGCCGAGATACGCCTCGTTCGCCGGGACGGATGCGGTAAAATACACTTCGTTGCCCATGACGTAGTAGCGACCATTTGCAAACTCTATCAGGTTGTTCTTGCTCTTGTTCATGAGCGGGTAGAAGTTCTTGAAAAAGCTGGTCTTGCGCATACACCAGACGGCGTTACGCTCATAGCCGCTGCCGAGCATACTATAAAGTCTACGACGTTCGCTTCGGAGAGTGTGCCGGACGCGGCGACGGTGACCTGATCAGTGCCGTCGGTGTATGCGCCGCTCGTACCTTTGCCGGCGGTCTTTACGCCGCCCGGCTGGTTGCTGCCGGTGCCGGTGAAGATGTAGTTTTCTATCCTTCGCGCGATGGATTCGCCGATAATCTCCGTCAGGAAGCTCTCGAACGCGGCGACGGTCATAGCGGACGCGGCACGGGACACGGAAATAAGCTTCGTTATCTCGTAGCCGGTCAGCTTGACGCCGGTGATGGTGTCGGCGGCCGGGGTAATGGCTGCGTTCTCGGTGTGAAGGGAAGCGTCCTCGGTCGTACCCTCTACCGGTAGGTGAAGTTGCCGGGTACGTGGAGGATGCGGCAACGCTGAAGTATCGGCGACACCTCGTACATCTTCTTGAGAATGTCGTTCGCGACGTTGGTCGGGATGGCCGCGCCCGCGGACGTCGCCGCCGTGCTGTACGCGCGCTTCTCCGCGTCGTCGAGAGGTTTGCCCTGAAGCGTCTTTACCCACGCGGAACGGTAAAGGCGCTGTTCATCTTCCTCCGAGCGCATTATGACGGGCGCGGGGGTCACTATGGGAGAGGCGCTCGCCGAGCCGCTATTGAGAAGCTGCTCAACCGTGCGGCGCTGCTCGAGCTTCTCGGCCTCGGCGTTAAGGCTGCGAAGCTCGCTCTCGAGCTCGTCGATATTGACCTCGCCTTCGGCTTCGAGAAGCTGCCTTATCTCGGTCTTCCTGTCTTTGATTTCCTTGAGCCTTTTCTCGATGTTCATTTTTGTACCTCCATGAATTTCAGTAGGTGAGTAATATCAACCTCTTGCGCCGCCGGGCGTTCTCCACCGCCGCGGTCTCTTTCGCGTACTCCTCCGTGAAAAAGCTGCGTGCCGCTATTGAGGTTTCGTTATAGGCGGGAATGTCCACCGCCGAAACGTCGTACAGTTTTTTGACCTTGAGTATCGTTCGCGTATGCGTATCGCGGTCGTATGCCTCGCTCTGCACCGTGAACGAGAAGGACATTTTGTCTATGTAGCCGCCATCGATTTCCTCGTACAGTTCCCGGCCAGCGGTTGTGCCGCCGAGGTCTGCTTCGATGTCAACTCCGCGGTCAGTAATGAAAAGCTGCAAAGTCCTGTTGCGGAGCCGGGCGACTACCTTGCCGCCGTGGTTGTAGTTCATGATCACGTCGGAGAGGTCGCACTCGTCGAAAGCGTGCCGGTCAATGACTTCGCAGTATTTGATACCGTCTATTTCCGTTATCACGGTCGGAGAGTTGAACACGATCGCCGTGCCGCGGACGCGGTACTCTTCGCTGCCCTCCGCGCGCGGGACGAGCGCGAAATCTTGAAGCGCGCGATATTCGCGCCCCTGCTTTATGGTCATGGTGTAACCTCCTGTTCTTCGCCCGGCGGCGGGTCTGACTCCGAGCCGCTCGCGGGCGGGCTTGCCTCTGCGCCGGTCTGGTACTTGTCGGCGAGTTGCGCGTTTACCATGTTGAGCGTCTGGACGCGGCGAGAGCCGGCCTCGCCGCCGATGGTCGGCATATCGAACATGGTGAGTATCTGGTCGAGCGTGGCGGCGCCAATCTCCGTGAGGAACTTCGCGGCGTTCACTTTCTCGCTGAGGGTTGCGAACTGCACGGAGTTGGCGGCGAAGACGATACGGTTGCCATGCCCGAACTCTCGCTCTGAAAAGAGCACGTTTGAAAAAGCCTGTGTCAATTTGCGGAAAAACGGCGCTATCTCGCCGTTATAAAAAGCAGACTCTTCGGCGGGCGTCGCCGTGTTCTGCGCTATGCCTTCGATACGCCGTAGTAGTCGTATATCTCGTCTTTGATGTAATTCAGCTGTGCCGAGGGTATAGGGACGGTCTTGTCCTGTATCGGCGTGTAGTCGTACTTCGCGTCGGTGACAATGACGCCCGAGCCGTTATTCTCGACTCGCAGATTGTCGCGAATGAAATCGTCGCGCCGGCGGTTAAGATCTTCGGTCTTGACTGCGTTCGACACCTTGAGTATGCCGCGTATGACGGCGACGAGCTCGGCGAACTTGCTCATACTCTGGTTGAACGTGTTGGCGGTCTTTAGCACCGTCTCGATGGGCTTGTTGTTGTCGCCGAAGATGTCGTTTTCGAGGAAATGCCGGCGTATATGTATGAGCCGCGAATACTCGCAGATATACGAGCTGCCGGTCGCGAACTTGAAACGGCAATACATAACGCCCATGTATTCGAGAAGCTCAAAATACTGGGCGTTTATCGGGTATATTTCGGTGAGTCGCCCCGCCTCGTCAAATACGGGGTAAGCTATCGCGTTGTTATACACCATGTACTGCGCGGCGAGCTTGTAGTAAAACTCGGATGCCGTCATGTACCTGTTAGGCTTAAACTGCAAAATCCGCTCAAGCGAGTCATGTACCGCCTCGGTAGTCTCGCCCGTTTGCCGGATGTGCCGCGGCTGCGCCGCCGAGACGCGGCGGGCGAAGGCGTCGACCGCCGAGCGCACGGTGTTTATATCCCATGCGTTACCCGAGTACGGCACAAACGTAGATTCCCATGTGCTCAAAAGCCGGTATGCGGAATAGTTCGCGTCCCGCTCGCGGCCTTTACTGCCGAAAATAGTTTGAAAAAGGCTCCGTCTTTCCTTCATTCCGTCACCCCACAAGGTACATATAATCGTCGAAGTCTCGGACATAGATAACCCACGCATTGAGCAGCGAGACTGCGCCGTCTATCCGGCGCCGCTCCGAGATTTTAACGGGCTGGATGTTGTTGACGCCGGATTTTTTCACGCCGGTATTGGTCAAGCACCATGTGAGCATGGGATTCTTGTTGTAGTTGACCTTCTTATCGGCGAACGCCGCGCCCATTTCGCGCATGGGCTGAGACCATGTAAAAGGCCCCTGCGCGACGGCGTGCATATCAAAGCCGTTCGCCTTCATCTCGTCCACCCAATAGCCGGCGAGAGCGCGGTCATAGCCGACGGCAAAGCAGTCTATCTTGAACTCGTCGCGCATTTGGCAGTACCACGCAGTCACGGCGGAGTAGTCGACGCGATTGCCCGGGCAGATTGTGAGAAGGCCGCGGGCTGCCCATGCTTTATAAGGCGCTTCGTTGGAGTTGTGCTCGTCGAGCTGCTCAATGCGCCGCTCGGGCAAAAAATACTGCTGCAACACGTAGACCGTGTCTTCCTCGCGGCTCCGCCTTATGAGCAGTGTCGCACAGGTCAGGTCTGTCGTGGCCGAGAGGTCGCACCCTCCGATGGCATAGGTGTTATACACGTCCTTCATGTCGAAAGTCGCGTCGTTCTTGATGTCCTCGAAAGAGAGCCACGCGGCGGCGCTTGTCTCCGGGACATTGAAGTCCTTGCACAGCACGCCCGGGAGATCTTCCGGGTTTTTCTTCGCCCTGTCTACGAAGGCCGCAAGCGTGGCATACTGCTTTATCGTGCCGAGGCCGGGATTGGCCTTCGGCCACGCACGCGGGTCTGTCCACTCGGCGCGGGCGTCCAGCTCGTAGAGTACGGGAAGAAAAGAGTCGTCTTCGACTTTCCCGTCCGCAATATCGCAAGCGAGGCCGTAGAGGTTATCGAAAACGCTCTCACGCACGGTGCCGCTCGTGGTTATCATTATGACGAGCGGCTGCCGGCGCGAGCTGGTGCTCTGTTTCATTACCTCGTAGAGATTGCGGTCGCGGATGGCATGAAGCTCGTCAATGATAACGGCGTGCGAGTTGAGGCCGTCGAGTGTGTTCGAGTCGGACGCGAGCGCCTCGAACTTGGAGGCCGTCGCCGGAAAGTACACGTCATTGCGCCGTTTCTTGATAACGGCGCGAAGCTCGGGGGACTGCTTTATCATGTTTACGGCTTCCGTGAGCGTCTTTCGCGCCTGGTCTTTTTTCGTGGCCACCGAGTATATTTCCGCGGCGCCCTCGTAGTCCGCGACGAGAAGGTAGAGGGCGAGGGCGGCAAGCAGCGTGCTCTTGCCGTTCTTTCTCCCGACAAGGAAGAGCGTTTCGCGGAAGCGGCGAAAGCCGCTCGATTTATCGAGCCACCCGAAGAGGGCTTGAAGAAAGGCCTTTTGAAAGAGCTCGAGCCGGAGAGGCGCGCCGAGCGTGCCTTGACTCTGCTTTGCAAATCGCTCAATGAAGATTATTGGCCGCTCGCCGGCGTCCTCGTCGAAGTAGTACGGAAAGCCGGCGGCGGGCGTGTCCATTTCCCGGACGAGGCGCCCGTAAACTTCTTTGACGCGCCGGCTCGTGACTATCTCGCCGCTCTGGATGCGCTGCCAATACTCGCGGACATAATTCACGCGCTCACGCCCTTCGGCGGCTTCATTGCGAAGTTCATAAGCTCGTCGCCGGCGTTCTTCTTTTCGTCCTCGGGAAGCTGCGCTATGAGCTGATTGACGAGGGAAGTAAGCTCTTAATGGTCGTGTTATAGCCTCGCAATGCGGGACTTTCACGGCGAAATTGCTGCGATCCCTGCTTAAAATCCTCTAAAATGGCGTCGTTATTCAGCTCTGCGACGAGCCGCTCAAGCGTAACAGTCGTTACCGCATACTGGTAAATGAGGCTGTCAACGAACTTTCGCTTTTTATCTGGAATTTCTCGGAATAATACCTTAATACTGCGAACTACCCGCGCAATCTTTTCTTCGGTGGTCATATCCTCGTATTTTTTGGCTGCTTTTGCCATATTGACGCCTCCTTCCTCGCCCTCCCTCGGCGCTTTACCCCCCCTTATGCGCGCGACCGGGGCAGTTCTAAACGGGGGTTGGCGGCGGTTACGAAGGGCGGCCATATATCGCCGAGACCGGGGGGAGGTCAAAAATATTCGTCGTCGTCAACCCGGAATTTAGGCGCGAGCGAAGCCTCGACTACATTGCCGTATTCATCGAAGGCGAGGCCGTCAGCTAGCGGCGGCGTCGCGCCGTGAGCTATTGCGTGACACGCGCGGCAAAGAGTTTCGAGGTTGTCCTCGTTGAGAGAGATAGACGGGTCGTCTATGTTCGCCGGCGTGAGCGGCTGTATGTGATGTACGATAACGCCCGGCGCTCCGCACCGCACACACAAGCTGGCGTCGCGCTTGAAGATATACGCGCGAGTGCGCCGCCATGCCGGCGACTCGTAGAACGCGCGTGCAAATGCCCGCATTGTTATCGCCTCCATGTCTGCAAAGAGAACGCCCCGCACGCGGCGGCGCTCATTTCTGAGTGCTCGCTTTGTGCGAGGCGCACGGCGGCGAGGTTGTCCTCGACCTCTCTTTACGGGTACATGGTAACACGCGGACATTGCAAGTTTCCATACACTCTTTTTTCAGTTCGCTATATAACGCGCAATAATGCTATACGGACGCGAGCGCGCCGGCGCGTAGTAGAGTACGGCGAAGTGCGCGACGGCCTTGTTGCGCATATCATAGACGCTGGTCGTAGAAGCATAGTTGACTGCCTCGGCGATTTCGTCCTTGCTGCGCCGCTCGATGTACCAAAGCTGCACGATCTCGCGCTCGTCAGGCTCAAGCTGTGAGATTACGCGGTCGACGTCTGCGATAACCTCTTCCGTCCGCTGTATCTCGCGCGTTACCTCGGCAAGCTCAAGGCACGCCGAAAGAGCGTCGTTCACTGCGCCGACGCTGGTATATGACTTCGACATATCCGGCGAAGGATAGCCGGCCGGCGCGCTGCGAGCTAAAATCCGCTCACGCCGGCGTGCAAGGTTTTGAGCGAGGCCTCGAGCGAGCCTCGCGAAGTCAGCAGCTTCTCGGCCGCCTCGAAGTAGTTTATGCTCATACGCGCTTGCCTCCGTGCCGATAAGGCCGCCCAATGTTGAAGTCATACTTCGCCTCGAGGGTCGCTTCGATGTCTACGCCCAAAAACGCAAGATAATCGAGTATGCGCATTATTGCGTCGCACAGCTCGACGGCCACGCCTTGCGGCTTCACTGAGCCGTAAACCGCCGGCCGGCCGTCGCGGTATTCCGCGAGAGCCTCGGAGACCTCCGAGTGTATAAGCGCCGCGACCTCGGGGAACTCGACGGGCTTGTCGTACCACCCGTGAGCGACGGCGTTGCATGGACGTCCGCCGCAAATTCGTTGAGCTTCAATTCCGCTTCCTCCGTTTCCGTTTAGGCTTGATATATACACCGTCTGCACGGTAGTATCTCGCGTTTATGTAATATCCGCCGTTGACGTCGTTGAAAAAAGCGCCGGCGTCGGCAAGGCAATAGCCGGGGTATAGCCGCTCAAATGCTTTGCGGTCTCCGTCTTGCATAAGCTCACGGGCGCGGCGGGCAGAAATGCGGCCGTCGCGCGTCGTCGGCTCGGGGTCTATGAGATTCTTCGAGGACTGCCACGCTTTAGAGCCTATCGGGCTTTTGACAATGTAATTCGCAAGGCCGGCGAGGCCGGACTCTGTGAATTGCAGCCGCCGGCTGTTCGCATAGCCGAGCCCCCAAAGGCCTTCAAGCTCGTCTCGATCTATGCCGCCGTTGACGGTGACGTGGTGGTGATACCGGCCGCCCTTTATTCCGCGCTCCGTGACTGCAATATACTTGAGCGGCTCGAGGCCGCGCCTTTTTCTGTACCGGCGCAGACGGCGAAGGAAGTTTGAAAGCTCGCGCTTCGCGGCTTCATCATTTTCGGGCTGCGAGGCATACGTAAGATGCAGCTCGAGGTCGTCCGGGGTGAAATTCGCATGAAGGAGACGAGCGAGCTTCTGTTCCCGATGCTTCTGGTTTAGCTTCTTTTGCGCCGCCGAGGACGGACGGGCGCGGCGGCTGCGACTCGCTCGCTTGCTTCCTGAGAGATACACAGGGAAAATATAAACGTCGAGATACTCTCCGCACACATATCGTTTCTCTCGATAGATTGTTCTCACTCTTTACACCTCCGAGGTAGCTGCTGGTCGTTAAGTTAATATCCCATACGAGCCCGTAAAGCGCCGGCGCGCTGAATTCAAGCTTGTATTTGCCCTCGAAGTGTGATATTATAATAAAGGTATGAGTAATCACCTTCGGGCGGTTATGCCGCCGGCGCTTGAGCGAGCGTCGGCGGCTTTCTTCTTTTCCCCCGGCATTGAGCCGGGGGAATTTTTTAATTCTGAATTATAGGTCAAAGCCCGGGGCGACGCCGAGGGAATAGTAGGCGTAGCTGTAGTCGACGTAGCCGTCGGTGTACACATTCGCGAAGCTACCGGAGTCGTAGCGAGACGCCGAGCGGAGCCACCAAGGGTATGTACCTTTGCCGGCGACCTCCTTTACGCGGTCTCGCTCCCGCTCAAATATTCTGAGCTGCTCGCCGCTCGGGTCTGCTTCCCAATAGTCGCCGGCGGCGTCGCCGAGGACGTCCGCCGCTGACGGAATCCAAAGCGTATCTGTGTATTCGCGAGCTTTGCCGTCAATAAACTCGCTCATTGTGCGAGGAATGAAGGCCGAGCGAAGCGCGTCGGGGAAGAGCGGGAGAAGCTCGTCAAGAACATACCGGCGGAGCTCGCTGTTCATGTAGCCGCCCTTGTTGGTCGGCTGCTTGTTCATAACGTGCGGCTCGCCGATGCAGTCCTTGAGCACAAAGCGCCGGCGGCCGCCTTTGACGTAGCCGCCGAAGACTGCGGTCGCAATCTCGCCGCTCTTGAGCGGTATAATGAACTCGTCAAACGGCTCGATTATCATTGATTCCTTGATCTCGTCGATGCTGCTGTACGCCGGCTCTCGGTGGTAGAATTTGATTGTGCTCATGCTTTGGCCTCCTTAAAGTGTGCAGAAATAATGATTGCCTATTATGGCGACGATATTGCTGTTGTATGGCGAAGTCGAAAAGAACACAGTATCAAGCGGGACTTCAAGCTCGCTGCCGTCGAGCGCGTCGTAAACGGCGCTGTACTGTGTTTCGCCCGGCTGCGCGGTATGTAGATACGGCGCCGGCGAGAATTGATAGCCTTGCCCGGGGTATCTCTGAAAAATAACGTCCTCGATGGTATCGGGGAACAATGGAGACAAGCACCTGTTGAGGACTACCTCGGCGACGGCGACTTGCCCCTCGTAGGGCTCGCCGCGTGATTCGTGCCATACGAGGCAAGCGAGCAGATACACGTCATTTGCGCCGACGGTGATGCCGTCGTATGGTTGAGAGGGGCTCCGAGTGGCCGCCGGCGTTGGAGACGGCGCCGAAGAGGCTGCCGGCGGCGCATCTTCGGCGCTGCCGTTTCTGCCGTCAAGGTTGAGAAGACCGTCGAAGAGTCCGGCGCCGGCGCAAGTTCTTGTGCTTCAACCTGAGCGCGGGCGGCGACAATGAGTACCAAAGCCGCGAGCAGCGCGAGGAACACGAGGACGCGGGCGGCCGCGCGCTCCGCTCGCCGGCGTGCGCGCCTGTCGAGCGAGGTCATAAGTCCTTCACCTCGTCTTCGGATATGAGCTCGACAAACTCACACTTGCGAGCTATGCTTGTCCACGGCACGCCCCACTTGCGAGCGGCGGCTGTAACGGCCTCGTACTTGTTCCGGCCGTGTACTGTTATCTCCCGGCCGTCCTCGTGACGCACGAGGTAAAGTATCAGCGGCGGCCGGCGGCCGTCTTTGCAATGACCTTTTTCATTTTTACCCCCTGTCATGGTACAAATAGGCTTGTCTGCGCTGCGTGAAGGTTGAAGCGTTCTTCTTCTGCCTCGAAGTATTCCTTGTTGATCTCGCACCCGGCGAAGTCGAGGCCGGCGTCGTATGCTGCTATTCGGCTCGAGCCGCTCCCGAGGTGAGTATCGAGGACGGAGCTTCCCGGCTCCGCGAACAGACTGTAAATCCATGCGTATAGCTCCACGGGCTTTTGCGTCGGATGTATCTTCCCGGGGTATCGATTGTCAAAAGCGAATAGCTTTGACGGTTTGTTGAAGCTCGTCCACGCATATTCACAGCGGCTGAAATTCGGGAACGGCTGCATTTTGTCCCATACGAGGAAGCACCTGCACGGCGGAAGGTGGAAGTAATTACCCCCCCATATCACCTGATTCTTGCTCACGCGGAAAAGCTCTTCAAAGTATGCAGCCTCGGGCGGAATATCCCATTTTGTGATATTGCCGCGGTTGAAAGTGCAGTCTCTGAGCTTGCCTCGTCCGTTGGTGCTGTCTTTTGGAAGCCCATACGGCGGGTCTACAACTGCGAGGTCGTAGGCGTTGTCGGGAAGCGACTTCATATACTCCATGCAGTCAATGTTAAAAGCTGTGTTCATATCTCCGCGAGATTGCCATTTATGAGCTGAAAGGCCTCGCGGATGCGGTCAGCGACGCCAATTTTGAACTCGAGAACGCAGTACCGCGCCTTTGGATGTATATATACCACGGTGCCGGTGACGGGCTTCAGCTTCCCGCCTTCGCCTCGGGCGTCAAAGGTTTCGGGAAATACCGAGAGCCGCTCTCCGAGCTTTACCATACGAACGCCCCCTTACTCTTCGAGCTGGAAGGAGCGGACTTCGTGCCGCTCAACTTTGATTTTCTCTTTGGCTGTGATAGAGATTTTCGCACGGCCTCGGCCGCGTATGTTCAGCGCGGTGGAAGTGACATATCCGCGGGCGACGAGCTCCGCGACGCCGTCCATTAGGTCGAGGATTTCCGGCGCGTCGACTGGCTTGAAGCCGAGCCGCTCGGCTTCGCTGCCGAAGACTTGCCTGATTCTATACCTTGCGTCGCGTATTTTCGCTTGTACCGCTCGCTCTTCTTTCGCGTCGAAGCAATCACACAGCTCGGAAGCCGCGGCGTCGGCCGCCTCTTGTGTGCCGTAATCGGTGTCAAGGCTTAGAGTCTGGCCGCAAAAGCGGCAAGTGCCGAAGGCAAAGGCGGCGCTCATTTGTCCACCTCCCGCAAATTGATGACGGGCGTGCTGCCGGCCGGCGTGTTCGTGGCCTTGAGCTCGCGGCGATCGCTGGCATGACGTTTCTGAGCGCGCTTTTGATTAGCTCCGTGAGCGCCGGCGGCACGTCGGGCGAGCCGTCGGCGGGCGCGCCGGGCTCTGCGTCGGGCGTTTCCTGTTTCTTCGGCGTCGCCTGTCCGGGTCGGCTCGCTCAACGAGTGCTTTCACCATACCGGCGCGTACTACCTCGCCGGAAAACTCGCCTAGCTCGGTTTTGTTCCTGAGCGTGCAGCTGCGAGTGCGGACGGAAAACTCGCCCGTCTTTAGATTCATCACGACGTAAGCCCTTGCGCCCTCCGGCGGAGTGATTACGGCCGCTCCGGCGTCGGCGATAACGTCTGCCGGCGACGGCACGGAATACCCCGCGTCTCTGAGCACGTCGAGCTGCTCCGGCGCGAGGGCGTAGCTTCCGCGCCGAGCTTCTTGGAATAGACCTTTTTCATGCTTTACCCTCCTTCGTGTTTCTTAATTTCGGACACCATGCCGGAATATACGGAAGCGGCCGGTCAAAGCCGACGACATACCCGCGGTAAGCGCCCGGGGCGGAGCAGCGAAGCGCCGTCTTGCCCTTCGGCCACTTCTCGGCAACAACGGCGTCGCAGTCGCCGCACGTTTTTGAGGTTTTCATTTTGCTCCCCCGCATTATGTAGCCGTTATGAGCTTGAGCCATTCGAGTATGTCCTCGGCAAGCTCGGTGTTTTCCGTTGCGGCGGCGTAGGCTCGAAGAGCCGCCGCGGCTGCGTGATCTTTACCGGGGACGAGGACAAAGCAGTCAGTGACAAGAGCCCCGTCGCCGGCTTTGTAGACTATGTATTTCCCGTATAGTCCTCGGCGCTCTTCCGCGACCTCCGAGGCGGCCGAGCAGTCGAGGCCGAGCCACCACTCGGGGTTATTGCGCTCCGGCCGCTCGCAGTCCGTGCAGTCTTCGCGCTTGCACTCCGCGCAAAAGCGCATGTGAAATTCGTCGTCCCATGGAGCCGTGAGAATGGGAAGAGCTCCGAGAAACGTCGCGAGGGCTGCCGGACTCGCTGTGATGGCTTCAAAGTTGTTCATAATATGCCGCGTACCTCCGTGCTTTTATCTGCGCCGGACGACTTCCGGCGGCCTCTGCGTCTCAAGGATTGCCGAGCGCGCATTTGCGCGAGCTCGGCGCTATACGCCGGTTGAGGTTGTTGTCCAGCTCGCCGGTCGCGCCGCGCTTGAGGTCGCGGTACACAGTAGCCGCCGTCACGCCGATCGCTTCGGCTATCCTATACACACTCACGTCCTCTGCATAGAGGCGCTCAATGGTCTGTCTCTGCTCAAGGGTTAGGTTTTTGCCGTACATTATTTCGCCTCCATTCTTTAGAAGTACTGTGCGGTAAGCAGCCGCTCACTCCGGCTTTTCGACCTTGAAGATTTTGAAATAGTGGTTTTCGTGACTGAATGTGCCGCCGGTAGCCATTTTCGCGAGCAGTTCTATATAGCCTGATAATGTCTCTTCGGCGCGAGGGAATGCCGCAGATTCACGTTTGACTATGGCCTTGACACATTCATAGGCCTCTGCGACCGAGTCGCAAGTGGCCGAAAACTGTACGCCATTCACTTTGTAAGTAACTGTGAACTTCATATTTACGTCCTTTCTCCGCTCTGTATCGACAAAAAAATATTGCGTCTGAGCTGTTTAGCTCTGACGCAATAAATGATATACTCCACGAAGTGAAAAAAATTCGAAAAAGATATTGACAATAGAGGGGGTGTTTAGTATAATGACAAAGCCGCTTATCCGGGAGCATAGCTCAGCCGGTTAGAGCACTTGCCTTACAAGCAAGGGGTCACTGGTTCGAGTCCAGTTGTTCCCACCAGAGTTTTCTTTCGGCGGCGGAAACAGAATATGCCTCGGTAGCTCAGTTGGTAGAGCAACGGACTGAAAATCCGTGTGTCGCCAGTTCGACTCTGCCTGAGGCACCATCTGCGGGCATAGCTCATTTGGCAGAGCGCACCTTGCCAAGGTGGAGGTAGCGAGTTCGAATCTCGTTGCCCGCTCCAGTTCCGCGAAACTAAACAATAGTTTCGCCGGAACCTATAATGAAAAGGCGCGGCGCCATAGCCAAGTGGTAAGGCAGGGGACTGCAAATCCCCGATTCTCCGGTTCAAATCCGGATGGCGCCTCCAAACCCGGCCCAGAAATGGGCCGGGATTTTGTGTTGTTACAAGAAGTAGTCAAATTGTAATACAAACCTGCTTGAAATACCAAGATGTAGATGCTAATATACAAGATATAGCGCAAGGGGTACCCCTTGCCATTGAGACAGGCTCCGCCTGTCTCATGACGGAGCTTTGAAAACAAAAGAATATAAGGAGGAAACTCAAATGAAAAAGTCCATCCTGGCGCTGCTCCTAGCCGTCCTGATGGTCGCCTCCCTCCTCCCGCAGCCGCAATGGCGGATGAGGGGAACGTGGCGAAGATTGGCGATAAGGAGTATGCGACTCTGGCCGAGGCCGTTGCGGCTGTGCCAGATAATACGCCTACCACTATCACGTTACTGCGTAATGTGACTGACGGAGCCGGTATAATAGTTGAGCCGAACAAGAATATCACTTTTGACTTTGACGGATTTGCGTACTACTTTGTTAGCACCGTAGGTTCTTCTGGCACCGAGACAAACTGTTTCCAATTGCAAAAAGGCAGCAATATCACAATGCGTGACGGTACCATTATTGCAAATTGCTCCAGCGCAAAGATCGTTTTTCAGAATTACAGTAACTTAATTCTTGAAAACATGCAAGTGGACGCAACTGTAGGTAATAATAATCTACAATATGTTGTTAGCTGCAATTGCGGCACCACTAAAATAACCGGTAATACGAATATTAAGGCAAGGTCTGGGTGGTATGCGCTTGACGTCTATTACTGGCCCAGCAATGGATATGGTGACGGCGTTTCCGTTACTATCGACGAGAACATGACAGGCACTGTTACTGGAATGATTAGCTATGGTGCCGACAAGACTGCTGATGGTCAGGCAAATTATGCCGACAAGGCTAAGCTAAATATAGAAAATGGCATATTCGATGGGAGCTTTACAACATATGATTTAAACGAAAACGTGAAGCCCGCCTCTATCAATGTTTCCGGCGGCGCATTCAGCGCTGCTGTTCCCGTGGCATACCTCGACGAATCCCTCAAGTATCAGGTCAAGAATGGCAGCACCTACACCTACTACGAGACGTTTGACAAAGCCCTCGCTGCTGCTGAGAACGGCGCGGTGATTGAGAATGTTGTTCAGGGCCTCGGTGCTGAGAACTTCACCCTCACCATTGACCCCGCCAACGGCGGCACTAAGACTGTACTTTCTCTTCCCAAGGATTCTAATTACACCCTGCCCACTGTCAGCAAGAGCGGCTATGCTTTCCTCGGCTGGTCTGACGGCGTGAACACCTACCCCGCGTACCGTCATCACCCTGACTCCAACGTTACTTACACTGCCATCTGGGTGCGCCACCCCGACACGCCCTACGTCCCCGAGCCGGAGGAGCCCGAGGAGCCTGAGTCCCCGCGTTCCCGTTCTACGACGTCCCCACCTCCGCTTGGTACTACACGGCTGTGAAGTACGTCTACGACAACAAGCTCATGGACGGCGTGGACACCTACGTGTTCGCCCCGAACGACACGCTGACCCGCGCGATGGTCTGGACCATCATCGCCCGCATGAGCGGCGTTGACACCACCGGCGGCGCTAACTGGTACGCCAAGGCCCAGGAGTGGGTCATCACCAACGGTATCTCCGACGGCGAGAACCCGACTGCGGCCATCACCCGCGAGGAATTCGTCACCATGCTCTGGCGTCTTGCCGGGGAGCCGATTTATACCGGCGACCTCAGCCGCGTGCCGGACGCCGGCAGCATAAGCACCTGGGCGCAGAACGCCATGCTCTGGTCGTATGCCACGGGCCTGACCGAGGGCGACGAGAACGGCGCTCTGACCCCGCTGGCCACCGCTACCCGCGCGCAGGCTGCGGCCATGATAATGCGCTTCTGCGAGAGCGTGAAGTAAGCCCCAAAAACATAAAACAGGGAGCCTCCCGGCTCCC
>ENA-OQEN01000112-OQEN01000112.1-human-gut-metagenome-genome-assembly--contig:-NODE-112-length-33172-cov-2.948585_pt1 | contig 33172 bp, 46 predicted proteins | sample MGYA00242791_ERZ504627 | MGnify/ENA primary metagenome ERZ504627 (study PRJEB26092, sample SAMD00036316) | human gut metagenome | host: Homo sapiens | study: EMG produced TPA metagenomics assembly of... | reverse complement strand
CCTTCCTTGCGGATACGCATTACTACAGCAAAAGCCTGGGAGTCAGCGGGCGGCAGTATGAGCTGCGCTCCGGCTCCGATCAAAAATGCCTGGCGGAAACAGAAGAAATCATCACAGCCGCCTTTGAGGAGATTGGCAATTCCGACACGGACGCCGTAATGATCGCGGGCGATCTGACAAATGACGGTGAGCGCGTATGCCATGAGGAATTTCGGAAATTGGCGCGTGGACTGGCGCAAAAAAAGCCTTGTACCTGATTACCGCCACACATGATTGGTGCTGCGACGGCAATCCCCGCAGGTATGACGGAGACATGGTTTTTCACGACGTGCCCACGCTTTCAAGCGAATCGCTCTATGATTTTTATCGTGACTTTGGGCCAAAGCAGGCAATCAGTGTGTTTCAAACGCATTTGGGCACCGCATCCTATGTTATCGCGCTCAGCGGTTCCGTCTGGCTGCTCGCACTGATTGACGATCAAAACGGCAAAGGCCGGGCCGGTTTTTTCGAAGAACATTTTTTGTGGATTGAGGAGCAGCTCCGCCGCGCGCAAGAACAGGGCATTCTGGTGATCGGCATGGAGCATCACCTTTTGCTGCCCCACGTCAGTAGCCTCTTTACAGGCGGCGCATGCGTAGGAGATCGGGAGGCTGTTGCCTCCCGCCTAGCGGATGCAGGCCTGCGCTATATGGTGGCCGGCCATAGCCATATCCAGCATACCAAGCGGTTCGTCAGCAAAAAAGGGAACGCTTTAACAGAGATCAATGTGGGCTCCCTATGCGGCTACCCCGGCCCCATCTGCGAAATCACCGTTCAACCGGATCAAACGCTCTTTTATGAGGTGCGCCATCTCGCCTCCTTCCGCTTGGGAGGGGAGGAGATCGATGCCCAGCGCTTTTTCAAGCGGCACGCCACCGCGATGATCCGGCGCGTTTGGGAAAGCCCCGACCGCCGGGAATTCACAGACCGCCTCACCGCCCTCCAACTGCCGGGGAAGAAAATCGGCCGTTTTTATGGGGCTATCCGCCCTGTTTTGCAGTTTATTCGCACGGCGGATCTTGGCCGGTGCTACCGCCTGCTAAAAAGGCTTGGGCTGGCGCGCGGCATCCAAAAAGAATGGGTGCTGGCATATGAGCGCATGCCGCTGACGGAAGTGATTGATGGAATGATGTGCAGCTTCCTCGATGGAGCCTATGAGCCGCATTCCCGTAATTCCGCGTATTATCAGCTTGTGATGGGGGCGGTATCTATCCCTTCTCGGCTGTTTCCCAAGAACGGAGATTTGCAAAAACTGATTGACGCGGCGGATGAGATTCTGGCTGGCGGCGAGATCAACGCCCAGCGGGCAAAAATTTAATTTGTTTCTTCCCGCAGCTTTCCGTTGAAAAGCAATCGTCGCGCCCTTTCTTCAACCAGCATAAGATGAACTATCTTATTCTAAATGAAGAAAGGGCGTTTTTATGTCTTATCCAACTTACCCATACCGTGGGACTGAGGAAAAGTGCCGCACAGTGGGGCTTACTTTTCCTCCGCAGCACCAGCCCGCCAGCCGGGGATGGAATACCTGATGGACCGCTACCCATCGCTGAAAACCCTGCTGTGAAAGGCAGCGGCAAACTCAAAGGAAAAACCGCGCTCATCACAGGCGGCGACAGCGGCATTGGGCGTGCCGTGGCCTATGCATTTGCAAAAGAAGGGGCGAATATCGCCATTTCCTACCTTGATGAGGAGCGTGACGCCTGCGAAACACAAAGGCATATTGAGGCGCTCGGCGCGAGGTGCATCCTCCTGCCTGCCGACCTGCGGGAGCGGCGCAATGCCAAACGGATTGTCAAAGAAACAGTGGAACTATTCGGAGAGATCAATGTGCTTGTCAACAACCATGGCGTCCAATTTGTGCGCGAAAGCATCCTTGACATCACACAGGATCAGCTCACCGATACGTTTGAAACAAATGTCTATGGGTTTTTCTATGTCATTCAAGAGGCGCTTCCCTTTATCCCGGAGGGTGGGGCGATCATCAACACCACCTCCATCACCGCTTATCAGGGCGCGATCGTCTCCCTGACTCGTTCGCTTGCAAAATCCCTTGTCAGCCGTAAAATCAGGGTCAATGCCGTTGCACCGGGGCCGGTATGGACGCCGCTACAGCCTGCCTCCTTCCCGGCCGACGCGCTGGAAACCTTCGGCTCGTTTACCTCGGAAACGCCGATGGGCCGTGCCGGGCAGCCGTTCGAAATGGCACAGGGCTATGTATATCTAGCGTGTGACGATTCCGCTTTTATGACGGGGCAAGTGCTACACATCGACGGCGGCTCCTTTGGCTATTCCTAAAGCGGACGCATCTGTGCGCACAGCGCCGCGAAATCAGGGGGAGGCGTGGCCTCTACCGTCATCTGTTTACCGGAAACGGGATGATCAAACCGGGCGAGTGCACAGTGCAACGCTTGCCGAGCAATTCGGCCATCTCCTGTACCATACATTGTATCTCCCACAAGAGGCGTGCCGAGAGATGCAAAATGAACACGTATTTGATGCGTGCGCCCGGTTTCCAAGCGCAGGCGCATGAGCGTCATTGCATCTCCCTGCATGACCGCCGTCCAATGGGTCACCGCCGGCAATCCACCCTCTCCAACCGCACGGCTGGTATGCATCGGGTTCGGCCGGATGATCGGCCGGTCGATCGTTCCGCTGCCCCGGTATAGGCCGGATACAACTGCGAGATATTCTTTTTCCACCCTTCCGGAAAGCCGTGCGGCAGCATAGCGATTGAGCGCGCAGAGAACTATCCCGGACGTATCCCTATCCAATCTGCCCACACAGCGCATGACGCACTGGCGCCCCTGCTCCTGAAAATAGGCGGCCACCGCATTTGCGAGCGTATCGCCCTGATGGTTATGGGTTGGGTGCATGGCGAGGCCGGCGGGCTTATTGAGGATCAACAGATCATCGTCCTCATAGCGGATATCGAGCGGGAGCTCAAGCGGCTCTACGCGGTTTAAATCGTCCGGCAGGCGGAGGGTCAGCTCGTCCCCCTCGCAGAGCTGATCGATCGTGCGGGTTGGAGCGCCATTGAGGCAGATTCCATCCGGCAGCCGTTTGAGAGATTGGACGAGCCGTGCCGACAGCCCCGCCTCTCCGCGTAAAAAATGGACGACCTTGCGGCCGTCATAACTTGCATCGATCTGAAAGCGCAGGATGCGCGGCATGGCCTCTCCTCCCCCATCCGGTTAAAAATCATGCAGTTCGATCTGTATTTTAAAATCAAAGCGGCCTTTGCCTCTAGCCGTTGGATGCCCTGCTTCTGCGTAAAATCCAAAGCCGGCCGGCAGGGGTCTGCCACGCCATACCATGGCTCAATGCAAACGAAGGGGGCGCCCGGCTTCGCCCAAAGCCCAAGATAGGGTGCGCCACCGAGCATAACGGTAACAACACGCCCTTTACGGCGGCTTTCCAGCGTGACGCATCGGGAACGCAGGCCGGAGAGGATCAGCGCATCATGAAGGAAGAGCTCCTCTGTAATTTCAATTTCACGGCCATTGCCAGGCACAGCAAATAGCTCGCCGGTGCGTAGGCCATCCGCCCCGATACGCTGGGTATGCAGGTTTTCCTCACGGCACTCAAAGCGGAGCGTATCCCCAATTCGCAGCGAAAAGCAGGATGTGCGCCGAGTGAAAAATACAGGGCTCCGCCGCCGGATTCAGCACGGTGTGAGTTACCCCCAACTTTTGCCCCGTTAAAAGATATGTGACGCGCAGCTCAAATGCAAACGGATATTGTGCGCGTGTTTCCACATCGTCCGTCAGGGAAAAAACAAGCCTATCGTTTGACTCATCCACGCAGAAAAAGCGTTTTCTACGTGCAAAGCCGTGCCGAGGCATCTGATAGGGCTGGCCGCCCAGCCAATAGCGTTCCTCTGCCAGGCTTCCAACGATTGGGAAGAGAATTGGCGCCTGCCCTGGCCAAATAGCGGGGTCGCCCTGCCAGAGGTATTCATAGCCGTCTTTCCTCCGGCGCAGGCTGTGCAACTGCGCGCCAAGCTCATCCACTTCCACATGCGCAAAGGCGTTTTCCATCTGATGATACATCGCTTTCCTTCCCCCTGTAAGAGCTGTTATCCTTCTCCCTGCTTCAGCGCCTCCGCCACAGCGTGCGCAAGCTGATCCGGGCAGGAAGTGGATTTCATACCGCATCGAATGCCGGAAAACGTGTCAATCACCTTTTGTGCGGGCATCCCCTCCACGATTTTGGAGATCCCGGCAAGATTCCCGGCACATCCGCCGTGAAATTTCACGCGACGAATTATCCCATCCTCTATCTCAAGGTCAATTTCCCTGGAGCAGGTGCCATGTGTACGATACTGATATATCATAACCATTCCCCTTTTTTCTGTTGAAATACCAAAATCCTTGCCTGCGGACAGCAACCTCCACAGGCATCTCCAGTTTAGCATAAAACAGCAAAAAGGGGAACCGTCCTAACAGATTCTTTTTTGTAAAAAGTAAATTGAATGGCAAAACAAACCTTCTCCATAGCCGCCCTGTTCAGGATACCGCATTACACATGCCGAATGCGCCGGTTATCTCCTGCACGGCCGTCTTTTTTCTTGTATATCCGCGGATATCCTGCTATACTAAATGTGGTTTATTTTCTGCCGATTCAAGCGGCGGAAGCGCAGTCAGAAAGGAGACAAATCATGTTTCGCATCATCTGTATTGCCATCGGCTATCTCTTCGGCTGTTTTCAAACCGCCTATCTCATCACGCGGCATAAAATCTCTCAGGATATCCGCGATTTCGGCACCGGCAACATGGGCACCGCCAACGTCACGCAGACGCTCGGCCCCAAAGCCGGCCTGATTACGCTCTTGGCTGATGTGCTTAAAACGTTTGTCGCCTGCTACCTCTGCGGCTGATTTTTCCCGGCCAGCCGGATGAGCTGGTTGTCGTTTATGCGGGCGCGGGCGTCGCTTTGGGGCATGATTTCCCCTTCTGGTTAAAATTCAAAGGCGGGAAAGGCGTGGCCGTTACCATTGCAATCCTTTTGCTGCTGGATAATCATTTGCTCGCCATCTCCTTCTGGTCTGTCCTCCTGGCGTTTTTATGCAGCAAACGGCTGGTGATGGCCGTTGTAGCGCTGTGTATCACGTATCCTCTGGCCATGTTTTTTATGGCTACCGGATGGAAACCGTCATCGTTGCCGGATTGCTGGCCTGCTTGATTATCGTGCTGCACCGCAGTAGCTTCCGCAAAGAGGTAAAAGTAGAGGATGACTACCGGGCGGAATACCAAAACCTTGGCAAAAATATCGCCTATTACCGGGCGCAAAAAAACTTGGATTCGCATGATCTCGCTCTGAGCGCAAAGTTAAGTGAAACCGTCCTGCGTGATTTGGAGGGCGAGGAGATCAAGCTTGCGCCCTCCCTTGATGCATTGTTTCATCTGGCGCGGGCGCTTGGGGTGCCCCCGGCGGAGCTGCTGAAACCGGCGGCAAAGCCCCCGGAACCGGAAGAGGAGGATACGGAACCGCCCATCCAGCAATAGAGTCCCTTAGAAAAAAGAGCAACGCCCCTGGCTGACTGGCAGCCGGGGGCGATTTTTCTCCGTGTTTGCTTTTCTCCAGATAAAAAGAGGCACCACGCCAAAAGCGGGCGCCTCATGTAAGCAATTTTGATCCCGAATCAGTCGCTCGTATACGGTAGCAAAGCTACGTGACGAGCCCGCTTGATAGCGGTTGTCAGCTCGCGCTGATGAGCGCGCAGGTGCCGGTCACACGGCGCGGAAGGATCTTGGAGCGGTCGGAAATAAATTTGCGAAGCCGCGGCACATCCTTGTAGTCAATCGTCTCAACCTTATCCACGCAGAAGGAGCAAACCTTCCTACGGCCCTTGCGGCCGCCGCGGCGGTCATTGCGATCATATGCCATGAGAATAACCTCCTTTTCAAATCTCTCAGATATCCTGAATCCGCCATGCGAATTCAGAAGGGAAGATCATCATCGTCCTGGATTTCCTCGAAGTCGCCCATATTGCCTGTTGCATAGGCTGGAGCGGGTGCCGCTGCTGGCGCCGCGTAGTCGTTGCGCGGGCCCGTGCCACTCTCGCTTTTAGAGCCGCAGAAGCTGACATTGTCGGCGACAATCTCAACTGCCTTGCGTTTAATCCCCTGCTTATCCTCATAGGAACGCGCCTGGATCGAACCCTGCACGGCAATCATCGACCCTTGTGGAAATAACGGGATACGAATTCGGCCGTCTGCCTCCATGCGACCACGTCGATAAAGTCCGTTTGACGTTCTGTGCCCGCCTTTTGATAGGAGCGGTCAACAGCTACTGTAAAGGATGTAACAGAAATGCCGGATCCCGTCGTGCGGAGCTCCGGGTCTGCCACGAGCCTGCCCATAATGACTGCACAATTGAGCATTCGTTTACATCCTCCTTACTTTTTGATGATCAGGGAACGGAGCACGCCATCTGTAATTTTCAGAATCCGGTCGAATTCCGCTGGAAACTCAGGCGCGCAGGTGTAGTTGAGGAGAAGATAGTAACCCTCGGCCTCATCGTTGATAGGGTACGCGAGCCTGCGCTTGCCCCACTCCTCGACGCTGTCAAGAGTGCCATTCGCTTCAATAAGCGCTTTGAACTTTTCAACCAATTCCGCAGTTCCCTCATCACCCTTCGTCAGAGAGAAGATGAGCATGGTTTCATAGCTATTCTGTGCTGACATTCTTTTTGCACCTCCTTTTGGTCTTTGGCCCCGCTATTAAGGCGGAGCAAGGATAAATCACCGCTTTATATGAACGGCAATTAATGATTATATCAGCAAAAGGCAGGCAAGTCAAGAAAAATGCCAAAAAAGTCACCTGCCTTTACTCAGAGAGGAATCGCTTGACAAGCGCTCCTATACCATTATATATATCCTGTTTTCAGCGCTGAAAAATGCACGCAGAGGCGGGTTGTTTTGCACGCCGTTTTCTAACGAAAAGCAGCCGGAAAATCGCGCGCGAAATTGTTTGTTTCAATTAGAAAACACGTATTTTTTAACGTTTTGTTACGTGTTTGTAACCGTTTGTAACTTTTTCAAATTCTTACAAAAAACCTGCTTTTTTCTTTCATGAAAAAGCGTAAAAAATTGGCTTTTTAAGGTTTTTTCAGAGGATTTAGAAATATTCTCAAAAGTTGAATTGTAGATATTGCACAAAATTGAAGTTCCCAAGAATTTGACATCTCACAATCAGATGCATATAATGTTCACCGTCACAAGCGAGAATACGAAGCCGGAGCATTATTATTCTTTTTAGAAAATAATATTCGGTCAGTAAAGGAGCAATTGAATGATTGACAAATGTAAGGAGCTTGCGGCTTATGCTCGTTCCATACGTTCCAGAATCATTGCAACAATTTTGCTTGCAGTGTTCTGTGCGGGGACCGTGTTTGCCGCCGCCACCGCTTCCTACACGGTTACCGTGGTGGATGACGGTCAGGCGCGCTCGGTGATTACAACGCGCAGTGACGCAAATGCGATTCTGGAGCAGGCCAAAGTTGAAATTGGAGCCGACGATAAAGTCGACCTTTCCGCTTTCATCAGCGGCGAGGACAGCACGATTACAATTTACCGTGCCAAAAACGTGACCGTCAGCGATGGGGAAGCTTTTTCCAAATCGATCGTGGCGGCCGGTACAGTGGCAGATGCTGTTGCAAAATCCGGAATGACCCTAAAACAATCCGATGTGCTCAATTTCCCCAAGGATACGCTTCTCAAAGAGGGCATGTCCATCAGCATCCAAATTGCTTTCCCCGTTCAGATAACGGCAGACGGTAAAACCACAGCAGTCGAGGTTGTCGGCGGCACGGTAGAGGATGCCATCCGCGCGGCGGGTATATCGATGGATGAGGATGATGAAAGCACACCAGCAAAAGATCAGCCGTAACCGATGGAATGGAGATCCGTGTGGATCGCGTAGATTATCAGCTGCGCACCGAAAAAGAGACGATCGCCTTCAAAAAGCTCACGGAAAAGAGCGTCTCCATGTATACGGATCAGCGCAAAGTAGTGCAGAAGGGCGAAAACGGCGAGAAAGAAGTCACCTACAAGGATCGTTATGTCAACGGCAAGCTTGTGAAAACCACGGTTGACTCTGAAAAGGTCCTCAAGGCGGCGGTTAACCAAAAAACGCTCGTCGGCACATTGCGCCGCGTCAACAAAATCAAGCTCAAAAATGGCCTGACACCGATTTCTGATCTAAAGGTTCCCTCCTATGTGAAGCTGGATCAAAACGGTGTACCCACCAAATACAAAAAAGTGGTGGATGGTAAGGCTGCCGCCTATTCGGGCGGCTGGGGCACCGCCTCCGGGCGCAAAGCTATGCCCGGGCATATCGCGGTAGACCCCAAGCAATTCCCGTACGGGACGGAAATGTGGATCGTTTCAACCGATGGTAAATATGTTTACGGTTATGCGATCGCAGCCGACACCGGCGGATTCGTGCAGCAGAAAACGTTTACTGTGGATCTATATATGCATTCGTATGAGGAGGCCTGCCGCTGGGGTGCCAGGCAGGTTCGCATCTACGTTCTGTAACCCCCTCTCTTTTCCACAAATCACCGAGCAAAAGAGACGGCTAGCCGCGTGGATTGCTATGCAGTCCACGGCGGCTGCTTTTTCCCGGAATGGATTTGAGTGCCTTAAAAATTTATGATATAATAGCTTCAAACGGGACGTTTGAAGCATTGGAAAAATGTCTGTCGGCGCGAAACGCTCCTGCCGCAAGGCGGCAACGCCATCTATCATATAAGTATCCTAGTTTTTAGGAAATGCTCTGAAGCATGCCTGATTAAACCTTACAAAAACAAATGGAATAATGCATAGATTACTTTCCCTTTCCGGCTCTTCCCGGAGGGGCGCAACCGGAAAGGCAGAGAAACATGGAGTATCAAATTAATCCTAGCGCGTGGGGGCCCATCTTTACTATGCCCACCAGCGTTGTGGACGAACACATCAAAATGGTTGGACGCGATCAGCTGAAAATTCTTTTATGGCTTTACCGGCATGCGTCCGATGAAAAGGATTTAGATGCGATGTGCGCGGATACGGGCATCGACCGGGAGGATGCGATCGACGCCATGCAATATTGGATCGGTTGTGGGCTCGTAAAAAAGGCGGGGGAGGCTACGATTCCCCCTGCGCCAGCTCCCGACACGGAAACATCCGCGTCAGAGAAAAAAATGGCGCCTGAAAAGACCGTTCTTGCGCCGATTCCCCTCTCCAAGCCGACGAGCGATCAAATCGCATGCCGGCTGATGGAGGAGCCGGCGCTGCGCCTTCTCTATGCGGAAGCGCAGCAAAAGCTCGGGCGTACCATCGGATACGACGGCCAGTCAACGCTCTTAATGATCCACGATCAATATGGGTTGCCTGTTGAGGTAATTTTGATGATCCTCGAATACGCCGCTTCACAGGGAAAAACCTCGATGGCTTATATTGCAAAGATGGGCCGGGATTGGGGAGAACGCGAAATTGATACACTCGAAAAAGCGGAGGAGCAGCTCACGCGGCTGCGTACCGGTCAGTCGCTCTGGAATCAGCTGAAGGCTCTGACCGGAATCCACACACCGCGCCCAACCGCCGCACAGGAAAAATTCCTCACAGAATGGAGCGACGACCTCCATTTTAGCATTGATATGATCCATCTCGCCTATGAGGAGATGGCAAACCACACCGACCGCCTGAGCTTCCCCTATATCAACAAGGTTCTTCGCTCTTGGCATGAAAAAGGCCTGCTCACACCAGAGCAGGTGCAGGCGGATAAACAGACGCGCCAGCGGGATAAAGCCACGATCCCCGCTCCTTCCCGGAAAAAAACAACTTCCGGGAACGCTGAAACGCGCGATGCATCCTATGATTTGGATGAGTACACGCGCCGCGCCTACATGAGCCGCTCATCTATCCTGGGAAGCGGCGGAATTCAAAAAACGGGGCCTAAGCTATCAATGAAAGGATGGTCGTCGGGATGCCATACGGGAAGGAAATTTACGCTCAAGCACGGCGTGAGCTACAGCGGCGAAAAACACAGGCGGAGCGCGAAGCGCAGCGGCGGCATGATGAAGTGGAGGCAAAACATCCGGAGCTGATCCGCATTGAGCGGGAGATGGCAGAGGCAGGGCATTCCATCGTCTATGCGCTCGGCCGGCCGGATGCGCAGTCTTTTTTGGACGGGTTGAAACGGCAAAGCCTGAAAGCGCAGAGGGAGCGGCGCGAGCTACTAAAAAAGCAGGGTTGCCTGAGGAATATCTCGAAACGCCTTATACCTGCCCCATTTGCAAGGATACCGGCTTTGCGAATGGCGTGATCTGCACTTGCCACAAAAAACTCCTGCGCAGCCTCGCCTACCAGCAAATTAACAAACGCTACCCATTGGATCTCTGCTCCTTTGAAGGCTTCCGGCTCGATTATTATCCAGAGGAGCCTGATAGCCGCACAGGCCTCTCCCCGCGCAGGCGCATGGCAGAGATTTTTGAATTCTGCATGCACTATGCGGAAGATTTCGGCCGGCATTCCCCAAGCCTCTTTCTTTGCGGCGCAACTGGGCTTGGCAAAACACACCTCTCCCTATCTATCGCGAGGGAGGCGATTGCAAAGGATTTCGCCGTTATCTACGGCTCCACGCAAAACCTGCTCCATGAGCTGGAGGAGGAGCATTTTGGGCGCAGGCCTGCGGACGAGGGCGCCATGCAGGAGATGCTGCTCTCCTGCGACCTACTGATTTTAGACGATCTCGGCGCGGAATTTTCAACCTCCTTCACTGTGGCGGCGCTTTACAACATCATCAACTCCCGCATCAACGCAGGGCTTCCCGTTATTATCAGCACAAATCTGACGCCAACGGAGCTGGAGGCAAAATATACGCAGCGGATTACTTCACGCATTATCGGCTGCTACACATCCCTGATCTTCTGCGGGCGGGATATTCGCCAGTTAAAAAGGTAAAGGTGCTATATAAAAAGGGAGGGAACGATGCAAGATCAAAAAATTGACGGCGGCAAGCCTTTTGATTGGGGGCTTACCAGCGCGGATTATGCGAAATATCGGGATATTTATCCGGATGTGCTTTATCAAACGCTTTATGAGATGGGCATCGGCGGGCCCGGGCAGCGTATCCTTGATATTGGCACAGGCACAGGCATCCTGCCCCGCCGGATGGCCCGCTATGGCGCTTGTTTTACTGGGCTGGATCTTTCGAAAAAACAAATCCTTCAGGCTAGGGCATTGACTGAGGCTGAGGCCTTTCTGCCGACTATTTCGTCGGTGATGCGCATGAGCCTCCGTTTGAGGGCAATATGTTTGACTGTATCACTGCGGTACAGTGCTGGCAGTATATGGATTCCGAACGGGCCATCCCTGCTTTTCAGCGCATTTTAAAGCCCGGAGGGCACTTGGCCGTGATTTACATGGCCTGGCTGCCGGATGAAAACCCGGTCGTCCAGCGCTCTATCGAAACTGTGCGGCAATTTAACCCAGATTGGAACGGATATGACCGGCGGCTCCAATATTTTACCCCGGGCTGGTGCAAAGGGGGCATCCATTTGGCGGCGCTTAAAACGCTGGATGCAGAAATCCCATTCACCCGGGAAACTTGGAACGGCCGGATGAGGGCCTGCCGCGGAGTTGGCGCTTCGCTCCCGCCCGAGCAGGTGGAGTCCTTCAGCAAGAGGCATCGGAAGATGCTGGAGGATACCATGCCGGAGAAATTTTTCATTCTCCATGAGATTTCTATTCTGAATTTTCAGTTTCCATAATGCATTCCCCTGTCTGCGGGCAGGGGCAGTTTTTTCAAGTCAGAGGAAAAGGAGTCGTCAAAACCTATGGATATCATCGCACAAATCACGTCGGAATTTCATTTACAGGCTTGGCAGGTAGAGAATGTCGTCAAGCTCATCGACGAGGGCAATACAATCCCCTTTATCGCACGTTACCGCAAGGAGGCGCATGGCACGCTGGACGACCAGATGCTGCGCGAAATAGCAGAGCGATTGGAATATCTGCGCAATCTCGATAAACGGCGCGAAGAAGTGCGCGCTCGATTGAGGGGCAGGAAAAACTGACGGAGGAAATCTCCGCCGCGCTGAGCAATGCCGCCACCTTGGCAGAAATTGAGGATATCTACCGCCCCTTTAAGCCAAAGCGCCGCACACGCGCTTCAATTGCCCGGGAGAAGGGGCTGGAGCCGCTGGCCCAGGTGCTTTACGAGCAGCGCCCTGATTGTGAAGAGCCGCTCGCTCTGGCGTTAGATTCCTTAACCCGGAAAAGGGCGTGGAAACGGCTGAGGACGCCCTTAAGGGCGCACTTGACATCATTGCGGAAAATCTTTCGGATGATGCAACGATCCGCCGCAGGCTTCGCAATCTTTTTACCGTATGCGGCGTGGTGCGCTCCAAATCCGCCAAGGAGGAAGACAGCGTCTATGCGCCTTATTATGACTTCAGTGCGCCAGTGGAAAAAATCGCAGGCTATCAAGTGCTGGCAATCGACCGGGGAGAACGGGAGGGATTTTTGAAGGTTTCGGTTACCCTTGACCGCCCGCGCGCCATCAAGGTGATTTCCAGCGTTGCTTTGAAGAGCACCGAGTCGCCCTGCACCCGCGCCGTCTTAGAGGCGGGGAGGATGCCTATGACCGGCTGATTGAGCCGTCGATTGAACGTGAAATCCGCTCGGCACTCACGCAGCGGGCAGCCACGGCCGCAATCAAGGTTTTTTCCACCAATCTGCGCCAGTTGCTGCTCCAGCCGCCTGTGAAGGGAAAAGTTGCCTTGGGGTTGGATCCTGGCTATCGGACAGGCTGCAAGGTCGCCGTTGTGGATGCAACAGGCCGCGTGCTAGATACAGGGGTCATCTATATTACACATAGCGAAGCTCAAAAAGAACAGGCAAAATCTACGCTTCGCCGCATGATTGAAACGCACGGCGTTGGGATCATCGCCATCGGCAACGGAACCGCCTCCAAAGAGACGGAAATTTTTACGGCTGAGCTCATCAAGGCGATCGGCCGAAACATTTCTTACATGGTCGTCAGCGAGGCGGGCGCATCCGTCTATTCCGCCTCAAAGCTCGCTGCGGAGGAGTTCCCGCAGTTCGACGTTTCGCTGCGCAGCGCGGTTTCCATCGCGCGCAGGCTACAGGATCCACTCGCGGAGCTGGTAAAAATTGATCCAAAGGCCATCGGCGTGGGCCAATATCAGCACGATATGCCGAAAAAAGAGCTCGATAACGCGCTGGGCGGCGTGGTGGAGGATTGCGTCAATGCTGTAGGCGTTGATCTGAATACCGCATCCCCCTCCCTGCTTGCGCGTGTATCCGGTATCAATGGCACGGTTGCCAAAAACATCGTCGCCTATCGAGAGGAAAACGGCGCTACCCCTCCCGCGCCGCTATTAAAAAAGTGCCGAAACTCGGCGCAAAAGCGTTTGAGCAGTGCGCGGGCTTCCTACGCGTGCCGGAGAGCAAAAACGTGCTCGACAATACCGGCGTGCATCCAGAGAGCTATGAGGCCGCGAAAGCCCTGCTGGCGCTGTGCGGCTACTCTCTGGCCGATGTTTCTTCCGGCGCAATCGGGGCCCTTCGAGAGCGCGTTGAGGGCCTCGGCGGTGTGGAGGAGGCCGCAAAGCGGCTAGAAGCGGGCGTGCCGACGCTGCGCGATATCGTCAAGGAGCTCCTGCTCCCGGGCCGTGACCCACGCGATGAACTCCCGCCGCCGCTGCTGCGCACGGATATCATGGATATGAAGGATTTAAAGCCCGGCATGGAATTGCAGGGCACGGTCCGCAATGTGATTGATTTCGGCGCGTTCGTCGATGTCGGCGTCCATCAGGACGGGTTGGTCCATATTTCTCAAATCGCCAACCGCAGGCTGAATCATCCCTCCGAGGTTCTCAAGGTGGGCGATATCGTCACCGTATGGGTGCTCAGCGTTGATGTAGCAAAGAAGCGCATTTCCTTAACAATGAAAAAGCCCGCCCAACAGACAGCCGATTGACCGTTCGCCTTGACCCTGCGGGTTCAAAGACGTATAATGGAAATGAAGAGAGAAAAAGGGGGACGCTGTGATGGAATACCGGAAATTGGGGGATACCATTGTGCTCTGCCTGGTGAGGGGCGAGGACGTTCTCGCTTCAATCCGCGCGGTATGCAATGCGGAGCGGGTGCGTCTGGCGGAGATTTCCGCGCTGGGTGCGGCAGATTATGCTGAGGTTGGCGTTTACCACCTGGCTGAAAAGCGCTTTTTGCCTCGCACACTGGAGGGAGAGATGGAAATCTGCGCGCTGACAGGCAGCGTGACACGGCGCGGAACGGAGCTTTACCTCCACCTGCATGGTTCCCTTGCCGATGCCGATGGCAATGTATACGGCGGGCATGTCAATGAAATCAGAGTCAGCGCAACAGCCGAGATCTTCATCCGCCTGCTCCCGGGAGAAGTTAACCGCCGCCTGGAGGAGGAAAGCGGCATTTTCCTAATGGATTTCGGCCAATGATCGATTCGTTCAGCTCTTAGAAAAAGGATGGCAGCTTTATGAATTTTATAACCAATGATAAAACCGGTGTCTCCGAAGGTTTTTGCCTGATTAAAACCTGTGACAAAAAGCAAACAGCCCGTGGCGTGCCCTACCTCGACTTGGTGTTGGCCGATCAATCCGGCGAGATTTCAGCCAAGCTCTGGGATTATAAGGAGGAGGCGCAGGGAACCTTTGCCGCAAACGACCTTGTTAAGGTGCGCGGCCGAATTGACGTTTACAACGGCGCTGATCAGCTACGCATCGACCGGATTCGCAAGGTCGTCCCCTCTGATAACGTTCAGATAAGCGATTATGTCCCGAGCGCGGCATACGATGGTGCATGGATGCTCTCAGAAATCCGCTCCCTGGTCGTCGCTTTTGAAAATACTGATTTAAAGGAGCTTGTCACAGAGCTTCTCGATGAATATGAAGAGAAGCTGCTCTATTGGCCAGCGGCCTTTAAGCTGCACCATGCAATCCGGGGAGGTTTGTTGTGCCACACCCTTTCCATCGTGCGGCTCGCACAGGGCGTGTGTCACGTATACCCCTTTATCGACCAGGAGCTTCTTCTCTCCGGCGCGATCCTGCATGATATTGCAAAAATTGAAGAATTCACTGTCAGCAGCACCGGCATTGCCAGTGGATATACATCGCAGGGGATGCTGATCGGGCACCTAGCCTCCGGCGCAATGGCGGTTGACCGTGCGGCTCGCAGGCTCGGCACACCGCAGGAAACCGCGATGCTGGTGGAGCATATGCTCCTCTCCCACCATGGGGATCCTGAATTTGGAGCTGCTGTGCGGCCTATGTTCTTGGAGGCGGAGCTGCTCTCTGAGCTTGACCTGATGGATGCGCGCATCTATGAAATGGCGCAGGCTGTCCAGACGACGCAGCCAAACGGCTTCTCCCCACGGCAATGGGCGCTGGATAACCGCAAGCTCTATACCACGCTCGGCGGGAGGTAGCGCCCCGCGCCATGCTTCAGAAGCCTGGAAGCGGCATGGATCACAGCGAAGGCTAATGCGTCCACGGGCGGCAATCGGCGTTCCTCCCTTTCCTGCTGCTGTTTAGGCACTTAGTAGAATGAAATGGTTTTATCAATCAGAAAACCGGCGAATTGGCGAATTGCCAATCAGCCGGTTTTTTTGCCCCTATCCATTTTTTATTTCATCAGGTGTAGCGGCGCTCACGAAGCTTTTTCCACAAAAAAACAGTCAAAAGGCACAACACGATGCCTACCAGCGCTCCGGCCGCATCGACGCACACATCAAAAAAACGGCACGCCCTGCCGGGGATAAAAATTTGGTGCAGCTCATCCGTCACCGCATAAAAAGCGGTCAGTCCCCAAGCCAGAAAGGGCCTGCTTCGCCCCCAGGTGCGGTACAGCGCATGAAACAGCAGAACCGCCAGCAGCGCAAATTCCGCCGCATGCGCCAGTTTTCGGATCACGGCGGAAGGGATCAGCAACCCAACCAGATCAAAAATTTTGGAAAGAACGCTATCGCTAAGCGATTGGGACTGAACACCGGACTGTTGAGAAAAATGAAAGATCAGCGCCATACAGGCCACCGCAAACGCCCAGGATAGGGCGCAGAGAAAGGCCTGCCTCTTGGATTGGAACCGTATCATGAATCCAGCCGCTCCCCTTTCAAAAAGCGCACCGTGCCATCCAGCGTGTGGTAAACAATCCCGGAAACATTCTGTGCCATCGCAAAGAAACTGCTCTCTGCATACAGCGGGTAAACTAGGCCGTTTTGGATCAAATGCGTTTCCGCCTGCTTGCACAGCTGAATGAGTTGCCTAGAAGCAGCCATATTCATGGAAGATATGATCTTATTGTAGGCTTCCGAGCTATAGTTGAGCAGGTTACCGCTCGCAGCGGAAGCAAACTGGGAAAGGAACTCTACCGCCGAAGAGCCGGAGGCTGTCACGGGGGCAAAAGCAATTTCGTAATCCCCCTTTTCCAAACGAGTGCGCAATTCTGCCCGATCTACCGCCTCCAGCCGCAGGATCAGCGTGATGCCCAACGCACCTTGCCAGGTTTGTATGAGCTTGCGGATCATATCGGCATGCTCCTGCGCACAGAGGATGGTAAGCGTTGCACTTTTTTGGCCAAGCGCATCCAGCCCGCTCTCCCAGCGCCTGCGCGCCTCATCCGCATTGTAGGCCAGCCGGCCGACAGCGCCTGCCTGCTCCCGGTAGCTCGTGCTGCCCAGCATACAGGATGCCGGCACAAAGCCTGCGCCTCGGCCGTCAGGCCGGAGGCAGGCTCCAGCGCGGAGCGGTTTAGCCCTTGGCAGAGCGCAATGCGCAGGTTCCCATTTTTCAGCAGAGCATTCCCTGCATTGAAGCAGATCGACCAGGTGATATTGGGGATCTCCTGCGTCGTAATGCCAGAGCGCTCATCCAGGGCATGGGCCTGGCCCTGTTCCAGCAGGGCGGCGTCATACCGCCCTTCCAACAGCTTATCAAGGCGGGATTGCCCGTCTGTATTGATATAGAGGCTGACGGTAGCGGGCGATACGGTTGTTTCCCCCTGATAATCCGGATTCTTTTTTAACAGCAGAGATTTGTCATGGTTCCATTTTGAAAGATAGAAGGGCCCATTGCAGATTAGATACTTCCGCTCCAGCCCATAGCGGCCTGACGTCGCCAGAAAAAATGCCTCATCGCAAGGCATGCTCATAGGGAGTGTCAGCGCATAGAGAAACGCGCTGTCCGCGCGAGCCAGCCGAATCTCCAGCGTGCTGGCGTTTACCACCCGCACGCCGAGTTGATCGGAGCGGGCAGTTCCACGATGAACCGCCTGCGCATTCTCAATCGCATAAAGCGCTTTGGCGGAGGCCATGCCCGTTTCCGGTAACAACGCCCGCTTTAGGCCGAACGCAAAATCCTCCGCATTCAGCGTGGTGTCGATCGTTTTTCCCTTCCCCAGCAGCTCTTCCAGCTCATCGGAGTCGGCAATGTGCCACTTCATCCCCTCGCGCAAATGAAAGGTGTAGGTGCGCCCGTCCGCCGACACATCCCACCGCTGGGCGGCTCCGGGCACGATTGCGCCTGATTCATCCAGACGGACAAGCCCCTCAAAGCAATTGCCCGTGACAAGCTTAGCCGTTTCATCCGCAGCAATCTGCGGGTCAAGGCAAACCGCTCGCCGTCAATTGGGTAGGCAAGGTCTTTTTCCGCCCCGGTTTTCTTAGAGCAACCGGCAAGCGCAGGCAGTAAAAGCACAGCGGAAAGCACCAGCGCAAGGAACCGGGTATGCATTGTTTTCTTCACGCTTATGACCATTCCTTTCTCGGTAAGCCACAGAATTTTGCGGTTTAGGCGGCGCTAAAATTTTGAGTCAGGTTTGTGCGCAACAGGCATAAAGCGCAGTTGAAAAGAGGAAGCTTTGCATCTCTTCCCTTATGTTTTCCCATCTTAGCATTCCGCCTCGGAGGATACAAGTCAGTATTTGTAAACAATTTCACTCAGCAAGTGTCCAGCTTCGCCTTTAACTGTTCCGAATAGACCGGAAGCGCCCCGCTGGATGACGCCACAAAATCCGAAAGGATCGCGCCGCGCCGCGCGCTGCGGAATACATCCCATCCCGCGAGCAGCCCGCTGATCAAACCGGCGCTAAACGCATCTCCCGCGCCCACGGTATCCACCGCCTTGGATACGCATTCGTTTATCTCCCTCATCGCCTCACGGGAATAGGCCGTGCAGCCACGCGGCCCCTTTGTCACCAGCACGCAGCGTAGCTTGCTATATTGTGCAAAAAGGGCGCGGATTAGCTCCGTCTCCTGTTCTCCCGTGCAGAAGAGTGTGCCAAAGCGCAGCGCCTCCTCTTCATTGAGCTTGAGGATTGTCGTATACCGAAGGGATTGCTCCACCATCTCACGGGGGCAAAAATCGCGGCGGATATTCACATCAAAAAACACGGCTGGGAAGGTGCATTCTTCTAAAATATGCAAAAGTGTCTCACGAGATTGTTCTGCCATCTGCACCATAGAGCCGAAATAAAAGAGGGAAAATCCCTCCTCCCGGAGGGAGGCAAGCGCCGCTTCTCCCCCTTCAATATGCTGGTAGCTAACCCCTCGGGAACGAATAGCTCGGAATCCCCTGATGGTCCAGCCGGACGAGCGCCGTCCCGGTTGGATAGCGGGCGTCTGTTTTCACATAATTTGAGCTTACCCCTAAGCGAGCGATCTCCTGCAACGCCCGGCGCCCCAGTTCATCCGCACCGACCTTGCTGTAGAGAAACGTCTCGGCGCCGAGCCGCGCCAAATGCCCAGCCAAATTAAAGGGGCTCCACCAATTTTTGCTTGTCCATCAATGACATCCCAGAGGATCTCCCCATAAGAAAGCACCTTTTTCATCGTCATCCGCCTCATTCTCCACACAGCGCAAGCACTGCATGCGCAATAATTTTCGCATTGCGCAACAAATTTTCCTCCGTAATAAATTCATCCGCGCCATGCATATGATTATCCTCCCCCGGGAACATTGCGCCAAAAGCAACTCCGCCTGGGATACCGTGCACATAGGTGCCTCCGCCGATTGCCGTGCAATAGCCCGGCAGTCCGGTCTGCTGGGTATACACATGGAGCAGCGTTTGGATAAACGGGCTCTCCTCCGGCACCCGGTGCGGCTCGGAGCCCATTATTTTGTGAAAATTGAAACCGTGTGCAGCAAGCGCTTGAGAAAGCTTTTGGGTGACGCTAGGGAGCGTTTCACACAATGGAAACCGGATATCCACCATGCCCTCCAGCTTGCCCTTCCGGCACCGCAAAACGCTGAGGGCAAGCGTCAGCGCTCCGCTTTCCGCCTCTTGGCATGCAAGTCCGGCAGAGCGTCCGTTCGTTTCCCCATGGGGGAAAAGCAGCGCAATCTCCTCCAACAGCGGCAATAATCCATCCCCCTCCATACCGGGCAATGCGCAAAGCATCCGAATCAGGCCGGTCAGCGCATTTTCTCCCTGCTCTGGCGTGGAGGCATGCGCCCCGCGCCCTTCAATCAACAAAACAAGCCCATCCTGCTCCTCCCGAAAGGCGATAGCGAGCTCTTTTGGCAATGCCTGAGCAGCTTGCCTTGCCTGCTCAAGCGAAATGCCGGATAAACAGGCCTCCGCCCGGCCAGGAACGGCATTCGCCGCTTTGCCCGCATGCAGCCAGAGAACGCGCCGTTCCCCTTCCTGCCGGTAAGATGCGCAAAAGCCCGCCCGTAGCATCCCCTTTTCAATATTGATGATCGGATAATCGCCATCCGGTGTGAAGAGCATCGGCGGCATTTTATGCTTTGCCCGATAGCATGCAAGATCAGAAGAGCCGTTTTCTTCATCACTCCCCAGCAGCAAGCGCACCGGCGCAGCAAGCGGTATTTTCAGGGCGCGGATCGCGCCGAGGGCAAACAGCGCCGCTACAGCCGGCCCTTATCATCAATTGTGCCACGGCCATAAAGCTTCCCCTCCCGGCGGGTAAGCGCATAGGGCGGAACTGTCCATCCCGTGCCCTCCGGCACCACGTCCAAATGGCAAAGAACGCCCAGCCCCGGTTCCGCCCCTCCCCAAGGTCGGCCTCCAGCATAACGTTTTCCACTAGGCGCGTGCGAAGCCCCTGCTCCTGTGCCAGCCGCATGCCTTCCTGCAGAGCGGCTGCCGGCCCTTTTCCATAAGGCGCGCCCTCCTCCGCCTGCGTGCGGTAGCTTGGAATTTCTATCAGAGCGGCAAGCGCCTGCCGCATCGCTTCCGCCTGGCTTTCCAGATAAGCGCCGACGCTTTTCACGCTTTCCCTTTCTATCACAATGCCTGCCTCCCTTTACTCTATCACAGATGCTTCCTGTTCTATGAACCATTCCAGCGGAATGCACTGCGCAAGCGCTAAACCGCCAAGTGGACTGGGGTGGCCGCCGTCCTTGCTCGTATAGCCCTCTTTTGCAAGATAGGGATTCTCTTCCCGTGCAAAAGCGGCGTCAAAATCAACAATTTTGTCAAACAGTTTCTCCTGCATCAGCCGCCGGTTGATTTCCACACGGATTTGATCCTTTTCCGGTGTGCAGTCCGCCGAGCCGCCGAAGGGGATCAATGTGGCTCCGTAGACCGTGATGCCGTGCGCGTGTGCCATCTGCACCAGCTCTCGCAGGCCATCGAGCGCCTCCTGCGCCGTAATGCGATCCGATTTTGGGGCGCCTAATGTGCCCGGCTGGGCATAGTCGTTTGTGCCCAGGCATACCACCATGTATTTTATGCCGTCAAAGGCGCCTACATCCCATTGAAAACGCTCCAACGCCCTCGGGCCAAAAAATTTTTTAATGGGAAGCGACTCCAGCAATCCCGCAACAGCCGGTTTCCCGTGATCGATCGGTTGACGACAGCATAGCGGCCGGGAAACTGCTCACGCACCCGCTGGGCAAACGGATTAAACCAACGCCCCTGCTGTGTGATCGAATCCCCAAAGCACACGATGTTAGAAGCGCCCTCCCCATTGAGCAGTTCGACTGCCTCAAATAGGGGCACCGGCTGGGAGAGATACATCCCCAACACCTTCTCCGCTAAATGTAAAATGCTATCCTTGCGCCTGCTCTGATGTAGAATCGCCATATCGCTCGTGTGATCTCCGCGGCAGACAGAGAGCCGCACATCATCCAGCGCATTGCCGGACAGAAGCTTTCCCTTCTCCACATAGATACTAACTGAGAGATATTCGCCCGCAGCAACCGGCAGGGCGGCGGCGTCTGACCGGACGCTTTGGCCAGCGGTCAGCTCCACCCCCGCCTTGCCAGCGAAAAAAAGAGGCGTGCTTTCTCCTATCCGCCTCCCTGTTTCATCACAAACGGCGGCATACGCGGAACCGACCCTCACACGCTCTTTGGAAAACGGTTGGAGAGCGACAGGCGGATTTGACCCCCGGAGACTGCACTGTGGACAGTCAGTCGGAAGGTCCGGTCGTTCCCCCGGTAGCCCAAAAGGGACATTCCCGCATGCGACATTCCCCAGGCCTGCACCCATTTCTGTTCCATTCTGTTCCCTCTCTTTCCCTGTCTAGCTGCATTCTTGCAGCTCAGCAGATGCTTTTATAAAGAAATAGTATCACATTCCATCAAATAGATACAAGGGCACGCCTTGATTGAGAAAGAAAAAAATGTGAACGTTATTCACAATATGCTCTTTTTTTTCATTCTAATAGTATAATTATGCAAAAATAACAGATACTAGCAAGAGAAAGGCGGTGGGGGAATGCTGGCTACACATCTGCGTCTGCTCAGGGAAAAAAATGGCCTGACACAAAAGCAGGTTGCGGATATGCTGAATATCGACCGTTCCACCTACGCCTATTATGAATCCGGCAAAACGAGGCCTGATATCCTCACCATTGCGAAGCTTGCACGCCTCTACCGCATCAGCACGGATTTTTTGCTGGACGTGAAGCCGCCCACCCTCCAGATGGAGCTGCGCGATGAACGCATGGAGTATCAAAGCGCCGCCCACCCCCGCGTAAAATATCTTTCCGACCTTTCCAAAGAGGAGCAAGATTTGATCCTCTTCTATCGGCAGCTGAAAGATAAAAAAAGCGCCTTCCAGCATCTGCAAGCTCTTTATGAGAAAGAACAGGCGTTGCACAAGCAGGAGGAAGAGGATTTTTTGGCCGCCCTTGGGGAACGGTTGCGAAAAAAGCCAGAGGATTGATTCTCCTAAACAATGAAGCTGTTCACACGCACGATCTTGAAAAAGATTGTGCGTTTTTCTTTTGTTTTTCCATACGCATGCCCTTGACAGGCATCAAGATGTGCTATATAATAGCAATCGCTATAGAGGGAATACACTATATCTAGTGTATCAATCAATATATTTTAACTATATCTATTTATCACTTTCACACAAGAGGAGCTGGGCGCATGTTAACAAAAATCATCAAACGCGACGGGCGGGAAGTAAACTTCTCCATTGAAAAATTGCAAATGCAATTTTTAAGGCTGCGCAGTCTATGGGCGGCAAGGACTATGAGGAATCGCTTGCGCTGGCAAACCAGGTGGTCGTTTACCTGGAGAATCGGGCATTCAGAAGCCGACGGTAGAGCAGGTGCAGGACGCCGTGGAAAAGGTCTTGATTGAAAACGGACACGCCCGCACCGCGAAAGTTTATATTTTATATCGCGCAGAACGTTCCCGTGTGCGTGAAATGAACACCCGGCTGATGAAAATCTACGAAGGCCTCACCTTTAAGGACGCAAAGGATAACGATATCAAGCGAGAAAACGCCAATATTGATGGCGATACCGCCATGGGCACTATGCTCAAATACGGCTCTGAGGGCGCAAAGCAATTCAACGAGCTGTTTGTGCTCAATCCGGAGCACTCCAAGGCGCACCATGAGGGTGATATTCACATCCACGATCTCGATTTTTTGACGCTGACCACCACCTGCTGCCAGATCGATATCATCAAGCTGTTTAAAGGCGGCTTCTCTACTGGTCATGGCTACCTGCGTGAGCCCAACGATATTGCGAGCTACTCTGCGCTTGCCTGCATTGCAATTCAGTCCAACCAAAACGATCAGCACGGCGGCCAGAGTATCCCAAATTTTGATTACGGCATGGCGCTCGGCGTGGCCAAAACCTACGCAAAGCTCTACCGCCGTAATCTGAGCAAGGCGCTTGAATTGCTGGCGGATTTGGAGAACTCCTGTGACCTTGCGGACGATGTCTGCAAGCGTGTCAAAGAGGAGAGCGGTCTAGTACCCAAGCTTGCAAATGATAACGGCTATCAGGAGCTGAGGCAAAGCTGACTGAAAGAGGCTATCAGCTCGACGCGCCATCATAAAGCGTGCGCAGGAATTCACGCTGCGCCGTACTGTGAAAGAGACGGACCGCGCCACCTATCAGGCGATGGAAGCGCTCGTTCATAATCTCAACACGATGCACTCCCGCGCTGGCGCGCAAATCCCCTTCAGCTCCATTAACTATGGGATGGATACCTCCCCGGAGGGCCGCATGGCTGTAAAAAACGTCCTGCTCGCCACAGAAGCAGGCCTCGGCAACGGCGAAACGCCGGTTTTCCCGATCCACATTTTCCGTGTGAAGGAAGGCGTCAGCTATAATCCTGGCGATCCGAACTATGATCTTTTCAAGCTCGCCTGCCGCGTATCAGCAAAGCGCCTATTCCCGAACTTCTCCTTTATGGATGCGCCGTTTAACGCACAGTATTATGTGGAAGGCGATTATGATACGGAAATTGCCTATATGGGCTGCCGTACCCGCGTGATGGGGAACGTATATGATCCTTCGCGCCAAACCACGGGTGGCCGAGGGAACCTGAGCTTTACTTCGATCAACCTGCCCCGTCTTGCTATCAAGGCGCACGGCAACATTGATCTCTTCTTTGAGGATCTTGACCGCAAAATCGATCTTGTCATCAATCAGCTGCTTGAGCGGCTGGAGATCCAGTCTAAAAAGAAGGTGCGCAACTATCCCTTCCTGATGGGGCAGGGCATTTGGATTGATTCCGGCGAGCTTGGCCCGGATGACGAGGTGCGCGAGGTGCTCAAGCACGGCACGCTTTCCGTCGGCTTTATCGGTCTTGCGGAAACATTAAAATCCCTGGTGGGCGCGCACCATGCGAGAGCGTTGAAGCGCGCAACCTCGGCCTAGAAATCGTTGCCCATATGCGCAACCGCATGGATCAGGCGGCTGCGGAAACCGGCCTCAACTTCTCCCTGCTTGCAACGCCTGCGGAGGGGCTCTCCGGCCGTTTTGTCCGCATGGATAAGGAGCGTTACGGTGTGATTGAAGGCGTGACTGACCGCGCCTATTATACAAACTCCTTCCATGTGCCGGTTTATTACCCAATCTCCGCTTTTGATAAGATCAAAATTGAGGCTCCCTATCATGAGATGACCAATGCAGGCCATATCTCCTATATTGAGATGGACGGCGATCCAACGGAAAATCTCGACGCGTTTGAGGCCGTTATCCGTTGCATGAAGGAAAATAATATTGGCTACGGCTCCGTCAACCACCCGGTCGATCATGACCCGGTTTGCGGTTATACCGGCATCATCAATGACGAGTGCCCGAAATGCGGCCGCCACGAAGGTGATGGCAATCCCGATTTTGAGCGTATCCGCCGCATCACCGGCTACCTGGTCGGCACGCTCGATCACTTTAACGACGCCAAGTATGCCGAAGTGATGGATCGCGTCAAGCACTCCATCGGCACTGGCGCAGGGGAGTTTGAGCAGATCTGATGGATACAATGGAAACCGCTTTACGGCTTGCAGGCGTTATCCGCGAGTCAATTGTGGATGGCCCCGGCTGGCGATTCGTCGTCTTTGCGCAAGGCTGCCCGCATCATTGCCCTGGCTGCCAAAACCCACAAACGCATGATTTTGCCGGAGGATATGACAGCAAGGTTGGCAATCTGATCGCTGAGTTGCGGAAGAATCCGCTGCTCTCCGGCGTGACTCTGAGCGGTGGCGACCCGTTTGCACAGGCAGAGCCTTCGCGGTGCTCGCCGCTGAGGTGCATAAGCTTGGCCTAAATGTGATCACCTACACGGGCTGGACGTATGAGCAGATTATGGATGGCCTTGATTCCCATGCCGGATGGCGGGATCTTCTCGCGGAGACGGACGTGCTTGTGGACGGGCGCTTTTTGCTGGAAGAAAAATCTCTTGCAATTCTCTTCCGCGGCTCGCGCAATCAGCGCACCATTGACGTAAAGCGCTCCCAGGCGCAGGGCGCGGCTGTGGAATGTGATTTAAAGGACGGGATGCCAGCCTAACGGCTCCTCTCTCAGGCGGAAATGATCCAGGTGTAACCGACCGGTGCTTATGAGAAGCACCCGGTCGGTTTTATTGATGGGGGATTTCCATATTTCCTGTGCCTTCCCCACGCAAGCCTATGCAAACGTTCTTTCTTGTGCTATAATTTCACCGTAATAATCAAGGGATGGAGGCGAGGCAATATGGAAAAGCGTTTATTCAATAAACTGGGTTTTGAAACCTCTCTTTTGGGGCTTGGCTGTATGCGATTCCCGCAAAAGAACGGTAAGATTGACTTATTAGAAACGGAAAAGCTGGTGGACACCTGCATGGCGGGCGGAATCAATTACTTTGACACTGCCTATGTATATGGGGATGGAGATTCTGAAAATGGTGTGAAGCGCACTTTGGTAGAACGCTACCCACGCGAGCGCTTCTATCTTGCAAACAAACTCCCCATGTGGCTCATTCCGGAGGGGCACACACCGCAAGAGCTCTTAGAAACCTCGCTCAAGCGTACAGGTGTGACCTATTTTGACCAGTACCTGCTACATAACCTCAATCAGGAAAATTGGGAGATTTGTAAAAAAGAGAATCTTGTCGACTTTATTTTTGCAAAAAAGGCGGCAGGGGCGGTTCGGAATGCCGGCTTCTCCTTCCATGATACGCCGGAGGTTCTGCATGAAATTCTGGATGCCGCCGACTGGGACTTTGTTCAGCTCCAGATCAATTATTATGACTGGGAAACGGCCCAGCGCGCAAAGGAACAATATGAAATGGTTGAGGCCCGCGGCATTCCCTGCATCATCATGGAGCCCGTGCGCGGCGGCTCGCTCGCTTCGCCGCATCCCGACGTGGTCTCTCTGCTTACCGCTGCCGCCCCAAAGGCAAGCCCGGCCTCATGGGCGCTCCGGTTTGCCGGGAGCTTCCCAATACGGCAGTCGTACTCAGCGGTATGTCCGACATGGCGCAGGTAACCGAAAATCTCCGGCTCTTTGGCCAGTTTCAGCCGCTCAGCATAGCGGAAACCGAGCTGCTCCAGCAGGCGGTATCCATTTTGGAAAGCCTGCCGCTGATCCCTTGCACCGGCTGCAATTACTGCAAGGGCTGCCCGAAGGGCGTGCGGATTTCAAGCGCTTTTGAAGCATATAACAGTTGCCTGCGTTTCGATCAAATGGCTGATTTGCGAGCGCGCATACAATCCTGCGGCATTGCGGATTGCATTGAATGCGGCAAATGCGAAGGCCACTGCCCACAGCATATTGCCATTCCAAAGGAGCTTAAAAGGGTGCTTGCATGCGCAGAAGCCGAAGCAATCGGATAAATCCAATCTTTCATTCTATTGTGAGTTTGAGACTTACCCCCATTTGGGCAAAGCTCAAAATAAACGTACAAGGGAGCTGTTGCAAAATGCAAGGCATTTTGCAACAGCTCCCTTGCCATATCATACAACGAAACTGATCATAATACCATCAAATAGAAATCCGCCATCCCCATCGACGTGTCTCTGCAATACTCTTTTCGGACGACGAATTCGGCCCGTTTATAGCATTTGATCGCGCGCATATTACAAGTTCTCACTTCAAGCAGGCGAGCCGCCCGGGATATCGCTCCTTTAGAACGGTTTGAATGGCTTTCATCAACTGATTGCCAAGGCCCTTCCCACATTGATCCGGCGCCAAGCCAAGGCCGATCATTACAAAATCAGGATGATTCGTCAACCTGAAAAAACCGGTCAAATTATTCCCGTCTTTCAGGGCATAAAACTCTGCGCGGCGTGTTTCTTCATCCGTCATTCCATAATGCTGTGCTCGGGCCGTTTCCCATTCCGGATAATGATAGATATCATAGGGTGGCGGATAACGCCAGCTGCATACGGTTTTCGCATCTTCTTGCGTAAAATCAGTGATTTTCAACCCATCGTCCAGCCTCGCAGGCAAATCTGCCTGCCCTCGCTTTCTCTATGCACGGTTTTACTTTTTGCCGAAACGCACCGGTTATCCGCCCAAATAAGCCCTGCGCACCTGCTCGTTATTGCGCATTTCCTCCGAGTTCCCGCTCATCATGATGGTACCCGTCTCCATGACGTATACGCGGTTCGCAATCTGCATCGCCATCTTCGCATTCTGCTCCACGAGTAAAACGGTAACCCCGCTTTTGTTAACATCCTGAATGATTTGAAAGATTTCCTCCACCAGCAGTGGAGAAAGGCCCATCGATGGCTCGTCGAGCAACAGCATTTTGGGGTTGCTCATCAGTGCGCGTCCAATGGCAAGCATCTGCTGCTCCCCGCCGGATAGCGTGCCGGCAACCTGCTTGCGCCGCTCCTTCAAACGGGGGAGCCGCTGAAAAATGCGCTCGAACTCATCGTTTAGCCGGCCCCGGTCTTTCCGTGCATACGCGCCCATCTCCGAGTTTCCTGCACCGTCATATGGGAAAAAACGCGCCGCCCCTCAGGTACCTGGGCCAGCCCAAGCCGGATGATTTTATGGGCGCTTGTGGTGCGCAAATTTGCGCCGCAGAAGGCAATTTCCCCATTCTTCGGCTTTACGAGGCCTGAAATGGCATGGAGCGTGGTCGTCTTGCCCGCGCCGTTCGCGCCGATGAGCGTGACAATCTCGCCCTCGTTCACCTCAAAGGAAATCCCCTTGATTGCATGGATTGCGCCATAGTATACGTCTAAGTCTTTGACGGAAAGCATCAAATCCATATTGTTGACTCATTCCTTTCTAACAGCTGGGGAATCGATATCAAGCGCGCCTGAAACGGTGCGGCAAAGGCCGCTTTTTCAGGCTATTCCCCACCCAGATATGCGGCGATCACCTTCGGATCCTTACGAACTTCCTCGGGGGGCCCTTCCGCGATAATCCTGCCATAGTCAAGCACTACCAAGTGCTCGCAGATGCCCATGACAAAGCTCATATCATGCTCAATCAGTAAAATCGAGAGGCCAAATTTATCCCGAATTAGGCGAATCGTTTCCATAAGCTCTTTCGTCTCTGTTGGTTCATGCCGGCAGCCGGTTCATCCAGCAGCAAAACCTTTGGAGAGGTTGCCAGCGCACGGGCGATCTCCAGCTTGCGCTGTTGGCCATAGGGGAGGTTGCGTGCCATTTCATAGGCTTTCTCATTGAGGCCGAGCACCTCAAGCAGCGCATGGGCCTTCTCTGATATCTCTTTTTCCTCCCGTCGATAAGCAGGCAGGCGAAAAATACTGGAAAGAAGGGAATATTTCATCTTGCTGGTCATCGCGGTTTTTACATTATCGAGCACCGTCACATCTTTAAACAGACGGATATTCTGGAAGGTCCGCGCAATGCCGTTTTGCGTGATCTGGTAGGTTTTTTTACCCACAATGCTGTTGCCCTCAAGCTCAATTTCGCCGTCTGTTGGATAATAAACGTCGGTCAAAAGATTAAAGACCGTGGTTTTGCCTGCACCGTTCGGCCCAATAAGGCCAATGATCTCCTTTTCGTGCAAGCGAAAATGGACGCCCTCCAGAGCCTTCAGGCCGCCAAAGGTGATGCCGAGGTTGCGGGTTTCCAATACCGCTCTATTCTCCTCCATGGCTTCAGGCTCCTTTCCAGGCGCGCCGCCCGCCGGGGGCGTGCCGGTATCCTTCTTTTTTTCTTTGAATAGCTTACCCACAATTTTTCGCACGGAAACTCACGCGTCCCGAGCAGGCCGGTGGGCTTAAAGAGCATGACGATAATCAGCACAAGGGAATAGATCAACATGCGTTTATCTGCAAAAGAGCGGAGCATTTCCGGCAAGAGCGTGAGCACAGTTGCGGAGCAAACGGAGCCTGTAATGGAGCCCATGCCGCCGAGCACGACCATAATCAGGATTTCGACGGAATAGTTAAAATCGAATTTGCTGGGGTCGAGCACGCCGATATAATGCGCATAAATGCCGCCCGCAACGCCCGCGAAAAACGCCGCCACCACAAAGGCAAGAAGTTTATAATAGGTGGTGTTGATGCCGGAGGCTCCGCTGCGATCTCATCCTCGCGGATGGCAATCACCGCGCGCCCGTGGCGGGAGCGGATAAAAGCCAAAATCGCAACCACCGTGAGAAAAGCTATAAAAAAGGTATAGATAATCAGCGTATATTTTCCCTCGATATAGGGAATTCCCGTCAAACCGGCAGCGCCGCCTGTAAAATCCACTGCTAAAACCAGCACACGGATAATTTCGCCGAAGCCCAGCGTAATGATCGCCAGGTAGTCGCCGCGCAGGCGGAGTGCGGAACGCCGATAATCACCCCGAAGATGGCAGCCACCAAGCCGCCAAAAATCAGGCCGAGTGGAAAGGCAACGGAAATAGGAAGGCCTGCATGCATGGTGAACAATGCAGCGGAATAAGCGCCTACGCTCATAAAGCCCGCATGGCCAAGCACAAGCTGCCCCAAAAATCCGGTTACCAGATTCAGGCTGACCGCCAAGATGATATTGATGCCGATGAGCACCAAAATGCCGGAATAGTAAGAATTGATGACTCCCGTCGCTACGGCTCCCATGATCGCGGCAAATAGGATTGCCACCCAAAGGATGCTGAAGAGATAGGAAAGCTTTCGTTGTTTTGACATATCGCGCGCCCCCCTTAAACCTTTTCCTGCACGTTCTTACCAAGAAGACCGGCAGGTTTGACAAGCAGGACAAGAATCAGGATGCCGAACACAACAGCATCCGAAACCTGGGAACCGCCCGCTGCGATCGTCAGGCTCTCCGCTACACCAAGAATATAGCCGCCCAGCATTGCGCCGGGGATATTGCCGATGCCGCCAAGGACGGCCGCGACAAAAGCTTTCAGGCCTAGCATGCCGCCCATATAGGGGGTAATTTGATGGAATGTGTTGCTGTATAAAACGGCGCCAACCGCTGCGAGCGCCGAGCCAATGGCAAAGGTAAACGCGATCGTAGAATTCGTGTTGATGCCCATCAGCTTCGCCGCGCCTGCATCCTCGCTGGTGGCGCGCATCGCCTTGCCCATTTTGGATTTGTTGACGATGAGCTCCAATAGGATCATCATTGCGATTGAGACCAGGATATTCAGCACGGTGCTAAAGCTTAGTTGCAGGCTGCCGAGGGTAATCACCTTGTTGGGGAACATCACCGGCATCGACTGAGCGCTGGAGGTAAAGCCAAGCTGAAATAGATTTTGCAGGAAAATGCTCACGCCGATCGCCGTAATCAGCAAAGACAGGCGCGGCGCATCCTTGACCAGCAGGCGATGGTACGCGAGACGCTCGATGACAACGCCCAACAGGGTGCAAACCGCAATCGACAGGATTACCGCCGCCCAAAGCGGCAGGCCGAGCTGCACCATCACGACGAACACAACGTAGCCGCCAACCATGATGATATCGCCATGTGCGAAGTTAATGAGCTGGATAATGCCGTATACCATGCTGTAGCCCAAGGCCACCAGCGCGTAAATGCTGCCAAGGCCAAGGCCGTTAATCATTTGGATGAAAAAATCCATAAACGCACCTTCCTACTTTAGGCGTTCCCCCACGAAAGGGGCGCGCCGTATCATTTCACGAGCTTGCCTTTCCCGCCTTTGCCCGCTGAGCAAAAGAAACGCTCTTCCTTTCAAGCTCGCTGCATTCCAAAGGGAGGCCCATTCTTAAAGGGAATTTCATTCCCTTTGCTCAGCGGGGAAATCGCTCTGCGGGCCGGGTCCGACGGCCCGGCCCGCAGGATGGCAGTTCAGCAAAAAGTAATCTGCTTACTTTCCAAAGGTTTCTTCAAACTTATAGGCGCCGTTGTCAATCTTGATGATGATCGCCTCTTTGACTACGTTGCGATTCTCATCAAATGCATCTGGCCGGTCAGGCGTTGTACTCAAGCTTTGCAAGGGCGTCGATAATCGCCTGCTTCTCCGTAGAGCCGGCATTTTTGATCGCCTCGGCCATCATATAAGCCGCATCATAGCCGAGCACTGCAAATTGATTGGGTCCATGTTGTATTTTGCCTTATAGTTCTTAATGAAATCCTGAACGCGCTGATCCTCGCTCTCCGCCGTATACTGGCTGCAATAGTAAGCGCCGTTAACCGCATCCATGTTGGATTGATCAACCTTGCCGACAACGCCGTCCCAACCGTCTGCACCGACGATCTGCGTCGTCAAGCCGAGCTCTTTGGCCTGTACGGCGATCAATGCCGCCTGCTCATAATAAGTAGGCACGAAGAGGACATCCGGATTCTTCGATTTGATATTGGTAAGCTGCGGGCGGAAATCGACTGCGCCCTTTGCAAAGCCTTCGTCGGCAGCAACGGCAATGCCGAGCTTCTCAGCGGTTGCCTTGAAGGAATCCCTCAGCCCCTTGGAGTAATCATCGGAGGTGTCATAAATCACTGCCGCTGTTTTTTTGCCGAGCTTCTTGGCGTAGTTCGCCATAATCTCACCCTGCTCCGGGTCTGTAAAGCAAACGCGGAACACGTTTTTGCCAGCCGCCGTAACATTGAGCGCCGTGGCGGTAGCGTTAGGATTGGCATGTTATCCTGCACGGAGGCCTGTGCAACGGCCGCCGCCGGCTTGCTGGTCACGTCGCCGATGATCGCGACGACCTTGTTCTGATTGACGAGCTTGCGGTAAGCGTTGGTTGCCTCCGTCGCATCGCCCTTTTCGTCTTCACAAATATACTCTATCTGCTTTCCAAGCACGCCACCCTTTTGATTGATCTCTTCAAAGGCAAGCTGTACGCCATTATTTGTGGCAATTCCATAGACGGATACATTGCCCGTCAGGGGCGCAAGACCGCCAATGACAATTTTGTCTCCCGTGCTGCCCGTATCGTCTCCGTTCTGGCATCCCGCCAGAGGAAGGGCGGCCAGAACGCATACCATCAACGCTGCCAACAAACGCTTCTTCATAAACTTTTTCCTCCCTGTTTCATTTTTATCTGAGTGAAATATGCAGCCCTGCCGAAACAAAAAAAGCGGCATGACCGTTCTGTCACACGCTCCCACGCCCGCGCTGCATCCACTTCAGATATTTATTGTAATTATACTATACCACTTTAAAGTTTGCAATAAAGGAACTTCAAAAATTCATCTACTCTACGTAATATTGCCGTTTTCCCCTTCTTTTGTGCCTACACCGTAGGGGTTCTTTGTGAATATTGCAGAAAAAACGGCAGGGCTTCTCCGATTCGCCGGAAACGCCCCTGCCGTTTTTCCAATGATATCCGTTCTTTTTGCAGCTGTTCAGCCCGCTTTGCCCATGGCGGCCAGCGGTCGGTAACCGTGCCGTTGACACGCACCTCAAAATGCAGATGGGGTTCATCCTTCATTTCCACCGGGATCTCCCCGACCTTGCCGATCACATCGCCCATTTTGACGCTGCCGCCCTTTTTCACAGCCGGTTCCTTTTGTAGGCCACAGTAGGAGGCCTTCATGCCGTTGCCATGGTCGATGGTCACGACCCACCCCCACATGCTGTCGTTTTCCACAGAGAGCACCGTGCCCGCGCTGATCGCTTTGACAGCATCGCCCTTTTTTGCTGCAAAGTCAATCCCGTTGTGCACACGCCAATCACCCATGGTTTTGGATTCTACCATTTCGCCGTTGCTGAAATCTTTGTTGATTTTTGTTCCCAACGGCAGCATGAAATATTCCGCCTGCGTCTCCCGTTCTGTCGCGGCGGTTGTCTGCTCTTGCTGCGTTCCCCGCTCGTCGGCCACGCCGGTTGCCGGCACGTTTGCGGGCGCCTCCTTCGTTTGCACAGGCGCCTTTGTCGTGCGGGCCTCTATCTGTGAATTTGCACCGGAAAGGCCTTGTGTCACTGGAGCACGGCCCTGCACCGCGCCCCAAACGCCTAAGCCCACGGCGAGCAAACAGCATCCCAGCGCAATATAGAAGCCTTTCCCGCCGATTTTTGTTTTCT
>ENA-OQEN01000111-OQEN01000111.1-human-gut-metagenome-genome-assembly--contig:-NODE-111-length-33278-cov-3.015143_pt1 | contig 33278 bp, 33 predicted proteins | sample MGYA00242791_ERZ504627 | MGnify/ENA primary metagenome ERZ504627 (study PRJEB26092, sample SAMD00036316) | human gut metagenome | host: Homo sapiens | study: EMG produced TPA metagenomics assembly of... | reverse complement strand
ATATCAAGCTGTTTAGTGTATGAATGGAACAATTAAGCCATGCGGAATAATCTTTGTCACAACTCGGAATGCCTTCATGACAACTCCATACGTTGATACGGTCTTTCCTTTCATTGCATCCTTTATTGCAAGTGTAACGACTTTGCCTGCATTGGCACGCAGGATAACCTTATATCCTTTGGTCTTGGTATAGCTTTCTGCGATATCAAAAAACTCCGTGTTTACCGGTCCCGGACAGACAGCGGTTACAACGATCCCATGCTTCTTCAATTCCTGATGCAAGGCTCTGGAGAATGAAAGCACATAGGATTTGCTTGCTGCATAGACCGCGAAGTTTGGCTGCGGCATAAATGCAGCGGAGCTTGCAATATTGATGATATTCGAACGCTTCGCCATGTATGGAAGGGAAATCTTCGTCATACGTGTCAGGGATTCACAGTTCAACCGGATCTCGCCCGCCAAATCTTCCTCGGAGATCTGCTCGACATAGCCCATCTTTCCATATCCAGCAGCATTCACAAGCACGCGGATCTGTGGATGGAATTTCTGCAGCATTTCCTCGTAAGTCCCAACGGCATCCCGGTCGCACAGATCAATCGGAATTGTCCGTACATGGACACCGTGCAGGGATTCCTTTAATTCATTCAATCGTTCTTCTCTTCGTGCGATCAGCCAGACCTCGTCAAGTGTGACAAAATGCTGATTGATCTGTTTGGCGAACTCTCTTCCCAAACCGGAAGAGGCACCTGTAATTACTGCTATCTTCATGACATCAACCTCCATCCAGGTAAATACTTGTTCTTCAAAACTCCTTGGTTTGCTTTACCGAAGCCAAGTGGATATCCATCTACACATACTAATACGTAACCGTTTTTGACCGATGCATCATCGAAATCAATCGTCTCGCCCTTTAAGTATTTGATGACCTTTGCATCATCCGCAGGAAGATCGAGACAGTTATCAAATTCTTTCTTTGTAAGCGCCATTGCAAGTGACTGGCTCGGTTCGAAGCGGTTCTTCTTGATCTCGCCGACATACAAGCCACACCGTAAGATCCGGAGTCCGCGGACTGTTGGGAAGCTTTCTGGTATGTAGTATAGTTTATCGCCTGAGATTTCAAACCGTTCCGGATGAAATTCGTGCGTCGTATGTGATAAAAATTCGGTGACGGAATCCGGCAGCTTTGCGCGCTTGACCGGATAATCGCCATAATTGGCGCGGTTATCCCAATCGCCCTGCTTCTTGACAAGGCATACAAAATGTCCCTCGCCCTCGATCTTATGTGGCAGAGTCTGGCACAGCGTGTCAGCGTCTCATTTCCAGTATTCCCCCATTCCGGATGCCCGTGGTCAAAACCTTCGTAAGGGTGGAAATCCACCAGTTCCAGACGATCATCCAATGAAAGCAGATATTCGATGGACTGCTCATTTTCAAGGGGCGCAAATGTACAGGTCGAATAAAGCAGCATGCCGCCGGGTTTAAGCATTGTGACAACCTGATCTAAGATGCTTCGCTGCAGGTCGGCAAACAACTGATTGCCGTTATTCTCCCATGCGGTGATCATCGATACGGATTTGCGGAACATGCCCTCTCCGGAGCACGGCGCATCGATCAGGATCTTATCAAAATATTCGTGGAAGCGTTCGGCTAATTTGTAAGGTGCTTCGCTGATAATCAGCGCATTTTCTGCGCCGAAAACCTCTAAGTTCTTCAGCAATGCCTTCGCGCGCGAAGCACTGATATCATTCGATACAAGCAAGCCGGTTCCGTGTAATTTCGCCGCAAGCTCGGTTGATTTGCCACCCGGTGCGGCGCAGATATCGAGCACCCGGTCTCCTGCCTCCACAGGCAGTACATGTGCCGGTGTCATGGCAGAAGGCTCCTGAATATAGTAAAGCCCTGCAAAATAATATGGATGCTTGGATGGCTTATCCAGTGTCTCATCGTAATAAAATCCATTCTCACACCATGGAACCGGGCGCAGATGAAATGGATTGATCTTCAGAAATTCTTCCACAGATATCTTCATCGTGTTGATGCGGATGCCGTGATGCATCGGCTGTTCGAGGCATGCCGCATACGAATCATAATCGTCCTGAAGAAGCGTTCGCATATTTTGTTCAAAAGTAATCGGTAATTCCATGTTATAATAGCCCTTTCGTGCCTGCATCGACATACGCACGGACGAAGATGCCGTCCTCGCGGTATTCTTCTTCTAACAGATTGCCTGATTTGCGGATCTGCTGGATCACGCCTGCCTTGGCGTATGGAATCGTCTGTTCAATGTAAATGCGGCTCTGGTTGATAATTTCTGCGAGAATATCCGTGATCTTCTCGAATCCGGTCTCCTGTTTGGCAGAGATATATAACGTATGATCTGCCTGAAAATCTTTGACAGCCGGGAGTTCGTCCACTTTGTCTATCTTATTAAATAATGTGACAACCGGCTTATCCTTTACGCCTAACTCACGCAACGTATCGTAGACTGTCAGGATATGCAGATCTGCCTGTGGGTTCGAGATATCAACGACATGGAGGATAATATCGGCAAACTTTGCTTCTTCTAATGTTGAACGGAATGCATCAATCAGATGATGTGGCAGCTTGCGGATAAAACCAACCGTATCCGTCAGGATGATCTCCTGTCCATTCGGGAGCTTGTAGTTCCGGGAGGTCGGATCAAGTGTTGCAAACAGCTTATCCTCCTCTAAGACACCTGCCTGTGTCATATGATTCAGCAAGGTTGACTTGCCTGCATTCGTATATCCAACGATCGATACGATCGGTATATGGCTGTTCAGACGCTGCTTGCGCATTACCTCGCGGTGCGCAATATCGTCATTCAGGTCAGCAGACAGCTTTGAAATCCGTTCACGGATCAGACGGCGGTCGACCTCGAGCTTCTTCTCACCGGGACCTCTCGTACCGATACCACCACCAAGACGGGACATTACCTGTCCCATACCGATCAGACGGTTGCTGCGGTATTTGAGCTGTGCGAGTTCTACCTGAAGCTTACCTCCCGTGTTGTTGCGTGTTTCGCGAAGATATCTAAGATTATCATCGTCCGGTCCATGACCTTTGTGTCCAATTCCTGCTCCAGATTCTTCATCTGGATCGGCGATAATTCATCATCGCACACGACACCCGTCGCACCAAGACGCTCCACCATGTCTCGCAGATCCTCGACTTTACCAGTTCCGAGATAAGTCGCTTTCTCGATGGAATCTTTGTTTTGGATCATGCGTCCAAGTGTCTCAGCACCGGCGGTTGCTACCAGTTCTTCCAATTCATCCAGATTGGCTGGAACCTGTTCGCCGTTGTCTAAATCAACCGCAAACAGAATGACTTTTTCAATTTCTTCTTTATTTTCGTACATAGAATGTCCTTTTAGTTTACATAAATAAATTATTGTTACTCTACTGCGCTGGAATTCTCTGGTTCTGAATACAGGTGGTAACGATCATTGACAGGAACTTCATTTACATTCACACGGGTATCCAGATAGGCGTATAAATCCTGTCCCTTCTGATCTTCCGGATATTTGGCAATATAGGAAGTGGCACGTGAAAATGCTTCGGTATAGTTTTGTAGCTCTTTATAGCACATGATCTCTGCATATAAGATTTCCTGCAGATAGTCACTGTCTCCTGCGGATTCTCCCTGTGCAAGATAGGTTAATGCCTGATTATAGTCTTTGGTGTCATAATAATAGGATGCATATTTATAATTCACATATGCATCGATTCCATGATAGTTCGCGTAGATATCCAGATATTCTTTCATCTTATCATAGCTTTTCTGGTTTTCATAACAGATGGCTGCATAGATACTGATATCCTTATGTCCGTTTTCCACTGCCTTTGTGAAAGTCGCGACAGTTGAAACATAATCTCCGCGCTGATAATTGCCAAGCGCATGAGACAGGTCGGACAGATAGGAAAGCTGTTCCTTGTCATACTTGGAAGCCGGGTATTTTTTCTGGATATCCAGATAAGTCAGCTCCGCATCGGAGAACAACTGGAGCTGCATCATGCAGTCTGCCTCATATAGCAGAATATCTACATTGATGGAGTCTGAAAACCATTGTTTCTCCGCATAAGCTTCCTTGAATTTGTCCAAAGCTTCCTGATAGTTTCCCGCTTCATAGAGAGAAACCGCTTCCTTGCGGATGCTCTTTTTGTGCGAAAATATATTTACACACACAATAATAAATGCAAGGAGCATAACGCCAAGACAGATCAGGTGGAAACGACGGATGCGTCGCTTTCGTTCCCGTCTGCGGCGCGCCATCTCCCGTTCGTATGGTCCTTTTTTCATATGTTTATCTGGTTTACTCATATACTTTCTATCTTTCTATTTCTAATTTAAAATATCCAGCGGATTTTCGGTTGTTGCTTCCGTTGTAGCTTCTGTTGTTGCACTAGGATCTTCGGCTGTCACAGCGGTTGGATCAACTGCCGGTGTGGCAGAGGTTGCTGTGGCTGTGGATACGGAACCACCATTTACCAAAGTGTAGAACTCTTCTAATGTCAGGTTGTTCGTCGTCATAAAGACAGCCGCATCTCTTCCGACATAGCGGAAATGCCATGGCTCAAAATTATGTCCGGTAATGCTTTCCTTACCTTCTGGATAACGGACGATGAAACCGAAGGAAGAACAATTCTGCATCAGCCACTGGTTTGTTGGAAGCTGTGATACAACAGCAGGGTCTAACTCTGCAACATCATGCGCTGTTACGTCGAATGCAAGACCGGTTGCATATTCCCCACTGCCTTCGGTGTCGGCACTGATATAGCCACCCTTGATCGTATACTCACTTCCGGCAGCGTTACATGCTTCCAGCATTGCAAGCAGATCGTTGTAGATGCGTTCATCTACGATATAACCACTGTTCAGAGTATGTTGTTCAAAGGTATATCCATCCGGAATTGGGTTTGTATCGTTGACAAGCATCAGGTAATCTGGATTATTCTGGTAGATATACGTTGCCTGCTCGCGTAGAACTGCCTGTGGATCAACTTCTTCCGTTGTGGAAGCTTCGCTGGTTGCTTCCGTCGTTGTAGCGGTGGAAGTCTTCTTCTTGTCAGAGATTCCGTGAATCAGTAAAACCAGCAATACAATAAAGATCACAACCCCAAGCACGGTATAAAACAGTAAACTGTAATCACCGGCTTTCATATGTTTTTTCACTCTGCGGATATGTCTGCGGATAATCCGGTAAAGCTTTTTGAACAGCTTTTTCAAATGCTTATAGATAAACTTCGCAAATACTGCAATGTAGTGAAAGACATATGCAAAAAATAATCCTACACCCTGAAAAAATACTTTTGCATATTTCTTAATGTTTTCCCAAACTTCGTTTTTTTCCATAAGTACCCTCCCATTTTTTATAAGATGTCGATGTATTCTCCTGCTAACGCTTTATTCATGCTTCGTACAGCACAGAACTTTCCACACATCGAACATGTATCTTCATGCTCCGGACTTCTGTCTGCGCGGATGGCTTTTGCGGTTTCGGGATCTAAAGCGCATTCCCACTGCTTGTCCCAGTCTAATACACGACGGGCATCTGCCATCTTATCATCGATGTCACGTGCTCCGCGCACACCCTTTGCGATATCGGCTGCATGGGCTGCAATCTTTGATGCGATGATTCCCTGTTTGACATCATCGACATTTGGCAATGCCAGATGCTCTGCCGGTGTTACATAGCATAAGAACGCGGCACCTGCCTGTGCAGCGATTGCACCACCGATAGCGGCAGTAATATGGTCATAGCCCGGTGCAATATCCGTTACCAGAGGACCAAGTACATAGAATGGAGCACCCATACAGATCGTCTGCTGCACCTTCATGTTGGCTGCAATCTGATCCATTGGCACATGTCCCGGTCCCTCGACCATAACCTGTACATTCTTCTCCCATGCACGCTTGGTAAGTTCACCGAGTCGTACAAGCTCTTCAATCTGGCAGACATCAGTTGCGTCGGCAAGACAGCCCGGACGACAGGCGTCTCCAAGGGAAACGGTTACATCGTACTCAGCACAGATATCTAAGATTTCATCGTAATATTCGTAAAATGGATTCTCTTCTCCGGTCATTGTCATCCATGCAAAGACGAGGGAGCCACCACGGGATACAATGTTCATCTTCCGTTTATGCTTCTTGATCTGGTCAATCGTCTTTCTTGTGATGCCACAGTGCAGTGTTACGAAATCCACACCATTTTCTGCGTGCAGACGTACCACATCAATAAAATCCTTCGCGGTCAGTGTTGCAAGATCGCGCTGGTAATGAATCACTGAATCATAGATTGGTACGGTACCAACCATAACCGGACATTCAGCAATCAGCTTCTTACGGAACGGTTCTGTATTTCCGTGGGAAGACAGATCCATAATGGCGTGTGCACCGAGATTGACAGCTTCCATGACTTTCTTCATCTCAATATCGTAATCCTTGCAATCTCTGGAGATGCCGAGATTGACGTTGATCTTCGTCTGAAGCATGGACCCGATTCCTTCTGGATTCAGACAGGTGTGTAATTTATTTGCAGGAATGACAACTTTTCCCTCTGCTACAAGTGGGAGTAATTCATCCTCCCGCATATGTTCTTTTTCAGCAACTTTTGTAAGTTCCGGAGTGATAATGCCCTTTCTGGCTGCATCCATCTGTGTTGTATATTCTCTCATTGAACCTCCTGTTATGTCAAACTATATCTATTCTAGTCATAATTACTCAAATTATAGCATAGATTTCCTATAAATACAAATAACTGCACCCATAAATTGTTGATTTACAGGTACAGTTATGCTCTATTTGATATCGTACATTTCCCGCAGCTCTTTTGCAGCTGCTTCCATCGCAGAATATAGCTCTCTGGAGGAATGATCTGACAGCCGGCACCGCGTGTGATCGTCTGGATCAGACCATCTGAAGTGGCAACGGTCATCTGGTATTGTCCTTCATTTTCATGTGTATAGGCTTCGATAAACTGATCGGCAGTCTGGTTTTCCTTTGTGTGCACGATTTCGATATCCTCCTGCACGGTCGTACTGCCATGATTGCCCTTTACCTTATAGCCATCAAAGACAAGCAGGGTTTTGACACCGGTGATCCCCTGGTAATTTGATAACAGGGAAATGAGCTTATCCTTTGCCGCATCGAGATTCGTTTTTGCAAGCTCCGTCAGGGATTCCCATGCAAAAATAACATTGTAGCCATCTACGATCAGGCGCTTTTCTTTTGGCGTGACGATTACCTTGGATGCTTTTCCGGTGTAAGTCTCTGTGTGCCGCACGATCTTCTTTTTATAGATCTTTTTTTTCGCATTTTGGTTTGCAGTCTGCCCGGACAAAATCGCATCGATCTCGTCTAATCCAATCGAATAATCAAAGTTTTCCCGGCTGTGAACGGTATATTCTGCCTGTTCCTGCTCAGTGTCCGTTGCATCACTGACGTGCATATATGCCTTTACCTGATCCCACGGGACAAGGAAACCGGAACCATGTGCGCAGAATACAGAGGATGTCGGGTTGCGTAAATCCGCTTCTGGATCATATGGATGTGTCTGTATGACCTCTTCCTCGTTGTGACACGGCATGTAGCCGCGGAAGCTTACCTGAAACTCGCCCTGCCCTTTCGTAAATGCGCGTACATGAAGCTGGTAATCCCGCAACGTTGCAACTGGTCCGTGTCCGCGTATGATTGCACGGTCGCCAAGCTGTTCCGGTGCCTCCATGACCGCATACATAGACTGCAGGTCTGTCATGGCGTGTCCAATCATCGAAGCAGGTATTTCCAATGTAAAATCATATTCCGGTTCTAAAATAATCGTACCAGCTTCCATCAGCCCCTGCCGCACTGCACGGTATGTTGCCTGACGGAAATCTCCGCCCTCGGTATGTTTCGTGTGGGCACGTCCGTTTATTACAGTGAAATGTACATCCGTTAAGGGTGCACCGATCTTTGTGCACGGTGCGTCCGTTCCAGCAGATGGGTATAGATCAGACGCTGCCAGTTTTTGGCAAGGATATCTTCGCTGCAGTCAAGGGATGCATCCACGCCGCTTCCACGTTCTGCCGGTTCAATACGGATATGTGCCTCTGCATAATGACGCAGTGGTTCAAAATGTCCGACACCGATCACCGGCTGGGCGATCGTTTCTTTATACAGGATCTTACCGCTGTCAAAAGTCGGCACAACACCACAGCGGTTTTTGATCAGTTGTGTCAGAATCTCAATCTGAACCGGGCCCATCAGCATGATCTGGATTGTTTCAGTCGGTTCGTTCCATGACAGATGCAGCTCTGGAAGTTCTTCATCGAGATCTTTTATTTTTGTATACATCAAACGTGTGCTGACAGCTTCGTCAAAGGTGATCGTATAGGAAATCACCGGCTCGATGCACGCCATCGGGTTATCACTGTAATCGCCGATGCCGTCCCCTGCCTGTGCGGTTTCCAGCCCCGTAATACTGCAGATATGTCCTGCGGTTACGGTTGGAACGGTCTGATAATGTTCCCCATTATAGATACGGATCTGTGTAACCTTCTCTTCTCCGACGGTATCCCGGACAGATAAGGTTCCCTGCATCACTTTGATATGGGCGAGCCGGTTTCCCTTTTCATCGCGGGTAATCTTATAGACGCGGGCACCAAACGGTGCTTCGGTCAGGGTTTGGTACGCATCGGTTGTGTAAGCATCTAAACCGTTTAAAAGTGCATCCACACCAATTCCTTTTAGCGCGCTTCCGAAATAACACGGGATGATCTGCCGCTGTTTGATCATAGTCTGGATACAGGCATCAGAAAGTGTTCCCTGTTCCATATAGGTATTTAAAATCGTTTCATCCTCCGATGCCATCGCAATGGATTCATAGAAATCCTCCGGTATATCGACGGTACCCTGCTCATAGCAGGAAAATGCGACGATTTTATCAGAAAAATCCTGTAATTCAGTCAAAATCTCCGACTGGAGATTGTCAGGCTGATCCATTTTATTGACAAATAAAAATACTGGAATCCGATATTCGTTTAATAATCGCCAGACTGTCTTTGTATGCGCCTGAATCCGGTCAGAGGCACTGATCACAAGGATGGCATAGTCAAGTACCTGTAAGGTACGCTCCATCTCAGCGGTAAAATCCACGTGCCCGGGTGTATCTAGCAGGGTAATATCTGTTTCAGCGGTGGAAAGCTCTGCCTGCTTGGAAAAAATCGTAATGCCCCGGCTTCGCTCCATCTCGTCATGGTCGAGTAAGGTATCACCGTTATCGACCCGTCCTGCCTGCTTCCGGACGCCGGTCTCATAGAGGAGTTCTTCCGAAAGCGTTGTTTTTCCAGCATCGACGTGGGCTAAAATACCGATTGTAATATGCTTTTTTTCTGCGGTTGTTTCTGCCATCGAAACGCCCTCACTTTTCTTCTGTTTTTCGTTTAATTACACTGAAATCTATCATAGCACAGATTCCGGGAATCGTCGACACCGGAAATCTAGGACAGAATCGGTGGATTGTATCTGGGGACGCTGGCATTGGCGCATAATCTCCCCCAGCCCTCGGAAGGATTTGGAATCTGTTTGCTGCCAGGTAAGGCGCGTGCTGCGTTGATCAGATAGGCTTTTACCCGCGCACCGTACAGGAAAGAATCGTTTCCATCGGTAATGCCCCATTGCATCAGATTGGCTGCGGCAGAGGCAACAAATGGTGTCGCAAAGGAGGTGCCGCTTACCAGCCGGTATCCACCGCTGGCATTGGCGGCAAGGATATCAACACCCGGGGCGACCAAATCCGGCTTTTGTATCGCAACACTTCCTTTTCCTGAAAATGGTGCCACGCTGAGCCTTGCCCCGTTATAGGCACCAACGCTGATCACGTTTGAGGCAGATGCTGGAATTGTCAGGGAAAGGTCAGTTGTTGGAACCTCGAATTCTACAGTTGCCTGTGTGGATGAGGCAACCGGGAGCCATGCATCAATCTGATAGGGCTGATCAAAATACGGCTGGATGGAAAGACTCCAATATCCATACGGAATTACCGTTCCACGAAAAACAATAAAGATCTCTCTTCTTGGGTTAAAAGGTGTTGCCTGCCCGATCTGTATAGAAATCTGTGTTGTGGCAAGTACGAAAGAATAAAATTCTCCGGCATTTTGGGAAGGTATGTAGGTGGTTGCCTGCCAACTGGAGCCTGTATGCGAAAAAGAAAGGCGGTCGCAGGTGCAAACCACAGTTGTAAAGAGAAGGTAAGAAGTCCATCTCCGACAAGGATTCCAACGGTTTGTGCAGTATTTCCTCCGATGTAACGGTGTCGCCCGGTGTTCCCCTCGTTGCCCATCCCGGTTACGATTGTGACTTTTCCGTTTGCGCGCAGGCATCCAGATACTGCTCTACGATTGAATTTCCATAGTGATCGCCGTAATTATTTCCATAGCTCAGATTTAAAACAAGTGGAAGGCGCTGTTGCATGGCATATCGGACAATATAGTCGACTGCACACAAAAATGCGGCGGTATTTGGACGGGAGCTACGCCAATCAGAGAAGCTCCGGGACTTAATGCCGTCAGGATACTTGCGACTGCGGTTCCATGTCCACTTGTATCATAGCGGCGATCCGTTCCTTCTGAAACAACAGATTGAATCTGGTTCGCAGAATATTCTGTACCAAATCCATAGGGTTCCGGTGGAATACCGGTCTGTGATTGATCCCAATAAGCAACGATCCGGCTTTTGCCGTCTTGGGTAATCAATGCAGGATGCATAAACTCCAGTCCGGAATCTACGATTCCAATCAGGATACCATTGCCGCGTAAAACGCTTTCCTGTTCGTCATACATTGGAAAGCATGCAGCAATCCGGTCTTCTGCCTGTACTGCCTGCTCGTACTCCATCTGCCGTGTCAGGTCGATGTATAAAACCTCTGGCATATATGCCAGACGAAGAATCTCTTCTTTGGAGGCTGTTCCAACTGCAAAACGGTTCAATAACGGAACTATTGGAAAAACAGCGATTTCCTGTAAGGAATCAAATGCACCAAGATACCGGATCAAAATGGTAAACTGCCGCGTGGAACTTTGGTCTGTCTCCAAGGACACTGCCAGCCCGGTGCTGATTTTCTCGGTAGAATAGACAGATTTATCCATAATTCTCTCCTATTGCTTGTATTTGGTCGAATGGCGATGTCGAAAATGCTTGGAATTTTACGAAATCAGAATACGAATTATGACATTTATTTCATGCGGAATTATATATAATACGGAGGAATGATCAAAGGAGGTGAACATGACCTATGTTGTCTACGCCGATGTATTGTTTCTGTATCACTGTCTTGTGAATGTGACGCTGCTCTGCATGATACAGACGATACTTGGGCAGTCCATAAAAATCCTCCGCACATGTATGTGGACGATTTTATGGCAGCTTTATCGACAGGTATTTTTTTGATAACGATATCTTTATGTACTCTCTATTATGTATTATATGCCACAAGCTACCTTTTTATGACATATTTTCTTACAAAACACGTGCCATATCCGATGCCAATGTGGAAAATGATACTGGTCGTGCTTGCTGGTTGTATATGGTTGGCTGGAATGCTGCAATTATTTTACATAGCGGACGGCACAGCGTTTCGGACCCCCGGATTTTATCTGACATGTATCGCTTCGGTATTGGTATGCCGGATTGTCCGGCGGATATATGACCGAAAGCAGATGCAAGCCCACGCATATGCAGTAGAACTTGTGTTTCCTGCAAGGACACTCCCTGCCAATGCATTTGTGGATACTGGAAACCGGCTTCAAAATCCCTATACAAAACAACCGGCAATCCTTATAAACTATCGTTTATTGAAAAATCTTCTGTCTGAACAAAGCTACGCACAACTCGAACAGTATCATAAAACCGGACAATTTCCGTACTTACAAATGAACGAAACCGGAGAAATCACGTTTTTTCCGATTCCTTACCATACCATAGGAAACCGGTTTTCCCTGATGCCGGCAATTACGATTCCAAAGCTGGTGTATACGCAATCGCGCACAACATTCTATGCGGTCACAGCTGGAATCAGCCGGGAAATCTTCTTTGAAAACCGATATGACGTATTACTGCATGAAAAATTACAACCTAAGAAGGAGGAACCAACATGATTAGCATCGTCAGCAACAATATGATCCGTTTCAATATCAAGAGCATAGCGAATTATCTCTTATTTCCCAAAAATGAAGTGCATTATATCGGAGGCGCGGAGATTCTTCCGGCACCACTCTCCTCAGAGGAGGAAACCTTGCTCTTGACGCATCTGGATGATGATGTTTTAGAGGCAAGACAGACGTTGATTGAGCATAATCTGCGTCTGGTCGTTTACATTGCAAAGAAATTTGATAACACGGGTGTCGGCGTGGAGGATCTGATCTCGATCGGTACGATCGGACTGATCAAAGCAATTAATACCTTTAAGTCGGACAAAAATATCAAACTGGCAACGTATGCCAGCCGTTGCATCGAAAATGAAATTTTGATGCATCTACGCCGCAATTCCCGTATCAAAACCGAGGTTTCCATCGATGAACCACTGAATGTGGACTGGGATGGAAATGAGCTGCTGCTCTCCGATATTCTTGGCACGGAGGAAGATCTGGTGTACAAGGATATCGAAGATGAAGTCGATTTGAACCTGTTGGAACAGGCAATGGACATTTTAAGTGACCGGGAGCGCACGATCATCGAGCTTCGATATGGGATTGGCCATGATGATGAGGAAATGACGCAAAAGGAGGTTGCAGATCTGCTTGGAATCTCACAGTCGTACATCTCCAGACTGGAGAAGAAGATCATTCGTCGGTTGCGAAAAGAAATGATCCGGCTTGGATGATACTTGATATTTTTGCGCACCTTTTGCGCACCTACCATGTTTTTAGTAACAAAAATGCGGGAATCCTTAAATTTTAAGGACTCTCGCATTTTACATTCAATGCCGGTGGCGGGACTTGAACCCGCACGATGTTGCCATCAACAGATTTTGAGTCTGCCTCGTCTGCCAATTCCGACACACCGGCGGAACATTTGATACTATATCATAGAACATTTTACTTGTCAATAATAAAATACAGTTTCTGTTCGCCTGTTTTCATAGAATTAAGGGGTCAGTTTCTTCGCAACTACAACAAATCTTCCGTTGTCTGTATGATAGGCGCAGGTCGATAAAGTAAGCAGCGAATCACCGTAAGAAGCATCCGTGTCAATCGTATATCCGGTCAATGCTTTGCAGCCGGATACATACTGGTTAAATGCGGATTTATCCTCCGCGTTAAAGAACTGATAATAACGGAACCCATCTTCCTTTTCTGTCAGTATGTGGGTACGGAAGGCGGCAATCACTTCGTAAGTGCCATTTCCGTAAATGGTATCAAACTGAATGTATTTGTGATTTTTATAAAATGATTCATTCTCATATTTTAATAAGTCATGAAACATCTTTCCAGTTTTCATATTATGTCCGTAGATCAAGATGTTGTCGGAAGGCTTCTGCACATTGCTTTCAAGATCAACAAACAACGTACCTGCACTGCTGTATTCGCCGTAGAAATCCCGATGGATATAATACTCTTCCTCTTCTGGTGTCTGCATAACCGGATAATCAATGTTCGTATCCTCGATGGACAGCCAGCCGATAAAATCATGATTCTCCCGATAGAGGGAAGCAAAAGATTTCTGGACGCGAGTTCCATCGATATTCACAAATTCTAATCCCGGTTCTGCATCGCCATCTGTTGCCACGTAGACAATCTCCTCTTCGTTGACCGGAGCGTCAATCATAGCCTCCAGCTTCTGAAACTGATCTTCACTTTTCTTGCTCTGCAGGAAATAATAGGCAAGATACCCCGCAGAACCAAGGAAAATACAGATCAATACAGCCAGACATAAATTATATACGATACGTTTTTTCTTTTTCATAGCTCATTAAAAATATTTTTTGCTTCCCCACAGATTATTCTGCTTCAAAGCAGTATATTCCTCGTACGCCTGATCCAATATCTGTTTTTCGTTCGGGAATTTTAACAGATGGTACGCCTCGTGATATTTGTAATATCCGGAATCCATAAAATATTCTTCCCGTTGTGGCTTGCTGTAATAGCTGTCCGCCATCATCAGATACCAGTGTACATCCTTGTTAACGACATCATAAGAGGTGTTAAACGTATAGTTGCTTTTTCCAACGTATTTGATAATCTGAGCGCTCACGCCGGTTTCTTCTTTCACTTCCCGAAGTGCAGTTTCATTGTGCTGTTCACCCTCTTCAACTGTTCCCTTCGGCAGAACCCAGCCTTCGTATTTATTCCTGTAATTCTTATACAACAACAGGATTTTTCCTCGAAAGATTACCACACCACCACAGCTTGTTGCTTCAATCATTGCAATTCCTCCTGCTTTTTCCATTGGTGTGTCCCAAAATTGAATTTATTATAGCAGATTCTGTGGCATGTCGCAAGGTAAACTATTTACTGTAATATGCATCAAACACCTGTCTGGCAACCCATGCACCTGTCACACCAGTCACGTTGGACTGTTCGGTAATTGCGCAGACGACAATGTCCGGATCATCCGGATCAGAAAAGCCGACAAACCAGGAATTGCAGTTTCCTTCGTTGTCAAATTCTGCTGTACCAGTCTTTCCGGCAACCGAGTAAGAAAGTCCGGAAAATACCCGGAACCGGTACCATATTCACAGACACCTTTCATATAGTCCGTCAGGATGTTTGCTTCATCTGCGGTCATCAGTGTGCCTGCTTCCTTAGAACGAAATGTCTTTACCTTGGCACCATCGTCGTTTTCAATCGAGTCGATCGTGTACGGCTTCATCAGGACGCCGTCGTTTGCAATCGCGGACATGATCATCGCATTGTGAAGCGGCGTGATCTTCGTATCGCCCTGTCCGATCACTGTCTGTGGAATCGCATCGTCCGGCGAGTCCGCTGTAATCCGAAACTGGGATGAGTTATAGGTGCCATCGTATGGTAAATCTTTGTTAAACAACAGCTCTTCGGCTGTGGAACGATAGGAACCTTTATCTAAAGTCTCTCCGATTGTTGCAAAGCTGACGTTGCACGAATAAGCAAGTGCATCTGCTAACGACAGATCACCGTGTGCCTTGTTGTTGCTGCATCGGATTCCGACGCCGGAGAAGATGGAATTGCCATCACAGTGGAACTGATAGCTGTTGTAGGTTGTTGGATTTTCACGCATGAATTCCAGCAGGGATACCACCTTGAAGGTGGACCCCGGTGCATAGAGTCCCTGTGTTGCACGATTTAACAGAATCGTACTCTCCGATCCCTCCTCTGTCTGCAGATAGCTCCAGACATTTTCAATATCGTTTGGATCATAGTCTGGTTTTGATACCATACATAAAATCTTTCCGGTGGATGGCTCGATTGCAATCACGGCACCCTTACAGCTTCCGAGTGCATTGTACGCGGCTGCCTGAAGATCATAATCTACGGTCGTGATAACATTGTCGCCACGGTTTTTCTCCTCTTTTAATTCGCGGTAAACACGTTCAAAGATGTTGATGTGCGACCGCAGCATATAGAAATTTCCGGCAAGCTCCAGTCCTGCTTTTCCGTATTCATCATAGCCAACCAGATGGGAAAACATGTTGCTGTACGGATAAGAACGGTTCGTATTTCCAGCCTCGTCCGTTTCGCTTGTCGCAATTACAACACCATCACTCGTGATGATATCGCCCCGTTCTACCGTCTTGGCAAAGGAATCCTGCCGGACATTCCGGGAGTTTGCAATCACAGTTTCAGCCTTGAACTGCATGAAATAGATCACATACGCAATCATACCGACAAACACTGTCACCATCAGATAGGTGATTACAACGATCGGACGATTCTTGATCTTGTTCTTTTTAATTCGTTGTTTTTCTTTCGCGATCAGTTCTTCTTCCGGTGTTAACGCTGATTCCTGTTCGCGGAGCTTCTGTCTTGCTTTTTCTTTTTCTCTTTCATACTTCACTGCCTCACTACTACTTATTACATATACCCCCTGCACAATCGCAAATATAATGAGGGTACTTAATACCGAACTGACACCATAACTGACTAGTGGAAGTGTCACACCTGTGGAAGGAATGAATTTTGTCACACCACCGAGATTTAAGAAGCACTGCACAATATAGATGCTTGAAAATCCAAGTGCGACATATTTATAAAATGGCTCCTTACATTTCATTGCCACATTGGCAAAGGAAAGGAAGATGCTCACGATTACAAGGATCATTGCAAGTCCGAAGATTACACCAGTTCCTCGCAGATTGCTGAAAAGATAAAATCGCTTTCGCTGACCGGAATACTTCCAGCCGCTCCCTGTGTCAGTCCAGAACCTGCATAGCCGCCCGTTCCGATTGCGAAAAGCGACTGGGACAGCTGATAACCGCCTCCGTCGATATCTGCAAACGGATTTTGCCATGCATGGACTCGCACCATAACATGCTGGAACAGCGAATTTTTAAACAGTGCATAGCCTAGCATGACAGCACCTGCACCAAGCGAGATTCCACCGACCAGAAAGACTGGACGGGAAGTTGCAACATACACCATCAAAACATAGGTTATGTAGAAGATCACTGCCGCACCTAAGTCTTTCTCTAACACAAGCACACCCATAAATGCTGCGGAGATCAGCGCATTTACAAAAAGCTCTTTGAACGTGCTTGCCTTTACAAGCATGGATGCTACAAAGAATACAAATAATATCTTTACAAACTCCATTGGCTGTACGGACAGATGCCCGAGGTTGATCCAGTTTCTCGAACCGTATTTCTCACTTCCGAGCCCCGGAATAAATACTGTGAGCAGGAACAACAGACCAATCACGCCATACAACACGCCGCAATCCTTCATCTTCTTCCATTTCAACATGATATATGGAATAAATGCAGTTATGATCAGACCGACGGTGGCAAAGATGAACTGCTTCACGGCCAAGTTAAAATTCAGACGCGTAAGCATAATATAGCCGATTAACAGCAAAAACGATGCATTGTTTGTCAGCAATCTGGACGAATCCTTGTAGATGCTGTGGTAAAGCACCATATACAAGATGGCTACAAAAATCTGTGCCACATAAAAGATCAGGATCTTCAACTGCCCCAGCCGCAGATACAGGATCAGGTAACATAAGAAATGGATTACAAATACATATCCGATTTGTTTGTTTAGTTTTTTACGCTTCTGCTCTTCGTTTTTCGATGATAGCACCGAAAAACATTTGACGGTATAAAGTACCATGAAAAGCAAAACGAGATACTTTGATACTTCACAAATAATGTTGATCATTACAATACACCTCGATATAAATGTCCGCCTGTTTTTTCATAGGAATCATAGGACTTCCAGATAATATCTGCAGAATCCTACGAACCTGTTGCTCGTTTTCGATTGTAAAACGAACCAGATATCCCCGGGGATGCAGTCTGGAAAAAGCAGGCTCTTTATATTTATCCAATATAGAATAAGGAACCTTGTTGTAGATGATATTATAGCAGTCATCACAGTTGGTTCTTGCAAAAAAACGATTCCCCATCTTGTCAGTCACGGTCAGGGTAACCGGCTCTTTTTTGCAGCCGTATTTTGTCTTTTGCAGGCAATTCGCAGTCAGCATAACCGGTTGATACTCATATAATGTGAGACAAAGCGGTTCGCCTGCAAGTGCGTCAAGCTCCTCTAGCTTTAACTCCCGCGGCGTCAGAAATGAAATGTCTGTGTCCGCAAAAAATCGCCGGATAAATGCATGCGCCAGACGATTGTAGCAATAAAGGCTGGCATCACATAAAATCACGCAGTCTTCTGGCAACTTCTGACTGGCAAGAATTGCCAGTGCATCTATATTTCTAATATATATACCACGGATTCCGGATTCTTGCAAATCGACGCAGAACCGGTCATGAATTACAGGCGGCAGCTCCGCGTATAGCCGGATGGAATCCGGGATCATATTCCTGCACTGGTTGTATAGCGCAAGCGGCATTGTGATACCTGTCACCGGGGACTCCACATGTGGAAGTTCTTCTAAGATGATACGCAGCTGTTCTTGTGTTACAGCACTAAAGATCATCTGCTCCTGCTTCGAACTCTGGGTATCAGATGCATTTGCAGGGGACTTTGTAATCATAGATTCATACACGGTATCCCACGACAGCTGTTTTCCGGCGACACGTGTATGTGCCTTAGCAATCTCCGCTTCTAAGGCTGCAAGCAATGCACGGCGGAGCTTCTTTAACACACCATTTGGCAGGAACGCGCAGGTATCCAGATTACAGGTAAACGATGCTAATTCGTATTCCGTATTGCCAAGCTGTGCCAATGGCTTTTTGACTGTCTCTATTGTGGTTTCTCCTTGCTTGCTTTTCTCCACGAGCATATCCGTACAGGTTGCAGTGTAAGTCTGGTTATCAAGCTCACAGGTTACAATCGCGGTCAGCGGAGCTCCGATTCGGGCTGTAACAGAGACAGAAATCGGAAGCTTCTTATAAGAGTTAATATAATCATCCTGCACATGTTGTAAGATCTTCGGGCATTTGGTACGGTAGACGGTCTGCTCTTTCTGCAGAAGCTTGGTCTTCGGACAGTTCAAAGTCAGATGCTGTCCGGGAGTTCCGTCCTTTGAGGATGTAATCTCCACCGCTTCGCCGTTTTTTGTCGTCAGCTCCAACACATCCTGCCGGTATACGGCTTCTGATAGACGGAGTGTGATCGTTCCCTTTTCAACACGCTCCAAACTTCCGATTGCCACACCCTGATTGTTCGGGCGATCCTTTGATATCATTTCCGCACCATTGTGGTGGAAGAAATATCCGTCCGAGAATCCACCACGGTTATAGATATTGGCAAGCTCAAAGGTGAGTGCCTCTGCTTTTTTCGGGTCAAATTTACCATGCAGACAATCATCTACGATCGTTCGGTAAGCGTGCACCGTCGATGCAACGTAGTAAGCATTTTTCATCCGGCCTTCGATCTTTAGCGAATCAATCCCGGCATCCATCAACTTCGGGATCAGCGACAGGGCGCACATATCTTTCATGGATAACAGATAGCTTTTGTCATAGCATTTCCGGCATGGCTGTGCGCAACGTCCCCGGTTGCCGCTTCTGCCCCCCGCAAGGGAGCTCATCAGACACTGGCCGCTGTAAGAGTAACACATCGCACCATGCACAAATGTCTCGACCTCGATATCGACATGCTCTTTGATCGCACGGATTTCAGCTAGAGACATTTCGCGCGCGGTCACAACACGGGTGGCACCCTGCTGTTTCATAAATTCTGCGCCATACCGGGATGTAATATTCATTTGTGTACTGCAATGGATTGCGATATCGGGAAATTGTTCCCGGACATAAGAAAAAAACGCCAAGATCCTGAATGATCAGAGCGTCGCCGCCAATCTCGTAAAATGGCTGAATGTATTCATATAATGCGGGAAGCTCCTCCTGCTTCAACAGGGTGTTGACGGTCAGATAGACCTTCACCCCATGTAGATGCGCGTAGGTGACAGCTTGCTTTATCGTTTCTTCGTCGAAATTCGTCGCATATGCTCTTGCACCAAAAGAATTGCCGCCAATATAGCAGGCATCTGCGCCTGCATGTACAGCGGCAATTAAAATATCGTAGTCACCACAAGGTGCGAGTACTTCAATTTTGGAATGTTTGTTATTCATTGCGGTTTTTCTCTGCCTCTAACTGAATAATCTTTCTTTGTAATGCATTGATCTGCTCTTTGTATTCCTCAATCATACGTGCAGAGCTTTCCAGCTTGATCTGGGACTCGATTACCTCGTGACGCAGATCATACAACTGCTGCTCTTTGTTGCTGTCCTCAGTTACCATAGAATCCGCCTGATTCTTTGCTTTGAAATAATCATCTGCGATATTCAAAGCAAGCAGGATTCCCTGATATTCGGTATTCATCCGACGATACTGATCGGAAGTCTTGCATTCTGCAATCTTGCCGTTGATATAAGTCGCAACATTTTGAAGATAATCTTCCCCTTCATATCCGCTTAATGTATATACTTTCCCATTGATTACTACCGGGATATCTACTTTGTTTGCCATAATACAAAATCTCCTTTGTTATTCTATCAGATTTTCCAATCCAAAATGTCTGTAGCAATGTTCCGTAACAATTCTACCACGCGGAGTCCGATTTATAAAGCCATTTTTTATTAAATATGGTTCATATACCTCTTCCAGTGTGCCGGAATCTTCACCGATGGCTGCTGCTAAGGTATCCAGACCAACCGGTCCACCACCAAATTTGTGGATCATCGTCTCTAAGATATTGCGGTCGGTATTATCCAGTCCCATAGAGTCTACCTCCAGACGATCCAGCGCGGTTTTTGCAACATCGTAATCAATCGCACCGTCACCTTCTACCTGTGCAAAATCACGTACCCGCTTCAACAGACGGTTGGCAAGCCGCGGCGTACCACGGGAACGCTTGGCAATCTCCAACGCCCCCTCGTCGTCAATGCTGACACCAAGCACGGCCGCAGACCGGAGAATAATCTGCATCAGCTCGGTCACATTGTAGAATTCCAGCCGGTTGACAACACCGAACCGGTCACGTAGCGGAGCGGTCAGCATACCAGCGCGTGTGGTTGCACCAACCAGTGTGAATTTTGGAAGATCCAGCCGGATTGAACGGGCACCAGCACCTTTGCCGATCACAATATCAATTGCAAAATCTTCCATCGCTGGGTACAATACCTCTTCCACCTGCTTATTTAGCCGGTGAATCTCGTCAATAAATAAAACATCGTTTTCGGACAGATTGTTTAAGATTGCAGCCAGATCGCCCGGTTTATCAATCGCCGGACCGGATGTGATCTTCAGATTGACTCCCATCTCAGTCGCTACAATCGATGCCAGTGTTGTTTTACCGAGTCCCGGAGGACCATACAACAGCACATGATCGAGCGGCTCGCCACGTTTTTTGCAGCTTCGATAAAGACACGAAGATTCTTCTTTGCCTTCTCCTGTCCGATATACTCAGACAGATGACTTGGCCGCAGCCCTGTTCGATTTTATCATCTTCCGGAATAATATCCGCTTGAATGATTCGTTCCATCTTTTTCTCCAATGTCTAAATAATATGCTTTAATGCAGCCTTTAATAATTGTTCTACGGTCATGGATTCGCTGTCCGGAACCTTCTTGATTGCGCGCAAAGCTTCCACGTTGGAATAGCCAAGACTGCTCAATGCCATCGCTGTCTCGGATACAATATCCTCCGGTGCAGATGTTGCTGGAGAAGCCTCATCGTATTCTCCCAGTACATCTTCCAGATGAAATTTGTCACGTAATTCAATAACTAATCGTTGGGCTGTTTTCGGACCGATTCCGTTTGCTTTCGCAATCGCCTTATAATCATCCGATAACACAGCCATGCGCAGTTCATCGACCGACAGGCATGACAGGATAGAAAGCGCACTTTTCGGTCCCACTCCGCTGATATTGATCAGCATACGGAACACAGACCGTTCCTCTTTGGTCAGAAATCCAAACAGACTCATATCATCTTCCCGCACATTTAAATGGGTGTAGATCGTTGCCTGTTGATTTTTTGTCAATCTGGCAGAATCCTGTGAGGATGTAAATACAGAAAATCCGATTCCACCGGTTTCTACGATGATCTCATCGGTTCCAATCTCGGTTACCGTTCCTTTGATATATGCAAACATAATGTTCTCCTGTCAAAAAATAAGGAGTTGTCGTTGTTACGACAACTCCGATCTGGCTTAATCTTATAAGAATTCGAAGCCTTCGTCCTCTTCTTCGCCATCTCCGATCATCATGCGATCTGGTTTTCTTGCATCTTCGATTTCCCCAACAAAGATCTCATCGTCATCATCGTTGCTTGTTGCAGCGGTATGTACATCCTCGTCTGCTTTCTTGAAGAACTTGGATGATGCAGACTCTTTCGCTGGTTCTGGCTCAACCTTTGGTGCTTCTGCCTTTGGCTTTGCGGAGCTCTCAAGCTTCTCGCTCTGAGCCTTTGCCTTTGCAATAATATCAGCGGCAGTTGCTTCAGCATTCTTGATGATCTGGTCTGCACGCTTCTTTGCCTCTACACTTTCTCCGGCATCAGTTGATACATTTTCTGCCTGCTGCAGCTTGTTCTCCAGTTCAAATAATTTCAGTCTGGTATCTTCCATTGCCTTTGTGAGTTTATCAAATTTGTCCTTTGTTTCCTCATAATCTTTGGAAAGGTCGCTGTACGCTCTGAATACAGTGTCTTTAAAGCTGTCAACATCTGCGGCTTTGTAACCGAATAAGCCCTTTTTAAAAGCTGTTGATCTAATATCGTCTGGTCGTAACATTCTATCTCCTCCGTACATCATACTTTAGCTAAAATTATAACATATTGACCAAAAATTACAAGCATTTCTTTACTTCTATGGTATTTATGCTATAATTTAAACCAATTTAGACGAATTTATCGGACGATGTCGGAAAGGAGGCACCTATGGAAAAAGTTGTAAATGAGGCTCATCGCAGTAAATTTCAGACATTGGAACAGTTTTATACATCGGAAGATCTGCTTGTTTTTGATATTGAAACGACCGGATTTACAGCCGAACATACTGCCTTATATCTGATCGGCTGTGCTTACTATAAAAACCGTCAGTGGAATATATGCCAGTGGTTTAATCAGGATGGCAGATCCGAAGCGGATATTTTAGAGCAGTTTCTTTCCTTTGCGATGAATTATAAATATGTGATTACCTATAATGGAGATGGATTTGATATTCCGTATATCACAAAAAAGGCAAAGGCATATGGGATGGAAAATACACTCGCCCATATGGAAAGCATTGATATTTATAAGCAGATCCGTTTTTTAAAAGATGTGCTGCACATGGAAAATATGAAACAGAAAAGCGTGGAACGGTTTCTTGGTATCCATCGGTTAGATAAATATTCCGGCGGTGATCTGATTAAGGTCTATCAGGAATATGTAAAGCTTCCGGTAAAGACAAACAAGCAGTTGTTGTTACAGCACAATTACGAGGATCTCGAAGGACTTCTGGACTGCACAAGCATGCTTGCTTACTGTAAATTCAAAGCTGGCTGTCTGCTCGTCCGCAAGATGTCTGTGCGGAAGAACCGGTTACTTTTCTCTTTGGAGCTGGAATACCAGCTTCCAAAACGATTGACGATCGGATTGAATGATATCATCATCACTGGATTCCAGAAGGAAGCAACGATTAATGCCCCGATCTATACAGAGGAATTGAAGTTCTTCTTTGATAATTACAGGGATTACTACTATCTTCCGGCAGAGGATATGGCGGTTCACAAAAGTGTGGCAAGCTATGTGGATAAAAACTACCGGGAACCGGCGAAGAAGGAAACCTGTTATCTGCGTAAAAAAGGATATTTCATCTCCCAGATTGATGATGGAATTTTATCTGGCTACAAACGGGATTATGAAGACAAAGAATCTTTTATTGAACTGACGGATTCGTTCCTGCAGGACTTAGATCTTTTGCACGCATATGCACGACATATAATAAGGCTGGCGCTCTCTTAAAGCGTCAGCCCTTTTCTTTAATATATTTAGAATAAATCTTCTTCCATATTGTCAAGGAATTCCTTGAAAGCTTCTCTTGCACTGCTGATTTCCGATGGATTCTGTTTATTTAATACATCTTCAAACTGGTTAATCTCATGTTCGAGAATCTTACGGGTATCTCCGATGGATTCCTCATACATGCGATCCGCACGAAGCAGCAATAATTTGTTTGCCTCCTGTTCCCGTGGATGAATCTTCAGAAGAAAGCTCCTCGAATCTGGCATCGATTTCTTCATCGGTCAGATCGGTTTCCTCGTTCTTAATCACAAGTCGTTTTTCCACATTTGTAGAAATTACCTTTACAATCACCTCTAAGATAGAGTTAACATCATAGGTGTATGTGACATCGACGCATTCTTCGCCGGCAGGTGCCGGTGGAACCATAACTTCAATGCTGCCAAGGTAGACGTTATTTGCTGCCAGACGCTCTCGCCCTGCAGGATATCGACCTTGATCCGTGTCTGCCGGTCACTGACGGTATAGAGACGTTCCGTATGACTGACCGGAATCACGGAGTTTCGTTCAATCAATGGCAGATAATGTCCAGCCTCAAACACACCTCCGGATCTGCGGGATACAACCTCCGTTCCAAGTGTAAATGGACAGACATCCGTCAAAATAATCTCTTTCACTGCTTCATTCCGTTCTTTCATAGCAGCCTGTGTCGCCGCGCCCACAGCAACCACCTCGTCCGGATTGATACTTGTATTCGGCAGACGTCCAAACAGGCGGCTCACAAACCGGCGTACAATGGAAAGCTTTGTCGAACCACCAACCAGAATTACTTCCTCAATATCTTTGAGCTTGATATTTGCATCCTTCAGGCTTCGCTCGATTGGCTTACGAATACGTCCAAGCAATACCTGACAGGATTTTTCATAATCGTCAATATCAATTTCGCTCTCTACGACTTCTCCGTTGATATTACATTTCATAACTGATGTTTTTGCATCTGCAAATCCAAGCTTGCAAATCTCTGCCTGCTTGTGAATATGTGCACGGGTTTTCTGATCAAGAGTATCTTCGTCAATCTCGTGTTCCCGGAGAAACATCTGTTCCAATACTGTCGTAAAATCTTCTCCGCCAAGGAAATTATCTCCGGCAACTGCGCGCACTTCCATAATATTCTGATAAAGCTCTAGGATTGATACATCAAATGTACCACCACCCAAATCAAATACGAGGAATTTCGTGTCTGCATTTTTCTTATCCAAACCATAAGCGATTGCTGCGGCTGTTGGTTCACTGACGATACGTTCTACCACAAATCCGGCAAGTTCTCCTGCTTTCTTTGTCGCTTTTCGCTGTGCATCGTTAAAATATGCCGGTACGCTGATGACTGCCTCCTCAATCGTGCAGCCAAGATAATGCTCTGCATCTTCTTTCAGAGATTTTAAGACAAGGCTGGAAAGCTCTTCCGCAGAAAATTTGCGGGTTCCAAGGGTAAACACCTTCGAGCTGCCCATGTTCCGCTTGAACACATCCGCGGTCTGATCTGGGTACAGCATCTTCCGCTCCTTCGCAGTCTTGCCGACATAGACAATTCCTTCCTCATCCACGCTTACAACCGAAGGAGTCAGATTTTCTCCCAGACGGTTCGGAATGACCTTTGCATGGTCGCCATCAAAATATGCAATTAAACTGTTTGTCGTTCCTAAATCAATTCCTACTATCATTTCTAATCCTAATTTCTTATTTTTTATCTTCAATCCGCTTCAGACATGCCTCATAGAAAGCATTCTGTCCACAGACACGGATTGCTTCTTCGTACATACTGCGTGCCATCGCATAATTGCGCTGCTTCTCATACAGCAACGCTTTCTCATATAAAATCCGGTGACAGACACCATAGAAACAGCCGCGACAACGACGGGCATGCAGACCCTGTTCTAACCAGTCTTTACATTCTTTGTAGTTCCTGGAAAGTCGTGCAAAACGTGCCATCTTGATATACTGTGGCGGCGTTTGTATCTGATCCTTTGGATAAGCGGCAGCCGCATTTGCTATCGCACTGTTCTTCTTGAAGCTTCGCAGTTCTTTTAGCTGGATCATACATTCCAGCCATTCACTATAATAATTGGCTTCCTTGTTTGTGTCAAGCGCAATCGCCCGCTCATATAACGGCTTTGCGTCCGCATACATGGCATGGTCACGGAAGATATCTCCCATTGCACCATACACCCGGTGATTCTCCGGATCTTTGCTTATGATATATTCAAATGTCTCATGCGCCAGATCAATGAAGCCGGCATCTCCGTAGATATCAAGCAATTTTCTTGCACAGGCAGAATCATCCACAAAAGGAAGCAACTCGGCAATGGCATCCTTTGCCGCATCCATCCGAACAAGCAGGACGGCATAATCGTAGGCGATATCTGCATTCCACTCATATTGCTTTTTATAATCGATATAGAGCTGCTGACTTTCAGGAAACCAGTTCATGCACTGGTAGACACGTGCTAAACTCTGCAAGCTCTCTTTGTGCTGTTCGGTGTCTGTTTCAGAAACTTCATATGCTTTTCGGTATGCATCGGCAGCCACTTTATAGCTTTTGTGCAGCTCCTGTATCATCCCAATCCGCAGATACGCAAAATAATTATCTGGTTCTAACTGTAATGCAGCCTGATAATCGCGAACAGCCTTTTTGTATTCGCCCATCAGACTGTATACGATCGCCCGCTCATTGTAAACCTGCGCGGTTGCCTGTATTGCAAGCTGTGTACCAAATGCCTCCAATGCCTGTTCGATTTTCCCAAGTTTCGCATAGGAAGAACCGATATACATATCAATCAATGGATATTGTGTGTTTTGTTTCTTTACCTGCTCGAACTGTTCAAGCGCTTTATCATACATGCCCTTGTAGCGGTAACAAAGCGCTAACAGCATATGGACATCCTCAAAATGCTCCATATCGGTTGTCTTACCATCTGAACGACTGACAATTGCTACGAGCTGCCGGATTGCCGGATCAATCTTGTTATCTAACATGGAAAGCCGTGCCCGGTAGTAATCAATGCTGTCACTTTCATTTTCAAATGCATCAAAACGTTTGATCGTATCCTGCGCCTGTTCGTATTGATGTGCGCGGATAAATAAGCTTGCCTCTAACGCATAAGGCTGAGACAGATACGGATACAGATTGATTGCCTGTTCGCAGGCATTATAAGCTTCCTGAATATAATTCATCGCCTTGCAGGCTTTTGCTTTAAACAGATATGCCACATAGTCGTGCGGATCCCGTTCTAACAGGTGTTCACAGGCACGCAGACAATCCGTATATTGGCCGGTCAGGAACTTTAGTTCACAATCCGCCTCATATGAAAGGATGATTTCCTCATGATCTTTGGATAATGCGATATCCAGATGACGTCTGGCATTCTCGTAATCCTCTGTCTTCATATAACAATCGGCAATCAGGAAATTCACATACGGATACCGGACGCGTTTTTTCTCTGTTTCTGCACTTGTATCTTCCTCTGGGAGCTGCTCAATCAGATTCTTCCAGACAAGAAAACATTGTCTGGCATGCGCATAATCACGAACGCCAGATAACAACGTCCAAGAACATTATAGTATTCAAATTTCCGATCTCCTTCTGGCTGGAATTTAGTCAGAAAGGCGATTGCTTCCTGAAACTGATAGCTTTGGTAATAGCTCCAGCCAACGTCCATCTTTGCTTGTATATCATCTGGATTTTTCTTTAACTTCTCCAGATTTTCCTGTATCATCATCTGATTGGCACGCACCATACCAATGCGGACAGAATCATCATAATGATTTTCCTTGAGCAGATCCATATAGCCATCTCTGGCAGCTTTATAATCTCCCTTGCGGAATGCAAGTTCTGCCTGTTTGGCGCGCATAAGATAATTCTGTGGGTCCAATTCCTTGGACCGGTTGAAATACTGTTCTGCCTGTTCCAGATCATTGTTCAGGATACAGACATCTCCACAAAAATGAAGCAGAGTGATATCATCCGGATACTTTGCAGACAGTCCTTCCGCTTCTCGCGGATCGCTGCTAATGCGGAAGCATACCGCTCGGCGTATAATGCATCCAGATCTTGTGTTTTCCGTTCTTCTTCCGTCATGGATGTCTGAATATATTCTGAAAACTCCAACCGGCAGGTCTGCAGACGGATACGCATCTCTTCCAGATGTATATATACATTGGAAATATAATATTTTTCCTTCATCTGCCGGATTTTTTCTCCGGCATCTTTTAGCTCCTGACTGCGAACCATGCGATCTAATTCAATGTAATCACGGATATAGGCATCGATCGTTGCGGAGGTTGTGATCTCTGCATGCTCAAACGCCTCATAATTGATGATATCCTCATAGGTCGCATTGTTCGTGATATAGTCCAGGTAATTTTCCGGGAACTGTTCTGCAAGCTCGCTTCTGCGCCCTTCAAGATCAAAATATCCGACGATGCATTTCCATACCTTTTTCGGAACCAGCACATGATTCATCAGGAACCGCAACAGTCCATACAATGCATCCTCACTTGTGTCGAGCGATACAAAATAATCGGAATTAAAGAGTGCAAGCCATTCGTCTGGATTGATACGACGGGCATAATCATCATAGAGAGCCTCTAATGAAGCAAGCATTTGCTGTTCCGGTGTATCTGGAATGGCAACGTCGAATTCCTCCTCCGTCTGATCGGCAAGGTGCACCGCTCCTCATAGGCTTTCCGAAGCTCCATAAACCCTTCCGGATCATCTTCCGGATTGACAGAAGAAAGACGCATTCGATAGGCTTTCTTCAATGCGTCTTTATCCTTCGTCTGTTCAATTTTCAGAACATCCCATATATTCATTAAGCTAACATTCCCTCAAGTGTTTCGCGGATTGCTTTGATGAAGTTCTCGCTGTTTAATACAGTGACATCCTTCATCGTTGTAATAAGTGCAAGATCCTTTGTCATCTTGCCGTCTTCGATCGTCTTGATCGTTGCCTGCTCAAGCTTGTCTGCAAATTCCATCAGTTCTGGAATATTGTCAAGCTCGCCACGCTTTCTCAAAGCACCAGTCCATGCGAAGATCGTTGCAACAGAGTTTGTTGATGTCTCCTCACCCTTTAAGTGCTTGTAGTAATGTCTCTGAACAGTTCCGTGTGCTGCCTCGTACTCGTATTTTCCATCTGGAGAAACAAGTACTGATGTCATCATGGCAAGAGAACCAAATGCAGATGAGATCATATCACTCATAACATCGCCGTCGTAGTTCTTGCAAGCCCAGATGAATCCACCTCAGACTTCATAACACGGGCAACTGCATCATCAATCAGAGTATAGAAATATTCGATGCCTGCGGCGTCAAACTTCTCTTTGTATTCGTTATCGAAGATCTCCTGAAAGATATCCTTAAATGTATGGTCGTATTTCTTGGAGATTGTATCCTTTGTTGCAAACCACAATGTCTGCTTTGTATCAAGCGCATAGTTAAAGCAGCTTCTTGCAAAGCTCTCGATGGATTTGTCGATGTTATGCTGTCCCTGAATCACACCCGGACCATCAAACTTGTGGATGGTCTCCTTGATTACCTGTCCGTCCTCGCCTGTAAATACAAGCTCTGCTGTACCAGCACCCGGTACATCGATCTCTACGCTCTTATACACATCGCCATAGGCATGTCTTGCGATTGTAATAGGCTTCTTCCAGTTCTTTACACATGGCTCAATTCCCTTGACAACGATTGGTGCACGGAATACGGTTCCGTCTAAGATTGCACGGATCGTTCCGTTTGGACTCTTCCACATTTCCTTCAGGTTGTACTCTGTCATACGTGCAGCGTTTGGTGTGATTGTTGCACACTTGACTGCAACACCGTACTTCTGTGTTGCGTATGCAGAATCAAAAGTAACCTTATCGTTTGTCTCGTTTCTGTACTCCAGACCAAGGTCGTAATACTCGGACTTTAAGTCGATAAATGGGTAGATCAATTCATCCTTGATAATCTTCCAAAGGATTCGTGTCATCTCATCTCCGTCCATCTCTACCAGTGGAGTCTTCATCTGAATTTTTGCCATTGTAATTATCCTCCTGATTTTAATTGCGTGGTTTGCGAATTGTATCCTGCACGTTATCTAAGTGTTGTCTGTAATTATATAATTGCCTGCAGACACGCTCTCGCTCACTTCCACACGCAGTGGTACTAAATTCGCGCCAACAAGTTGCCGCTTATTAAGTACCAGCGTGTTCCAATGGTCTGCAAACAAATTAATAATTACAGACAACACAATATACAATTTGATTGAATGGATACAATTCGCTATTTACGTTATTTTATAAATTATACACGATTGTTATTGTAACATATTGACAGTTATTTGAAAATATCACTTTTTACAATAATCGTTGGATTGATTTATTTTATTGTTTATTTGTGTACAATATCTGTGTTAATTACCTCAAAAATTTGACCTTGGGTTTATTGTTTGAATGTGGTTTCGTAGTCGAGGAAGTCGACGAGGAAGTGTTTTTCCTTCAGGGCTTCTTCGATTTCATCGAGGATATCTTCGCTCTCGGCTTCAATCGTGTGAAAATGATAGCCGGAGGTTGTGTTCGATAAAAGGGACGATTTGCTTTGTTTCAGATCTTCCACGAACTTACGGATATCGCGGCGGCTCTTGATATTTAATGGTGCTGTGACCTTGCCGTAGGTGCGGTGGTTTACCATAACATCTAAGACGATTCCACCGAAATCAACGATTGTGCTTAATTCTTCTTCTGCCTGATCATCGGTGTGACAGACCTTTACAATCCGCTGGCAATTCTGGCTGCCTGCAGCTTTCTCGTACACATAACCACGCGGAGTTGATACGATCGAATGCCCTTTTGAACGGAGCAATGCGATATCCTGTACGACAACCTGACGACTGACATGATAGATTTCTCCGATTTTTCCACCCGATAATGGTTCATCGGAGCGCAGCAACAACGCAAGCAGCTTCTCTCTGCGTTCATCTCCGGATAAAATTGTCTGCTCCATCTGCATTTCCTCCTTGATTGAAATAGATTGTGGTAACATAATTAGTCAACCGGATGCAGATGCTTCAAGCTGATATCTAAGATTGGAGCGGAATGTGTCAGCGCCCCACTCGATACATAATCGACACCAAGCTTTGTGATCGTCTCGATATTTTCTTTTGTGATATTTCCGGAACACTCCGTCTTGGCACGTCCATCGATGATCTTAATTGCTTCTGCCATCAGCTCCGGGGACATATTATCTAACATGATGATATCGGCTCCTGCTTCTACGGCTTCTCTGACCATATCCAGATTCTCGGTTTCTACTTCAATCTTGCAGACAAACGATGCATATTCTCTTGCCATCTGAATTGCCTTTGCCACACCACCTGCGGCGTCGATATGATTATCCTTCAGCATGACGCGTCAGACAGATTGTATCTGTGATTATTTCCGCCGCCGGCACGAACCGCATACTTCTCGAAGATACGCATGCAAGGTGTTGTCTTTCTTGTGTCAAGCAATTTGGTATTTGTCCCTTTTAAAAGTGCTGCAACATTGTTCGTATAGGTTGCAATACCGCTCATGCGCTGCAGGTAATTCAGCGCTGTACGCTCACCGGATAGCAGCACTCGGATATCTCCGACAACCGTTGCAAGCACCTGCCCGTTTGTCACGGCATCGCCATCCTTGATCTGATTTCCATCTTTTTCGGCAAAAATCACTTCCGTATTTGGATCCAATATTGTGAATACACGCTTAAACACCTGCAATCCGGCGATGATTCCGTCCTGTTTCGCAAGCAATGTACTTCGCCTTTCTTATACTCCGGCATCACGCGTTCGTGCTGATATCTTCACTGTTGATATCCTCCTCCAAAGCCATCTTAATATACTTATCTGCAACTAACTGCATTGTAATCTCATTCATTTGTCTGTCTAATCTCCTTTTTTATTAAATGTACACGATCATTGTACATGATTTTTGGTATTGGTAGTACATATATTTTATTTTGAATTGTTCCATATACGATGTATTGAAACTAAGAAATTCTAAGATGTTCTGATATAAATTATGACCCTGTACTAACCGCCGCCAATTCGCCATCCATGGCTCAGTGGCGGCTTGATTGAACATCGTGTTCAATCATTGCTGATATAGTACAGAACATCAAGAATTTCTAAGTTCCAAACATATTGTATATGCGAACATATTCAAAAATAAAATATATGTATCTACGTAATGGAATAATCATGCACAATGATCTATAAACTTTACACAAGCTCACCAATCATGTGCTTTGCCGCACGTTTTGCGAACACTAAACTTTCAAGCAAACTGTTGCTGCTAAGCGGTTCTTCCGTGCACCCCGTTGCAGCTTGTCTCGCCGACGGCATACAAATGCGGCATCGTTGTGTGCGAAAACTTATCTACATGGATACCGCCCATGAAATAATGCTGTGCCGGAACGATTGGAATCGGCATCATCAGAATATCAAAGCCATACTTCATGCAATGCTCATAGATATGAGGGAAATGGTTCAGGATTGTCTCGCGTGGAACATTCTCAAAGGATAAGAACTCGTATTTCACGCCTTCTTTTTCCATCTCTGCCTGAATCGCTTTCGTAACAACATCTCGCGGCTGCAATTCATCGACGAAACGCTCTTTCTTGTGATTCAAGATAATTGCACCCTCACCTCTTGCCGACTCTGAAATCAGGAAACTTCTGCCCGGATTCTCCGTGTAAAAGCAGGTTGGATGAATCTGTACATAGTCCATATGCTCTAATTCTACGCCGTGTTTTCGCGCAATCTCACAGCCATCGCCGGTCAGGATCGGATAGTTCGTGGAATGCTTGTATTGTCCGCCGATTCCACCTGTTGCAAATACTGTGTTTTCCGCATAGATCTCTAATTCTTCACCATCCGCACATTTTGCAAGTATACCCACACAGGCATGATTAATATCTTCTATAATATCGGTCATGGTTGTATGTTCAAAAATGGTAACATTGTTCAACTGCTTCACAGCAGATAATAGACGGGTCGTAATCTCTTCCCCGGTTATATCCTCATGGAAGCAGATGCGCGGCTTAGAATGTGCTCCTTCCTTTGTATAAGCAAGACTTCCGTCTGCGTTTCTCTCAAATTCCACACCATATCCGATCAGATCATTGATGACATCCCGGCTGCCACGGATCATGATGTCGACACTTTCCTTGCGGTTTTCATAATGACCGGCACGCATCGTATCCTCAAAATACGAATCATAGTCATCCTCGTCCCGCAGCACGCAGATACCGCCCTGTGCCAGCATCGAATCACAGGTTTCAAGCTCTGCTTTTGAGAGCATCAAAATCTGTTTATCTTCCGGTAAATTCAATGCTGTATATAATCCACCGACACCGCAGCCGACGATCACAACATCGTAATGTAATTCTCGCATCTTCCTGTCTCCTTTGAATTTATACCTGTACATAATACAAAGACACGATGTGCTCTGCGCATCGTGCTCTGATTAGCGGTCGTCAAATGCACCGCATAAATGCGTGCATTTTCCTCGTCGCTATAACAAAAAACGCAGACATTCCGCCTGCGTTTTTGCTCCGAATGTACATGCAGTATAGCACATGTTTTGACAGGTGACAAGACAC
>ENA-OQEN01000110-OQEN01000110.1-human-gut-metagenome-genome-assembly--contig:-NODE-110-length-33359-cov-5.376444_pt1 | contig 33359 bp, 42 predicted proteins | sample MGYA00242791_ERZ504627 | MGnify/ENA primary metagenome ERZ504627 (study PRJEB26092, sample SAMD00036316) | human gut metagenome | host: Homo sapiens | study: EMG produced TPA metagenomics assembly of... | reverse complement strand
CGGCGAGCGCGAGGATGACGGCCGCGACGCAGGTGTCGCCGGCGCCGGAGACGTCGAAGACCTCGCTCTTGTCGGAGACGGGAATCTCGTGAACGGTACCGTGCTCGACGAGGACCATGCCGAGCTCACCGCGCGTCACGAGGACGCCTTTAGCCGCGAGCTCCTGACGGAGCTCCTCTGCCGCCGCGACGATGTCCTCCGTCGTCACAAGCTCACGGCCCATAGCCGCGGCAATCTCGGCGTCATTCTGCTTGACGTAACCGATGCCGCGGAAGCGGCGGACGGCGTAGCGCGAGTCAACAATGCTCGGGATATCGTGTGCGCGGCAGTAGTCGATGAGCAGGGCTTGAAGCCCTTCGGTGACGGTGCCAGAGCCGTAGTCACTGATGACGACGCCTCGACCGTCCGCAGGATGGACTTGATGTAGGCGCTCAGCTCCGCCTCGATGGTCGGCGCCATCGGCGCCTTGCTCTCCCTGTCAATGCGCACGATCTGCTGGCTGACCGTCGCGCGGCCGCCCGCGATGATGCGCGTCTTGGAAATGGTCGGGCGCGAATCGTCGGCGATAAGGCCGCTGACGTCGGCGCCGTTCTTCGCGAGAATAACGCGCAGTCCGTCGGCACTCTTGTCTCTGCCGACGAGGCCGACGGCATGGACCTTGCCGCCGAGCGTCGCGATGTTGTTGACGACATTGGCCGCGCCGCCCGCGACGACTTTCTCACCGGCCTGCTCGAGCACAAGCACGGGGGCTTCGCGCGAGATGCGCGAGATGCGGCCGTCGAGGTAGATGTCGCGACCATGTCGCCAATGACGAGGATGCTCCTGCCTGCATGCCAGACAGGGCATCATGGTATTCCTGCTGCAACGCATTCATCCTTTCTCTTGATTACCTGCCTGCATCAGATTGGCAGGAAGCGCCACTTGACCTTCCAGGTCTTGTCGCGTCCCTCGTAGTGGAATATGACCTGCGAGCAGTGCATGTCGTGGAACCAGTAGTAGTCGAACTTGCGCCAAGACTGATTGTCCACATCGTACTTCGAACCGAAGGCCACGCGGTTCTTGTCGTCGATGCGGTAGCTGAAGCCCGCCTCAATCTTGCGCGAGTAGCTGTCGTTGTCGAAGTCGAATGGCGAGTTCTCCGTCGTGTTCTTCTGGTAGCGGTAAGCGCCGTAGCCCGACCAGCGGTCGTCGAAGTCCTTCGTCATCGTCGCATCGTAGTTGAAGCCGCTGTAATGGGCGTCGTTGTACGACTCGTGCGTGACCTCATAGCTCGTGCTGAGGTTGAGCTTCCAGCCCGCGAAGCGGATGGGGTCGTAGCTGAGGCCCACGTTGTACATCTTGTGATTACTCTTGACGGCACCCTGCTTCCAGCGGCCGTACTCGCCGTTGAGGCTGTAGTGGAATGGCGAATTGCCGATACGCGCCGTGTGGCCGACGAGCAGCGATGGCTGTTTCTTGATCCAGTTATCGTCGCTGTCGTCGAAGTAGCCCTGCGTCACGCGCGCGTAGTTGCCGGCATTAGCCAGTTGACGTTGAACTCATTGCGCCAGTCCTTCTTCGTCGTGTAGCGGATATTCTCGTTGGCCGTGACCTTCTTGGCCAGCGGCTGATGGAAGTTCTGGCGGACCCAGAGGCCGTTCGTCTTGTCGTAGCCAAAGCGTGGGAACCAATCAGTGACGGTCGTGTCCTTCTTGAGGTCGACTTCGTACTGCGACTTCGAGAGGAAGGTCAGGCCCTTGATCTTGAAGCGGACATTGTGCATGACCATCTTGTCGTTCGGGTAGATCTCGATCTTGCGCGCATAGAGCTGTAGTCCGGGTTGATGGCGCTGCACTTCGTCTTCGTGCCGTCGTAGATGACAATCTTATCGGGGTAGAACTCGAACTTCTTGCCCGTCATGTAGTTCTCAGCGACCTTGCCCTTGGCGCTCTCCATCGTGCCCGTGCGCGTGTGGTAGTTGTAGTTCGTCTCGAAGCCGTCGAGCATGACCTCGGTCTGGCCCGGCGTGAACTGCATCATGTGACCCTTGCCCGGAATGTGGATGCGCTCCTCGATGGTGTTGCCGTCGACGTTCTCGCCCTCAAAGCGGTGCTGGTCGAGCTGCGTGACCTTGACCTTGCCCTTGGCTGTGAAGTCACCCGTCACCTGGTTCCACGTGAGGTCGTCTCCCTCGAAGGATACCGGCGCGGCCTTCGTCGGGTCGACCGGATAGCGCAGGTGCTTGCTCATCTCCTCGGTGTCGGCCTTGAGCTGTTCCTTCTCGGGATTCGGCTTATTGGCGCGCGCCGCGCGGTGCTCGTTCTCGAGGTAGTCGAGCAGACCCAGGCTCGTATCGGAATCGGACTGATACGTCGCGGCACTCGCCGTACCCGCCGCTGCCGGCAGGATGAGGCCGTGACCATCAGGCCTGATAAAATCTTCGTTGCTGATTTCATCCAGTAAAATCTCCATTCTATAGGTATAAAGACTGCTACCTTTTATAGTACATCATCGCCGCGATGAGCGCAAATCTTATAGCATCTCAGCAGCCTCTGCATGATCGCGAAGCGTCTCATTGAGGCTGCCCGTGCGGTAGCCGAGCAGGTCGAGCGCCGCGTAGGCAAAGCCGATGCGCTTGAAGTAAGCGGCCGTCTCTTCGCGCAACCCCTTCTCGAGGAAGCGCGGGATGTCTTCGGGCACAAGCTCGATGCGCGCAACCTCGCCATGCGCGCGCACGCGCAGCTGGCGGAAGCCCTTCGCCATGAGGAATTCCTCGGCGCGGTTGACGCGCGCAAGCCCCTCCGGCGTCAGCGCTGTGCCGTACGGGAAGCGCGAGGCCAGGCAGGCAAACGACGGCTTGTCCCAGGTCGGCAGGCCGAGCGCCTTGGAGAGCGCGCGGATGTCAGTCTTGCGCATACCAGCCTCGTGCAGTGGGCTCACGATGGCGAGCTCCTTGAGGGCCCTGTGCCCTGGGCGGTAGTCGCCGTCATCGTCGAGGTTCGAGCCGTCGACGACGGCCGCGAGCCCCCGCTCCGCCGCGAGCTCCTTCATGTGCGCGAACAGCGCGTGCTTGCAGAAGTAGCAGCGGTCCTCGGGGTTCTCCTCGACATGCGGCACTGTGAGGATTGGGAACGGCACGGTATGGTGTTCGATACCCTCCTTCTTGCAGAACACTTTGGCATCATCGACGTCGCGCTGTGGCACAAAGTCAGAAGCCGCGGTGAACGCGACGGCTCTGTCGCCGAGCACGTCGTGCGCGACTTTGACGAGGAACGTCGAGTCGACACCGCTCGAGAAGGCCACGGCGACACTGCCGAGCTGCTGCAGGATGGATTGCAGCTTCTCGTATTTCTGGCGAAGCGGCTCAGGGAAAGAATTTATAGAGGTCATGGGAATCACCTTTCTTTTGGGGATCAATTACGCCTGCGGCTTCAACAGGCCGTTCTGGTAGGCGAGCAGCAGGTTGTAGAGATCTGTGATCTCGTCCTGGATGACGCGGCCCTGGTCGGTGTCGCCAACGGTGTTGTGGCACGACTGCAGCTCGATCGTCTCGGAGACGGACTCGATGTCATGGTTGGCGCGGAGCGCCTCGCGGACGTCGGCGATGCGCTGGTGCTCGAGCAGGCGCAGGCCGCGCGAATTCGAGATCAGGGTGTAGCCGGAGATGCCCGTCTTCTTGTGGTAGGCGCGGCAGAAGCCGCCGTCGATGATGATGGCGCGGCCGCCGGCCTTGACGGGGCTCTCGCCCTTCCTGACCTTGACGGGCACATGGCCGTTGATGATGTGGCCGCGCTTCGGGTCGAGGCCGAACTCCTGCAGGACGTGCTCGCAGCAGTCCACCGTGTCGATGTAGCGGTAGTACGGGTCGGACGGCTCCTTCCAGGTGCTCTCGTCGGTGATCAGCGCGCGCTCGAACGTCTTGAACTCGCGGCCCGACGTCGGCGAGAGCCTGCCGCACCAGAGGAAGTACAGGAAGTCGAGGGCGCGCGGCGTGCCGTGCAGCCAGGCCTCGCGTGCGCGCTGCTCACAGAAGTCAAACCAGCCGCGGCCGCGGTACTCCCTGCCCTCGAAGCGTATCGTGCGGAACGTGCCGTCTTCGTTCAGAGGCACGCAGCCGTGGAACAGCAGATTGCCGTTGCAACAGGTGTAGAGATTGCCCTTCTGGTAGAGGTAGTCGACATGGCGGCGCAGGACGGCGCTCTCCGTGAAGTAGGAGCGCAGGTCCTCAATGATCTCCTGCTCCTTCGCGGTCAGCTCGTAGACGTCCGCCTCCGTGCAGGACTCGTCAATCGTCGGGAAGTAGGCGCTCTCGAGCTCGTAGCGCTGACCGTCGCCGAGCCGCGCATACGAGGAGCGGAAGTCGATCTGGTGGAGCAGCCGGCGGCTCTCCATCTGGAAGTCGGGGTTGCGCGCGATGAGCTGGCCCTCGAGCTTGAACATCATGATGGTGATGGCGCGCTCCGCGGCCTTCAAGGGGGCCTCGTCGGGGTAGATATGCGAGGCGAACGTCGTCAGCGGCCGCAGGCTGATGCCGTAGCCGCGCTCGAGCACGTCGGTATTCTGATAGCGCAGGGAGTTGCGCACGACGGTCGCGATGCAGACCTCGCTGCCGAGCGCCGCGCCCATCCAGAGCACATCGTGGTTGCCCCACTGGATGTCGACGGCGGGATGCTCCATGAGCAGGTTGAGGATGGCGTCGGGCCGGTTGCCGCGGTCGAAGAAGTCGCCGACGATGTGAAGCCGGTCGACAGCCAGCCGCTTGATCAGCACGGTGAACGCCTCGATGAAGTCGGCGCCGCTGTCGATCTGCACGATGGTATTGAGGAGCTTCTTGAGGTAGATGAACTGCGCCTGGTCGCCTCGGGGTGCGTGTTCATGAGCTCGACGATGACCGAGCGTACCGGTCGGGGATGAAACCGCTGACCTTCGAGGCCGGATACTTGTAGCTCATGAGCTTGGCGAGCTCGAGCAGCCGCCCGAGATTCTCGCGGTACCACGACGGCGTCGCGCGCCGCTCCGCGCGCATCTGGTCGATCTTCTCCTTCGGGTAGTAAATGAGCGTGCAGAACTCGGCCTTCTCTTCCTCCGTCAGCCGCACGCCGAAGACGTAGTCGACCTTCTCGCGGATGACGCCGGAACAGTTGTTGAGGATGTGGAAGAACGAGGCGTACTCGCCGTGCAGGTCGCTCATGAAGTGCTCGATGCCCTTCGGCAGCGAGAGGTACGACTGCAGGTAGATGAGCTTCTCGTAAACGGCTTCCTTCGTCGGGTACTTCTCGGCCATGAGGCGCAGGATCTTGCTCGTCTTTTTCTTGTTCGTGCGATAATCCGTCATATTGACTCCCCTTCCCTAACCTATCCCCTGAATCTTTAATCTCTCAACTTCTCAGCTCAAAAACGAAAAATGCGTGCGCAGGCCGTAGCAGAGCAGCACGGCCGCTATCGTGAAAAGGTACTCCGGCACTGAGCGACCTTGAAGAGCCGGATGCCGACCTTGTGGTACGGCGTCAAGAGCGGCACCTTGCCGCAGACAGCGTCCTCGGCGATGTGCAAGAGAGCACCGATGCAGATGTAGATGCCGATTGTCGTGAGGTCGCCTGTCGGCAGTGCACTGGGCTGCGCCTCCTCGAACTGGCTCAGCAAGAAGATGAGCCGAGGTAGAGCATCGGCCAATGCGACCAGCCACGGTGGCGGCTGCGCCAGCTCCAGTAGTTGCCCGCGTGCGGGCTGCCCTCGACCTTGTCGGGAAAGATTGCCCCCGCCATGCTGTAGATTGTCAGCAGCATGTCGTCCGTAGCCGCGTAGACAATGACGCCCGTCAAGACCTGATGGTTGACCCATTTCATAAAGAACATTTCCTCCAAAGCACAGAATTCTACCTTCTATTCTATCAGATATTCCGGGGAAAACATATGAAGGTTGGTGTTTTTTTGGACGCGCGCCATGTCATATAGTATACTATAAGGTAACGGTACAGACGGAACGACAAACGATACTAACATGCTGAATTGATTGACCGGAAAGGACTCTCACTAGATGGATGATTATACTTGGGAAAAAACGATACGCAAGCGCCGCGTGCGGCGGCGCCGCCAGGCCCTGCTGGTCCTGATCCTCGTGATCCTCGCGCTCAGCGCCTTCTTTGGCTGGCATCTCTACGCGCAGAAGCGCACGCCGGAGTACGCGCTCGAGCAGGCTGTGGTCGCTGTCCAGAAGAAGGACGCAGACCGCTTCCGCCACTACGTCAACCTCGACCTCGTGACCTCGCGCGGCTACGACGACCTGACGGCCGACCTGCTCTCGTACGACACGACGCTGACGGCGGTCAACAAGGCCGCCTACGAGAAGTTCTACATCACGGTCAAGCCGCAGCTCACGAGCGGCACGCAGGACACGATCCTGCGGCGCGTGAGCTCGGGCGAGTGGAGCCTGCCTGAGGGCACGGACATCCTCAAGGGCCGCCAGCTCGGCATCGACTACGAGCGCTTCCTCGCACGCAGCCAGCTGCGCAACACCTCATTCGTCGGCATCGGCAAGGTCACCGAGGACGGCACGACGGCGACGGCGGAGATTGAGGTCCGCGACGACTGGACAGGCACGGTCTTCACGCTCGAGGCCGCGATGGAGCAGGCGACGGACGGCCACTGGCAGGTCACCTACCTCAAGAACTACCGCGACTACCTCGACGCCGTCACGCCGCTGCACAACGAGGACATCGCCAAGTACAGCGAGGCGACGAAGAACATCGTCTCCTCCTACAACGAGAAGCTCGCCGCCTACAAGCTGCGCTTCAACGCGCTGAGCAAGACGAGCACCGGCACGTTCACGGCGGAGCAGAAGGCGGGCCTTGAAGCCCTGATCGAGCAGGAGGTCATCCCGACGCTCAAGGCACGCCAGCAGGAGCTCGCGAGCGTCGAGGTGCCCGCCGGGGCCCGCTACCTCGCCGACCAGCGCCAGCAGGCCACGGAGCTGACGCTCGAGCCTGGCAGCACTTCCTCACGGGCATCAAGAACGACGATCCCGATGAGCTCGCGCTCGCGGAGACGCTCAACAAGCAGGAGCTCGCCGTCGACCTGCGCGTCGACGACATCATCCGCCACACGGCCATCAGCCGCAACATCCCGAATTTACCGTGACCTAATAAAAAAGGCCGCTCAAGCGAGCGGTCTTTTTATTGCGTCATACCATCATGGCTTATGGATCTTGTACATCGCTGCGTACATCGTCGGCAGCACCAAGAGCGTCAGCACGGTGGCGACGAGCAGGCCGCTGGCGATGGCAACGGCCATCGGCCCCCAGAACGTGCTCGGCATCAGCGGCAGCATGCGAGGATGGCCGCTGCAGCCGTCAGCATGATGGGCCGGAAGCGCAGCACGGCAGAGTCGACGACGGCATCCCACGGCGTTTCGCCCGCCTCCAGATGCTTCTGGATCTGGTCGATGAGAATGACCGAGTTGCGGATGATCATGCCGGAGAGCGCCAAGACACCGAGGATGGCGACAAAGCCCATGGCCTTGTCGAGCACGAGCATGCCGATGGCCACGCCGATGATGCCGAGCGGCGCCGTCAGGATGGTCAGCAGCATGTCCTTGAAGCTCCGGAGCTGGAACATCAGGAGCGTCATGATCAGGAAGACCATGACCGGGATGGGCTTGACGAGGAAGCCCACCGACTTGTTGCTGTCCTCGAGCGTGCCGGCCTCCTCGATGGAGCAGCCGAGCGGCAGGCTCTCGCGCAGATCCTTCGTCGCGTCATAGGCCTTCTTCGTCGCGTCGTTGGCCGTGCCCGTCTTGACGTCGGCGCTGACCGTGACGGTCGGCATGAGCGTAGCGCTTGATGAGCCGTCCTCGCCATCGTACGAGATCTTGGCGATCTGGTCGAGCGTCACGTAGCCGGCCTGACCGAGGTAGATCGGCAGATCCTTGAGCTCGGCGATGTTCTCGCGGTCGACGGCGGCGAGGCGCAGCTCGATGTCGATCGTGCGGTCACCCGTGTAGAACTCCGCTGCCTTGCGCCCGTGATCTCCGTGTAGAGCATCTGCGAGACGGCCTGCGTCGTCACGCCCATGCTGCGCAGCTTGTCCTGGTCGAGCTCGAGATGGACGACCTTGCTCTTCTGCCCCCAGTCCATCTGGATGTTCGTGTTGTTGGGGTCCTCGGCGAGGATGTCGGCGACCTCAGCTGCTGTCTCCTTGGCCTGCTCGACCGTGTAGCCCGAGACGCGCAGCATGACGGGGTGGTCGGCCGGCGGGCCGGTCTGGATGAACTGGATGTTGCCGCTGACATCGGAGAATTCATCGGCAAAGGCATCCTGAAGGTCCTTGGCCAGAGCCTCGCGGGCCGCCGTGTCCTTCGCGACGATGACGAACTGCGAGCAGTTGTCGGCCGAGGCCTTCGGGTCGACCGTCAGCACGAAGCGCGGCGCGTACTGGCCGACGTAGTACGAGTAATTCTCAAGCTTGTCCGACCGCTCCTGCAGGAAGTCCGACATGCGGTCGCAGACGGCCTGCGAGGCCGCCATCGACGAGCCCTCCGGCAACTTGAGCTCCACGAGGATCTCCGGCCGCAGCGACGGCGGGAAGAACTCCTGCTTGATGAACTTCATCATGAAGAGCGAGACGAAGAACGCGCAGGCCGTCGCAATGAGGACGACCTTGCGGTGCGTCAGGAAGAATGTGAGCACCTTGCGGAAATACGTGTAAAAGCGGCTCTGATACGGGTCGATCTTGCCCGCCGCGTCCTTCTTGACCTCGACGCGAATCAGGTAATAGCCGTAGAGCGGCGCGACCATGACCGAGACGACCCACGAGAGCAAGAGGGCCGTCGCGATGACGGGGAACAGGGCGCTGCAGAACTCGCTGGCCATGCCCTTCGCGAAGGCGACGGGGATGAAGCCGCAGCAGGTAATCAGCGTACCCGTCAGCATCGGCTTGGCCGTCGCGCGGAAGGCGTAGCAGGCCGCGTCGAAGCGGCTGTTGCCCATCTCGAGCTTGACGCTCATCATCTCGACGGCGATGATCGCATCGTCGACGAGCAGGCCGAGCGCGATAATCAGCGAGCCCAGCGAGACCTTGTGCAGGTCGATGCCGACGGCGTACATGACGACGAAGACGCCGCAGAGCACGAGCGGGATACAGCCCGCGACGACGAGGCCCGTGCGGAAGCCGAGCGAGAGGAAGCTCACGGCCAGCACGATGATGATGGCCTCGACGAGCGTCTTGACGAAGTCGTGGATGGACTCCGCGACGACGCTCGGCTGGTCAGAGACCTGATGGATCTCAAGGCCGAGGGCAGATCCTGCTGAATCTTGCCGATCTCCCCCTTGAGGTCTTCGCCGAGCTTCAAGATATTGCCGCCGTCTCCATCGAGACGGCGATGCCGATGGCTGGCTCGCCGTTGTAGTACATCTTCGGCTCCGCCGGCTCCTCATAGCGGCGCTCGACCTTGGCGATGTCGCCGAGCCGCAGGACCTTGCCGCCCGCACTCACTGGCATCTGGCGGATGGACTCGACATCGCCGAACTGGCCCGTCGCGCGCACGTAGACGTTGTCGGAGTCCGTCTCGACCATGCCGGCCGGCGTCATGTTGTTCTGCTGCGCGAGCGCATTGGCGATGACCTGCGGGCTGATGCCGAGCTCGGAGAGCTTGGCGCGGTCCATCTCGATGTAGACCTTCTCCTCCTGCTCGCCGATGAGCTCGACCTTCTGGACGCTCGGGATGTTGAGCAGCAGGCGCCGCGTCTTCTCGGCCTGCTGGCGCATCTCCTCATAGGAGTAGCCATCGCCCGTCACGGCGTAGAGCGAGCCGTAGACGTCGTCAAAGCGGTCGTTGTAGTACGGGCCGTAGACGCCCTCTGGCAGCTCCGTCTTGACGTCCTCGCAGAGGTTGCGCACATCTTTCCAGGTGTCGCGCACCTTCGCCTTCTCGACCTCGTCGGAGAGCTCGACGTAGATGATGGTCTGGCCATCGCGCGTCTCACTCTTGATGTTGTCGAGGCCGCGCGTGTCCTGCAGCTTCTTCTCGAGCTTGTCCGTGACCTGCTCCTGCATCTCCTGCGCCGTCGCGCCCGGCCAGGCGGCCGAGACGATCATCTGGCGGATCGTGAACTGCGGGTCCTCCATGCGGCCGAGCTTGTTGTAGGCGAAGATGCCGCCGATGGCCGTCACGATGATGAAGTACCAGACGAGGACCTTGTTCTTCAGGGCGACTTCTGTCAGATTCCTCATTTGTCCGCCTCCGTCCGCACGGCCTGACCTTCACGGAGCTTGTGGACGCCGGCCGTCACGACGACATCCGTCGGCGCGAGGCATGCACGAGCACCGTGTTGTCGCCGAAATTCTCGACTTCGACGCTCTTCAAGGCGACGGTGTCGTCATCCGTGACGACCCAGACCTCGGGCGCGTCACCCGTTTGGTAGATGGCCGAGAGCGGCAGCACGGAGCCAGCCGAGCTGCTGCCATCTTCATGCGCCACCGCCACGCTGGCCGTCATGCCGAGCTGCATGCCCTCGGGCGGATTCGGTATGGAGACGCGCACTTTGTAGGTGCGCGAGGTGCTGTCTGCCATCGGCGCGACTTCGCGCACCGTGCCATTTACCTCCTGTGAGAGCGCCCAGAACGAGACCTTGACCGGCGTGCCGACCGCGACATCATCGATGCGGTTCTCCGGCACGGCGATCTCGACCTCGAGCTCGTCCGTCTGCACGAGCGTCATGACCGTCTGGCCGGCCGCGACGACCTGACCTTCCTCGGCCTTGATCTCTGAGATGACGCCGTCAGCGCCAGCCGTCAGATTCGTGTAGCCGAGGGCATTGTGGCCCTGCGCTGCTGTGGCGAGCGCCTGCTGATACGTCGCGAAGGCCGCATCGTAGTTGGCCTGGTACTGGTCGAGCACCGAGGCCGCGACGGCATCCTCTTGGTAGAGCTCACTGTAGCGCGCGAGATTGCGCTGCGCGAGGTCGAGCTGAGCGCGGGCCTGTGCGACCTGCGCGTCGCCGGCATTCGACTGCTGCACGACGTCCTTCGCGTTGATGACCATCAACGTGTCACCCGCGCGCACGCGGCTGCCCTCCTGCACGTTGCGCGAGAGGATCTGGCCGCCGACCTGAAAGGCGAGATTTGTCTCATAGCGGCCGCGCACGGTGCCGGCATACGTGCCCGTATCCGCTTCCGTGCCGCTGCCGGCCTGCTGTGTCTTGACGAGCGGCGCCTTCTCGACGGTCGCAGCCTTCTGGCCGCAGCCAGCCGCCGCGAGCGCCATGATGAGCGCCATGATGAGCGCCAGTCCTTTGCGATTATTCTGCATGGTCATCCCCCTTTGCCGGTCCCAGCGGCTGATCTCCCGGGATATCGCGCGCGAGTTTGCGGATGTCCGCGCGGCAGGCCCTGTCGACGAGATGGTCAAAACCCTTGACGATGGTCTCGACGTCCGCGGGCGCCATGTCGGCCACGAGGTAGTCGACCCAGCGCTGGATGACATTGCGCAGGTAGGCGTGCTGCTCCTTGCCGTATTCCGTCAGGTAGACGTGCTTGGCCCGCTTGTCGCGCGCATCCTGCTCGCGGTAGACGAGCCCCTTCTTCTCGAGCATCGTCATCGTGCGCGTCACGACGGCCTTGTCGAGGTAGAGCATCGTCGCGAGCTCATCCTGCCGCGCGCCCTCGTGGTCGTAGATGCGCAAGAGCATGACGTACTCCGAGTACGTCAGATGCAGCTTCTCGCACGCCTCGACGACGAAGATCTGCGAGCGGCGGTGCAGCACCGAGAACCAGCGTCCTATGTTGATATATTCATCCATGCAGCATTCCTCCCAAAAACTCCAAAAACTGCCCTATCCCCCGGGCAGACACATACTAGCAGATTGTCCAGTTGATTTCATCAACTATGACTATGATAATTGTAGCATATTGTATCATCGTGTTCAAGAACAGCCTTCCCCCACTGCCTGCTCTTGTAAAAATACCGTATACATACGAAAATCATATATTTTCGGGATGCCAGCGTGTATAATGAAAGAGATTACGAACAGAAAAAGGGGGATTTTTATGACCTGTCCAAAGGTCGGACACATCAATTTCCTGAATGTCCTGCCATTGACCTGGAGCTATGCGCACGGCGCAGCGGACGGGCTCCAGATTGCGCGCGGCGTCCCGGCGGAGCTCAACAGCGACATCATCAACCACCGCCTCGACGTCAGCAATGTCTCATCCATCATATACGCCCGCCACAGCGAAGAGCTCGTCGTACTGCCGGATGTCTGCGTCTCGACAGACGGCGATGTCGAGAGCATCCTGCTCGCCTCGCGCAAGCCGATCGAGTCGCTGAAGGACGACAAGATCATCCTGACGGCCAAGTCGCGACGTCGCACTGCCTCTTGAAGATCATCCTGCGGCTGCCTACGGCGCCATCCCGAACTACTACGTGCGCCACATCACGCCGGAGGACCCGATCCCGGAAGACGCGACGGCCTCGCTGCTCATCGGCGACGACGCGCTCTGGCTCTACCACCATCCGCGCGAGGGCTTCTACTACTACGACCTCGGCCTCGAGTGGAAGAAGATGACGGGCAAGAAGATGGTCTACGCGCTCTGGGTCGCAAGCCGCCGCTTCGCCGAGAGCCAGCCGGAGGAACTGCAGCTCGTCTACAATCGCATCCATGGTGCCTTCCAGACCTTCCGGTCGGAAGCGTCTCGCAAGGATGCCGCCATCCGCGAGATCCTGCCGCAGAAGCCTGCCTTCACCTACGAGCAGCTCGAGGAATACCTCGCCCCATCATCCGCTGGGACCTCACCGACGAGTACCTCGACGGGCTCCGGACGTTCTACAAGCTCGCCCATGAGATGAACCTCATCGACCACGTGCCCGAGATCGAGTTTGCCGCCGTGCGGCGCAGCTGAGCAGCACAAACGAATAGACACGAAAAGACGCTCTGACCTTTGATGCCAGAGCGTCTTTTTTGTTGCCATCATCTATCTTGTATCTCAGGACTGTGCATGCAAGAGCTTTGCCTTGACGATGCGGCGCACGGATTCGTTGACGCGCTCCATCGGGATCGTGCCGTCCTGAACGGCGTCGAGCAGGCCGAGGTAGACGTCCGTCTCATGCGGGTACTCGTGACAGACGAGCACGATGTCGCTGCCTGCCTCGACGGCCTTGACGCCGAGCTCGCGGAAACTGTAATGCTTCGCGAGCGCGCCCATCTCCACGTCATCCGTGATGATGAGGCCGCGGTAGCCAAGCTCACCGCGCAGGAAATCCGTCTGGATTGCCTTCGAGAGGCTCGCGGGGTTTTCCGCATCGAGCGCCGGATAGCGCAGATGCGAGACGAGGATGAAGTAATCCTCGGGTTGGCGCTCGTCGATGACCTTCTTAAAAGGTACGAGGTCGCGCTTCATGAGCTCGTCCTTCGTGGCCGTGATGGAGGAGATATCCTCATGCGAGTCGACCGTGCCGCGGCCGATGCCCGGGAAGTGCTTGAGCGCGTACATCATGTGCTCCTGCTCGTAACCCTGTGCGGCCGCCGCGACGAACTTCGCCGTCTGCTCGGGGTCGGAGCCAAACGAGCGCGCGTAGTCGCCGACATCGGCGACCGGTGCGAAGTTGACGTTGAAGCCGAGCTTCTTGAGCTTCTCCGCCGTCTGGCGGGCCGACTCCTCCGCACGCGTGACCTCGCCGCTCCTGCCGATTTCCTGCTCCGACGGCGGCGGCGTCAGGAAGGACTTGCCGCGCACGACCTGACCGCCCTCCTCATCGACGCCGATGAAGAGCGGCACCTTCTGGTCGGCCTGCGCCTGAAGGTCCGCGATGAGCTTCTTCGTCTGGTCGGCCGACTCCATGTTGCGGTCGAACAGGATGACGCCGCCCATGTGGTACTGATGCAGCATGTAGAGGCTGTCATCCGTGACTGCTTTTCCCTGGACACCGATCATGACCATCTGGCCGACCTTCTCCGTCGTCGTCATCGAGTCGACGATCGCATTGACCTTGTCGTCGAGCGTCTGCTGCTTGGCCGGACTGCCCGCTCCATCACTCTGCGCCTTGCCGCAGCCTGCCACGACAAGCGCAGCGGACAGAGCCAGCACGGCGAGCAGTACGAGCGCGAAGCGCCCCGCATTCTTTCGCATCATCCCATCCCTTTCCGTTCTCACAGGTTCACACCAAAATGTCATGCCACTTACATCCCTTATTTGAAGAACATCGCGTAGTAGCCCGCTGCGAAGATGTAGAGGACGATCAGCGGCAGGATCCAGGTCGCGTAGAAGCGGATCCACTTCGGGAAGGCCGTACCCTTGCCGGTGTCGGCCTCCTTGATGAAGTTGTTCCCAGCCCCAGCCGTAGCGGCTCGTGCAGAAGGCCAGGTAGACGAGGCTGCCGAGCGGCAACAGGTTGTTGCTGACGATGAAATCCTCAAGGCTCAGGACATTCGAGCCCGGGCCGAACGGCGTGAAGCCGCTCCAAACATTGAAGCCCAGGACGCAGGGCATCGAGAGCAGGATGATGACGAGCATACCCCAGCGGATGATGACCTTGCGGTCCTTGCGCAGGAGCTCGAGGAAGCAACAGATGAGGTTCTCGAACACGGCGATGACCGTCGACATCGAGGCGAACGCCATAAACAGGAAGAACATCGCGCCCCAGAAGTGGCCGAGCGGCATGTGGTTGAAGACGTTCGGCAGCGTGACGAACAGCAGGTTCGGGCCGCTGCCCGGGTTGACGCCGTAGCTGAAGCAGGCCGGGAAGATAATGAGACCTGCCATGATGGCGACGAACGTGTCGAGCACGATGACCCAGATGGCCTCGCCCGTCAGGCGCTTCGACTTGCCGATGTAGCTGCCGAAGATGGCGAGCGCGCCGATGCCGAGGCTCAGCGTGAAGAACGCCTGCCCCATCGCGGCGAAGACGACCTCCTGCACACCGTACTCCGTGACCTTGCTGAAATCCGGATAGAGGTAGTACTTGAGGCCGATCTCGCTGTTCGGCAGCAGGATGGAGTTGATGGCCAGCACGATCATCAGCACGAGCAGGGCTGCCATCATCCACTTCGTGATGCGCTCGACGCCGGCCTCGACACCGAGGTAGCAGACGCCGCCGCAGAGCAGGACGACGAGGATCATGCAGCCCGCCATCGTCACGGGGTCGGCGAGCAATCCACTGAAGACGCCGCCGACTGCCTCAGCGTCGAGCCCGTCAAAGGCGCCCGTCGCCATCTTGTAGATGTAGTAGAACATCCAGCCCGAAACGGTCGTGTAGAACATCATGAGCAGCAGGTTGCCCGCGATGGCACCGTATTTGTAGAGATGCCACTTCGTCCCCTTCGGCTCGAGCACATCGAACGACATGGCCGCGCTACGGACACTCGCGCGCCCGACGGCAAACTCCGCGACCATGATGGGCAGGCCGAGGATGGCCAGGAACACAAGATAGATGAGTACGAATGATGCGCCGCCATACTGGCCCGTGATGTACGGAAAGCGCCAGACATTGCCGAGGCCGATGGCGCAGCCCGCCGAGACCAGGATGAAGCCCAGGCGCGTCGAGAAACTTCCTCTTTTTTCCAAAAATTACCCCTCCTATTTCCCTTACGGGTTCCCTTTACAGGAATACAATTCTTTTTTGATGGTCTATTCCAGTTTACTCTACAGCATCCTTTTTGTCCAGCCACGAGCAACACCGAGACAATACAAGGGCCTCCCACTTGGGAGGCCCTTGCCTTGCGCGACGGCTGCTTCAAATGGATCAGCCGAGGATCTTCTGGAGATAGTTGCGGATGTCGTCGCCGTCTTCCATCGCCATGACGTCAGCCAGGATTTCCTTGGCCTTGACGGAGCTGATGGAGCGGATCTTCTCTTTGACGCGCGGGATCGACGGTGCGCTCATCGAGAGCTCGCTGATCCCCATGGCCATGAGCAGGACGGCTGCGTTCGGATCCGAGGCCATCTCACCGCACATGCCAGCCAGATGCCGTTCTCACGAGCGCTCGAGATCGTGCGCTGGACGAGGCGCAGCACAGCCGGGTTGAAGTGGTTGTAGAGATAGGAGATGTTCGCGTTGCCGCGGTCGACTGCCAGCGTGTACTGAACGAGGTCGTTCGTGCCGATGGAGAAGAAGTCGACGTACTTGGCGAGTACCGGCGTCATGATGGCAGCTGCCGGCGTCTCGACCATGATGCGACCTGGACATCATCGGAGTATGCCTTGCCCTCATGCGCGAGCTCGAGTTTCGCTTCCTCGATGAACTCCTTGACCTTCTTGAACTCCGCCACGTTGATGATCATCGGGATCATGATGGCTGCCTTGCCGTAAACGCCAGCGCGCAGAATGGCCTTGAGCTGCGGCAGGAAGAGGTCGCGGCGCTGCAGGCTGATGCGGACGGCGCGATAGCCGAGGAACGGGTTCTCCTCCTCCGGGATGTTGAGGTACGGCAGCGGCTTGTCGCCGCCGATGTCCATCGTGCGGATGACGCAGAGCTTGCCCTTGCACTTCTCGATGGCCTCTTTATAGGCCTTGAACTGATCTTCCTCCGTCGGGATCTCCTGACGGCCCATGAAGACGAACTCGGAGCGGAACAGGCCGACGCCCTCTGCACCGTAGTTCAGCGCGTTGTCGACGTCCATATGCGTGCCGATGTTGGCCATGAGGTCGACCTTGACGCCATCCGTCGTGACGGCCGGCAGGTCCTTGAGTGCTGCGTAGTGAGCAGCGAGCTCTTTCTGCTTCTTGATCTTCTCGTCGTAGCTCGCGATGTCCTCCGGTGCCGGGTTGACGACGATCTCGCCGCGCTCGCCATCCATGATGACATGGTCGCCATCTGCGATGCGGTCGATGCGGTCTTCCTTGTTGAGGCCGACGATCGTCGGGATCGCGCGTGCCTTCGCGATGATGACAGCATGGGCCGTCGTGCTGCCCGAGCCGAGCAGGACACCGGCAATCTTCTCCGTCTCCATGCCAGCGATGACCGACGGCTCGATCTCGCGGCCGCAGAGGATGACCTTCTCGTCGCCGATTTCCGGTTCCTTGACGCCGAGGATGTACTTGGCAACGCGCTTGCCGACATCGCGGAGGTCGACGGCGCGGGCAGCGAAGTACTCGTCTTCCATCTGCTCGAACATGACGGCCTGCTCTTCAGCAGCCTTGAGGACAGCCTGCGGCGCATTGCCGAGCTCCTCGATCTTGGCCATGATGTTGTCGGCCATCATCGGGTCCTGTACCATCATGCGATGTGCTTCCATGATGGCGGCCTGCTCCTTCATGTCCTTGCTCTTGAGCTTCTCGATGCTCTCGCGCAGGATTTCGGCGACGGCCGTCAGCGCATCCTGTGCCTTCTTCTTCTCCGTCTCTTTGTCTTCCGGCTCGTAGTTGAGAGGTAGCCATCGAGATTCTGGCCCGCGAGCATGATCTTGCCCATGGCGATACCGGAGATGACGCCTTTACCACGAATGATTTCTGCCATTTTGCTTTCCCCCTGAAAAATTCCCTGCATTCGCGTGCATTCCCTGCACGGATGAAAATGACCTTCCTCCCGCCGAAGCCGGAGGAAGGTCATTCATCTTTTCTGTTCCTTGCTCTGCTGAGCCTTGCGATTATTCCTCGCCGAACTTGGACTCGATGAGATCCTTCAGAGCCTTGACTGCCTCTGCTTCATCCGGGCCATCAGCGATGATCGTGACTTCCGTGCCTTGACGAGGCCCATGCTCATGATCATGAGGATGCTCTTAGCATCGATCGTCTTGCCCTTAGCCTGCAGCTGGATCTTGGACTTGAACTTCGTAGCCGTCTGAACAAAAATGGAAGCCGGGCGAGCGTGGATACCAGTCTTGTTTTCAATCGTAATCGTTTCCTGAGTCATTTGAACCTCTCCAATCTAAAAACCATTAATTTTACTTTCCCTGTCGTTACAGGAACATAATCAGCACTTATTAGTAATGCAAGATACGTGCCAACTTTCCTCCAGCGTACAGGATTTTTTTATTTTGACCCGAAGTCCCTGTATACAAGGCTTCTAGGACCATACCCTCATTTGTTTTTGGATTGTTCCGCCGTCATCCGGCTTTATCTGCTCCTAATCTTGGTAAATTTTACCAAAATCGCGTCTTTCATTGGTAATTCTTACCAAGTGTTGGTAAATTATACCAAACCGTACTTGCGCGCCTTGGCAGCCACGGTCTTGTGGCTGATGCGCAAGAGCTTAGCGGCGCCGTTGAAGCTCGTGCCCTGGCGCAGGGCATTGGCGATGATCTGCTTCTCGTACTCCTCCCACGGCAGGACTGTGTCGTCCGCGAGGCTCTGCACCTCGCGTCCAGCGATATCGCCCTTTATATAAGAGGGCAGCATGGCCGCGTGATGAGGTCGGTGTCCATCAGCGTGATCACGCGCTCGATGACATTCTCGAGTTCGCGGACGTTGCCGGGCCAGCGGTAGTGCATGAACATCTGCATGGCGTCCGGCGTGATGCCTCGCACATCCTTCTTGTTCTCCTTGCTGATCTTCTCGATGAAGTGCTCGACGAGCAGCGGGATGTCATCGGGGCGGTCGCGCAGCGGCGGCAGGATGATCGGGATGACGTTGAGCCTGTAGTAGAGGTCGTCGCGGAACGTGCCCTCACGGACCATCGCCTCGAGGTCGCGGTTCGTCGCCGCGATGATGCGCACATCGACGTGTATCGTCTCCTCGCCACCGACGCGGTCGAACTCCTTCTGCTGCAGGACGCGCAAGAGCTTGACCTGCAGGTTCTTGTCGAGCTCTCCGATCTCGTCGAGGAAGATCGTGCCGTGGTTGGCGAGCTCGAACTTGCCGAGCTTGCGCCGCACCGCACCTGTGAAGGCGCCCTTCTCGTGGCCGAAGAGCTCCGATTCGAGCAGGGCACCGGGGATGGCACCGCAATTGACGCGGATGAACGGGCCGCGGCGGCGGCCGCTCGCGTAGTGGATGCCCTCCGCGATGACCTCCTTGCCCGTGCCGCTCTCGCCGCGGATCAGGACGTTGGCCGAAGAGTCAGCCGCCTTCGAGGCGAGCGCCAGCACGTCGACGACCTTGCCGCTCTTGCCGATGTAATTGGCAAAAGCCTGCGCCGTCTTCTTCGTGCGCAGGAGCTCCTGCTCGAGGTACTCGGCCTTAGCCGAGACCTGCGAGAGGCGCTCCATCAACGTCTGGATCTCTGTGATGTCCTTGATGACCGACACGACACCGGCAATCTCGCCGTCGACGAAGATCGGGTTGACATTGGCGACGATCGTCGTGCCATCCTTCTTGTGGCGGATGCTGCCGATGCGCGCGATGCCCGAGCGCAGCACGGCGCAGCGGTTGCCGTCGGCAGCCGTCTCGAAGACGTTCTGTCCGACGACCATCTCCGGCGTCTTGTGGACGATGCGCAGATACGATGGATTGACATAGGTGACCTCGCCGCTGCGGTCGACGACGCAGATGCCGTCCTGCACCGACTCGAGGATCATCTGCAGACGCTCCTGCATCAGGGCATTCTCGTGCAGCAGCTTGTCGACCCCGTGGATCTCCGAGGCTTCGTTCATGATGAAGTCGCTCTCGAGGAAGCGCACCATCTCGATGACGGCCTGCCGCCCGTTGTCCCCCTCCGATGACACGAAGACCGAATCGCCCTGTGCGACCTTGAGGGCCACGAGCTTCATGAGGCTGTGCATCTCACAGCGCTCACTGCGCTCGCTGCGGATGTAGAGGTGGCAGTCATAGCGCTCGCAGAGCTCCTGCGCGCGCTGCACGATCATCGCCGCGACGCGCGCATGGATGCCGCCTTCATCGTGGATGACGGCTTCCCGTTCAAATATCATTTCCATCGTTCCTTTCTGCTTGCTATTATTATACTATAAAAGTGGCTCAAAATCCTCTCCCATCGCGTAAAAACCGAACTTTTCAGGCAAATAATTTCACGCTGCGCCAAAATCCGTCAACGGCCGCAAAAAAATCCGCAACTTTTTTCGAGAAATCTATTGACAACATTACACACGAGCGCTATGATAGTACCCGTAAACAAAACAACAGTTCACATAACGAACACAGCTGAAGACAGGAAAGAGTACACTTCCGTCGCTGATGCATAGCGAGCCGGGTATGGTGAAAGCCGGTGATGAGCAGGAAGTCGAAAATCATCCTCGAGGCATGGCGCTGAACCCAAAGTAAGCGGCCACGGATGCTCCCCGTTACAGGAGCCGCGTATGATGGTACGTCGTGAACCTTACGAATGCCTGAGTACGTCAGAGCGTCGTGCTTTCGCACGGAACTTGGGTGGTAACGCGGAAATCCAATCCGTCCCTTTCAGAGGGACGGATTTTTTATTTTCAATAAATCAACTGTGACTGCTTTCATTCATCTCATTACATCCTGGAGGTATCATTATGGAACAAGTAGCAAACGTCGATTTTGCCCGTCTCAAACGAGTACGCGACTGGCGCATCGTCCTGCCGGTCTTCCTCGTCTCGATCATCGCCTGCATCGACCGCGTCAACCTCGCTTATGCCAAGCTCACGATGACGGCCGATCTGCGTGGATCACGCCGGAGGTCTTCGGCATGGCGCCGGCATCTTCTTCGTCGGCTACCTGATCTTCGAGATTCCGGGCTCGCTCGTCGCCTCCCACTTCTCCGCGACGAAGTGGATTGCGCGCATCATGTTCACCTGGGGCCTCGTCTGCATCTTCATGGCGTTCGTCACGACGGAGTTCCAGTTCTTCCTCTGCCGCTTCCTCCTGGGTGCCTCGGAGGCCAGCCTCTATCCGGTCATCTACTCCGTGCTCTTCCCGCGCTGGTTCACGGCCGGTGAGCGCGCCCGCGCCACGAGCCTCATGCTGACGTCGCTGCTGCTCTCGAACATCATCGGCGCTCCGCTCGCCGGCGTGCTGCTTGAGAGTTCCTTCTTCGGCATGCACGGCTGGCAGGAACTCTTCATCCTCGAAGCTATCCCGGCTCTCGCCTTCGCCGTATTCTTCTTCTTCTGCGTCAAAGATCGTCCGGACCAGGTCAGCTGGCTCACGGATGCTGAAAAGCAGTACCTGACGGACAACTTCAACAAAGAGCAGGCTGCCATGCAGTCCCGCAAAAAATACACGGTTCTCCAGGCCTTCCATGATCCGAAAGTCCTCAAGCTCTGCCTCATCTACTTCCTCTGGGTCGTCGGTTTCTGGGGCTTCTACTTCTGGATGCCGACCGTGCTCAAAGAGCTCTCCGGCCTCTCGACCTCACTGCTTGGCGGCGCTATCGCCATCCCGATGACGGCCGCACTGCTCGTCCAGCTCGTCATCAGCAAGACGGCCACGAAGACCGGTGATAAAGTCTGGCACGTCGCCTGCACACTCTTCGTCGGCGCCATCGGCCTCGGTCTCTCCCCGTTCGCACAGAGCCTGCCCGTCGCCCTCGCGCTCGTCTGCCTCTCCGCTATCGGCATCCATGCCGCCATGGGCGTCTGGTGGACAATCCCGACGACCTTCCTCACGGGTCCTGCCGCTGCCGGTTCCGTTGCCCTTATCAACTCCTGCGGCAACCTCGGCGGTTGGGTCGGCCCGAACATGATGGCCTGGGTCAAAGTCAACACGGGCTCCTTCGCCGCTGGCTACTTCATCATGGGCGCCGCCATGCTCGTCTCCGGCCTGCTCGTCCTGACCATCCAGTACAAGCTCAACGGCCAGCGCAAAGACGTCTTCGCTGCCGACCATGCAGCTGATGTCAAAGCGGAAGAAGTCGAAGCATAAGTGCTCCAACTGAATACACTGTGATAAATCAAAAAGGTGATTGACCGACGGTCAATCACCTTTTTTCATGCATCGTCTTTCCGTGTCTCAGAGCAGCTTCACGCTGATCTTGACGACGACCTTACGCACGGTCATGGGCTGGCCCGATGCGCAGGCCGGACGGTGGATGTCTTCGGGAAAGAAGACGCTGTAGCAGCCCGGACGCGCTTCGATGAAGCACTCGTTCTCCACCTTCTTGTAGAAGATCAGGTCGCGGTCATCGAAGCGCTCATCGACCTCATAGCTGCCCGTGTCCGGCGTGAAGCCGAGGCGCTCCCTGCCCGAGGCGAGGAACTGGACGTCCGCATACTTCTCGTGAGCTTCGGGGCGCTGCTCCTCAGCCGGCTTCGTCTCTGCATCGAAGACCTGCGCAAAGATCTCATCGCCCTGGATCTCATAGCGTCCCGGCTCCATCTTCGTGAAGTCATGTGCCTTCAGATAGTCCAGCACTTTCTCAACGGCCGCCGGCAGCGCGACGCTCTGCTGCTTTGCATGGATGGAAGAAAAAAACATACTATGCCCTCCTGTGTCGTCACAATTGCAGTCAACTGCATAATGCCTTCCCGCCTATTGTAACACATGGAGCGCAAATCCACATCAAAGAGATGCGGCGAATTCCTTGCCGAGCGCTTCGCATGCGGCTGTGCCCTCGTCGTCGGGGGCGTTCTCGACGGCGAGGCCATCACTGAAGAGCTTGGCGCCTGCCGTGCGCGTGCGCTCGGCCCAGGACTCCATCCAGGCGCCGCCGCCCCAGCCGTAGGAGCCGAAGAGTGCGACGGGCACGCCCTGCAGATGGCTCTCGACCTCAGTAAAGAACGGCTCGAAGGCGCCTTCCTCGAGCACCTCGTCGCCCATGGCCGGGCAGCCGAACATCAGGCCGTCGTACTCCTTGAGCCGGTCGATACCACCGAACGACTCGACTTCAAATACCTCCACCGTGGCGCCAGCATCCTTCGCGCCCTTCTCGATGGCTCTGGCCATCTCCAGCGTATTGCCCGTACCAGTCCAGTAAATGATTGCGATCTTGCTCATAAAATCCTCCACTTCCTTCTATATAGGTAATGAATCATCGTACTCCATCAAACGGCCCGGACGAGGTCCGGGAATGAACAGCCCTGCTCGAGGCGCGAGCAGAAGTCCTCGGTGCAGTGCGCATAGCGGTCAAACAGGGCCCGCGTCTCTTCTTCATTCGCATAGACCTTCCAATAACCACTATAGCAGAAATCCTGCCCCTTGTGCGTGATAAAACCGACAACATCGGCAACGGGATAGCCGAGGAACAGGCCAATCTCATGCGGGAAGGACTTCTGGACCTGCATGCGCAGGCGCAGATGCTCGAGGCACGCGCTGAAGCCCTCCGCGCACGGATAGCCGTACTGCTGCAGCAGTGCCTGCACCTCTGCCTGAGCAAAGTGACGGCGCAGGCCATCCGCCCGGTAAAAGAGCAGCAGGACGTACACCTCTCCCTCTGCCACGCGGAAGACCTCGATGCCCTTGCACGAGAAGCACGTCTCGTACGAGGCCAGCAGCGCCTCAAAATCCTCAAAGCTGTCCTTGCGGAAGGACAGCAGGCTCGCCGGACGCAGTCCGACGAGCAGTGGTGCAGCGTGAAAACCCATGAGCTGTTCAAATCCCTCTCGGCCCAAAATGCATCACCTCTCGTTGAAAATCATTATCATCTCTATCCGTATTATATCGAAAACATTTCTCAATTACAAGATGCCAAGCAAATTTTTTCGATTTCGCACCTGTCCGCCTATGAGCGGACTCCCTTTAATGTTATAATGAACATTAGCATAGCCGCTATCCACGGCAAGCTGTCAGCCTGTAAGTTTGCACCATTTTGTTGACAAGCCGTCCTCGCTATGCTACTATCAAAACATACAAGAATACTATGATTAGGAGGTAACGCATTTTATGATACAGCTGTCTCATATTGAGAAAACGTATGACAGCCCCTCCGGTCCCGTCAAAGCGCTCAAAGGCATCGACCTGACGATCGAGCGCGGCGAGATCTTCGGTATCATCGGCCTCAGCGGCGCGGGCAAGTCCACGCTGATCCGCTGCATCAACATGCTCGAGCGTCCGACCGCCGGCAAGGTCATCGTCGATGGCCAGGACATGACGGTCATGAGCGAGAAAGAGCTGCGCAAGCGCGCAAGAACATCGGCATGATCTTCCAGCACTTCAACCTGCTGAGCTCCGCCACCGTCTACGACAACATCGCCTTCCCGCTGCGCCTCTCGCACACGCCCGAGGCAGAGATCAAGAAGAAGGTGCTGCCGCTCTTAGAGCTCGTCGGCCTTGCCGACAAGGCACACCAGTACCCGTCACAGCTCTCAGGCGGGCAGAAGCAGCGCGTCGGCATCGCCCGTGCGCTCGCAAGTGAGCCGAAGGTCCTGCTCTGCGACGAAGCGACAAGCGCCCTCGACCCGCAGACGACGCGCTCCATCCTCGAACTCATCCAGGACATCAACCGCAAGCTCTCGCTGACGGTCGTCGTCATCACGCACGAGATGCAGGTCATCAAGGACATCTGCGACAAGGTCGCCGTCATCGAGAATGGCGTCATCGCCGAGCAGGCACAGTCCTCGAGGTCTTCACGAACCCGCAGAAACCCATCACGAAGGACTTCATCAGCGTGCTGCTCTCGAACGAGCTGCCCGCTGCCTTCCGCGGCGGCGAAGTCTCGAAGGAGCCGCTGCCCGGCGCTATCTGCTGCTGCGCCTGACGTTCATCGGCGAATCCGCCGACGACCCCGTACTGGCCGGCATGATCCGCAAGTTCCCGGAGATCGAGGTCACGATGCTCTTCGGCAACCTCGACCAGATCAAGTCGACGCCGTTCGGCCGCATGATCATCGGCATCACGGGACCTGAGCTAAGATCCAGGAAGCAATCCAGTACCTGCGCCAGCAGGATCTCAAGGAGGAGGTGATCGGCTATGTCCGCAGACATGATACCGCTTCTGTCTAAGGCCCTCGGAGAGACGGTCTACATGGTCGTCGTCTCGATGATCGTCGCCACCATCATCGGCGTGCCGCTCGGCGTGCTGCTTCACACGACGAGCAAGGGACAGATCCTCGAATCGCCGGCTGTCAACCGCGTCGTCGGCGCTATCGTCAACGCCGTGCGCTCCATCCCGTTCATCATCCTGCTCGTCGCCATCATCCCGTTCACGCGCCTGCTCGTCGGCACGGCCATCGGCACGACGGCTGCCATGGTCCCGCTCGTCATCGCCGCGATCCCGTTTATCGGCCGTCAGGTCGAGACGAGCCTCAAGGAAGTGCCATTCGGCCTCGTCGAGGCCGCGCAGTCGATGGGCGCGACGCCGGCACAGATCATCTGGAAGGTCCTGCTGCCGGAATCGATGTCCTCGATCGTCGCACAGCTCACGACCGTCATCATCAGCCTCGTCGGCGAATCGGCCATGGCCGGTGCCGTCGGTGGCGGCGGCCTCGGTGACCTCGCCATCCGCTACGGCTACCAGCGTTCCGCCCGGAAATCATGCTGGCCACCGTCATCATCCTCATCGTACTCGTCCAGCTCGTCCAGTTCGTCGGCAACACGCTTGCCAAGCGCCTGGACAAGAGATAAAAAAGGAGGAATCCACATGAAAAAAGTACTCGCACTCATCGCTGCGCTCGTCGTCGCGACGCTGGCTTTCGCCGGCTGCGGCGGCAGCCAGTCCTCTTCTTCCTCGTCCTCGTCGAGCGCAGCTCAGACGAGCGGCACGAAGACGCTCAAGGTCGGCGCTACGGCTGTGCCGCACGCGAGATTCTCGAAGCAGCCAAGCCGCTGCTCGAGAAAGAAGGCATCAAGCTCGACATCGTCGAATTCAACGACTACGTCCAGCCGAACCTCGCCCTCAACGACAAGGAACTCGATGCCAACTTCTTCCAGCATGACCCGTATCTCCAGAACTTCATGGAAGAGCACAAGGAAGTCAAGCTCGTCAGCGCCGGCGGCGTCCACATCGAGCCGATGGGCATCTACTCCAAGAAGGTCAAAGACCTCAAGGACCTCAAAGAGGGCGCTACGATCTCCATCCCGAATGACCCGACCAACGGCGGCCGTGCACTGCTCCTTCTCCAGAAGCCGGCCTGCTGAAGCTCAAGGATGGCGTCAACGAGAAAGCCACGCTGCAGGATATCGCCGAGAACCCGAAGAACTTCAAGTTCCAGGAAGTCGAAGCCGCACAGGTTCCGCGCACGCTCGACGATGTCGACGCCGCCATCATCAACTCCAACTTCGCGATGCAGGTCCAGCTCGACCCGACGAAGGATTCCCTCTTCATCGAGGATAGCACGAGCCCGTACGTCAACATCGTTGCCGTACGCCAGGGCGATGAAAACCGCCCCGAAATCCAAGCACTCATGAAGGTCCTGCACAGCCAGGAAATCAAGGATTTCATCAGCAACAAGTACAAAGGTGCCGTCGTCCCGGCTTTCTGAGCCGCAATGCGATGTGCACAGCAAAAAGCCAGCCTCAGCAGAGGCTGGCTTTTTTTGCATTCTTATGCAATCGTTCCATCGCTTATTTCTTGGGGATGACCGTCCAGTTGTGGTCGACGGTCGGGGTGATGGTGCCCTTCTCCTTGATGTAGCGCGTGATGAGGCTGCGGACCTGGCCGTCGTCGCCATAGAGCTTCATCGAGTCGAAGATGACTTTCGGCTTCTTGCCGTTCGTGTAGCCCATGGCTGCCATGTAGCCGCTACCGCCGTTCATGCGGTAGTCGTTGATGGCCATCGTGAAGGTATCTGTATCCTTGACGTCTTTGCCTGATACTGGAGCTTCGTGATGCGGTGCCCGACCGGCTGGTTCAAGTCAATCGTGTAGTCGACGCCCTGGACCATGTCGTAGTTGTAATCCGGCGATGTGCCGTAGAACGAGGCGGCGTGCTCCATGTACTTGCGGAGCTCTGCGCCGTTGATCTCGATGCCGAACAGGTAGTTCTCGTAGATGTAGAGGCCGGAAATCTCCTGCAGCGTGATGGGGCCCTTGTTGATGTTCTGGCTCGTGTTGAAGCTGCACCAGCCGAGAGCTGCGTGCCAGCGTAGTGGCGCTGCACGTCGTTGACGAAATCGACGATGGCCGAATCCTGATGGTTCGACTCAGCACCCGGGAAGGCGTCCGTCGCCTCACCGATGACCTGCTGCAAGAACGTCAGTGTCTTGTCGTGCCATGGCTTGACCTTCGCGACGATAGCGGGATCATCGGCTACGCCCTTGACGGAGATAGCCTGCGTCGTGACCTTCTCGACCTTCCATTTGCCGTCGACCTTGTGCAGGGTCAGGTCGCTCTTGCCAACAAACTTGCCATCCTTGCCCGACTCGACGACCGGCACGCCGTTGATAACGGAATCCGGATAGACCGTGCCATCCGGGCCCGTGATGCCGGATTTATTGTCGATGACAACATGGTTGTGGGCACAGATGAGCAGGTTGAGATCCGGGCATGCCTCGGCAATTGCGACGACCTGGTTCTCAGCAGAGTTGCGATCACCGCGTGGGACGCCGGAGTGCGTGACACCGATGATGATGTCCGCACCCTTTTCCTTGAGCTCCTTGACATACTTCTGCATGATGGGCACCTGGCTCTCGAAATGGACGCCAGCAAAGTGCGCCGGAGCTTCGAAGTTTGGGATGGCCGGCGTATCCGTGCCGATGATGCCGACCTTGACATCTTCACCGTCAATCTTGACCGTCTTGATCAGATACGGACGAACGCCGCTCCAGGTCTTGCCCGTCTTGTCGTCGATGACATTGGCGCCGAGCACGTTCTTATTCTTGCCGATAGCCTTCTTGAGGTAATCGAGGCCGAAGTTGAATTCGTGGTTGCCGAGCTCGATGGCGTCGTAGCCGATCTGGTTGAAGGCGACAAACATCGGATGCTGACCGGCCTTCCACTCATTCGGATGCTGGACCATGTAAGTGTCGAGCGGCGTGCCCTGCAGGATGTCACCGCCGTCGATGCAGAGAATGGCGTCATCCTTGCCCTTCTGCGCACGCGCCTCATTGACGATCGTGCTGATCTTGGCCAGGCCGACATCTGCCGCTTTGCCGTAAAGTAATTCCAACCCATGACACTGCCGTGCACATCCGACGTCGAGAAGACCGTCAGATCACCGGCAAAAGCCGTGCCAGCCGAGAGCGCCGCCGTCAGAGCAGCGAGAACCATGACTTCAGAGAGCGTTTCGTTTTCATAACACGATTCCTTTCCCTATACGATATACCATCAACAAATATGAATATACAAGATATCCCCTCATCATTCAGCGATGAGTCAGCATTCTCGATGTCCTTCTGGTTGATGGAAGCGATATTTGTGTACTTGCCATCGGCGGAATTATGCAGGGAAATCTTACCTGCCTTCAGGAGCTCTGCCGCTTTCTTATAGTCAGCCGAATCCCAGTCGAAACCCGTCACATGCCAGTCATCGACCGGCTGCACATCGACCTTGCCCTTCTTCACCTCACGGATGTAGCGCGCCGTCATATTGCGGATCGTGCCGTCCGTCTCGCCAAAGGCTTCCAGCGAAGTCCAGACCTGCGGGAAGTGACGGCCTTCGAGTGCGCCGCCCTTGGCAACAAGCTGATTCATGCGATAGGCATTCATGCCGAGCTTCAAGACATCGCTGTCCGCAATAGTCTTGCCCGTCTTCTTGAGACGCAGGTCCGTGATACGCGCTCCTGCCGGCTTTGTCAGGTCGACGGTGTACGTGACGCCGCCGAACATGTCGTTCGTACTGTACTTTGAGGCGCGGCGCACCGGATTGTAGCTCGGCGCGATGTCCCCTGGCTTCTTCTGATTGAAGTAGGCAGCAGCCCACTCCATGTAGTCCTTGAGATCTCTGCCTGTCACCTGATAGACCGTCGTCTCGCCGCCCGTATACTGGTAGTTGAAGGCGATGTCCTTGCGGTGGATGGGGCCGACGAGCTGCTGGGCATTGTCGCGCTGATGATCAGTGACGTCACGTCTGCACCGCTGTAGTAGAGCTGGACTTCCTGCAGGAAATGCGTCAGTGGCGTGTCGCCGATCTGCACTTCACTGATGCCCGGCATCGAATCCGGTGGCACCATGTTCATGCCGACAGCCTCACCGATGACTTCATTGGCGGCCTTACGGGCCTGTTCATGGTACGGTGCGAGCTTCTTGACGAGCGCAGCATCATCTGCATACTTAGCCATCGGGATGGTCTTGGCCGTTTTGTCCATCAGCACATAGCGGCCGTCCTTCTTCTGGAATGTCAAGTCGATGCGTGTCAGTGCACGGCCGTATTTATATGGTTCCGAGATCAGCACGCCGTTGACGGTCTTATCGCTGACATTCTGGTGCATATGGCCAGCAACGATAGCGGCCAGCTCCGGGCAGGCATTCGCCAAGTCCGTCACGCCCGTATCGGGGCGTTCATTCTCATTGGCCACACCCATGTGCATGACGCCGATGATGACGTCAGCCTTTCCCTGCAGCTCTGCAATAGCCTGCTTCGTCTCTGTGACAGGGTCCTTGACGACAACGCCCTTAAGGTGGTCAGAATCCTTCTCAAACTCCGCGATCATCGGGGTGTCCATGCCGATGATGCCGACGCGCACACCGCCTTTCGTGATGACCTTCACGGCCGGCATAAAGCGGTGTCCATTCTCCCAATAGACATTGCCGCAAAGCACCTGCCCTTGAACTGCTGTGTCACATGGCGCAGCACATCGAGTCCAAAATTGAATTCATGGTTGCCCATTTCCCAGATGTCATAGCCCATCGCATTCATCGCGACGACCATCGGCTGATGCTTTGCTGTATTGAACTGCTCCACACTGTTGTCCTGGATGGCATCGCCGGCATCGACGAGGATGACATTCGGATTTCCCTTCCGGATTTCCTGAATGGCCGTGCTGATCTGCGTCAGGCTGCCCGAGCGATCTTCCGTGTCCGTCGCATAATCCCACGGCATGAAGCGCCCATGGACATCCGAGGTACCGAGAATCGTGACGGATACCGTATCAGCAGACGGAACAGCAGCAAAAGCCACAGCAGACGTGAAGGAAAGCGACATAGCCGCAGCAAGGCAGCCCAACAGGCAACGCTTGCCCTTATTTTTGAAATCCATTATTCCTCCTGTTCCTCTCATTTCATTTTATTTCTCTTGCCTCATGGCTTAGAACTGCCACTCAACACGGCCGAAGAGCTCTTTGTAGTTCTCGTTGCCAATGAGGGTCTTGCCCTGGGCGTACTGGAGCCACGTGTAGGTGTGCGGCATGATGTTCATGAGGAAGCTCAGCGCAATGCCCTTCGTGCCGGCATCGCTCGTGTAGGTCGGCGTCGGGCCTACATTCTGGCCGATGTTGCGGTAGGCAATCGATGCGCCCCACTGGCCGGCATTCGTCGCGTTGAAGTTCTCGAACTCCTTGTAGCCGATGACGGCGCTCCAGGACGTGTTGTAGTCGTCGGCACTGAAGTTGTGGCCGTAGTTGCCTGCAGTGCGATGTTCTTCGAGAAGTGGTACGTTCCCTTTGCCGTCCAGGTGTCCATGTCGTCGTTGCCTGTGCCATAGCCGAGCATCTTCGTGAAGACGCTGCTATCGAGGTGATGGTACGCCGTGCCATAGTTGAGCTTGCCAGCCCAGCCCTTGAAGCCGATGGCCTGATAGTTGGCTGCAGAATCTGCCTTGCCATTCTTGTCGAGGCCGTAGAGGTAGTACTGGTTGCCGCTGTTGAGGTTGAAGCGACCGGCGTTCAGCGTTGTCGTGAAGGCTTTCTTGCCGAACTCTGCCTGTACGCCAGAGAACTGCGTATCGAACATGATATCCATATCAATGCCGACTGGCATGCGGCCGAAGCGGTACGTCGCATTGCCGTACTTGCCCTCTGCCCAGAGGCGCTTGAGACTGAGGCTGCCCGCCGTGTCCTTCGTCAGGTCGCCGTATGCATCGAGGCGCGCTCTGACTTTCCAGTGGTCGTTGACCTCTGCCTTCGGCTCCAGGCGGAACGTGTAGCCATTCGAGTTGTCACGCGTCTTCACATCGCCTTTATTGCTGGTCTTCTTGCCGTTGATGTAGATATCCACTGGTGCCTTATCGTAACGGACACTGCCGTAGTCATAGCGCAACATGCCGTGCCACTGCACGTTGTCAGCATTCTTCTCGAGCTTGGCGACACGCACACCGAGGTTGTTCAGCTCATCGGAGAACTCTGCCGAGAGCTTCTCGATCAACGCCTTGTCGGATGCAGAGACGTCCTTCTTGGCCATGGCCTTGGCGACCATCTGCGCCATCTCATAGCGCGTGATCTTCTGACTGCCCTTGAAGGTCGCATCACCATAGCCCTCAATGACGCCATCCTTGGCCAGCGTCGTCACGGCGTCGTATGCCCAATGGTCAGATGGCACATCCGAAAACGGATTGGCCGCGGCAAACGTGGTGCTGGCTGCACCGATGAGCATGGCTGTCGTCAGCGACGTTACGATAGATCTTTTCATGATACTTACCCCATTCTCTCTTATTGAATTCTTGCATCAGAAAACCCACAAGAGATAACTCTCATTTATATCTATTTCAAGTTTTCTGATTTTTCCCTTAGACGTTCTCTATTATAGCGTAAGCTTTGAACCACATAAAGGACATATGACATCTATGGTATATAGGGCGGGACTACTTTTTATTTTTTTATCGAGTTTTTGCGATAACATCAATAAAACACGAAAAAAGAAGTCTCACGAATGAGACTTCTTTTTCAAGTCAAAATGGCATTTGTCCGGATGAGGATCACCGAATGGTGATGCGGCCCTGTGGTGCCTTATAGTCGGCGCTGACTGTGCCGCCGAGCTCTTTGAGGTAGTTGCGCACGGCGTCGGTGTCGAGGTAGTCGACGTCGTGGATGGTGACTTTAGCGGGGTCCTGCATGGAGTAATAGGAATCGCCGCCGGAGGTCAGGAAGTCGGGCACAGCGATGTTGTAGGTCGCCTCCGAATCGAACGGCTTGCCGCCGACGCTCGTGATCGTGATGCGCGAGCCCGGGGCCGCCGGACGGTAGTAGACGGAATGCGGATAGAGCTCGCCCTTGGCAAACGGCGTCTTCGTGTCGACCGTGTAGACGATGCCGGCCACCTGCGGGAAGGCACCGAGCGCCGTCGCGTCGTGCACGTCGCCGCCTCGAGGATCTCGAGCAGGGTCGAGCCCTTCATGGTGACGTACTGCAGGTAGTTGTGGTACGGCAGGACGCGCAGCAGGTCGGCCTCCGTGATTGCGCCGGCCTTGATGCCCGCGCGGATGCTACCGCCGTTCACCAGGGCGCCGTCAATCGTGACGCGGTCGAGCACTGCGGCCTGGCGGACCTGCCAGAGGTAAGCATCGGCGATGAAGTCGCCGAGGTTCGTCTCCTCCGTGCGCACGCCCGGGTCGCGGGATCGTTGAGCTCAAACGGCGTCGTGCCGACTTTTGTCGCGAGCTTCTTGTCGATGGCGGCCTGCGCCTTATCGACAATGGCCTTGACCTTCGCGTCTTCCTTGTTGAACTGGCCGTAGGCATGGAGATCTTCCTGCCACTTGCCATCCTCATAGTGGACGACGCCGATGTTCGCGAGGTGCGAACCCGTCTCCGTCAACAAGCTGCCATCGATGTAGAGATTCTTGACCGTGTGGTCGTGGCCGTCGATGAATACATCGATGCCCTTGACGTTCGCGAGAACGTCGTTCGAGCGGTCGCCGACGGCATCCGGCTCGCTGCGAGGTGGCCGATGGCGACGATGAGGTCACAGTGCGCCGCCTTGAGCGCATCGACTTCCTTCTGGGCAGCCTTGTACATCTCCTCTTTCGAGAGGAAGGTCAGGCCGCGCGTGCTCTTCGGGTTCGACGTCGTGATGGTCGACGGCGTCGTCAAGCCGAAGACGCCGATCTTGAGATCACCCTTGCGGATGATGGCATGCGTCTTGCCTGTGAACGGCTTGCCCGTCGCGTCGACGATGATGTTCGCCGACACGATCGGGAACTTCGCCTGCTTGATGCGCGCGAGCGCGACATCCGAGCCGTAGTCGAACTCGTGGTTGCCGAGCGTCATGGCATCGTAGCCCACGGCATTCATGAAGTCGATGGCCGTCTTGCCCTTGCTGAAATTGACGAGGTTGTTGTCCTGGATGGCATCGCCGGCATCGACGAGCAGGACCTTGTAGCCCTTAGCCTCGTAGTCCTCCTTGAGCGCCGCGACCGTCGCCATGCCGTTGACACCGTCCGCGCGCTGGTCGTAGCCGTGCGTGTCATTCGTGTGCAGGATGACGAGCTGCGAGAAATCCGCCGCAAACGCCGTGCCCCAGAGGCAGGCAAAGACGAGTGCCAGCATCACCAGTATTTTTCTCATAAATTCTCCCTTCGACAAAACAATACTCATACATCCATTTTACCGAACGAAAATTCTGACGTCAATCACCTCCCGAAAAAAGAACCCGCGGCAGTGGGGAACTGTCGCGGGTCAAAAAGGGAAATTTAAGAGAAATGAGGGATGTTGTAGATACCCGTCTGGATGTATCAGTCGATCAGTCCTGGACGAGCATCATCCCCTGGTTCTCACCAAGGGCGAGAGTCAGCTGACCGCCGCTCACCGTGGCTTTGGTGCCGGTCAGCTCATCAGTGAAGACCGTGCCGTCAGCG